>Ga0182745_1004659_pt1 | contig 11379 bp, 5 predicted proteins | sample eDN3rd30CKraftBY_FD_128523 | JGI IMG/M metagenome (GOLD analysis project Ga0182745, IMG submission 128523) | Enriched backyard soil microbial communities from Emeryville, California, USA - eDNA 3rd pass 30_C Kraft BY (version 2) (version 2) | ecosystem: Environmental > Terrestrial > Soil >... | reverse complement strand
GTCTTCGACGTGGGGGCGGTCGAGGCGGTGCTATCTCCTGAGAACTCGTATTTGCCGGCCGCGTTGGTCTTGGTCGTGCCGACCACGACGTTCGAACTATTCATGAGCTGGATCGTGTTGTCGGCGATGGGCTGGTCGCCCTGGTCCAGCTTTCCACTGCTGTTCACGTCATGATAGACATAGCCACTGATGACATTGCCCGCCAGCAACATTCGGGCCTCGAGCGACTCCACCTGATTTCCGAGCGGGGAGAACTGGCGATCAGGGCGCTTGGCCTTGCCATCCTTGGCCTGGTTGAGAAACATCGTAACTCCTCGCGGTATCAGCGGATAACAGAGATGAGGGAACCGCCTGAAGTGAATCGCGACCAGCAACCTGCGAAGTGAATCTGGGGGGAATCATACGGACTTTCCGGGATTCGTCCATGCGAATCTATCCAGCCATCCGTGTGGCTTAACATGAAGTGAATGGTTCGGTGAAGCTGGCGAAGAAACCCCTGGAACAGGTTGCTTATGGAGGGAACGACGTTCCACCGGTAAGCTCTACTCGAAAGAATCGACCGGTGCTTCCGCAACCCAACCTTGTTGCCATGCCAGGAGTTTCGTGATGTTCAGGCTTACCGGACTTTCTTTGGCCTTGCTCCTCAGCGCGACCTCGAGCCTCCACGCGGAACTGCCCCCAGGCTCTTACGACAATCTGCGTAACCAGGCCGACGAGGCGTTGATCATCCAGGTTGAGTCGGTCCAGTCTCAGGTACGTGACGAGAAACGCGAGGTTACCGTGGTGGCCAAAGTGCTTAAGGTCGAACGCTCCCGCGCGAAATTGACGAAGGGAAATGAGCTGACGATCAAGTACGAGATTTTCCAGGGTAATGCCTTCGCGGGGCCTCGCCAGGCCAAGGTTCTCGAGCAAGGAGAGATCTATCCCGCCTTCCTGACGGGGCCGGACAAACCTGAGGACCCCTTTCAATTGGCGGCCCACGGTATGAGCTTCACAATGACCCCGGAGCCTTGAAGCTCGCGGCCTAATTAATCAAGAAGGTTTTAGGCTTTAAGGCAAGTTCCAAGCTCAATCCGAGCCGGTGCTTCCCGGTGCCTCACTTCATGGCCGGCCGCCGCGACGGATCGCGCGCTTGCGAGCCTTGATCTCGCGGCGGTAGTCCTTCTCGAACCGCCGCGCGAACTCGTCGGCGGTCACCGGCGCTGGGCCGGCCGCGGGTATGGCTTCGGCGTGGATCGCTCGGATGAGCTCGATGGGGCTGGCGCCCAGTCGCCGCAGCGTGCGATTGCTGGGCATCTCGATGTGGGTCTCCGCCGAGGCCGCGTTGTTCGTGACGGTCAGCTTGGTGCGGTCCCGATGGTAGCGCACTAGGTCGAGAACGGTTTGACCAGCCACGTCGTAGAGGGCTGCGTACAGGGAATGGGTCGCGTGAAGATAGGCCTCCACGCGAATGTTCGGCAGTTCGGGAATCTGGTAGCGATTGATCCGCTCGAACCCTTCCGCTTCGAGCGTTGCGGCGGTCTGGGCGCGAGCCGATTCTGATGCCCATTCCGACTCATCCACGTGCAAGTGAATCTCGTCCGGCTGCACATACGTGGCGGCCTCGGCCAGGTGTTCGGCCGAGACCTCCTCGGGTTGCAGTTTCCCAAGGGATTCGAACCCTGTCTTGATCTTGCCAAAGGCAAGCTTCATCTCGCGTTTTCGGCGCGTTTCGCGGCGGGTTGCCGCCTCTGCCTCGGCCTTCCAGTCCAGGGGGGCACCTCCCTGCTCCGCCTCGATCAGGAACGTGATCAAGTTCTTGTGCTTGACGTCTGATTCTTTCTGGAAATATTCCGCCACGGCCTCCGCGGCGGTGGCGGCCGCCTGGCGTGGGGTCTGCCCCTTTAAGTCGGTGGCATGAACGTTGGCCCCTCGTGAGACCAGGTACTTGGCGATCGCCAGCCAGCCCCGTCTCGCCACGACATGCAAGGGAGTCTGGCCGAGGTTGAGGAGCGCGCCTCCCAGGGCATTTACGTTGGCGCCTCGAGCCAGGATCAACTCGAGTAGGTCGATGGTCTTCGCCTCATCAATCATCAAGGGTTCTAGAAGGGTATGGACGGGAGATTCGATGAGTGGATCGCTGGGGTCGACACCAAGGTCGAGGAGTGTGGCGATGAGGGCTCGACGTTGGGCGTGGTCGGTGTAGCGAGCGCTGAGGACTGCCTGAAGTGGGGTGCCGGGTCGAGCCGCGAGCTGAGTGAGATCCGCTCCGGCCGCGGCCGCTGCTCGGAGGGCGTCAAGATCGCCTGATTCAAGTGCCTCACGGAACTGAATGTCTGCTGGCGATGGTTCAAGACGCGCATTACCAAAGCCTACCAGGTCGATCCGCAGGTAATCCTCAGGGTTGAACTCGCGGTCATCGAAGCCGCTCAATGTGATAACGTCCTCATAGCCACCCGCGGCGATGTAGGGAATGAATGCGTCGAACGCGCACGCAAGCGCGTCCTGCGCCTTGAAGGGGCTATCGAACGTCTCGAGCCATTTTTTTGTTAAACGGCTGCCTCGGAAGATGGTTTTCGTGAACAACTCGTCGAAGCCGCCGGTGTAGGCTTCGACGACCTCGTCTTCAAGGTTGCACGACTCAAAGTAGATCAGCGTTTCTTCGCCTTCCTGACATGCGAAGCTGGTGCAACTCGAAAAGTCGGAATACCCTGTTTGGATGGTTCGCAGGCCGGCCTCGGAGGCGATGCGCTCGAGGGGGTCGGCACGCTCCAGGCTGACGCCCGGCACGAAGTACGCCCAAGGCTGCCCGGGCATCGTGACCAGGAGAGCCCACTGGCCGGACGGAGTCGGAACCTTACCCGCATGGAGCTCCGCGCCCAGGTCGCGTCGCGTCTCGCCCGCCAGTCCGTGCTCGATCAACCGGTTTACGATCTCGTCGAGGTCAACAGGCCCAATTCGGCCAGGGACCTGGATGAGCTGCATGTCCCAGGAATTGCAACAGTCCTCGGGCGAAACCACGCCCCGCCGTGATTCGAGACTGATACGAGGCTTTCGTGATCTCGCCATGATCGCTCTTCGTTTCACGGAGGTGATGCCACGCGTAATTGTCCATGCCACGCGGTCTTTTATAACTTTTGTCAACTAGCCCCATCTTGTTCGTTGCGGCCGTTGACTTGCAAGAACCCACTGGATTTGAGATTGAATGTGAGGTGTTATGATGCAAAGCCTACCGATATCATTTCTTTACGAGCCCGAAGCGCGAGCGAGTGAATCTTTTCGACAAAACAAATCAATAAATCATATGAATTCAGTAGTGTTGATTTCTATTTGTTTGAAAATATAAAATGGTTGTAGGGTGGGCGCGGCCCACCGAGAGGAAGCGTTGACTGTCGTCCCTGTGCTTTCGATTTTTTTACCCTCCCACACTCTTGTCGACAGTCTTGGAAACTCGAGCCAAGGTTTCCTCCATTACGTAGAATTAGACACGAAGGTGGCTAGTTGGTTAAATGTTTTAAAACAAGTTGTAGTCGTGTTTTGTGTGAAATTGTGAATTGGTGATTATTTCGATTTGGATTCAATCTGACCTTGGGAGCCTTTCGGAGTCTGCGCCACCTCTTGCCTGAGCTGCTCCCGGACCTCCATCAAGATCAGGCCTAGCCTGTTTTTTCCGCTGCCATCTCCTCCATCGCCCCAGTACGAATCATTCGTGGTGTGTTCGACGAGCTTGGCGTTTCCGGTCGAGAGGAGTAGAGCTTTTAGCTCGTCGTGCTGGGTGAACTTGGCCAGGACCGCTTGACGCATGACTTGGTCCTTGACCGATTCCCAGTCCATTCTGAGAGGTCGCTTTCGAGAGCGGCCCATTTCCGCGGCGATTTTTGGGGATCGCTCGAAGCGGATTTCTTCCTGGTGGCTGAGCTCCAGGAACTTCATGGCCTGGAAATAATGTTCTGAGGTAGGCCAGCGCCTGTCATCAAGCCAGATCGAGTACCGAGCGAAGTTCGAGAATTCGCCGTATGGTTCGGTGGCGCGGTAAAAGTTAACGACCTGACCGTGGTTGGCCATCGACCTTCTTTCAGAAAGCGTGATGATCGGGCCGGAATGGGGCGCCCGTGCCCTCGCACTCCAACTCCTAATCGAGACAGGAGTCCGGCCCTTGGGTTCGGTCTGGAACTCGGGATTTGTTGTATCGGCGGTCGATCCATCAATGAGCTGTTCGGGCTCGCCGGAACCAACGGTCGCGCGGGGCGTCGTCAATCGGAGCTGTCGTGCTGGCTTGTGACTCAAAAAGCCCCTCAACGTCGGCTAGCGTGATGAGGATTCCCTGGATCAGGGCCTTGCGCTGCCGGCGCGGGGCTCGGGTCGACGCGCCTCGGTGGGTCAGGTCGGCGTGGCCCGCGTCGATATTCGCCAGAACGGTCCCCAACTCTGGTAACGACTGATCCTCTCTCGCCACGATGCCGTCGTTCGGACCGGAGACATCCGAGAGGTAGAGGCCGGTCGCGCGCTTGATCAGTCCGAGCTGCGCGGGCGGTGTCTCGCTTGTGATGTAAAACGTTCTCGGGCCGACGATGGGGACGGCCGGCGAGCAGGCTTTCACCGTGGCGTCCCAGAACTCGCGCGAGGCCTTGCGGGTCAAGCCATTGATACCCAGGTGCTTCCCTCGGCTCAATCGGTTCTTTTCCAGCTGGCTGACGATCTGAGCCACTGCTCGGTAACGTCTGGGAATCTCCTGACTCAAGGCCGGCCCTTCCCCTTTGATGTAGTCGGCCAACCGAGTCCCTCCGAACGGACCCTGGACCAAAAACAGCGCGAGGATGTGCTGTTGGACGAACTTCGGGTTCCTAAGCGCGAAGGCAAGGGCGTCGCATGCTCCTCGACTGTGGGCGATGACGACGATCGGTTCCGGCCCCGCGCTCACAACTTCCTGGAACCCCGCGCGGACCAGTTCGGCATTCTCGTCGATGGATTGGTTCGAGCTGGGATAAATGAAGTGAATCTGATCTCGTGGCACCCCCCTGGCCTTGAGTTCCTGCGCATTCTGTGCGAAGTAAGATCGCATGCGCTCATTCCAGAATCCACCCACGAAGACATAACGATTTTTTTGGGCGGCGTGATCGACCTCGGTCGGTACCTGGAGTCGGCCCTGGCTGGCGGCTTCAAAGCTCTTCTGGAAACGCTGGGAAAGCTCGGTTGCTGGCTCGGAGCTTTCCCTCTTGGTTTCCAATGTTGTGGCAAGGCTAATTAAGATCAATGAGATGTGAATGGTCAGCATGTCATTAGATCCTCGTTCATGCTTGGGGAGTACGGGCTCCTCCTGTGTCGAGCCGCATCCATTTGAAGGAAGAAATGCGCTGGGGATCGTCATGCGGAGGTCGAGATCATCTTACACATTAGCAGGGAATCCCTTTCCTGTCTCCCCTTGTGACCCGCTTCAAAGGCAAAATGTTCATGAGCCTCAAAGTTGATGCATTCCAAATGTGAATTTGCGGAGATGATATATCCTGCCTGTTCTGCCATAAGCCTTCATCTTCGCGATCCTTGCTCCTTTCGCTTGAATGGAAGCGTGCTCTCTCTTGCCCTGATTCCCCTCTTTCTCGAAGATCAAATCGGTGAGTGAACTGGTTATGAAGAAGTTGATGCTGGGCATGTCGTTTTGAGGGAAACGTTTCGGGCCAAAACCACTTATCATTCAGGTTGATGAACGATGGTGAAACCCGCGGGCTCTTTGGCCGAGTTGGATCGGGCTCTGGCCGCCACGCCGAGCGAGCTGGCCTTTCGGGCTGTCTGCTCGCTGCTCGACACATGGGCTGAATCTGATCGCAATGAGGTAATGGCTCGAGTTTCGTTGGCGTTCGATGCTTGGCCAGACGATTGCCGGGTGGCCCCTTGGTCGTGGTTGGCCGCCGCCCTGGCTGGCGAACCTGGGTTGAGCTGGCCGCTTGCCCGTTCTCTCCAGATGACGGCCGGGCGGATTGGTTGCGCCCGATTCCGCGCGGGCGACCTGGCTGCTTTGGGACTGAACGACCACATCGCTCATCTAACGCTCGACCGTTATGCTTTTCTCGACGATATGAACGAGGCGGAGACCTTGGTCGCTTTTCCCGAACAATGGCCCGCTTTGCGCCATCTCGCGGGGATGCGACCCATGGATGCGGCGGTGAACTCGTTGCTGGGGTCGGAACTGATTGGGCAGCTTGAATCGCTGGAGTTCCTCTTTCCCGACCATCCCAACCGGGTAAACCCCGCGCAGGGCTTCACGCGTACCGCCGAGCGACTCCAACGGCTCGACCTTCGGCTCCCGTCCACCCCCACCGATATCCGGCCCCTGCTTAACGCCGATCGTCTGCCCGTGCTTCGCTCGCTCGGTTTGAAGGGGATGTGTTTCACGGGGGCCGCTCCCCTCCCCTTGCTTGGCATTGTCGACTTGCCGGTGATTGGTCCGCTTCTTGCCTTGCGGCTCGACGAACTTCCCGAACGACTGATCACGGGGCTGCTGTCCCGACCCGAGCTCCGGCTTGAACGCCTCGAGGTGCGGAATCGTGCTTACGAGCACCCCATGACCGACCCGAGGTATCAGCGGGCGTGTCGACTTACCTCCACTGGCGTGAAGGCGATCATCCGAAAGGGGGACTTCTCCGGGCTTCGGCACCTGGCCATCGCGCACAACCCGGTGGGAGACTCGGCGGTTACCCTGGTCGCCGCGACCTCGCCCGGCCGGCTCGAGGAGCTGGAACTCGTCAATGTGGGGCTGACCGACGCCGGTGTGGCCAAGCTCGCGGCCTTGCCGCATCTCTCTGGTGTAACCCGCCTGGATCTGCGCGGAAATCAACTGACCGCGGCGGGAATCGCGGCACTGGTGGCATCGCCTCACCTGGATCGGCTTCGGCGCCTCGACCTGAGCGGGGGCCGCCCGAACCCTTATTACGGTGGCGACGACGGTCCTCAATCCCTGGGCGATTCGGGGGCCCAGGCCCTCGGCGCCTCTGGACTGGTCTCACGGCTCGAACGTCTCGGACTGCGGGCGACCGGTCTTACCGCGGCAGGACTCGCCCTCGTCGCTCGAGCATCAGGTCCGAGCCTGTGTACCCTCGACCTCTCTTACAACGAGGCGTTAGGGACGGCCGGTGTCGGGGCTCTCGTCGCCTCTCCTCTCGCCGGCCGTCTGAACGAGCTCGACCTGTCGGTCTGTGGGTTGGGCGACACGGCCATCCGGGAGCTTACTCGAGGCGATTTCAGCCGATTGCACGTACTCCAACTGCGTTACAACTCGATCGGGCCGGACGGGGCCGCCGCACTGGCTGGCGCGAAGCCGCTGGGCAATCTCTGGCGGCTCGACCTGCACGACAACTTCATCGGTGACCCGGGGCTTATCGCCCTGGGCGAGTCGGAGCATCTGGGCCGCCTGCTCGAGCTCGACCTCGCGCAAGATGTCTGGAACTATCAAGCCGCCCAGTTCGGAACCGACGCCGCTCGATACTTCGCACGCTCAACGGTCTTCTCGCGTCTCGATACCTTCATTGGAGGAATTGTGGATGAGTACCACGGCGGACTATCCCGTCGCCCCTTCCCGGCGGTTGAGATTGCCGGGCTGTTAGCCTCTTCGACGCTCCGCCCATCCGCGCGGCACGGGTTGGGGTCGATGGACGACGTACCGGATGAAGACGAGCCGCTCCAGTACGCCTATCACCACGACACCCCGAGGAAGAGAGAGGAGTCGCGCCGGAGTCACGACTTCCGAGGCCTGCCTCCTCTGTCCGAGGAGATGACACCGGCCGAATGGGCGTCGACTCCAGACTCCTTCTGGATGCTGGAAGCTCTCGGGCCGGAAGCGAGTCCGAGAAAACTGAGGCTTTTCGCCTGTGCGTGTGCCCGCCGGGCTTTGTCGATCGCCAATATCGCCTCCGGTCTCTCCGTGATCGAGCTGGGCGAGTGGCTGGCCGATGGGGAAACAACCCAGGCCGAGTGCGAACAGGCCGACGAACTCCTCTTGAACGAGGTAGCGAGGGTGGAGCAGGAGTCGGTCGAGTACTATGCGCACATGGCGATCACCAACACGATTCGGGAGGAGGCGAATGAAGGGGCTGAGTATGCGGCTCAATCGGCGGTCCAGGCCTTCGTGGCCCGATCATTGATCGACGCGCCTGGGACGCTCCAGGGGATTGGTTATCTCCCAGAGCATGAGTATCAGGCCGAGTTGCTGCGTTGCTTGTTCGGTCCGTTTCCACCCGCTCATCGTGCTCCGCCCGACTCCGCCCGTGGGGTGCCAGAGGTAATGATCCTGGCCAGAACGATTTACGCCGAAAGGGCCTTTGAGCGGTTGCCTGAACTGGCCGAGCTGCTGGAAAGGCTCGGGTGTGGTGACTTCGCGTTGGTCGCTCATCTTCGGGGCCCAGGGCCCCACGCACGCGGATGCTGGGCCCTCGACCTTCTTCTCGGGAAGGAATAGCGAATCAAAGGAGAAGGGCCAGGCGAAGTCTCATTTCGCCTGGGAACGATGCTTGACCTGGCAAAAAGCCGGTTCGCAAAGGCTGGACTCCCCCTGGTCTTCGCACGACAATAAGGCGATGGCCTTGTCATGTTGGGCGAGGTTTCTGTTTCTGGGAGACGTGACGGCGGACGATGGTCGCAGATTATTACGCCATGCTCGGGGTGGATCCTGGGGCCGATCGCGCCGCGCTGGAAGCCGCGCTGGCCCGGTGCCAACCTCTCTGGTCGTCTGGTACACGGAATCCTAAAAATAAGCATACGTATCAATCGTATCTCGACCAGATTCCCGTCTTGCGCAAAACGTTGCTGGGAGACCCGGCGGACCGGGCGGCTTATGATGCCGAGCTGGCCGCCGCGCGCAGGTTGGAGCGCGACCAGAAGCTTGACGGGCTTCAGCGTTTGCTTCGCCTGCGCTCAGCCAAAGGGGGCTTGACCGTCGCGGACCGCGACCTGCTACGTCTTGAGGCGGTCAGGATGGGGTTGACGGCCGACGACCTCGATCGGCTCGCGGAACTGGTTCCCCCCAAACCCGAGGCTCCGGCCGAGAGCGACCCGCCCGACCCGCCGCTCGACGTGCTCGACCCTGGCATGCGGAAGCAGATTCAGGTGGCGCTGGCGCATCTCAGGCGAAGGGACCTGTACGATGCGCTTGGGATCGCGCGCGACGCCACCATGCAGGAGATTGTTTCGCTGGCCGACGCCGAACGCCAGCGCTGGATGCGGAAGGCCCAGGTGACGGCCGAGAAGACGGCCTGGCTCGAGCTGGTCTCGCACGCCCAGTCGCACCTCACCAACCCGCGGGCCCGCGCCCGCTACGACCGGACGCTCTTGCTCGAGGCGGAAGAAACGTTGATCCGCTCGATCGAGTTCGCCCTCAAGGGGTTGCCCCACCTCGATCTGGGAACACGTTCGGTACTCATGGAAGAAGGGGCCGAGCTGGGGGTGGCTCCCGACCGGGTTGATCGCCTGATTGGTCGAGCGTGCCGGGCGTTAGGCGTCTCGCGTGATGGAGGGGCCAGTTCCAGGCCGGTCGCGGCCCCTGCCCGGCTCTTGCGGTGCCGGAGCTGCGCGGGGGTGACCGATTTCTCCCTGGCCGCTCGTGAGAAAGTGCCCGCGTGCCGTCATTGCAAGGCGTCTTTGCGCTGGGCCTGCCCGATCTGCAAGAAGGTTCACTGGATCGACGAATCGCGCTGTGCGTGTGGCCTTCGGCTCGATGTCCGTGACCGCCTGGTCCGCCTGTTCGACCTGGCCTCGCAAGCGTACCGGGCTCGTGACTACGACCGGGCGGTTGAATCCCTGGAACAGATCAGAGAATTCGCTCCCAAGCATGTCGGCTCGCGTAAGGCCCTCGAGCGGGTTCAGCAGCGGTTGCTCCACATCAACCAGGCTCGAGAAGCCTGGCAAAGTGCCCGAAGCGCGGGGCGGCTCGTCGCGGCGCTGGAACGATTCGAGGCCTGGGCCTCCATGGTCTCGCCCAGCCTCCCCGAAGTGGTACAGACCCGAGCCGATCTCTCGGCCCGGTTACGGAAGGCCCGCGACCTCGCCGGGCGGGGGCGGGCTTGCTCGCCGGTCGATCCGAACGCCGCCCGCGCCTTCTACCAGCAGAGCCTGGCCATCGCCGCCGACCTGCCCGAAGCGCTTAACGGGCTTCAACTTGCTCCTCCGGAATGCCCGTTGAGCCTGGCGGCCGAGTTCGTGAATGGTCGCGTTCTCCTGAGGTGGGTTCCCCCCGCTCCCGACGGACTCGGGCCTCTGACCTACGTCGTCCTCCGCAAGGTGGGGGGCGGTCCCATCGATCACCTGGCCGACGGCACTCGGCTGCTCGAGCTTGCGGGGATTGAGTACGAGGACCGCCAGGTGGTTGCGGGCTCAACGGTCAGCTATGCCGTGCTGAGCCGTCGAGGCGAGGCGGAGTCGGTCTCGGCCGCGGCGATTGGGCCGATCGTCTTGCTGGGAGAGGCGACCGACCTGCGTGTTGAGGCCGGCGACGGGCAGGTCGAGCTCTTCTGGGTTCCACCCGCGAACGCGATCGACATGCGCGTGGTCCGCAAGTTAGGGGGGCCTCCCTCCAGCGCCAAGGATGGCGAGCGGGTCGAAGCCCTGCGCGACCGGGCCCTGGACCAGGGGGTGGAAAACGACCGGGTGTATCATTACGGCGTGTTCGCCGTCTTCAAACTGGCCGATGGTCAGATGATGGCCTCGCGCGGCGTCTTCACCTCGGCGCAACCTCACCCGCTCATCGAGCCCCTCGTGGCCCCTCGGCTCTCGCTCGCCCCTGGAGGGAAGATCCGGCTCGACTGGCCGGTCCCCGCGCGTGGCTCGGTCCGAATCTTACGCACTCCGAAGCCACTGGAACTCGCGCCCGGAACTCAGGTCCCCTTGAATGAACCGCTTGCCGAGACGCGCGATGGGAAGTGGCTCGAGGTCGTTGCGTCCGACTCCACGACGGACCCCGCTCCGCCCGCCATGGGGGTCTGCTACTATACCCCGTGGATTGCCGCGGCTGGTTGCCTGACCATGGGCCAAGCGGTGGCTTACTCGTGTGTTCCCGACCCTTCGGAGCTGCGAGCCCTGCGCGTGGGGCAAGGTCCGCGCGTTCAGCTCCGCTGGCGCTGGAGCCCGCAGGGGAGTCAGTCGTTGGTGGTGGCCAGGGCGGGCTCTCCCCCTCGCGGTCCCGAAGACCCCGAGGCGTCTCAGTTCATGGTCCACGAACTCGATTACGGCCGGCTTGGCTACCACACCTTAACCCTGCCGCCGAACGGGGAAGGCCCATGGCATCTCCGGGTTTTCAGTGTCGTTCAGGTGGCGGGACAAACCGTGCTCTCGCCGGGGCTGGAGCCGACCGCCGAGACCGTGTTGCCGGGCCCTCATCCCGAGGTGACCGTCTCGTACGCCTTCCGTCGCGCGGGC
>Ga0182745_1004657_pt1 | contig 11379 bp, 9 predicted proteins | sample eDN3rd30CKraftBY_FD_128523 | JGI IMG/M metagenome (GOLD analysis project Ga0182745, IMG submission 128523) | Enriched backyard soil microbial communities from Emeryville, California, USA - eDNA 3rd pass 30_C Kraft BY (version 2) (version 2) | ecosystem: Environmental > Terrestrial > Soil >... | reverse complement strand
CGCGCCTGGAGGTCGGATTGCAGATCGGCGATGGAGTGGTAGGTGCGTCGTGTCTCTGCCAATGAAGAGGTCGAGATTCCGGTGAATCCCGCATTTTGCAAGGCGTCAGTGACATTCCTGGTGGATGGTCTTCGCTGCTGCTCAAGCTCGAGAAGACGAGGAAATACCTCGAAGAAGTAGCCGCGCAGGTGCGCCGGGGAGGCTGGCTGGAGCACATCTTCAATCGTCCTGTCCTGCACGATCAGGATGCCGCCTGGTTTCAGGATGCGGGCTGCTTCCCGGAAAGCCGTGTCGAGCGCTGGCAAGTGGTGAATGACGGCGCGGGAGAAGGCGATATCGACGGATGCGGTGGTGAGTCCCGTTGCGGCGGCGTCACCCTGGGCGAAAGAAAGAGTGGGGTAGTCATGGCTCCCTTCCTGTGCATCGGCGATCATCGTGGCGGAGAAATCGATGCCGATGACGGAAGCCGCGCCGAGATCGATCCAGCCCCGGGAATAGATACCTCCGCCACATCCGATATCGACGACGTGTTTACCGTGGGGATCGATCAGGGCAAGCATGGCCCGATTCCAGCTTGTATCGGCATTCCGCGTCGCATAGGTCCCGCGATTGTGTTCGCTATGGAAGTCGATGACCATGGAGAAGGCTCCTTTATTATTCAGAATAAAAGGCATAACCCGGGACGAGTCCTGGCACAATGTATAAAAGAAGACGTCAGCGGCCTCTCTCTGGGGATGATCAGTTCTGTGCTACCTCTACTCTCAATCAATCCGACGCTTCGCTTTGCTTCTTGTTCTGTTCATGTTGCTTGAAGCGGTGGATCTGCCGCCAGCCGAATGTGGCGTTTTGCACGGTAGTGGAGTCTTCCATGCTGGACCCGATGGCCCCGCCAATGGTCGCCACTGAAGCGGTCACCCAGGCAATGTTCACATAGTCAATCAAGGTTGCTGGTCGTTCGATTGTTGATTCCAGCATGGAAACCGGAATGAATACTCCCGCCGCGAAGAGCAGCAGCACAAAGATCACGGTGTAGGCAAAAATCGCTCCGATTGCGATCGTGATAACGGTAGTGCTGTTGTACAAGGTCGCCAGGTACCGCGATGGTGTGTAGCTTGGGGTGTCCCACAGCCGATGCGCAAGGATGATCCAGGAGATCAGCAGGCTGATGGAAGCAACCGAGAGAAAGATGAGCCGGCCAGGTCCGTAGGTGTCTCCCATCTCCCACAGGGTTGAAAAGATCAGGCCGTATCCCCCCGTGGCAAATGCGGCGGCAATGGTGGTTTTGAAACCTGGAAACAGGCTCCACGGTCGATTGGCATAGACCATGCCTGCCAACAGCCGGAGATAGCCGAGCATCGGCGGTGCCATGTATCGTTTGTCGGCTCCAGTCCCGGTGTCACCGTCATTGATTCGCTCGGTGAGGAACGAGGGGAGCGAGGACGCGTCCTTTGCCGTGGCTTGCAGATGGTCGCCAGGTTGCGACGCATCTCTGATGAGATCAGCCATGATGCGGACGATCATCCAACGGACACGTGATGAGAGCCGCCATATACCCAGAGGTGAAACGGATATGAGGCCAATGCGACGCTCAATATCCGATACAGCGACAACGATCCTGTCATCGCGCCGGATCGGTAGATCAGTCAGGCAGATGGCATAATCCCAGTTATTTACCTGTAACCGTTGATGGACGTCATCCAGCAGATCGGAGATATGGACGTTGCTGCCTGACAAGGAGTCTGCGGTAACCGGGACTTCCCATACGACGCTGTCATCGATACCCTCGTTCAGGACGTCAGGCAGGGAATCCCGAATCTTCTCGGCTATCCGCTGACAATGCTCCGGGCTCGGCACCAGACCCAGCGTCACCTTGTGCCGGGTATCCTGTGGCTCCTGACCAGGTTGCGGACCTGACGTGTGACGGGATGAATGCTTGCTCTTCGTGGGGGGCATTGCTCGACCCTTGGCTCCTGATAGCCTCTGATCGCAGGCTTTCATGGGAACTGCTGTGTAGAGGAGACGTAGGCGCTCTTCCCATACTCCCCGCACGTTTATTGCCGTTCCGATATGCATCAGCGGACAATTCGTGGCAGGATTGAATCATTACGTCCTGCTCTCAACACCCGGAATCACGCAAAAGGACCATCATCACCGTGCAACCTTCACCTGAACGCCATGACATTGAGACCCGCGCCGATGTCGAACTGCTCGTCGAAACGTTCTACACCTGGACCTTTGAGGACCCCATACTCGGGCCGATCTTTATCGAGGTTGCGCATCTGGATTTGCCACGGCATATGCCGATCATGTGCGACTTCTGGGAGAACATCCTCTTTGGCGCGCGGAAATACCCGGGCGGGATGATGATGGTGCATTATCAACTGCACCAGAAAACGACTCTGGAACCGCATCATTTCCAGCGATGGCTGGATTACTGGGAAGAGACCGTGGACGATCTCTTTACCGGGGAGCGGGCCGCGTTCGCCAAGATGCACGCCGGACGCGTCGGTCACGCCATGGGGCTGCGATTCCAGGAACTTCCCGGCGGTCCGCCGGCTCCAATGCCAGAGCGCTTCTTTTCCTGAGTGGCATGGCAAACCCCGGACATCGTTGTCCGGGGTTTGCTGCGTTCGTGATTCCTGTTACTTCGTGATGATGCTCCGGATCAGGGTACGGACCGCGTCGATCTCGTCTTCGTTGATCGTGTGCGTCATGCCTTCATAGATCCGGACATCGACTGCCGCGCCAGCCGTTTCGAGCAGGCGGCCACTTTCGCGGACCAGGTCTGGCGAGACGTGATCGTCCACGGTGCCGCTGCCAAGGAAAACCGGAAGACCTTGCCGGTCGGGGATGGGCAGGCGTGGTTCGTTCGGTGGCCCAATCAGCCCACCGCTGAATCCTGCCGCGGCGCCGATCTGCCGTGAACCCCGAGCCGCGTATTCCAGCGTCAGGCAGGCACCCTGGGAGAACCCGGCGATCATGATCGAGCCCGGCGCGATATCGGCGGCGCCAGCTGCGTCGACGACCTGGTCGAGCATGCCGAGCGCGCTGGAGAGAAATGGCTCGTTGCTCTCGATCGGGGCGATGAACCGGTGGGGATACCAGGTGTTCCCCATTGCTTGAGGAGCAAGGAAGGCGACATTGTCGCCATGCTCCAGACCCTCGATCAGGTTAGGCGCGAGTTGCAGAATGCTTTCCGCGGTCGCACCGCGTCCGTGAACGAGGATGACCGCTGCTGAAGCGGATTCCAGGGGTGCTCCGTGATGGAGCACCCGGGCCTGGCCGTGTGGATCGGCATTCAGGTTCTTCTGGTTGATCATGCGTTCGCTTCTTCCTTCACGGGTTGTCCGTATTCGGTCGTGGTGACGGCCCTGGAGGAATCCAGTGGGGCCACATAGGCCTCGATCTGCTCCCGACGCGGCTCCAGGAACGGAGGCAGCGCCAGTTTCTCCCCGAGCGATTCCAGCGGCTCATCCGTGGCGAACCCCGGGCCATCGCTGGAAATCTCGTAGAGCACGCCACCCGGCTCCCGGAAGTACATCGCCTTGAAGTAGAAGCGGTCGATCTGCTCGGTGACGCGGACTCCCTTGCTTCGCAAGTATTCGTTCCACGCCTCGTGCGCCTCGTACGTCGGGACGCGGAAGGCGACGTGATGGACGCCGCCCCGTCCGGTCCGCGCGAAGGGCAGATCGGTCCGGACATGGACGATCATCATGCCGTTCGGGCCGCCCTTGCCGGTTTCCAGCAGCATGATTCGGTGATCCGGATGCTCGGGACCCTGCTGGTCATCGACGATCCGGAAGCCCATGATGTCCATGAGCAGGGAGAGCGTCTGGGTGGGCCGGGCCGTCGTGATGGAGATGGCGCCGAGCCCCTTGATGCCGAATTCCACTGGCACGGTTGCCAGGTCCCACGGGGTGCCTCCGGGAATGGCCGCCGCGTCGCCGCCGTCATCCATCAGGGCGAGTCGCTGACCTTCGGGATCGCGGAAGCGTAGCAGGGTGTGACCGGCGAGTTCTGTTAGCGGCTCGTGCTCGATGTTGAATTGCGCAAACCGCTCCTGCCAGTAATCGATCGCTTCCTTGCCGGTTACTCTCAGGACAACTTCGTTGACCTCACCGGCGCCTTCGATGTTCTTCGAGAGACCCGGGAAATTGAAGAAGGTGAGATCGGTGCCAGCTTCGCCGTTGCCGTCGGCGTAGAAGAGGTGATAGACGGAGATGTCGTCCTGATTCACCGTCTTCTTTACCAGCCGCATACCGAGCAGGCGAGTGTAGAAGTCAAGGTTGGCTTTGGCGTCCGAGGTCATGGCGCTGACGTGGTGGATACCGGTGAGTTCGAGTGCTGGTTGGGTTGTCATCGTGGATTCCTTCCTGATCAGGTGTTGCCGTCGAGGGATTTGTCGAGTTTGCGGAGTAAAGCGAGGAGCGTCGCCTGCTCTTCGTTGGTGAGGACAGACATATCCTGCCCGATACGGGCTTCGTGTTGCCTGACCGCTTCATCGCGCAGGGCGCGTCCGGCATCGGTGAGGAAAATGTGGTTGGTGCGTCCCTTGCGGCGCCGGTAAAGCAAATCTTCCGCTTCCATACCGTCGAGAAGCTGGCAGATATTGCCCTTGGTGACGAGCAGTGCGTCAGCGAGTTCCTGCTGGCTACGTCCTTCGCGGATGCCGGCGTGATTGAGGACATCGAATCGACTGACCGAGAGATTGCGGGCGCGCATTTCGTCGGCGGTCCTGCGATCCATCTTGTGATACACCCGCATCAGTCTCATCCAGGCCAGGACGGCAAGGTCGCGCGGGGTATGATCGGCTTGTTTGGCCGAGGCGTTCAATGTGGCTTCGGTCATGGTGTGCTACCTCCTTACTGTTAAATAGTTTATATCTAAACCATTGTGATGTCAAGGGGCTACACCAGGAGTGAACGACGCATGCAGTTGGCTTCTGGGCGGATGTTACGTTTGGGTGAAGGTGAGCTCAATGACGGAAGCCGTGGTGCTGGTGATCTCGCCGCGATTATCCGTAAGCCAGATCCCGAGGGCATCGGGGGGGATGTCGCCGGTCACGGTCACGGCAAGGCGGAGTTCGCCTTCGGCGAATTCGCGTGCTTCCACCTCGGTGACGACATCGAGACCTCGCAGCATCTTTTGCAGGGAAATGGCGATCCGGGCGCTGGGCACGGCATGCGCCAGCACATCGATGGTACGCGGAGTTTCGGTCTCTGGTGTCTCGATGGCGACCTCCGGGACCGCATCGGATTTGAATTCGGGTGCTGGATTGGCAGTTGCCGGGCCAGGGTCCGCCTCGCCTGACTTAGCGTCGTCTGCAACAAGAGCGCCGGGCATTTCCTCCGGCATGTTTGCCGCAGTGTCGGGTTCGGGCTGCGCTTCCGCCGTGGACTCAGCCGTCTCCGGTTGGGATGGCTGAGTCCATGGCTCGACCAGATCGGATGTCGTTGGCACGGTGTCCGCCAACTGATTGCCGGACGTGGCGCTTTCGTTGCCCGCGCCGGCGTCGATTCGGGTCATGACATCCTGGAGTCGCGTCACGATGCCGTCGATGACCGGTTGCATCGAAGCGACCTCGTCAAGGGCATCCTGGATCAACGAGCGGTAGTGTTCCCGGTCTGCCTCGCGGTGAGCCTCGAATTCCGCCCGCTCCTTCGCTGCCTGGCTGGAGATGGTGTGGGCTTGCTCGCGGAGGGTGACCGTCTCGACCATGAGTTCGCCGGAACGCCGGATGTTCTCGCCGATGATGCGGTCGAATGACTCGTAGAAGGCGAGCCGCTCCCGCGCGCGATCGAGCAAATCCCGTAATTCCTGCGGATCATCCGAACTCGTCACGAGATCGGCGGCACTGGCACCGGATGGCGGTGCCGGCAGGTGGGGAGATGAGAGTGGATTTGGCTGATCAGACGAAGGCATCTGTGCTCCGAACGTGTGAATCAACGGGAACGATATGTTATTGAGGAGTGTAACAAAGACGGACCGCTGAACCCTGACGGAGTTGGCTCCGAACGATCATGATATCCGATCCATTGAGGACAGGCTTCGTGGCTTGGACCGGGGTCTTTTGTATTAAGGAAAATTGGACATCACGCGGTACACTTCTGACTGGAGACAATGCGGATTGTCGTCGTCGGGAATCCCCGAACTTCGGACCCGCCCGCAACCGTGAACCACGCGGGATCGCAGGGTCCATTATCATCTCATCCCGATACGAAACGTCTGGAATGCCACAAACGGGTGGACTGCGTTATCCGGCGAGAGATTCGCATGACCGGGATCTCCCAATATACGCGCGATGGGCGCGTATATGTGCATTCACGAAAGTTGAGCAAGAACAACCATGACATCCCACAAGCCTGTTGACGAGCAGGCGGCTGAAACGGAATCCACGGATAACCGGCAGGAGGAAACCTCCACGACCCCGGCCGCGACACCCAAACGCACGCGCGCGCGGCGCGTGGTCGATGCAGCTGAACCCGCTGCGGCGTCTTCCGATGCGAGCGAGGAGGCCCCACCTCCTGTCAAGCGCGCCCGGCCACGGCGGAAGAAGACAACCGATCCGGATCAGCTGTTGCTACCGGTGATCATTACGGAAGAGACTCTGTTGCTGCCGCATATGTCGATTCCGTTCCCCCTGGTCGATGAGGATTCGATGCTCGCTGTCGAACGGGCGATGCGTATGCAACCCCGCCAGGTGTTGCTGCTGACTGAGCGCCAGATTCCCAGGGAAGCAGGCGAGGAGCAGGCGGAAGACGTTGATGCGGTGACGCGTGATCTTATCGATATCATGACCGACATGATGGGAAGTGATGATGACGATTCGCACTACACCCATGACGAATCCGGGATCGACATTGAGGCTGAGCTGGCTGCCCTGGCTGAGGATGTCGATTACGAATTGTGTGAGTGGGGAGTTATCGCCGAAGTCGGACAATACATCACCCGTCCCGGTGGCCAGAACCACGTCATCCTGAACGGAATCGCCCGGGGCCACGTGGAGGATATCGTCCAGGACCAGCCATACATCGCCGCCAAGGTTCGCCGGGCCCACGAGGTGGTGCATCCGCCGGCCGAGACCGAGGCCGCCATGGGCGCAATGCTGGAGCAGATCGAAAGCTATATTTCGATGCTGCCGAATGTGCCGGAAGAAGTGCTGGAGATGGTGAAGAGTGTTGACGAGCCGGGCTGGCTTGCCGATCTCATCGCCTTCTCTCCAGAGTTCACCTCGGACCAGCGGCAGGATTTGGTCGAGACGATCGACCCGCTGGAGCGGCTCAGAATCATCAGCGTGCTGATCCAGAAGCGGTTGAATGTCCTGAATCTGCGTCATGAAATCCAGTCCGAGGCGCAGGCCGGGATGGACAAGCAGCAACGCGAATACTTCCTGCGGGAGCAACTCCGGGCGATCCAGAAGGAGCTCGGTGAGGGCTCATCGGAAGAGGCGGCCGCGAATGAGATTCGCGAAAAGATCGAATCTGCCGGAATGCCGGACGAGGTGAAGGAGAAAGCACTGGCGCAGGTGGAGCGGCTGGAGCAACAGCATCCGTTCTCACCGGAAATCGGGGTCATTCGCACCTATCTTGAGTGGCTGACCGATCTCCCCTGGTCGCATGAGACGGTTGACCGGCTGGATCTCGAAGAGGCGGCGACGATCCTGGATGAGGATCACTACGGTCTGGAAAAAGTGAAAGAGCGGATCGTTGAATTCATCGCGGTGCGTAAGCTGGCCGGTGACAAGCTGCGGGCGCCGATCCTGTGCTTCGTCGGCCCTCCCGGCGTCGGCAAGACGAGCCTTGGCAAGTCCATCGCCCGCGCCATCGGACGGGAATACGTCCGCATGTCGCTCGGCGGCGTGCGGGATGAGGCCGAGATTCGCGGTCACCGCCGCACGTATGTCGGTGCCATGCCTGGCCGGGTAATCAAGGCGTTGAAGGATGCCGGCAGCAAGAATCCGGTGCTGGTGCTGGACGAGGTGGACAAGCTGGGAGCGGACACGTTCCGGGGCGATCCTTCCTCGGCGCTGCTTGAAGTGCTCGATCCGGAGCAGAACACGACCTTCTCGGATCATTATCTGGAAGTGCCGTTCGATCTCTCCAAGGCCGTCTTCATCACGACCGCCAACATGCTCGATCCGATTCCCCCGGCCCTGAAGGACCGCATGGAAATCATTGAAGTGTCCGGCTACACGGAACTGGAGAAACTCGCCATCGCGCGGAATTTCCTGCTGCCGAAATCGCTGGAGTCGCACGGCCTGACCGGCGAACAACTGGTGGTGACCGACGAAGCCTTGAAGCAGGTCGTGCGGGAATACACGAGCGAATCCGGGGTACGGAACCTGGAGCGCGAGATCGGCTCGCTCTGCCGGAAGGTCGCCCGCAAATTCGCCGGTGCGAACCCGCCTGACAAGGTGGAAATCGATGGCGGCGAGGTGGCGGACTACCTCGGCGTTCCCCGTTACGAATTCGGGCTGGCTGAGGAGCAGGACGAGATCGGGGTGGCGACCGGTGCTGCCGTCACCAGCGTTGGCGGTGATCTGCTCTCGATCGAGGTCACCATCATGGACGGTAAGGGCGAACTGAGCCTGACTGGCCAATTGGGCGATGTGATGCAGGAGTCGGCGCGGGCGGCGATGTCCTACGCCAGGACGCATGCGAGTTCGTTCAAGATCGAGGATGGCTTCTTCGACAAGCACAATATCCACGTGCATATCCCGGCCGGGGCGATCCCGAAGGATGGGCCCTCTGCGGGTATCACGATGGCGACCGCGTTGATCTCGGCGCTCACCGGGCGCAGGGTTCGCAAGGACGTGGCGATGACCGGTGAGATCACGTTGCGTGGCAAGGTGCTGCCGATTGGCGGCTTGCGTGAGAAGACCCTGGCGGCGCATCGTGGGGGGATCAAGACCTTCCTGCTACCGAAGCGGAATGCGAAGGATCTCGCCGAATTGCCGGATGTCGTCAAGAGCGAACTGGAGCTGATCGAAGTGGCGCATGTCAACGATGTGCTGGAGATCGCCCTGGAAAAGGCTCCCCCGAAGCGGCGACGGAAAGCCAGTCCCGCCGGGACACCCAAGGGCTCGGCGGACGGCCCGTCCGGAGAGGACGCGCCCAAGGCCGGGAGCCGCACGCCACACATCGAAACTCCCGGCGGCCCGGATCCATTACCCGCTTCCGTGTAGACGTGCCCGCGCCAAAACAGGTAGCTGCAGCATTTTCGGGTGGATCGCAGGTGGTCCACCCGGAAATGCCCTGCGGCTGGCACCTTGGACGACATGTCTCGAAGACATCGCTGATGAGGTGGAGGATCGGCATATTGCCGTTGTCCAGCTTTTCGGTTTACCCGGTTGAGGGACGGGTTGTAAGCGCCTAATATCGGGGGCCGACATGGCGTACATTTTTGCCAATAGGCCCGTGAAATCGAGTTTTTTCGCATTCACCGCGTGATTGCGCGGGTTTGCTTGATCGGCCTCGCTTGTGCCTTGACGGCACGCGATCCAGTTGGTAGTCTGCATCTGTGATGGTGGGGCATGGGCTCCGTACGGTCACCGTTTATATCCATCGTCGGCGGCGGCGTCGATAGCGGCTTGAGGATCGTTAAACGATCAAATTCGGAACCCTGAGGGAGGGAATTAGGTATGCGGAAGCGTTTGAACGTGATGAGACAATTTCTCGTCATGAGCCTCATGGCAATGGGATTGTTCGGAGTGACCGCCATGACGGCGTCCGCAGCTCCGATTTGTGATCCACAGACACCAGGGTCCACCGAATACCGGGCGCTGCAGTTCGCCGACGAGAATGGTGACGGCATCGCGAGCACGGATGAGATGCGGGCTCTCGGCGATGATGATCTGACGGCTCTGGCCAACCAGCTTGAGTCTGAGGGCTACGACGGCATCCAGTACACGGGCTGCACCCCGGATACGGACACGGATACCGACACCACCACGGATACGGACACGACGACGGACACCGATACCACCACGGATACGGACACGACGACGGACACCGATACCACCACGGATACGGACACGACGACGGATACCGATACCACCACGGATACGGATACGACGACGGATACCGACACCACCACGGATACGGATACGACGACGGATACCGATACCACCACGGATACGGATACGACGACGGATACCGATACCACCACGCCTGGCGGCGGGGACGACGATGGCGGAGTCACCGAGCTTCCGGAGACGGGTGTTGGTGCGGCTTCCACGCAGGACCACACCGCTGCCTACATCGTGGGCACCGGCAGCATCCTTCTTCTCGCGGGTGCCTACATGTTCCGCCTGAGCCGCAAGGCCTAAGCGAGCAAACTTCTCCTGATCGGCAGGTTCGCTGATTTGGCTGCAGGAAATCGATGAGTAGAAGTGGAGACGTGGGCTATCGAAAGATAGCCCACGTTTCGTAAGGACAGGCAACATGCGCAGCGGAATCCGATCGTACGTCCGAATCACCACCATTGCGTTGCTGGCTGTGTGCCTCTACGGCGCCCAGATGTCGCAGGTCACCGCCGAGGTCGTTTGTCGTCCCGCCGCGGCCCTGGCGATCGCGGATGGCGATGGTGATGGCGTCGTGACACTCGGGGAGATCGACGCGATCAACGCTGCCGCCGGCGGAAACGCCGAACTCCAGGCGGTACGTGACCAACTCGCGGCCCAGGGTATCACCGGGATTCAGTACGCCGGATGCGATGCCGATGCAGGCGGTGACTCCACCGGAGATACCAGTGGCTCTGGCACGACCGGAGGAGGTGATGTTGACGGTTCTACAGAGACGGATGATCCAAACGCAGCTGCCGGTGAAGATGGTGAATCTGTCAATGGGCAAACCGTGGTCGTGCATGAAGATGGCACGGTGACCATCAACGGCACACCTGTCGCGGAAGCGGAGCCGGAATCAACGCCGCTGGCGACCAAATTGCCTGCGGTGGGCACGGGTGACGCGGATGGGGCGGTCGGCTCTGGCATAGGGTCTTCCACCAGTATCCTGGTGATGGCCTCGGTGGGAGCACTGGTTATGGGTGGGAGCATGGCCCTGAAGGCAGTTCGACGTCATTAATATGTCCTTTCATTCCCTGGAATGTGGGATGAGGAACGGAAGGACTTGCCAAAGAGAGTCAGCTCAGGTTGACTCTTTTTGCGTTGAAACAGGTGTCGTTCAGGTATTCCTCCGAGTCTTTTCGCCTGGGTCATACCGAATCCGGATGAGCACTCTGCGATCTGTCCGCCTGTCCCCTCCGTCGTCTCGGCGCCCCGCAGTTCCGGCAGGTGCCCGAGAAATCGACCGCAGGTCGATCCTGGACTGCTCACGACGAATCATCCGGATCCCGTCTCAGGTGTGCGGTCAGCCGCTGATG
>Ga0182745_1004653_pt1 | contig 11395 bp, 10 predicted proteins | sample eDN3rd30CKraftBY_FD_128523 | JGI IMG/M metagenome (GOLD analysis project Ga0182745, IMG submission 128523) | Enriched backyard soil microbial communities from Emeryville, California, USA - eDNA 3rd pass 30_C Kraft BY (version 2) (version 2) | ecosystem: Environmental > Terrestrial > Soil >... | reverse complement strand
GCGGCAGGGCAAGGCCGCAACAGCGCCGGTGCCGGTACCGACCGAGCCCGCTTGCTAGATTGGCCTACCCCGTCTGCCTGGCCGCAGCCTGTGGCGGCTGCACGCCGACCACGAACAGAAGCGAGGAACTCGCGACGTGACACCCCGTGTCGGTCATTGACCGACCCGATTACAGAAGCCAGCTTACTTCAAGCTGCGTTGCTCCGCGCGGCTTCGGCCGCTACGTGCCCGGCTAAGGTAGTGACGAAGGTCGTTAGGTTCGTCATCTCCGACAGGACGCCGTATTCGCCTGTCGCTGCCGCGTTGCGCGGCGAGGTCATTACTGCGGCCGCGGTGTAGAGCTGCTCCTGCATCAGCCGCTGGCAGAGAACGTCGTATCGCTTGAGGTAGGAGGCACCGCGGAATTCGGGGAATATCTGGAAATGCGGAGAGCGGTCTGACACGGCCCGCCGCGATTCCGGCGCATCCTCGACCATCATCAGCCAGCCGACAAAGGGGCGCGGCTGCTTGCCGAATGCGTTCTCGCGGTACGCCGTCCAGAGGTCGTGCGCGGTGCCGATCGCTTCTTCGGTCCGGTTGTTGAAGTTGTTACCAAAGGACGGGCCGACTTGGCTCTTAAGTTCTACCGCCGCGACAAGCCGCCCGCGGTGCATCACCAACAGGTCCCAGAGCTTGGTCGGGCGGAAGAAGCCCGGAAGGGTGAGAAGCGCTCGGTCACAGTGGATGTCGGCATGCGCGAGGCCGTTCGCCTTCACAAGGTCGACGACCAGGGCGACGAAGCCGTCCATGTTCTTCCCGGCCGTCACCCCCGCCCGCTCGCCCTGGTCGGCACTCCCGGCCTCGATCTGCTTCTGCCTTGCCTTCTCTCGGTTCCCCCAGAAGGCCATCGTGGCCTCGCGAGCCTTACGTTCGTAATCCACCAAGTCGAGCGCCATCTGGTCTCTACTCTCCACTGCCGCCCAGAGCGGCGCGTTCCTCAGTAGTCAGCCCGTAAAGCGCGAAGGCTGCGTTGTTGCAGGCAGCCTTGTCGCCCTGGCGTGCCGCCTCGATGAGCGCGCGCTTGATGTTGTTTGGAACTTGGCGCCAGTGCGGCACGCGGATGCGCCGGAGATACTGCGCCTGAAAGCGCAGATAGCCGCCGCGCATGCGGGTGGAATAGACCGCGACGAACAGGCGAGCGATGCCGGACATCAGCACCGCCCGAAGCGCCTCCAGGTCCCACGAAGCCGAGGTAATAAAGTAGAGGTTGTGATGCGGGTAGAGCCGCCCTTCCTCATGGACGATATGAGCTTTGCCCTTGATATCTGGAATCAGGAGCTTCGGCTTGGTGGCGAGCTCGGGATAGATGCGATCGATGGTCCGGTACCAGTTGGACGGGACCTTCTGCGCGATGTGCCGCTTTGCGATCCGGTCCTTACGGGCTTCGAGGTAGAGCCGCAGGCGCGGGTACTGGGTAAGATCAACCAGGCGGCCGTTATCGGCGAAGGGGTTCACCACTCCGAATCCGCGCCATTCGACGGTGCCGTTCAGAATGTCGCGGGTCATGACGAGCGGCAGCTTGCGGCTTGCCTCAACATCCAGCTTGTCATAGGGGCCAATAAAGGCCTGGTCCGCGCCGGTGGCTACGCCGATCCCGACTTTGCAGCCCGCTTCTTCAAGCCCCGGAAATGCGGCTTCGAGGCGACGGACGAGCGCGAGCTGGTCGGAAGATTCAAGAATCCAGGGCTCGGACCCGGCAGTCACACCATCAAGCTCGCGTACAGCAGCGCTGTCCTTCGGAAGCTTGACGGCGGTCAGCTTCAGCGCAAGCCTGGAGAGGGCTTCGGTGCTGATCTTAGGGCGATGCGCAATGCGCGTAGCTCTGCCCTTCTCTCGCGCGATGACGGTGATGGCCGGGTAGGCGATGACCTCCGTGTGGAAGGCGGGAGTGTCCACCATATCCACATAGGTCTTCAGGTGGAAATGCTCGGCCACCAGCTTACGAAGCGGGCCACCATAGCGGTTCTTCATCCAACGGTCGGCGCAGATGAAGCCGAGGTTCCCGTCCTCTTCAAGCTGGTTCAGCGAGCGCTCGATAAAGGGGATGTAGAGGTCGGCGCGGTCGTACACGGTCGCGTAGCGCGCTCGGTACTCCGCCATGAGAGCGTCGGGAATCAGTTCCTGCCGCACATAGGGCGGATTGCCGACCGCGAAGTGGAATTGGCCGGGCAGGCCGATCAGCAGGAAGTCACCATGGATCAACCAGGCCGCGGCAAGGGCAGCCGCCTGGCCGAGGGTGAGGCCGTGGTCAGTCAGGCGCTCTATGACAGCATCCCGGGTGCGTTCGAAGGTGATACGATGCAGCTCGACAGCGCGGATGCTGCTCGCAAGAGCGGCTGCGGGATCCTCTTTGCGCTCGGGCGAAACCTTCCATGCTGCCATGAGGCGATCAACCACCGGCAGCAGGAAGTCGCCATTGCCAAAGGAGGGCTCAAGGAGCCGCATCTGGTGCAGGGGGCGGTCAGCGGTGTAGCCGGTGAGATCGAGAATGAAGTCCACGACCTCGCGGCGGGTGAAGATCGCGCCGCGCTCCTCGATGCCAGCAGCCGCCAGGGTCTCGACCGCCTGTGTGATCGGGCAGAGGGTTGGAAGCGAGGGTTGGAAGTTCATGACCGGCCTTACAGGGGGCGTGGCTGTTCACGGCGGCGCATTTCGCTGACGGTCAGCACTGTGATGGTGTGTTCGCGTTTGCGGGCTTGGTGGAGGTCGTGAGCCATCTGAAGCCGTAACCAGTTCTCCGCGCCGCCGCCGAACGCCTTGTCGAGGCGAATTGCCATTTCGGCGGAGATGCCCGCCTTGCCATTGACCAGATTATTGAGGGTCTGCCGGCTGACGCCCAGGACCTTCGCACCCTGCGTGACCGTCAGGCCGTGGGCTTCGAGACAGTCGTTCCGAACAGCATGTCCGGGGTGCGGCGGTTTGGGTGAGGCCATGTCAGCAGCGAGGGGCTAAAGGGATTCGAGGAAAATGATACCTGACAATTATCACTTGTCATACTGCCCTGAAGTCTCTCCTGCCCGCTTGTTCACAGCATTCCTCTGGAGGGGCATAGAAGGCGGGCGTCCCTCCAGAACCAACGCTGGCGGCCCTCCTCGCGCGCAGCGGCAGGAAAACCTGAAACCGCCAGCCGGACGGGGTGGAGCCGAAGCTCAGGCCCCCCTCAGCAAGGTGGCCATAAGAGAGATTTCCTAGAGCGAGCACAGGATACCACCCCTGGTGGGGCAACAACAGGAGAGTGCGTTGCGCATTCGGCTTCAGCAAACGGACTGGCAACTCAGGGCTTGGGCTACCTGAACGCCTTGCCGAGCGGCGGCCGGCGCCTTGCACATGCCGACTGGGCCCGGGCCAGTAGGCCTACCGTTGCCAGAAAAAGCGGTTCCTCCAACCGGGACGGCGGCCATGTCGTGGCCGCCAAGCCGCGTCATTGGCGCAAGCCAGCGACCAGCCACCCCAGCGGATGTTGAAGGCGTCGAGTTTGGCGCGGTAGCGGCGCTCCTCCCGGGTCGCTGTCGCCTCCAGGGACTTGATGTGGCAGATCTTGATGCCGTCCCAGAGCAGCGGGAACTCGCCCTTCATCCAGTCCCCGACGTTGAGCAGCTTACAGTAGCCCTCCTCGTCCGCCGGCTTCAGGGGGTTGGAGGCATAGTGCGGGCAACCCACACAAAACATCCCCTCGGGAACGCCGGCAACACTCTTGCCCTGGGGGTTGGCCGGCTTGGTGTACCGCTTCTTCTTGCGGAAGTTCATCATCGGAATCGGGCCTGCCGCCCCTCCCTTCCAGGTTTGTCTTGCCTTGTCGCGCGTTGGGCGCACCAGCGTCGCACTTTGCCGCCCCTTCCGTCGTGCCTTATCGCACCCCTGTCGCGCGCTCGTCGCGCCACCCATCCGCAACGATCTTCAACGCAACAGACCCAGTGACCCTTCAAGGGTCGGCCCTGTCGAGAGCACCCGCTGTGGCGCAGCGTCGCCCGGCCAACCGGTCGACTGACTGGTTGCCCAAACCGGTCTCGCCTCGCCTCGGGCAAAGTTGTGACGGCAGGCTCGCCGGCCCTTGCGAGCCAGCGGCACAGCGCGTTGGCCGCCCAGGCCCGGCAGAGGCGGCGGCATTTTGCTGCTCGTGGCGCAAATTGCCCATCGGTGTGGATGCCGATACGGGGCAATCATCGCCGCGACGCTGACCCCGCACGAGGTCGATGACGCCTCCCAGGCCGGGCCCCTGCTCGAGCAGGCCACGGTCTCGACCGCCTCGTTCACGGCCGATCGTGCCTACGACTAGGACGGCGTCTCCGCTGAGGTGACCCCACAACATCCCGGCACTGCTGTGATCGCGCCGCCACGGCCCCGCGCCGTGCTGAGCACCACGGCCGAAGCGGCGCCGAGCCAGTGAACGATGTGGCAACACCGGCGTACCGGTCTGGCTTGCCCTGACCCTCTGAGTGGCCACTTCTGAGAGGCTAAAAGTCCTGGAGTGGGTTGGCAGCGAAGAGCGGGAAGCGAGGGCGGAGCCTCCCGGAAGCCCCAGGCGACGTGGTGGGCACGATCTGCGGGAGGCAGTCGGGAGCATGCCGGATCAGGCAACAGCCGCCTCCGACCGCCACCCCCTCCGGGGGTAAAATCGGCAAAGAATCTCAAATCCGTCTCAAATCGATCGAATCGCACGGTTTGTCTCAGCCGTCTCAGCCCGGCGTGAGACACCGAACAGCCTCTCCTGCCTCGCCGGACCGGGTGCCGGCGCGGTGCGAAGTCGCCCACCGCGCTCTGAAGGCGTCTGGCTATTCTGCTGCGCACGCCCGGCAAGACCCGCAACGCTGGCCGACAGGGGGGGATGACCTCGGCCGGGAAAGGGGAGCCAGCGTAGCTGGTGGGCTCGGATGGCATTCCGCCAGCTTGGCCGAACCATTTCGCTCCCGCTCGGACTGAACAACGTGACCATGCCCGCTCGGCTGCCGCGCCATGCCGTAGAACGCAGGAAGCGACCGCGCCGTCCGCCCTCCTGGCCCAATCCTGCCGTCATCGGCGGCCTCCCCGCGCCACCAGCACGCGCGCCGCGTCCGCCGAGGGCAGTTCCATCCGCCGGGCGACCTCCGCCCAAGGGAGCCCCTGCTGCCGGAGCCCTGCGGCTTGCGCCCGGCGCGCCGCCGCCGCGGCCTCATAGGCCGCGCGCTCCTGCACACCGGCGCGCCGCCGGCGAGCACGCTGGCGCGCCGTCCCCCGCTCCCGGCGGATGTCCTGGTCGACCAGCACGCGTAAGCCGCCCTCGCGCATCTCGGCCGGGGTGATCTGCAACCAGTCGACGATCGTCGCGGCCCGCAAACGGTAGCGCGGGCTGGTGGTCCGCCCGGCCCAGCCGACCGCCTGGCCGGCCGCCTGGCCGGCCGCCGCGGCCTCGGCGCGGCGAAACACCGTGCCCATGCGGCGATCGGCTTCCCCCTCGCTCCACCCACCGACCTCGCGCGCCAAGGCGCGGAACTCGCGCCGCAGCAGCGGGGCAGGGACCATCCAGGCCATGGCGGTGCAGGCCAGAAACAACCAGGTGTCGCGCTGACCCGGTGGCAGGGGGCCGGCCCAGCGCAGCTTCCGCAGCGTCTGCAGGTCTGTGAGCACCGCCTCGCCGTAGGTGGCAAAGGTGAGCCGATGACGGGGCGCGGTGCCATCGCCGCGGCCACGCTGCGCAGTGCGCCCTGCCTGCAAAGTGCGGAGCTCGTCCCGCTGCAGCGGGAGCACTTCGCGGGCCAGATCCTCGAAGTCCCAACGCCAGAGCGCCTGGGGCGAGCCCGCGAGAAAGCAGGGCCGCACGACCGCGCCGGTGCGGCCGTTGCGGGATCCGGCCAGGCGGAACACCCGTGCGGCGTCCAGCGCGCGTGGATCGGCACCGAATTGCCCGAGCGCACGCGCCAATTGCCGCTGCATGGCGGTCCAGCGCGGCAAGGCCGCGCGGGGGACGAGGCTGTGCAGCCAAACGGCCAGGAGGCCGCGCCCGGTGAACAGGACGTAGGAGGGCATGGGCAACCGCGCGTCCTGCAGGCTCCGCAGCACGGCGTCGGTCACCTGTTCCGGCGCGGCGGAGGCCCAGGCCGGCATGCGATGGACGTCGAGGTCCACATAGCAGGCCCCGAGCTGTGCCAGGTGCGCGATGCGGCGCCAGCCGAAGAAGCTCTGCTGGCTGATGAACTGGTCGACCTGCCCCGCTTGGTTGGCCGCGGCCGCTTCCAGATCTGCGAGCCGGATGGCCCGCTCGGCCCATCCCTTGCCGCCCTCGGCCAGCGTCACGACACCGCGGCGGCTCTCGGGGTGCAAGAGCCGGGCATGCTCGACGGCGCTCAGCGCAAAGGGCGCGGCGCCACTGAAGGCTGACGCCCGCGAACCGCCGGCAGGATGGTCTAGTCCCAGCATGACGCGGCGCCATTCTGCGGTGCAGCGAGGACGGCGCCGGCGCTGAGGACGGGCGCGTGATCGGCGCCGCGCGTCCGTAGGACTGGCACAGGGCATGATCTGGACATGGATGTTCCACAGGAGGCTGGGGATCTTGCGAACGCCTCATCGGTATATTTTGCGGAGCTGTAAATAGATTTCTTCGAGAAACGCAGTGTGAAGGCGAATCTAAAACAGAATAGGATTCTTCCTATTCCATCGAATCTGAGAGATACGAGGAGGTACTGTCTCGTATTGTCTTGCTTTGCTTCTTCGGAGAGGCCGGTTACTCCATCTGTGCAGAGCCGCCAGCGGGCCATCCTGGGCCAGGAGACAAGCCGCTCCCCCGCGCGTAGCGCCTCGGCGAGGGGGCTGGACGGCGACGCGATCGCATTCCGTGCCGCACATGTCCGGAAACCCGAGCGCAGCGCGATCCGCCCGCCCTGGCGCCTCCTCCTCTTGCCGCGTCTCCGCGCGAGCGCCGTGCTGTCACGGTGCGAAGCGGCCTGCCGGATCAACCGCCAGGACGGATGAGTGGTGCCGCACGCGCAGCCAGTGCCAACGCTGCAGGGTTGTGCGTTGGCTGGAGGCTAAACGCTACGGGCAAAACCGGCGGATCTGCCGCAGGCAGATGATGGCGCAAGCGAGTGTCGTCAGAGCGAGGTGCAGGTCGGCGCAGCGTTCGGAGCGGAGGGTCAGGCGAAACTTCGCGCGATGACCCAGCGATGGCGGCCCATACGAGCGTTGCTCTCGATGCCGCGTCGGGCGATCCGCGGGACGATGCCGCGCGCCCGGCACTTCTGGCGGCAGCGGTGGTGATCATAGCCTTTGTCGGCGTGCAGCTTGGCGGGCCGGCGGCGCGGGCGGCCTCGGTGCCGGGTGCGCAGGCCGGGCACGGCATCCAAAGTGAGGGCCAGCAGGAGGCTGTCGTTGCGGTCGGCCCCGCTCAGCACCGCGCCGAGCGGTGTACCGCGGGCGTCCGTGACGAGATGCCGCTTGGTGCCCGGCCGAGCGTGACCCGTCGGGTTCAGGCCGACCTCTGCCCCCCCTTTCCGCCGGCAGGCTGGCGCTGTCGAATGTCGCCCGATGCCCGTCCAAGGCTCCGGCATCCTGGAGCCGCTCCAGCAAGGCCCGGTGCAGGCCCGCCCAGACCCCGACCGCATGCCACTCGCCCAGCCGCCGCCAGCACGTCTTGCCGCAGCAACCCAACGCGGATGGGAGTTCGTGCCATTGGAGGGCCGCCCGCAGCACGAACAGGACTCCGGCGTCTGCCGCCTCAGAAGGAGGCTACGCCACCATAGACCGTGACAGACCTGTTCGCCGCGTCGCGCTTCCTCATTCTCGCTCCGAGTACCGCTCGTGGGCGATGAGCCGCCGCAGGGGCAGCTCCACTGCGCGGTCGTAGACCGCCTTGTGCAGGAAGGCGAGTTTCACGACGCGCCCGGCTTCGATCACGTCGCGGTACCAGGCGCGCGGCTGCCCCTCACCGTTCCAACGGTAGCGACGCCCCTTGAGCTGCTCCTTGCCCTCGGAGGGGGCATCGGCCGCTCAAACCGATTGCAGTCCCGGCAGGCCAGCACGAGGTTCCACACCCCATCGGCCTCGGGCAGCGCCCCGCGCTCCTTGAGCACCCAGGAAAAGAAGGGGTCGACCTCCCTCACCGCCAGCGGGGTCTCGGCCCGGCCGTCGAAGCAGCGGCCCCGCGGGTCGCCGTTCCGCGCCCGCGCACGCGGGTCAGGTTGGTGCGCCGGATCCGCTGGCCTTCGACAAAAAGCAGGTCGCGGGCGGCACCCGCTTGGACCGCGAGGCCCGCCCGCGGCAGCTCCAGCTGCCAGGCCGTCTCGACCAGGCGCCAGCGCGCCTCCGCTTCCTCAGCGAGGCTGCCGCCCTGCAGCGAGCCGGCCAGGTGCCGCAGATCGTCGGTGAGGCGGATGGCGCCGGCGCCCCGGCGACCGCTCCGCTCGTCCCCGAGGAAGCGCACCGGCACCGGCCCACGGCCGACCACGTGGAAGGCGTCGAGCACGTTGGTGAAGCCGAGCCGGGCGGTGGTGCCGATCAGCGCCTCCTCGGCCAGTTCGCCGCGGTTGAAGGCGCGGCAGGCGTCGAGGAACTGGCTCGACCGCGAGGTGGTCTGCCGGTCCACGCCCTGCAGAGGCGCGCAGAGGTGCTGCGCGAAGGGGAGGGCCAGCTCCTCCAGCGGCACGCGGTCGTCGGCGCGCTCTGCCAGCCCGAGCAGCGTCTTGGCGAGGGCGAACTTGGAGGAGGCGACGTTGCGGCCGAACAGCACCACGGCGCGCCCGTTGGCGTCGAGGGTCAGGGCCGGGGCGAGGACGTCAGTCAAAGGCGGTGGGCCTGGCGAGGTGCGGAGCGCCCAGACTTACTACAGCGGCCAACGGCCTGAGGGTTCATACCGCCAGCACGCCGGGCGGATAGACGCTCCACTGCTCAAACCCATCCTGCTGCGCCTTGATGGCGCTCCGTACGTCGTCCGAGAGCGGGAGAGGAAACGCGCAGAGGACCTCCTCGTCGTCGCGCACATCAGCCTCGAAGTGTTCGCCATAAAGACGGTCACACCGGATACAGCCGTTGCTGATGTAACTCTCCTCCAGCGCCTTGCTGTAGCGGCGCTTGATGCGGCCCAGGCCGGCGGCGGGAGGAAGGCGGTCCAGCACCCTGCGCAGCAGCTCCGGGTGCTGCCCCAGCTCGCGGATCGAAAAACCGCAGGTGTTGGGGCCGAAGGTGACCTCAACCTGGGTCACAATGCGCGTGCGGGCGTGGCAGCGCTCGTGCCAGCACGGGGTCCAGGCCGCACGCACGGTCAGCTCGGCGCGGCCCCGGGATGGCACCCCATAGCGGAAGCGGTGGGCGAACGCCGCCTCGAGGAACGCCGCCATGGGCAGTTCCTGATGCTCGCCCGGCGGCACGATCGCGGTGAAACCGCGTTCCAGGTCGCCCCCAATGCGCACGGCGGGCAGATCGCGGGTGATCGGGAAGTCCGAACGGCGCAGGAGCCAGAGGCCGCGGACACCGGAGCGCCGATACCGTTCCTGCCGCCGCATCGTCTCCTCCGCCGTCTGGGCGGACCACTGGAATTCCACCGCGACCACGTGCCGTCCCTTGCGCGCCAGGAGGTCGGCCCGCCACGGCTCGTCCGGCCCCGCCGCACCGGCCACCTCGGTTTGGGCCTCCCAACCGTTGGCGCGGGCCGCGGCGACGGCCATGGCCTTCAGGCGGAGGTGCTCCTCGCGCTCGGGGGCGGTCGCGCAGGTGCCGGCGGCCTTGTGGGCGAAGAACCGCGTGCCGCGGCGCGATGTCTTCAGCATCACCGCGGCCTGGCAGCAAGGCATGCGGAGATGCCGCGCCACTCGGTTGGCGCGCTCCAGCGCCCGCCACTGCTCCTCCGAGAGGTCAAAGGCGTGGAGGCTCTGTCCGGTGGGATCAAGGCAGCGGAGCGGCATGGTGGACGTCAGACCAGCGGAGGGCGTTGCGTGGCCAGTCTGCCAGAACCGGAGGCACTGGGGCCAGCAGCGGTGGGCTTACGATCGGCCCCCTCGAACGGCGTCGCCCAGAGAGCTGGGCGTGCGCTGCCGGCGCCATTCCCAGGGCGGCACCCGTTCGGCCTCCGGCAGTGCCCAGAGCCCCCGCCGGTCATCCCGTGCGGCCTGCTCCAGCACCAGCAGCGCCGGGTCGTGGGCATACTGGCGATAGACCCAGGCGGCGCCCTGCCGCACCAGCGCGGCGTTGACGTCGGTCTGGCCGACAAAGACCCGGCCCACCGTGCGACCGTAGCGGTCGGTGTCCACCACCACCACGCGCGCCTCCTTGGCGGGAGGCCAAGTCGGCGAGCGCCTGCCAGGCGCGGGTGCCGTAGGGCTGTCGGATCTCGGGCGTGTCGATCTCAGCCAGGCGCACCTTCACCTGGCACTTTTCAGGGGTCAGCAGGGTCAGGGTGTCGCCGTCATGCACGCCCACCACCAGGCCGCGCAGTTCGGCGGCCAGGGCGGGGTGGACGAAGAGGGAGAGAGCGAGGAGGAGAGGCCGCGGCGGCGGTTCCCACTATGCGAGGAAAGCCATGGCCCATTTCATCGTCGCCCACCTCACGACTCCCTGGAAGAAGCACTGCGCTTACTCCGCTTTAGGGTGCGACGCGGCAGAGGAGGTGTGGCGCCGCAGTTCCCGCTGTCAGGACGCAAGCATGCAAAGGGGCCGGGGGTGCAGACGGCGGTGACATCGTTCCCGCGGGAGGTGTTCGCATCCACACCTGTGCGTAGCCACCGGATGCCGTCAGGGTCCTGCCGCCCGCACCTGGTCCGCGTTGGCCTTTAGCCAATCCTGGATGGGCTTCCACGGCCCGAGCTTGTGCTGCTCGGGCGAGAACGGCCCGACGAAGGGCGCGTACCCCGCGTCGATCGGCTTCTTGGAGCGATCGGGGTAGTCGGCCTCGAGGTTCTCGCGGTGCGGGCGCGGCTGCGCGTTCACGAAGGCCATGACGTCGTAGGCGTCCTCGGCCGAGATCTGCGGCTGCTCGAAGGTGGTGCCGAGCGGCATGTTGGCGTGCACGAAGCGCGCCGCGGTCATGGTGCGCCCCATCCCCGCCCCGTCGTTGTAGCTGTCTGGCCCCCAGAGCGGCGGGAACTGGTAGCGCTTACCCTGTTCCGCGGCGTCGGCCGCTTCCAGCCGCTGGCCTTGCCCGTCGGCGCCGTGGCAGGCCTCGCAGGTCTCGGCGAAGACCTTCCGGCCGCGCTCCGGATCTGCCGCGCGGTCCAGCAGCGGCAGCGGCGGCGCCCCGCGCCCCTGCAGGGATTTGCCAACCTGCTGCGGCCCGCTGATGTAGCGGATGTAGGTGATGATCGCCTTCATCTCCGGCCCGTCCACCGGCAGCGCATGGCCGTTCATGCTGCGCTCCATGCAGCCGTTGACGCGCTCCTCCAGCGTGCGGACCTCG
>Ga0182745_1004648_pt1 | contig 11404 bp, 8 predicted proteins | sample eDN3rd30CKraftBY_FD_128523 | JGI IMG/M metagenome (GOLD analysis project Ga0182745, IMG submission 128523) | Enriched backyard soil microbial communities from Emeryville, California, USA - eDNA 3rd pass 30_C Kraft BY (version 2) (version 2) | ecosystem: Environmental > Terrestrial > Soil >... | reverse complement strand
CGCGTTTCAATGGCCGACTGGGCGGCAGCTGGAACAGAGGTCGCTTCACGTTCAGCACGAACCTGCAACACATCGGTGGGGTACGGAACACTTCGGTCAGCGGCTGGCCCAAGGGTGACAGCATGACGGCGGTGGACTTTATATTGGACTTGGCGGCAGAGCCTGACTCTTTCGCTGGAGTCGGGTTCAATCTATCGGTTGCCAACGCGTTCAACCAACGGCCTCCATTTCTGGCGCCTACATTGCCGTTCTTCGTGAACTACGACAGTACCAACTATTCCGCGTTGGGTCGCGTGGTCACGTTGGCGCTTACAAAGCACTTCTAACAAGGCGCCAGATCTTAGCAACGGGTGCAGTCGTGGCCGAAAGCGCTGCACGGTACGCAAGGCGTGCGTATCGTGCAGCGAGGGCGACAGATCAGAATGGCGGAGGAGACGGCAGGACCGGCGGGCCGTCCAGCCAAGGCCCGCCGCCTTGCCGAGTTTGTTCGGCAGCATCGCCCAAGTCGATCAATTGAACTTCATGTGTGAGTTGCATTGCATTCTCCTGGCTACGTTGATCTATCAAAGTGCCATCGCTGGCCGAAATATGGTGCGAACCGAGTGGAGATGCATCAAGTTCTAGTGTTCCCATGCGCCGGCCGATCAGAGAAATCGCCATGAATACAAGCTTGAACTAGGGTTTATCTGCTGCGGGATGAGCTGGGTCAGAGCCGGAGTATTGGATTGTTGATGCGTTACAGCGTGTAACGTGCATTGTCGCGTCGAAGTTAATCGCGGTCGTTGCTGCATAGAAGCATCCGGCTCGGCCAGCACACCAAAGAAGTAAAAACAAGAAAGTGGGGTGAGGTAGTGAGTGGCACGACGCGGCTGTTTATTTCGTTCGTATTGGGTCTGGTGGGTGCGCCTGCGGCCTTCGCGCAAGTGGATTACTCGCGTGCTGAGCAGTTCCTTAGCTCGCGCTTGCAAGAACTGGTGCTGCGCGGTGATATCGAGCCGCAATGGTTGCCCGATGGTCGCTTCTGGTATCGGACACGGACAGAGCATGGCTGGGAGTTTTCACTGGTGGATCCCGATCGCAACACCCATCGGGGATGGATCGATACCGAACGGCTGGCCAGCGCGGTGTCGCGGGTGGCCGATGGTGCTACGTACAGTCAGGAGACATTGACCTTTGCCTTTCTCAAGGTGCAAGACGATCTACGTTCGATCGAGTTCAGCGAGAGCGGGCTTTCCTTTCGTTGCGATGTGAAGGACTATCGTTGCGTGCGTATGAAAAGGGACTTGACCTGGCCGGTGGCGATGTCGCTGCGTTCACCCGACGGGCAATGGAATGCCTACATCGAAGGCTACAACGTTTTCATTCGGAATCTGCACGGTGGCGAGATTCGGCAGCTGACCCAGGATGGCACCGAGCTACAGGGCTATGGATTGGCTCCGAAGTTTCCGGGCGAGGAACGGCTTGGTAAGCGCTTTCTGGAGCCAGTGCTGGCGTGGTCCCCAGATTCGCGCAAGATCGCGGTGCTGCGATGGGACTGGCGAGGCGTCAGGATGATGCCCATCTACTCTTCGACCACCGTACGCCCGCAGCTCTATTTGTATCCCTACGGTCTGCCCGGTGACGAGGCGGTCGAGCGCTTCGATATCCATGTCGTGGATGTGGAAGCGAAGCGGAATGTTCGCCTGCAGGCGCCGCCGCAGCCAAAGGTGTTCTGGGAGGGGCAGTGGACGACACGCAGCTGGAACATCGTAGCGCGGGAGCACAGCGATAAAGAGTGGGGCGGGGTCAAATGGTCGAAAGATGCAACCCAACTGTACTTCCACCATGTGTCGCGTGCGGCAGAGCGCATAGCTTTGCTGGTGGCTGATGCAAGCACAGGTCGAACGCGTGAGCTGATCAGTGAAGCACGACCCGAGACGGTTCCCAGCCTGCAAATGGTGCCGACAGGCGAGCCCGTATGGCGTTCGGGCAGCGAGCAGGATCTGCTTTGGTTCTCCTGGCGCGATGGCTGGGGACATTTGTATCGCTATGGACCGGATGGGGTGCTCAGAAACCAGATCACCTCCGGGCCATGGTCGATCACCAAGGTTGAGCACGTAGATCACGAACAGGGCGTGCTGTACTTCACGGCGCGCGGGCGCGATCTCCAGCGCTTCCAGTATCACAGCTATGCCTACCGGGTGAACCTGGATGGCAGTGGGCTACAGCTGCTCACGGAAGAGGACGCCGATCATCAAGTGAGCTTTTCCCAGGATGGCCGCTACTTCGTCGATCGCTACTCGCGTCAGGATCTGCCTCCGGTCGCGGTGCTGCGCTCGGCTCGCGATGGCAAGGTGCTACGAGAACTGGAGCGCGCCGACATCTCACGCCTCCTTGCGACGGGATGGCGAGCACCCGAACTGTTTGAGGCCGTTGCCGCCGACGGCGTTACGCCCATTTACGGCTGGATATATCGTCCGTCCCACTTTGATTCGGCGAAGTGTTATCCCGTTATCGACAACATCTATCCCGCGCCGAGTGGGCCGGTATCGAATTGGGGATTTGATACGGGCAGCGCATATGGAGAGCGTCAGGCGCTGGCCGAGCTGGGCTTCATTGTGGTGGCATTGACTGGACGTGGCACCCCCTATCGGTCAATGGAGTTCCTGGAGACTTATCGAGGGCAGGCGGGGCTGAACATGCTGCCCGATCATGTCGCTGCCATCGAGCAGCTGGGCGCGCGGCATCGCTGGATTGATCTGGAGCGCGTGGGAATCTACGGGATGTCCGGAGGTGGCTACGCCGCCGCCGCGGGCATGTTGCGATACCCAGAGTTCTTCAAGGTCGCCGTATCCATCAATGGCGATCATGACCTACGCACCTATTCCTATGGATACGGCGAGAAGCTGGATGGACCGCTAGTCCGCGATCCGGTGACCGGCAAAGACAACTACGAGGCCCAAGCCAACTACACCTTGGCTTCGCAGCTGAAGGGTAAGCTGCTTTTGATGGCAAGCGACATGGACGACAACGTGCATCCTGCCAATACGTTTCGGCTGGTACACGCCTTGATTGCGGCTAACAAGAAGTTTGATTTGATGCTATTTCCGGACCGTGGCCATGATCTGGGTCTGAGTCAACCCTATGAGCGCCATATGATCTGGGACTATTTTCTCGCGCACCTCCAGGAAGAACTAACTCACACCACGGCAGCAGTGCGTGGCGTCGATTCTATCCACTGATCGGTGTCCTGCCATTGCCGCAGCCACAGCTCCATGTGCATGTAGAAGATGACTGGTGCGGTATTGGCTGGGCTGTTGGAGGGGGCATCGGTCAGTACACGCTCCAGTTTTGGACGGTCCACCAAGCGCTCACGAACGAGCGCACCGTCTAACAACAGAGAACGTATGAACGGCAGGTTGTAATAGACGATCTCTGCCGAACTGGTAGAGCCGCGGCCCTTCCACTGGCGCTTCAGTATGGGTTCGGGGACTTCGGTTCTGAATGAAGTGCGGGCCAGGCCGCGGTCGCGACCATTCAGAAAATGGGTCTTTAGCGTAATGGTCATGCACAGCTCCACGATCGGCTGTGCAAATAGCGGGTGCAGCCAGTCGGTGTGGAAGTCCTCCGGTTCCAGGTAGGCGTCGTAGAACTCGGGCGGCACCATCAAGCTGCCCAGGCGATGGATCAGCCCCCATGGCGTGCCACGCACGTTGTGCAGGAAGGGGTGGGCCTGACGACGCTTCTTGCGCAACAGCTCCTGCAGGGCTGGGCTGAGCAGGGTGCCGAACTGGTCGTACTCGCGTGCCCGCTCATGGAATCGGGTTCCGAACAGCTGTCGGCGCATCGCGCCCCACAGCACACGCAGCGCAGAGTTGTCGCGGTAGGCTGCGATTTGGCCCGCCAGCTTGAATGCACCTCGTCGCAGACCCCAGCGTTGCAGGTGTTCGTCCATAGCGGCGGTGATCGACAAGCTGCCGAAGATGGAGTCTCCGCCTTCACCGCTGAGTATTGCTGTGGCCGAATGATCTCTCGCTATCGAGCGCTCGAACCCCGAGCGCAGGTAGTGCGACAGCAGCCAAGTGGGTGCCGCCATAGGTTGCGCGTCGACCATGCCATCCAGTCGCGCCCGACGCATTTCGAGCCGGTGCGCATGCAGTGGCCGAGCTCCGGCATCGGCTGCGATGCTGGCCCAGCGCCGCTCATCGCCGCTGGCATCGTCGCCGTGATAGGTGACGCAGGTAATAGCGGGGTGTCCCGGCGCGGGACGCGTGAGAACGCCCAATACGATGGAGGAATCCAATCCCCCGGACAACCGATGGATCAGGTGGTCATGCAGGTTCGCCCAAGACCGCACGCAATGGCGCACGGTCTGATTCAGCAAGGTGGATGCCCGCTGCGGGTCGTCGATCCACCGGCTGCGATGGGTCAAGGCAGCGGGATCCCAGTACAGCTGGCGCCCTGTGACGCGGCTGCTGCGCGTATCCAGGGACCAGCACTCGCCGCGGGTCAGTTCGTCCAGTTCCTTGAGCGGCTGGCCCTCGCCGGCGAGATTTGCCGCGGCGACGCTCTCGGCGATGCAAGACCAGTCGATGTGGAAGCGGGTTAAGCCCAGGGCCAAATAGTCACGCGGAAAGGAAAAGAAACATTGCACACCGCGATGCTCGACCCGCAGACAGGGCAGCAGGCCGGTCGGATCCTTGAGCACCCATAGCTGCCCGCCCAGATGATCGCGCACGAACGCGACATAGCTGCCCCAGTAATCCGCCACCAACGCGCGTGCCTGGCTGGCGACGATGCGCTTGGAGGCTTCGGCTGAGAAAGTCGTGACCGGCGCCACCGGATCGTTCTGCGGGTCTACGCGAGGAAACACGACACCCAACACCACGCCCGCGCTATATGCGAGTGGCCGTGCTGTGTGACGGTTGGTCGCATCGGCGCAGTACACTCGCATGCCATTGCAGGCAAAAGCCCGCTGCCAACCCGTCGAGGTGGCTTTGAGTCGATGGCGGATGTGCTGCGCGACGCTCGCCTGGGTCGGATCGTCTGCACCCCAACTGATGGCAAAGTAACGGAACATATCGGTGTTCTCTACACGATCAGAATGGGAGTGAAGTCGGTGACCTTCTCGGGTGTTGAATCCAGCACCAGCTCACTTTTCTGAACCCAGCTATGCGCTCCCCAGGGGCGTGTGCGTACGCCGATCAACCACGACGGGAACAAATCGTAGTGCGCCAGGTAGCGGACCAGCGCCAAGGCGTGCACCAGGCACCGATCCTTGGCCACGAACGTCGTCGGGCGAAAAGCACGGAATGTCATGACCCGATCGGCGAGGGCAATGTCGTTGGCCAGGTCGTTGCGTCGGGGCGTGGCCACTCTCATTTCGCGAATGGAGTGTGATATCTCCCAGAAGCTTGCGTTCTGGCTCTGCTTCACCGCCCAGGCGTAAGCGCGAAGGACGCGCGCCGCGTTCAACTTGTTGGGTGAAGCGTGGCCTTCGAGTTCTTCGCCAACGGAGGTTTTGGCAGGCACGAAGTCCGGCGACGGCGCGGGGTGGATCGGCGGTGTGGTGACCAGCAGCTGTGCATCCAACATCGGCGCCAGGCCTACCGTGGCTGGGGGAGGGCTTCCAGATGCGTCGCCTTCGAGCGCTTCCAGCGGCGCCGGCCAGTCCAGCACGACCGCATGCAAGGCCTGGGCATCGGCCAAGCTCACCCCCTGGTAGCGGTTACGCTTCATATCGAGCAGCACCGCGCCATCGATGGTGGCGCACGCCCGCACGTGCGGGGCCAGCCAGTATTGTTGCTGCAGCGGTCGTGCTTGACTGTTCACAATCCGTTGTCTCGTTGGGTTAGTGAAAGCGCGCGGCGTGCGACCCCCTCCGGCGCACACCGCGCACTCCGCCGAGGCTTAGAACCCGATGGGCGCGGCCATCGGCACGCCGTCGTTCACCGGTCCGATGGGCGTCTTGGTCTGGACGCTGGCATCCCCCAAATCGATCAGCTTCACATCTCGTTCGGTTTGCATGACAAATCTCCTGATTGCATGGATACAAGGTGCCACCGGTGGGCGAAGCAACGATGCGAGTACGAACGTAAACAATCAATGTGGTGAACCACGCGAGCTGCCGATCGCTTGAGCAAATCGCACGTTCATTGCTCGATAGGAAACATCTCGCTTCTCATTCTTCGAATCGAGGTAGGTGAGCCGGCATGAAACTTCGAGAGGTCGGTGTTGGCACATCAACGGCTTAGCACTTCGTGTGGTTTGCGACCGACCGGTGATGCACGCACCCGGCGGTGCTTCACAGCTAATCGACCCCGGTGTCGTCAGAGAGTCGATGCGGTCAGTACCCAGTCGTACGGAATGGTGACAGAGTTGGCTTATTGCTAAATCGGAGCGAGATCAGTCCAACCTGCTGCGGGCGCAAGACAGGGTTCGCATTTTCCCCACCTCTGCATAGAAGAAATCGCTACCCCGTAAAACGCGCGGTACCCAGGCCGGCGCGGCGGATGGTGGCGGGGGTTACATGCGCATTTTCAGATCTATCCTGTTGACCCTGGCGGTCGCGGGGTCCGGCCACGCCGCGGCGCAAGTGGATTACGCCCGGGCCGAGCAGTTTCTAAGCCACCGGATGAACAAGCTCATCTACCGCGCCGACGCGACCCCGCAGTGGCTGCCGGATGGCCGCTTCTGGTACCGGACCTGGACGGCGGCGGGTTGGGAGTTCGTCCGGGTGGACCCGGAACGCGGTACCCGGACGGTGATGTTTGATACCGGCGATATCGCCGCGGGGCTCACCCGGGTGGCCGGCGGGGCATCGTTCGATGCCAAGCGTCTGACCTTCACCGATTTCAAGCTGCAGGATGCCCAGGGTCGCATGACGTTTCAGGAAGGCGAGCGGCGGTTCAGCTGCGCGCTACATGGCCATCAATGCGAGGTTATCGAGCCAACCAAGCCTCAATTCCCTGTCATCCATACCTCGCCGGATGGGAAGTGGGCGGCCTACATTGAGGACTACAACGTGTTCGTGCGTAATCTCGAACACGGTCGCACGGTGCAATTGACCAGCGACGGTGCGGAACTGCACGGCTACGGTCTGGCACCGCTGACCGGCGCCGATCGCATGGCAGGCGAGCGTTCAGCGTTCTACGCCGAGCCCGTGCTGGCTTGGTCGCCGGACTCGCGCAAGATCGCCGTGCTGCGCTGGGACTATCGCGGTGTAAAGACGATGCCGTTGTACTCGTCCACTACGCCCAGACCCCGGTATGTGCTGTATCCCGAAGGATTGCCCGGCGACGAGCAGGTTCAGCGCTTCGACATCCACCTGCTGGATCTCGAAGCGAGAACCAATACGCGGGTGGATGCGCCGGCGCAGCCCATGAGCAACGATGCCGAGTGGTACATGCGCGCCGAACAAGCCGGTGGCAAGGTCTGGCGCGGTGTGAAGTGGTCACAGGACTCGTCGCAGCTGTACTTCTCGCATCTCGCGCGTAGTCACCGCCAGCTATCGCTGCGCGTGGCGGATGCGCACAGCGGCGCGACTCGGCTGCTCATCGACGAGAATACCCCCGAGGCCGTGGTCAGTTTGAAGATGCGCGCCCACACCGAGCCGGTGTGGCGGCTCAGCAGCGAACAGGATCTGCTCTGGTTCTCCTGGCGTGATGGCTGGGGGCATCTGTATCGCTACAGTCCTGATGGCGAGCTCAAGAACCAGATCACGCATGGCGACTGGTCGTTCTCCGAGGTCCACCATGTGGATCACTCGCGCGGGGTGATGTACTTCACCGCGCGTGGGATGGAGCGGGGCCGGGTGTTGAACTACACCCATGGCTACCGCATCAACCTCGACGGCACCGGTCTGCAACGGCTCACGCCGGAAGACGCCGACCACCAGCTCAACTACTCTCCGGATGGCCGATACTTCGTTGATCGCTACTCGCGTGACGATCTGCCTCCGGTCACGGTGTTGCGATCGGCCCAGGACGGGCGGGTGCTGCTCGAACTGGAGCGTGCCGACATCTCAGCCCTGCAAGCCGCCGGCTGGCAAGCACCGACGTTGTTCGAGGCCGTCGCTGACGACGGTGTGTCGCCGATCTACGGCCGCATATTTCGGCCTTCGCACTTCGATCCGGCCAAACGCTATCCCATCATCGACAACATCTATCCCATGCCCAGCGGCGGTGTGTTTACCTGGGGCTTCTCGCCCGGTTCCTTCTTCGAGGACATGATGGAAAAACAGGCGTTGGCCGAGCTGGGGTTCATCGTGGTTTCGCTGACCGGTCGTGGCACCGCCTTTCGCAGCAAATCATTCCTCGATGCCTACCAGGGGCAGATAGGGATGAACACGTTGCCGGACCACGTAGCGGCCATCCGCCAGCTTGCCGCCCAGCACCGTTGGATCGACATAGATCGCGTCGGGCTCTACGGCCTGTCGGGGGGCGGATTCGCTACCGCCGCCGGGCTGCTGCGCTACCCCGATTTCTTCAAGGTGGGCGTGTCACTCAACGGCAATCACGACAACCGTAGCTACATCTATTCGTGGGGCGAGAAATTTCAAGGCCCGTTCAGCCGCGATACTGTGACTGGCAAGGACAACTACGAAGATCAAGCCAACTACACGCTGGCTGCGCAGCTGCAGGGCAAACTGCTGCTGCTGGTGGGCGATCTGGACGACAACGTGCATCCGGCCCAGACACTTCGGCTGGTGCACGCGCTGATTGCGGCCAACAAGCGGTTCGACTTCATGTTGTTTCCAGATCGCGGGCACGATCTGAAAGAGCCCTATGTCGTGCGAATGACGTGGGACTATTTTGTCGAGCATCTGCTGGGCGTATCACCGCCGGAGTATGTGCTGTCGCCATTCGACTCGTAGGTGCGTCGTCTGCTCACTGCCCGGCCTGTCATTGCGTTGGGCAGCGAGCGCCTTCGAGCCGACGTTTGAGTCAGAATGGCGGCGGTCCAGGCACGAGCTGGCCGTCCATCGGCCCGCCGGGTGGATTCCTGGTTTCAACAGCGGCGTCACCCAGGTCAATTAGATGTATGACTGTGTTCATAATGTCTCTGCGAGGAAAAGGAAAGAGCTGGAAGCGGTAGGGCGATTTGTCGCTCGCACGATGCGGCAACTAAACGGCATCGTGCGAGTACTGCGATCGCAGGGGTTCAGATCCCAGGATCGCCCCGCACGGGGAAGCCGTCGTACAGGGCGCCAAGCGGAGTTCGGGTTTCCAGGCCGGCATCTCCAAGGTCGATCAAGCACACATCTCGTTCGGTCTCCATGACGCTCTCCTTGAGTATTCAGAGCAAAGGAACAAGCAGCCGTGATGACTGTGGTGCGGGCTTGTCATGCCGTCAATGGGCCGGGTGGGGCTGTCATCAGCCGGTGGGCAGTTGGCTGCACCTGGCTGGGCTCCACGCGCTGCAATACACACGAGTGGCTACGGTGACAGAGCAGGGCTATTGGAGGAATCTAGGCAATGCGCGCTTCCCTACGGCCCCCAACATTTGGGGGCTGCAGAGCAGCTTGGAGTCGATTACCGGTTTGGTGTAGGTTCGCGCCATGGGCAGAGCCTCAAAGAAATTCGAACATCGCGCGAACCTGCTCAAGCACAGGTTCGCAATCTTCAGCGGCTTCTTGTCGCTGCGCACGGGCGAACCGGCGCTGGCGGACCTGGTGGTGCAGCAGGCGCTTGTGAAGGCGCTGGCGGAATCCGCACGCAGGGATACGCGGATCTTGGTTCCGGAGTTTTCCATCCTGGTGTTGAAAACGGCGATGCGGATGCTGCGTGGTTATCCTGCTATGCGCATGCGGTCCAGCGATCCACGCAGCGCTCTGCAAGCCGTATTGGACGATACCCGCGGGTTGTTGAAGTTGCGCCATCCCTCCACCGCCATGGTCAAGTGGGTGGTCCAGTCGTTCGATCGGACCCATCAGCGCGATCTAGTGCGACGGGCTTTGTGCAGGAAAACGTCAAGTGATATCGCCTGCCACGATGCGTTTGCCCCCCATCGCACCGCGGTGATGATTCTCCTGCGTGCCAACCTGCGCCTGCGTATCGCAATCCTGCAGCGAGAGCTCGCTCCGGATGTCACCTGCCTCATTCTTTACGAGCAGGCCCGCCGAAAGATGCAGCGCTTGTTCGTGGAACCGGAGCCTGGTGAGGTGGCAATTGTCGTGGACGATGCTTATCGCGAGAGAATGCTGCGCTACGCCAACGGCGAATAGACCTTCACGCTTGCAGTCAAAGAGTCCCCCCGCGACATCGCAGGGGGGCTCCATCGATTACAGACTATTTGACCATCCGACGCCGAACCTCCGCCCGGACTCGCCTGTCCGCCAGCGTGGCCATGACGCGTACGAGCTCATCGGCCAACGCTTCCATTCCACCGAAAGGATCGCCCTGGCGACATGCCGACCAGAAAGCGGACGGCAGCGATGTGACCGTGGGCGCCGCCGGCAAACAGAGCGTGGGAGGTGGCGGCAGGCGAAGCTCGCCATAGCGCAGGGTCTGGTGTCTCTCGGCGGCGAACAGGTTGTGTCCATCGTTGAGGCACCACGCCAGCGTCAGCGCCGTGTCGAGGGACACGCGTCCGAAGAACGGGTTGTCGCTGATCAACGCATCGAGCTGGGGATCGCTGCGGGTGCTGAAGTAATCGCTCAGCGCCGTCAAGACCTGGGCGCTTGTCAGATCATGCATGGGTTCGGTCGCGACGCCCATATTCGTGGCGACCTGAACCAAGCTGCGACGTACGGACTCCCACGCTACATAGTGCTCGTGTCGAGCGAGCAGGCAAACGTGGCGGCGATAGCAGGCGATATCGTAGTGAGCGAAGCCCCCCAACAAAGCTCCGATGATAGGCGTCGTGCGGTCGAGGTAGATCACGGTGATGTGACGGGGAAAGCGCATAGTGGCTCCGTGAGATGCGGGCGAAGCCAGCCCCCTGCGGAGGTGAACTCCGCATGGGAAGAAATGAGGTGGAAACGAATCGCTGTCGTTAAGACGAACGAGGCATCAGCGCCGGTCGGCGCTTGTCCGCGTGACGATGCGAGGCGGACGGGGAATCGCGGTCATCATCCGACAGCGAGGGCGCCTGGCGCCGGACAATGCGCCGTAGAGGCTCACCGGATTGTGTGTTCGATCGGATCGTGGTCACGCCTTCTCAGGGATCGTCGTCGCCCAATGGGGCTGAGCGGACCATGCGGCTGAGGCCCCGCGATTTCATCTCGTAGAAGAACAGCCCCCAGTCGATCAACAGGAGCAAACCCAGTACTACCTCGAACGGTAAGTTGGCCGGATCCCCCTCGGCCGCCAGCCGAGCGTAGCTCGCTGTCATGGTGAGCAACAGGCCTGCGCAGGCCAGCAGGACCGCGATACGTAGCACAGTGGGCTCCCTGAGTCGTCCATTGTTCGCCGTGCATGATCGG
>Ga0182745_1004647_pt1 | contig 11410 bp, 12 predicted proteins | sample eDN3rd30CKraftBY_FD_128523 | JGI IMG/M metagenome (GOLD analysis project Ga0182745, IMG submission 128523) | Enriched backyard soil microbial communities from Emeryville, California, USA - eDNA 3rd pass 30_C Kraft BY (version 2) (version 2) | ecosystem: Environmental > Terrestrial > Soil >... | reverse complement strand
CGTGCACAATCCTCAGTATCGTTTCTTCGAGGTCAATGCGGCTGGCGAGGAAACAAAGGAGCTTCTGCGCCGCTATATCGGCCATGATGATCGCAAGGGCAGCCCTTTGATTCAGTTCCGCCTCGGCGACCTGTGGGGGCGCACCTTCATGCGCGAAGCCGAACCCGACAAGGATCCACAGCCGGGCGCTGCCATGAAGGCTCGGCTCATCAAAGCCGATGTGGTGGACATGAGCGCGATGGCTGAGATCAGCGAGCACCGGATCATCACTCACGGTGTGGGCTGGTTGAACCGAGTCGAGCTGGTGTCTCCAGCTGGTGGCGACGCTTTCGTTTCATGCCGCATAGCCGCCTTGTCCGGCAACATGAACGAGCCTGCGCGGCGGTATCTGGAGGCCTTGGCATCCACTCCTTCCACCGAGCATCTGCTACGCAGATGCAAGCAAGCCGTCGATGCGAGGCAAAAAGTCTTCATCTGCTTCGACCTGAGCGACCTGAGAATCAGCCCATACTTGCGAACTCCCAGGGACACGGAAGAGGAAGCAGAAAGCGAAGACCGCTCGATGCATGCAAAGGTCGGATACAACCTCAAGGCCGACCTGGCTGAAATGAAATCGATCTCTATCAATGGAGTGAAGGTGTATCCGGTCCCGGACACCGAAGTCGACACGGACAACGCCTCCCGCCCTATGAGCGAAGAGGCGGCGCCAGAAGAAGCAGAGCCTGCCGACGCCGATCTGCTTCCGTACTGATCGATCAATCCGGAGCTCCAACGCTCCATCTCACCCTGTCGACGTGCTGTGTCGCCGATCTCTGATCGGCGACACGCCTCTTCTATCAACGAGTCGGATTCGACGCGATTCCAGCTCTCAATTTCAAGAGTACTTCCATGAAAGACACATCAATACCCGAATGCACCGTCGTGCAAGGCCACCTGGCCCTACGCACGATTCATGGTCGAAACGGCCCATTTCGCGTGGGCATGCTGTCCTGCCACTTGGGACAGTTCGTGGTCAAGGACCGCGAATTCGAGCAGTTCCGTCAAGGTCGATACACGGGCGAGTTCTCCATCGGCCAAATCTTCCTGCAGGTGTTCAACACCTGGGGCGGCATTCGGACCGAGCTGCGCGCCAAGCTGCTTGGCATGAAGCTCGCCACTAGCGATCAACTGGACGACGCCTCGGCAAGCCAGATTCCTGTTCAAGAAGTCGATCCGATCGACGAAGAGCAACCCACATCGGCTGCAGCTCCAACCGAGGTCAACCCGCTGGACCCACTGGTGGATACCCGGCCTTTCACTGTCACTCAACCTGCTGCTAACGCGGCGAACACCGGCAGCACTGAAGATGCCGCGCTGTTCGGCGAGCTCTGGCCCTTGCCCGAATCATTCAAGCTCGATGCCACGCTCAATCGCCGCGTGATTCGATTGCAGGTCGCTCGTCTGGATCAGCTGAACTACGCGTTCAACGAGTTGACGCAGCAATGGTCCCGCGCCATCGACAAGCAGGCAGCGTAATGCCGCACATTTCCTCGGCGAAGCACACCGCTTCGCCTGCTCGATCCGTTACCGCGCAAGCGGCCTACGCCACCCGCCGGGGCATGTCCCCGCAAGGGGATTCTCCGGCTTACTTATCTGGAGATCCCCATGGACTTGCATTTTTCATATCCTTCTCGTGTCAATCTCATCCAATCGTTGACGCAATCGCAAGAAACCGATGGCGCAGCAGTTCGCGTCATCGCCCATGCGGTGTGCGGCAACGCGCTTTGGTCGGTGACTGAGGTCGTTGCACTAGACGACGACTCGGTAGTTGGTCTTTCCTTGGGCGAATCGCTTCGCTACATCCGCTGCGATCTTCTGGCAGAAGGCCGCGATGGATGGGCGAACGTCTCCATGATGGAAGCGGAACACCCTTACCTTTATTCGTGCCCTCTCGCGTTCCTCGAACTGGCATCCGTGCAATCGAAAGCATGGCGCCAGCGTGTGCTCGCCTATCACGCGCGGCTGATGTTCCCCACATCATCGCTGTACCACTGAGATAGGGAGATCAGTCATGGATCGCATGTTCGAAGATGTATGTTCCCAGGTGATTAGTCATATCGAGTATCTTCTATCCAACGATGACTTTTCCGACGATGACGAAATGTTCGCAAACTTCGTCGAGATCGGACTGACCGAAGAGCAAGCCCGTCACGCATTGACCTACCGTGATCGGTATGCGCTCAACACCTATCTGTCCACGGCTACACCGATTCGGAGGCCGGACGCGCCGCTTCGATTCGATCCACACAAAGTAGCCTTCGTCCCTGAGTAGCCCCTCCAACGCCGGCACACCCTCCAACAGGACGGTGTGCCGGCTCATTTCCGAAGGATATCCCCATGTTTATTCATTCCTCGCCGAATGCGGCGATACACGCCATTTATACGATCGAAGAATGCCCGCAGTTGCTTGCGGACGGCTGCGTCGCTGACCTAAGCGGTCACTTGATTTTCTTGTCCGTCTGGGGTCGCGATACCGCGATCCAATCTCTGCTCGCTCAACTGACCCTGGGCGATGCCGACCAGGGCATCGACCAGCTCCACATAAGCGACGCGTCCGGCGCTCGCGTTCCCGTCCACATCGGCAATGCAGATCGCCTGCAGAAACGTTTCACACGCGCCTACGATCGCGCCATCTTCAAATCACTGTCGCACTTGTGGCTGTTCGATCGTCGCTGCATTCGGCCGGACAAAGCCAATGCATCCGCCCTCGCATTGTTTCCCCGCGAAGACTTTCATCGACAAGAACGGCTCTGGGCCTTGATCCGCGAAACCTGCCCTCTGCCCTTGCTGGATCAATGGCGTCAGCCAGTGATGGATGCCTTGCAGAGCCACGACATGATGCGACAGCTACCGCACTCATGGGGACCGCTGGATGGTTGCCAACTGACCATCGATGTCCCGGTACTGACCAGCTTGCTCGGCGACCTGATTCGCAACGGTTCACTTTGCGCAGAACGCCAGGCAGAGGCCACGGCCGCTGCGCCTTGTGCCGCTTGATACCGAAACGGCACGCAGTGCTGCTCCTCTTCTATTCCGCACTTCCTGGAGAATCCCATGGCACTCATGTTCCCGCGCTCAGCGCGCAATTTCGTCAAGCAAGGCTTTTTCCCTTCCGATGATCCTACGATAGCCCGCATCCTGTCCGCACTGACCCCAGAACCTGGCGGTCTGCGCATATTCGACCCCTGCGCCGGCCAAGGCGACGCCATCGCCCAAGTGGCCAACCGTTTGGGCCGCGAGCAAACGCATGTGTTCGCCGTCGAATATGACCCCGAACGCGCACAGTACGCCCGCACCCAGGTGGACGCCTGTCTGCAGGGCGACGTGATGGACACCGAGATCAGTCCAATGAGCTTTGGTTTGATTTGGCTCAACCCGCCATATGGCGATCTTCACAAAGATGCCGAGGGCAATCTGGGCTACGCCGGCAAGGGCCGCGGACGCCTGGAGAAGCTGTTCTATCACCGCGCCGTGCCATTGCTGCAGAGAGGCGGGGTGATGGTGTACATCATTCCAAATTCCACCCTGGATGAAGAGCTCGTGGGCTGGCTGACCAGTCACTTCGCGGACTTGCGTGTCTATCAGGCGCTGGAACAGCAATACCATCAAGTGGTCATTCTCGGTCGCCGGGTCCGTTCGCGCGAGTTGAATCGTAGCGTCGCTCGGGCGACCCACGATCTATTGCTGAAAGTGGGCCAAGATATCAGCGCGGCCGGCGTGCTGCCGGACGCATGGCCATTCGAGCCCTACCTGGTCCCCACCAACGAATCGGATCCAGCCAAGTTCTATCTCAACAGCTTGGAGCCCAAGCAACTTGCAGTTGAAATAGACCGGCTGCAAGGCTTGTGGCCAATGTTCGATATGCATCTTGGTGTATCACAACAAGTCATGCGTAGGCCGGTTCGCGCGCTTTCGCAGTGGCACCTTGCCCTGGCCTTGGCGGCCGGCGCTGTTAGCGGCATCGTCCAATCGAAGGAGGGCCGCGTGTTGATTGTCAAAGGCGACACTCATAAGGAGAAGACCGAACGCACCGAGTTTACGGAGCGCGAGGACGGCACGGTCGCCGAAACACGTATTCTCACCGACAAGTTCGTTCCCGTTATCCGCGCATGGGACATGACGCCCGGCTCCGAAACGCTGGGACAGATACTCACCATCCGCTGACTCTTCTTCTATTCCCAACCCTGGGGCACTGCTTCGCCCCAAAAGGGGGGATGCGTGCCCCACATTTCATTTTGAGGGCACCATCATGTTACTCGAACCCCAAGCCGCAGATGCTCAAGCCACCGATCTGCTGGGCGCAGCATCTCAACCTCTCACCATTTCACTCCAAGATTTCGTAAGCGAGTTCGGCGACGGACTGCTCACCTCGCTCAATCGTTCACTTCCTCCCATCTATGATGGCACGCCTCGCGCGAAGCGCGCCGAGCTGCTGGCCGGACTCAAACGAAAGCTTCTACCCGCTCAGCCCGAAGCGGTCCACGCCGCGGCCGAGCTATTGATCGATCGCAACGAGAGGGCGGTCATCATCAACGGCGAAATGGGCTGTGGCAAGACGACCATCGGCATTGCGTTGGCGGCCGTGCTCAATGCGGAAGGCTATCGCCGATGCTTGGTGTTGTCCCCGCCTCATCTAGTCTACAAATGGCGACGCGAGATCAAGGAGACGGTCGCTGGCGCCAAGGTATGGATCTTCAATGGTCCTGAAACGCTGGCGCAGCTGATGCGGCTGCGCGAGCAACTGGACCTTCCGCCCCAGGGCCAAGAGTTCTTCGTGATGGGCCGGGTGCGTATGCGCATGGGCTATCACTGGCGGCCGGCGTTCAATCAACGTCGGATGCCCGGATTCATCGCCTGCACATGTCCTGACTGCGGCCATATCGTCCAAGAGGATGGCACACCGCTCCTGCCCGCCGAGCTGGAGATGGAGGAACGTCCCCGAAAATGCAGCGAGTGCAAATCCGCGCTGTGGACCTTGATGCGTCCACGCACCATGGCGGCGGCCGACCAGTCCGCGGCCGTGTTCAAAGCGCTCAAGCGCATTCCCACCATCGGCGAAGCCACTGCCAAGAAGCTGATGGGGAAATTCGGCAATGAGTTTCTACTCAGTATGCTAGGCGACAACATCCACGAGTTCATCAATCTCATGGATGCCCGTGGCCAGCTGGTTTTTTCTGACCGCCAAGCGCATCGCATGGAACGCGCCATGGCGAACATGGAGTTCGGATTCGGTGAAGGCGGATACCAACCCAGCGAGTTTGTGAAGCGCCATCTGCCCGATGGCACATTCGATATTTGCATCGCCGACGAAGCCCACGAGTACAAGAACGGGGGCTCGGCCCAAGGCCAGGCCATGGGGGTTTTGGTATCGAAAGCGCGCAAGACGATATTGCTCACCGGCACGCTGATGGGCGGCTATGCGGATGATCTGTTCTATCTACTTTTCCGCATCATGCCTGAACGAATGATCGAAGATGGCTATCGCCCGACCAAACGGGGCGGCCTGGCTTCCGCGTCGATGGCATTTCAACGTGACCACGGCGTGCTCAAAGATATCTACTCCGAAGAGAAGGGGCCGGCGCACAAAACGGCCAAAGGCAGCAAGATCTCGGTCCGGACCGTCAAGGCGCCAGGATTTGGTCCTGCTGGCGTGCTCCGCTGCATTCTCCCGTTCACCATCTTCGTCAAACTCAAGGATATCGGCGGCGGCGTATTGCCACCGTACAAGGAAGAGTTCCGTGATGTCGCCATGGAGCCGCACCAGGCAAATGCCTATGGCGGCTTGTCTTCACGCCTGATGGGTGAGCTTCGGCAGGCGCTGGCGCGTCGTGATACGACGTTGTTAGGCGTGGTGCTGAACGCACTGCTGGCGTGGCCGGATTGCTGCTTCCGGTCCGAATCTGTTGTTCACCCACGCACGCGAGCGCCGCTGGCGTTCGTGCCCGCTCAGTTCAACGAGCTGGAAGATGCGCCCAAGGAACGGACGCTCATCGATATCTGCAAGCGGGAAAAAGCTGCTGGCAGAAAAGTACTTGTTTACTCCATCTACACCGGCAAGCGCGATACGACGACCCGACTGAAGCGCATCCTGGAACAAGACGGCCTCAAGGTGGCCGTGCTTCGCGCCAGCGTTGAAGCGGCACGCCGGGAGGACTGGATCGCCGAGCAGTTGGACCGCGGCATCGATGTTCTGATATCGCATCCGGACCTGGTAAAGACCGGACTGGACTTGCTCGATTTCCCGACCATCGTATTCATGCAAACCGGATACAACGTATATACATTGCAGCAGGCCGCACGCCGCAGCTGGCGTATTGGTCAGAACCAGAACGTCCTCGTCATCTACTTGGGCTATGCCGATACCTCGCAGATTTCGTGCCTGAGCCTGATGGCCAAGAAGATCATGATCTCTCAAAGCACATCGGGCGACGTGCCCGATTCTGGTCTGGATATTCTCAATTCTGATGGAGACTCCGTGGAAGTGGCGTTGGCACGCCAACTCCTGGCGGCGTGACGCCATCGACCGCGCTGACCGGCGCCCCCCAGGGGCGCCGGTCCTATAAGGCGGCAGCGGCCCGAACCGCATTGATTGTCGCCGATTCCAGCCCCCCTCCCCAGTCTCGATTCACCTTGCCCCGAGCGTGACTCGGCAAGCCCGTTCGCATCGCATCCTCGCGCGAACAGTCCCCGCCCCCGCGGAGACGATGCAAGTTCGACCCATCTTCTAGTTCCTTTCCTCTTCGCAGCTTGCTCGATCGTATCGGCGCCCCGCCGTCGCGACCCGCACTGCAAGTTCATCTTCTGATTGAAGGAATCACCCTCATGGCCACATCTTCCTATGCAGCCTCCGGATTGCTGGTGCTCGATCGTTTGACACCTACGATCCGCGCCTTGTTTGGCGAACATCACCTTGTCGACAAATTGGAATACGGCAAAGTGGTGGAGTTCTCCTTGGGTACGGAGCTTGGCGAGCCCCTATGGCGCAATCTCCTGCCCCATCTCAAACATCTCGCTACCGAACGTGGCGTGTCGCCACCACCGGAGAACGAGCAGACCTCACTACGATTGCTGCAAGAAGTTGCAGCGAGCTTCCACCTTACAAAGGACAAGGAAACCCGCGATATCCTCGCCAGCACTCGGTTCGATGGCATTGCCGATGTCAGCATGCTGTTTCGCTTGTGTCTGAAGTTCGATGACGACCACGGACTGAGAAATCTGCTCTATCAAGGCAGTCGGTGGAGCGATGGCCGCGAGCCTTTCGCGTATGGCGGCAACGCCTGCTTTCTCAGCCGGCATGCACAACTGTTCGTCGACACGACCAGTTTGGTCGAAACGGGCGAGTTGATCTCGCGCGGCGTCGAGATCCGGGACATGGATCTCGCGGCTGAGCATATCGCCACTGCCGCTTGGGAGCTCATCCACGGCATTTCGGATGCCTCGCTCCGCGGCCCGGTCGCGGCACGCGTCGCCTATCTCCTTCCCAAGCTCGCGCTACTGGACCATCCCATTCGGAGCAAACGCACATGATCACTTCTTTCACCCGAGCCGTCTGCGTGCTTCATCTGGAGCATGTCACACCCATCGTCCGCGCTTTCTTGGGCGACTACAGCCTGGCGGACCATACCCACCACAACGGGCAAGCCACTTTCTGGCTGCACCCACGCGATCCCGTACCGACTTGGAATGTGACATTGCCACGTCTGATCGCGGTGGCAAGCGCACACGGCCTCACCCATTCGAGCGAGTCGATCGATAAGATCGATCTCGTCGTGAAGAGCCTGGCCCACCGGCTGGGTTGCCGCGACGAAGCTTTGCTCAACCATGCCATCTCGTATTCATTGGCGCATCCGATCGACCTGGAAACCCTGTTCGTCCTACTCATCAGCTTGGACGATGGCCACCGCCTGCGTGCAGTGAGTTGCCAAAGCAGCCGTGGCTTCGACTCACCGCACCCCCTCTGGGGCGGCGGCTGCAGCTGGTATATCAGTCGCGAGGTATGCCTGCATGGCGACTCCTTCGACGCTGTACAGCTGGCGACCTCCGTGTCCACCGCACTACGCGACGACGACCCCGATGCCGTGGTGAGGCTTATCGCCAAACAAGCCTCGGGCTTGGTCGGCGCCATCGCCAACGCCGAGCTGAAGCCGCTCATCGCTCTGCGCGTCGCGCAGACCCTGCTCAAACAGGTCGCTGCCGCGACCCCGAAGTCCTAGCCCTCAGTTCCCTGGCACGCCGCAAGCCCTTCCAAAGCGCTTGCGGCTTTCTTTGTTTCTTACCAGGAGCCTCCCATGAATATTCAGTACACCCTAGTGACTGGTCGTCTCGCGTTGAAGCGCGTCACGCCGGTCATCCAAGCCCTCTTTGGCGAGTATCATCTTCGCGATCTTACCGCCACCGCGCCCAAAGCCTTTTTCTTGCTGCGACCCGATGGCGACCGCCCGACGTGGGACACGTTTCTTTCCCGCTTGGTCGACGCCGCAAAAGCCAATGGTCTGATCCTCGATTCGAATAGCGCTGTCACCATCGATGCGGTGGTGAGCGCGTTCGCACGCCACCTCGGCAACACGAGCGCGCCCGCGCACGCGATTGCCTACGACCGCGAGCCTGACCTGATAGCGCTGTATGACATCGCGATCCATCTGAACGATGGGCACGATCTCGCGGTACTGGCATGCCAAACCAGTCGTACGTTCGACAGCCCCAATCCATTGCCCGCCGGCGGGTGCTATTGGTTCCTGAGTCGCGATGTTCGGCTGCATGGCGACTCCTACGATGCGATCCACCTCGCAGCCAAGATGTTCCACGCATTGAATGTCGATGATCCCGATGAGCTGGTGGAAGTCATCGTGGAGGAGACGACACGGGTGGTGGACACCATCGTCTATCCGGAGGTGCGGCCCTTGATTGCCCTTCGCGTCGCCCAGCGTTTGCACAAGTTATCTCTCGAAGCGCTGCAGACGGAACCTGCCTGATCACCGTCCCGCTTCCCAACGATCCGTCATTCCCATGGTCGCCACAAGCGAACCAGGGGCACTCCCTACGCATAACGCTGCCTCCCAACGAGGCAAGGACTTCATTCCATGAAAACCTATCTCATCGCCGTCGCCTGCTTGGACGCTCGCGGGGTGCCCAATCTTCCTGTCGTGCGCTTAGTGGGCACCGAAGAGGAACGCACCCGAGGCACGCTCCGCCGCGCGGCGGAGACCATGGTCCAACGCATGGGCTACCACCCCCCCTTCATCGCATTCGAAGGGGACGCTCAAGCAGCCGTTCTAGCAGCGGCGACACGCCTGGATCTTGTCCCGCAAGTGGTCGTCGTGGACTTCACCGGTGGGAGTATCCAATCCATCCGCAGCGACGTTGGAACGGTCAAAGTTATCTGCTACGACGAGAACGAAACAGAAGAGGGTCCGTGCTCCGTCGTCAAGAGGCGTCCCTTCGGCGACAACGGCCGCTCCATCTTGTGTTGGTCGCACGTGCAGATCAGCGAACTCGATGGTGGCTTGCGTAAGGCCAGAGGCCAGAAGCTCAGCCCGATGCCACCCACTTGAAATCCGCCCCTTCCTGCCGGGAGGGGGCTTCTCATATAAATCCGGTCGCGCTGCAACTCCCCTTCTTCGTTCCCTGCCCCTTTGGCAGCTGCGACGGTACCCACCGTTCTCATTCTGGGTACCGACATGGCCCCACAGTTCGATTCGCGACGGATGCTCGCGCTGGTCCTGGCCGCCACATTGGTCACCGGGTGTCGCACGACCCCGGCACCGGAGCAGCCATCGGCCTCCCCCGCTGCCTCACCGTCCGCGGCCCCGTTGCCGGATGGCTGGATACCCGTCGTTCGCTACGGCCGCTATACCCTGGTCGAGCTCGTGCCCCAGGCCGCGCAGCGCGATTTGCTGCTGCAAGTGGTGGATGTGTCGCTGCCCGCCACTACGCCGGCCACCGTGGGCGACGGACTGCGCCACGCTTTGGCCCGGTCCGGCTACCGGCTGTGCGAGGCTTACGTCAGCGCGAAGGCCCTCTATGCCATGCCGCTGCCCGGCGCCCACTACCAACTGGGACCGCTGACCCTGCGCGAGGCCCTGCTGACCCTGGCCGGACCGGCCTGGGCCCTGCAAGTTGACGACACAACGCGCACCGTGTGTTTCATGCGGCACGCCGAGCCTGCGCCGCAGGCCGCGCCGTGAAGGCCCGCGCGCTCGGGTGCGTGGCGGCCGTGCTGCTGGCCAGCGGCGTCCGGCCCCTGCCGGCCTCCGCCCAGACCACCGCCACCCCGTCTGCCGCCATCCAGGCGCGCTCCGCCCCCACCCAAGAGCGGACCACGGTCGACGCCGCCCTGGAGACGCGCCAGGCCCAAGCCTGGCAGCTGACCACCGAGGAATGGGCGCGGTACCGCCAGCTCATGGCCGAGTCGCCCCTGGGCATCCACTCGCCCCAGCTCGACCCGCTGACCGCGCTGGGCATCGAGGCGCGCAGCGAGCAGGAGCGGCAGCGCTACGCCGAACTGCAGGTTCGGCACGAAGCCGCCCGCGTCGAACGGCTGTTGACCTATCAACGCGCCTTCGATGAAGCCTGGCAACGGCTGTATCCCGATATGCCCCGCCTGGCCCTACCGGATCCGACCCCGCCCATCCTGAGCGCGGCGGCCCCGGCCGACACCCGACTGGCCCTGTTCGTGCGCGACGGCTGCGAGGCCTGCGACCGCCGCGTCCACGAGCTGCAAGCGGCCGGGCAAGGCTTCGATGTGTATTTCGTCGGCAGCTTAGGCGACGACGCGCGCATTCGCGCCTGGGCGCGCCGCGTGGGCCTGGACGCCAAGCACGTCCAGCGGGGTCACATTACGCTCAACCACGATGGCGGGCGCTGGCTGGCGCTCGCCCTGGAGGGCGCGCTGCCCGCCACGGTGCGCCAGGTGGATGGCCGATGGCAGCGGTTGCCGTGACCGCTTGGCGCCTGGCCGTGTGGCTGGCACTGAGCATCATGGTGGCCGACAGCTCGGCACAGGTACCGCCGCCCCCTGCTTACCAGCTGGCCGCGCAACGCGCCCAGATCCCCGCGACCGTGTTGTACGCGGTGGCGCTGCAGGAAAGCGGCATGCGGCTGCAAGGCCGCGTGGTGCCGTGGCCGTGGTCGTTGAACGTCGCCGGCCAAGCCCGCCGCTTTCCCACCCGCGCCGCGGCCTGCGCCGGCTTGCATCAAGCGCTGCGCGAAGCGCCGCCCTCCCGCATCGACGCCGGCCTGGGCCAGATCAATCTGCATTACCAGCGTCACCGCTACGTGCATGCCTGCGACTTGCTCGACCCGTATCGCAACCTGGCCATCGCCGCGACCATCCTGCGCGAGCAGCACACCGAGGGCGAGGATTGGCTGGTGG
>Ga0182745_1004645_pt1 | contig 11413 bp, 9 predicted proteins | sample eDN3rd30CKraftBY_FD_128523 | JGI IMG/M metagenome (GOLD analysis project Ga0182745, IMG submission 128523) | Enriched backyard soil microbial communities from Emeryville, California, USA - eDNA 3rd pass 30_C Kraft BY (version 2) (version 2) | ecosystem: Environmental > Terrestrial > Soil >... | reverse complement strand
TTCTCGTTGCCGGTGGCGGCGAGCGCGTTCAGCAGGCGGCCGTGGAAGGCGGCCTGGAAGGCGATGATCTTGTACCGGCCCGGCTTGCCGTTCATGTACTGGTACTTGCGGATCAGCTTGATGCCGCCCTCGATCGCTTCGGCGCCGGAGTTGCAGAAGAACATGGTGTCGGCGAACGACACCTCGGTCAGCCGCTGGGCGAGCTTCTCGCCGTTGCCGATGCGGAACAGGTTCGAGGTGTGCCACAGCTTCTGGCCCTGCTCGGTCAATGCCTTGACCAGGGCGGGATGGCAGTGGCCCAGCGCGTTCACGGCGATGCCGGAGGTAAAGTCCAAGTAACGTCGGCCGTCCGTCGCGTAGAGATAGTTGCCCTCTCCGCGTTCGAACACGACGTCCTTGCGACCGTACGTCGGCATCACAGCCGTAATCACGATAGTCCTCCTCCAAAAAGGAAACCTCGCCGGGACCGGCGCTTCCGGGACGGAAGTACCGGCTTTTGGCGAGGGGCGGGCACTATCGGACCGGGGGCAGGGGGTGTCAACTTTGCCGCACCGGGTCGGGCGGGGTGCCTTGAGGGGGCCGGACCCCTCTGCTACGAGACCCGCCTTTCTCAGAAACAGGTCATGAGCCCGCTTCCCACTCGCAACCGTCAGCTTGCCTTGCGCCGCGCCGGCTTCCAGTCGGTGCCGGATATGCTCGACTATGCGGCGCAGGGGGAGACTGGTGTCACCTTCCACAGCGCACGCGGTGAGCAGCTGTCGGCCTTGCCGTGGAAGGAAGTGCGCGAGCGCGCTCATGTGGTGGCGCGCAAGCTGATCGGGGCAGGATTTGCCCGTGGCGAGCGGCTGCTGATCACCGCCGATACCTGGCCCGGTTTCTTCGATGCCTTCTTCGGCGCGCAATATGCCGGCCTGTTGCCGGTGCCGGTGTCTATCCCGGTCGGAATCGGCGGCAAGGACGCCTATCTCGACCAGCTTCGGCGCCAGTTCGCGGCCTCTGGCGCGGTCATGGCGGTCGGTCTCGACGATCTGGCGGATTTCCTGGCCGATGCCGCCGGCGAATTTCCCGCAGTCCGCCTCCACGGCGGCATGGCCGTGATCGAGGCCTTGCCGGAGAAGCCGGTCGACCTGCGACCGCTGCAGCCGGACGAGCTCTGCTACATCCAGTTCTCTTCCGGCAGCACACGCCATCCGCATGGCGTGCAGATCACCCAGGCCGCGCTGATGGCCAATCTGGCCGGCATGGTCGGGCCGGCAGGCCTCGACGTCGTCGACGGCGACCGGGCGGCGAGCTGGCTGCCGCTCTATCACGACATGGGCCTGATCGGCTTCACCTTCGCCCCGCTGTCGGTCCAGATGTCGATCGACTATCCGACGCCGCGCGACTTTGCGCGCCGGCCGATGCAGTGGCTCAACATCATTGCGCGCAACCGGGCCACGGTTTCCTACAGCCCCAGCTTCGGCTACGACCTCGCCGTGCGCCGCGGGGCGGCGCAGGTCCCGGCCGATCTCGATCTTTCCTGCTGGCGGCATGCCGGGATCGGCGGCGACATGGTGCGTGCCGGCGTGCTCGATCGCTTCGCCGAGACGTTCGAACCCAAGGGCTTCGAGCGCTCTGCCTTCATCCCGAGCTACGGCATGGCGGAAGTCTGCCTCGCCATCGCCTTCAGCAAGGGCGGCACCGGCGTGCGCACGGACACGGTCGACCGCGTCGCGTTGTCGGAGGCGCAACAGGCCAGGCCGGCAGCCGCGCCCGACGATTCGCTGCAAGCCCGCCGTTTCGTGATCTGCGGCAAGGTGCTCCCCGGCCATCGGCTCGAGGTGCGCGACGAGGCCGGCGATCTGCTGCCGGACCGCGCGGTGGGCCGCATCTTCGTCGCAGGGCCGAGCGTCATGCCGGGCTACTTCGGCGAGCCGGAGGCCAGCCGCGAGGTGCTGTCGCCGGATGGTTGGCTGGACACCGGTGACCTCGGCTACATGCTGGACGGCGAGATCGTCGTCACCGGCCGGGCCAAGGACCTGATCATCGTCAACGGCCGTAACGTCTGGCCGCAGGATATCGAGTGGGCGCTCGAGGCCAGACGGATCGTGAAGAGCGGCGATTCGGCGGCCTTCTCGGTCGATACGGGCGAGGGCGAGCGGGTGGTGGTCGCGGTGCTGGCGCGGGTTGCGGGCGAGGAGGCGAGGGCGGCGCTGGCGCGCGATGTCGCCGGTGCCGTGCGCGAGGCGGTCGTGGTCGATTGCGACGTGGCGCTCGTGCCGCCGACCATGGGCCTGCCGATGACGTCGTCGGGCAAGCTCTCGCGCTCGCGCACCCGCGCGAACTATCTCGCCGGCCGATACGAACCCAAGCCGGCCGCGGCCTGACGTGCCGTTGGCGGCGGTCACCGGAGCGTCCGGCTTCGTCGGCCCTCATCTGATCGCGGCGCTGGCACGGCACGGCTGGAAGGCAAGGCTGCTGATCCGGCGTTGGACGCCGCTGCCGTCTCTCGCCGGGGTCGATGCCGAGATCGTCTGGGGCGATCTGTCCGACGCGGCGAGCCTTGCCCGCCTGGTCGAGGGTGCCGACGCCGTGGTCCATGCCGCCGGCCTGATCAAGGCGCGTCGCGCCGAAGACTTCCTGGCGATCAATCGCGACGGCACGGCCCGACTCTCTTCGTTGGCGCCGGATGCCCCGTTCCTGCTGCTCTCCTCGCTTGCGGCCCGGGAACCCCGGCTCTCGCCTTATGCCGCCAGCAAGCGGGCGGCGGAGGAGGTCGTCGGCCGGCGGAGCGGATCCTGGCTCACCGTCCGGGCTCCGGCCGTCTATGGGCCGGGCGACCGCGAGACCCTGGCCTACTTCAAGATCGCGGCGCGCGGTTTCGCGCTTCGGCCCGATCGGCCGGATGCGAGGCTGTCCCTGATCCATGTCGAGGACCTGGCCGAGATGCTTGCCCTTGCCATCGACCGGCCACTGCCCCGTGCTGTCGGCGAGGTCGATGACGGCCGAGCGGGAGGCTACAGCCATGACGAGATGGCGGCTGCCGCGGCGTCGGCCCTCGGGGCGCCGGTCCGGCCGCTTTCCGTTCCCCAAGGGATGATGACCGCGGTCGCCACCGTGAACGCCTTCCGGCCATCGGCGCAGATTCTGACTCCCGCCAAGGTGAGGGAGTTGTTTCATCCCGACTGGGTCGCCCATGACCGGAGCCTGGCGGCATCCACGGGGTTCGCCGCGCGCTACGACCTGACGGAAGGCTTCCGCCACACCATCTGGTGGTATCGTGCTCGCGGTTGGCTCTGATCAGGTGTGAAACACGGCGTAACAATTTGTTATTTCACTAGGATTCGGTGTTTCTGGCAGATAGTCCCCGTCCGCCCCTCCCCCCGGCATCGGAGAATTGGTCTTGAGCACCGCCCAAAATGTGATCGTCGAAAACGACGACGTCCCTCTTTCCCTGCGCCGTCACCCGACTCGCGGCGAGGTGATGGCCGAAATATGCACACAGCTCGATGCGTTCCGCAGCGATGACGCACAGGTCATTCGTGGCGCCACCGTCATTTCCAAGGACCTCAGCATCGATTCGCTGGCGGTCATGGACATGATCATGGAGCTCGAGGACCGGTTCGACGTGTCCATTCCGATGAACACCGTGGCCGAGATCCACACCGTCGACGAGCTCGCCGACACGATCCTGAAGCTCGCCGCCCGGCGCTAGTCCGCGATGGGCCTGTTCGACCGACATGCCGGGCTGCTGGACGCCTACCGCGACGTCCGCACCACCGGCGCGGACCCGTTTCAGATTCGCATGGAGCGGGTGCTGTCGCCGACCGAAGCGATCATCAACGGCAAGAAGTGCCTCACGGTCGGCACCAACAACTATTTCGGCCTGACCTTCGATCCGTCCTGCATGCAGGCGGCGATCGATGCCATCCAGGCCGAAGGCACCGGCACGACCGGCTCGCGCATCGCCAACGGCAGCTACTCCGAGCATGTCGCGCTCGAGGACGAGATCGCCGCCTTCTACGGCAAGAAGCATTGCATGGTCTTCACGACCGGCTACCAGGCCAACCTCGGGGTGATCTCCACCCTGGTCGGCCCGGAGGACTTCCTGCTGATCGACGCCGACAGCCACGCCTCGATCTACGACGCCTGCAAGCAGACCCAGGCCGAGGTCGTGCGCTTCAAGCACAACGACCCGGCAAGCCTCGATGCCCGCCTGCGGCGGCTCAAGGATCGCGATGAGGGCGACAAGCCGGGCAACCGGCTGGTGGTGCTCGAGGGCATCTACTCGATGCTGGGCGATTCCGCGCCGCTCAAGGAATTCATCGCGGTCTGCAAGAAGCATGGCGCCTACGTCCTGGTCGACGAGGCCCATTCGCTGGGCGCGCTGGGGGAGAACGGCCGCGGCCTGTGCGAGTCGGCGGGTGTGCTGGACGATTGCCACTTCATCGTCGGCACCTTCTCCAAGACGCTGGGCGCGATCGGCGGCTACTGCGTTTCGAACGATCCTGACTTCGACATCCTGCGCGTCACGGTGCGGGCCTACATGTTCACGGCCTCGCTGCCGCCCTCGATCGTGGCGTCGGTGCGGCAGGCCCTGAAGGTGGTCAAGGCGCGGCCCGAGCTGCGCAGGCAGCTCTGGGACAATGTCGCCACGCTCTATGACGGGCTGGCGGCGCAGGGCTTCAAGCTCGGCCCCGAGCATGGGCCGGTGGTCGGCGTTCACCTGCCCGACCGCATGATGGCGATCGGCTTCTGGCGCGCCATGCTCGATGCCGGCATCTACGTCAACGTCGCCGTGCCGCCGGCCACGCCCAACGGCGTATCGCTGCTCCGCTGCTCGCTCTGTGCCGTGCATACCAGGGAGCAGCTCGAGCACATGATCGAGGTCATGACCGGCATCGGCCGCCAGATGGGCGTGCTGACACCCAAGCTGCGGGCGGCCGGGTAGCACATCGCGTCCGGTCTCGTTCCTCCCTGCGCTGCGCGCAGGGAGGAAGTCAGAAAGGTCAATGTTCACGCTCGCCCATCTGTCCGACCCGCACCTGCCGATGCCGCAGGCCCGCCCGCTGCAGCTCCTGAACAAGCGCGCCACGGGCTACTACAACTGGTGGCGCCATCGCGTGCATCTGCATGTCCCCGAGGCGCTGGCGGGTGTCGTGGCCGACATCAAGGCGCAGAAGCCGGATCACATCGCCCTGACGGGCGACCTCGTGAACGTCGCGCTGCCGCAGGAATTCCGCCGCGCCGCCGAGTGGCTCGCTGCCTTCGATACGCCCGATCGCATCACCGTCATTCCGGGCAATCACGACGCCTATGTGCAGTTTCCCTGGGCCGAGGGCATGGGCCTGTGGGGCGCCTACATCGCGAGCGACGGCGAGCCGCCGGCGAAGAGTGCCGAGGTGTTCCCGACCTTGCGCCGGCGCGACGGGATCGCCCTGATCGGCCTGTCGACCGGCGTGCCCAAGCCGCCGTTCCTGGCGACAGGAGATCTCGGCGAGGCGCAGATCGCGCGCGCCGAGCGCCTGCTCGGCGACACAGGCCGCGAGGGCCTTTGCCGCATCGTGCTGATCCACCACCCGCCGCTCACCGACCAGTCGCGCTGGAAGCATCTCGCCGATGCCGGTGCCTTCCAGGCGATGATCCGACGCGTCGGCTGCGAGGCCATCCTGCACGGGCACAATCATCGCAGCGAGATCGCGCGGATCGCCGGCCCGCAGGGCGCGGTGCCTGTTCTGGGGGTCACGTCGGCATCGGCCGCGCGCGGCAGCAAGTACGGGCGCGCGCGCTATCATCTCCTGCGCATCGACCGTGAAGGCGGCGGCTGGCGTCTGCGGATGCAGATCCGCGCGCTTACGGCCGACAACAGTGGCTGTGAACCGGACGGCGACCTTGTGTTCCGCAGTTCCGACACGGCGGACATGGTAGCCTGAGCCGACCATGGCAAATTCGGACATCGTCGTTACGCCAGTCGAGGGCAAGGCCGACCTCAAGGCCTTCATCCAGCTTCCGGTGCGGCTCTACGCCGGCCACAAGGGCTATGCTCCCCACCTGAACGTGGAACGGCAGGAAGCCTTCTCGCCGAAGAAGAATCCGCTGTTCCAGCATGTCGAGGTCCAGCTCTTCCTTGCCCGGCGCGCCGGCCGCGTGGTCGGCCGCATCTCGGCGCAGGTCGACCGCGCCTATCTCGCGCGCTACGCCGACGACACCGGCCATTTCGGCTGCCTGGTGGCCGAGGACGATCCGGCGATCTTCGCCGCCCTGTTCGCCGCCGCCGAGAGCTGGCTGCGGCAGAAGGGCATGAAGCGCAGCACCGGCCCGTTCAGCCTGTCGGTCAACGAGGAGGTCGGCCTGCTGGTGGAGGGCTTCGACAGCACGCCGGTGCTGATGGTGCCCTACGATCCGCCCTATTCGGGTGCGCGGGTCGAGGCCAGCGGCTACGCCAAGATCAAGGATCTGTTCTCCTACAACTACGACGTCCAGAACGCGCCCGAGACGATCGGCAAGAAGCTGATGGCGCGGGCGGGGATGGGCGAGCGGGTCAAGGTGCGCAGCGCCAACATGAAGATGTTCGACGCCGAGGTGCGCACCATCGTCGGCATCTTCAACGACGCCTGGAGCGACAACTGGGGCTTCGTGCCCTTCACCCAGGCCGAGATCGACCACGCCGCCAAGGCGTTCGGGCCGGTGATCGTGCCCGAGCTCGCCGTCTTCGTGGAGGTCGACGACGAGGCGGTCGCCTTCATCGTGGCGCTCACCAACCTCAACGAGGCGGTCGCCGATTTCGGCGGCAGGTTGGGGCCGGTCAACCTGATGAAGCTGCTGTGGCGACTCAAGATCGCCGGCGTCGGCAGCACGCGCGTGCCGCTGATGGGCGTGAAGAAGAAGTTCCGCAACCATCCGCTGATGGGCGCGGGGCTGGCCATGATGGCGATCGACCAGCTCCGCCAGAACGGCAAGCGGCTCGGCAAGACGACCGCCGAGCTGGGCTGGATCCTCGAGGACAACAAGGCGACCAACAACATCATCCGCTCGGTCGGCGGCGTGCACTACAAGACCCACCGGATCTACGAGAAGGCGCTGGATTGAGCGATCCACGCAGCATGATCATCGTCTTCCGGACCGCGAGATTCCAGCTCGCTCATGAGCTCGAGCGAGCTGGACCCTTCGACTTCGCTCAGGGCAGGCGCTCGCGGTCCGGAAGACGATGACGGCGCATCCTTCCGCCTTCGCTCCCCTCGCCAATCGCGCCTTCCTCGGCCTCTGGATCGCCAACCTGCTGTCCAACATCGGCGGCTGGATGCAGACCACCGGAGCGGCGTGGGAGATGACCAGCCTCACGACCGAGCCGATCTATGTCGCGCTGCTGTCGGCGGCCGGCACCTTGCCGATGTTCCTGTTCTGCTTCCTGGCCGGCATCCTCGCCGATCGCTTCGAGCGACGGCGCTACATCATCGTCTGCCAGTGCTGGATGATGGGCGTGGCCGGCGTGCTGGCCGTGCTGGCGTTCTTCGGGCAGCTCAGTGCCATCAATCTGGTGGCGCTGAGCTTCTGCATGGGTCTGGGCAACGCCATGAACGCGCCCGCCTGGCACGCGGTCGTGCCGGAGATCGTCTCCGGCCCGCAGCTCCGGCCGGCGATCGCGCTCAATTCGGCCGGCTTCAATCTCGCCCGCACGATCGGCCCGGTGGTTGGCCAGATCCTGCTCGGGCTGGTCGGCGTCTTCCTGCTCTTCGCCATCAACACCGTCACCTATGTCGGTGTCATCCTCGCGCTGCGGGCCTGGAAGCGGCCGGCCGAGGCGCGGGCGTCGCAGCGCCGCGAGGGATTCTTCGAGGCTGCCGGCACCGGCATCGGCTTCGTGCGCGGCTCGGCCGAACTCAAGGCGATCTTCGCCCGCGGCGTGTGCTTCTTCGTGCCGGGCATCGCGATGGGCACGCTGCTGCCGGTGATCGGCCGTTTCGAGCTCGGGCTCGACGAGCTCACCTTCGGCTTCCTCTATGCCGTGTTCGGCGTCGGCGCGGTCGCCGGCGCCCTGTCGATGCCCGCGGTCAACCGGCTGCTCGGCGCCGATCGTGCCAACATCTGGGCAATGGGCATCACCGCCGTCGCCACGCTCGTCGCGGCGCTGGAGATGACGTCGCTCGTCGTCGGCATCGTCGTCACCCTGAACGGCGCCTGCTGGATGACGGTCATCGCCAACAACGGCGCCTCGGTGCAGATGATCCTGCCGAATTTCATGCGCGCACGCGGCATGGCGGTGCATCAGATGGTGTTCTTCGGCTCGATGGTCGCGGGCTCGCTGTTGTGGGGCAAGGTCGCCAATCTGTGGGGCGTGCAGACCGCGCTGATCGCCTCGTCGCTCGCTCTCGTGCCGCTCACCGTGCTCGCCGCGCTGATTCGGCTTCCCGGCTCGTCGATGCCGCGCACCTGAACGCAACCTCGTGCACGCCGAATTGTTGTCTCCACCACAAGAGCCACAGAAATTTCCTCGGCGGGGAAGAATCCGCTTGTAACGTCGGCCATTAGTTGTAGATACCCATCCAAGACGCCCACGCACGTGCCGCTGGCCCTTAGTGGTTACGCAACGACGGAAAGTGTTCTTTTTGGCAGTGCCGGCTTAGGCCGGGTCCGGGAAGGAGCTTCTGATGATTGCTTACCGCGCGGGGCTCCCTCCCCGCTATTATGTCGTTGGCCTGGCGGTGAGCCAGGCCTCCTCGTTCGAACTTCCGCTCAAGCGGATTTCCTCTCCGTCGAGTATCGGCTGACGCACGCTGCCGTTTCGGCACCGGCGTCACGCTACTCCACCCTTCGAACAATCCGACTGTAGACGGGGAATCCCCCAGCATGACCGAACGCATCTTCCGTTACCTCCGTGAGCAGCAGCCCGAGACGCCTGTCCTGGTGGTCGATCTCGACGTGGTCGAGAACAACTTCCGCCGCATGCGCGAGCTGCTGCCGGCGGCGCACATCTTCTACGCCGTGAAGGCCAATCCGGCGGCGCAGATCCTGTCGCGCCTGGCGACGGCCGGCTCCAAGTTCGACACTGCCTCGCGTGGCGAGATCGAGCTGGTGCAGGCGGCCGGCGTGGCGGCCGATCGCATCTCCTTCGGCAACACGATCAAGAAGGAGAAGGACATCGCCTGGGCCTACCAGCAGGGCGTGCGCCTGTTCGCCTTCGACAGCGAGGCGGAGCTGCAGAAGCTCGTCCGCGCCGCGCCGGGGGCGAAGGTGTTCTGCCGCGTGCTGGTCGATTGCGGTGGCGCCGAGTGGCCGCTCAAGAAGTTCGGCTGTGCGCCGGAGATGGCGAAGGACCTGCTGCGCAAGGCGCAGGAGTGGGGGCTCGATGCCTACGGCATCTCGTTCCACGTCGGCAGCCAGCAGACCGATCTCGACCAGTGGGACCGGGCGCTCGCGCAGGTGTCCCAGATGTTCTTCGCGCTGGCCGAGCAGGGCGTCGACCTGCGCATGGTCAACCTCGGCGGCGGCTTCCCCGCGCGCTATCGCGCCGAGGTCAACGGCATCGAGGCCTACTGCGAGGCGGTGACCCGCGCGCTGGTGCGCCACTTCGGCAATCGCATGCCGGAGGTGATCATCGAGCCGGGCCGCTCCATGGTGGGCGACGCCGGCGTGATCCAGAGCGAGGTCGTGCTGGTCTCCCGCAAGGCAGCCAACGACCGCAAGCGCTGGGTCTACCTCGACATCGGCAAGTTCTCGGGCCTGGCCGAGACGATGGACGAGAGCATCAAGTACCGCCTGCGCACCTCGCGCGACGGCACGCGCGTCGGCCCGGTCGTGCTGGCCGGCCCGACCTGCGACTCGGCCGACATTCTCTACGAGAAGACCGAGTACAAGCTGCCGCTGGCGCTGAAGCCCGGCGACAAGGTCGAGATCCTCTCGACCGGCGCCTATACGACGACCTACTCGTCGGTCGCCTTCAACGGCTTTGCGCCCTTGAAGGCGGTCTGCATCTAGCCCTCTCTCCCTTCGCGGAGACGAAACGACGGGGCCTCTGAAAGGCCCCGTCGCCGTTTATGGACCCATCAACGCTGAGCAGGGGCGCATCATGGCCAGGAAATCGACCAGGAAGACCTTCGAGAAGTACGTGCCGTTCACGGGCCGCATGGTGATGCTGGGCTTCGGCTCGATCGGGCAGGGCGTGCTGCCGCTGATCCTGCGCCATATTGCGATCAAGCCGAGCCAGATCACGATCATCGCCGACGAGATGCGCGGCGGCGAAGACGAGGCGCGGCGCTTCGGCGTCGAGTTCATCGAGAAGCGCCTGACCCCGGCCAACTATCGCTCGGTGCTGGCGAGCCGCCTGGGCAAGGGCGACTTCCTCGTCAACCTGTCGGTCGAGGTCGCCTCGACCGCGCTGGTCGAACTCTGCCAGGAGAAGGGTGCGCTCTATATCGACACCTGCATCGAGCCGTGGCCGGGCGGCTACACCGACCCGAACCTCTCGGTGTCGCGGCGCTCGAACTATGCGTTCCGCGACACGATGCTGAAGCTGAAGCCGCGCTTCCAGGGCGGCCCGACCGCGGTGATCGCGCACGGCGCAAATCCCGGCCTGGTCTCGCACTTCACCAAGCAGGCGCTGCTGAACATCGCCCGCGACACCGGGGTGAAGGTCAAGGTGCCGACCGACCGTGACGGCTGGGGCCGTCTCGCCAAGCGTCTCGGCATCAAGGTGATCCACGTCGCCGAGCGCGACACGCAGGTCTCGCCCAGGCCGAAGGAAGTGGGCGAGTTCGTCAACACCTGGTCGATCGACGGCTTCGTCTCCGAAGGCGGCCAGCCGGCCGAGATGGGCTGGGGCACGCACGAGAAGACGCTGCCGCCCGACGGCAAGCGCCATACCTTCGGCTGCGACGCGGCGATCTACCTGAACCGGCCGGGCCTGCTGACCCGCGTGCGCACCTGGACGCCGCTCGAGGGTCCGTTCCATGGCTTCATCATCACGCACAACGAGTCGATCTCGATGGCCGACTACTTCACCGTGCGCGACGGCAAGAAGGTCACCTACCGGCCGACGGTGCACTACGCCTACCATCCGTGCGACCAGGCGATCATGTCGATGCACGAGATCGCCGGGAAGAACCTCAGGCAGCAGAAGCGCCAGCGCCTGATCGTCGAGGAGATCACCTCCGGCCGTGACGAGCTCGGTGTGCTGCTGATGGGCCACAAGAAGGGCATCTACTGGTACGGCTCGCAGCTCGACATCCACGAGGCGCGCGAGCTCACGCCCTACAACAACGCGACCTCGATCCAGGTCTGTGCGCCGGTCCTGTCGGGCATCGTCTGGGCGCTGGAGAATCCCGATCGTGGTCTGGTCGAGGCCGACGAGATGGACTTCGCGCGCAATCTCGAGATCTGCACACCCTATCTCGGCCCCGTCGTCGGCAAGTACGGCAACTGGACCCCGCTCCAGGAT
>Ga0182745_1004644_pt1 | contig 11415 bp, 9 predicted proteins | sample eDN3rd30CKraftBY_FD_128523 | JGI IMG/M metagenome (GOLD analysis project Ga0182745, IMG submission 128523) | Enriched backyard soil microbial communities from Emeryville, California, USA - eDNA 3rd pass 30_C Kraft BY (version 2) (version 2) | ecosystem: Environmental > Terrestrial > Soil >... | reverse complement strand
CCGTTTACTATTGGAAGAGTCCATTTACGATCAGTTCATTGCAAGTCTTACTGCGAAGGCGAAAAAAATCAAAGTAGGTTCAGGTTCTGATGAAACCAGCCAGATGGGACCTATCGTTTCAGAAGCCCATATGAACAAAATATTATCGTATATCCAAATCGGAAAAGAAGAAGGTGCCAAATTAATCGTCGGTGGAAATCGAATTAAAGAAGAAGGCATGGATAAAGGTTACTTTGTCGAACCTACTATTTTTGTTGATACGACACCGGATATGCGGATTGTGCAGGAAGAAATTTTTGGACCGGTGCTTGTCGTTCAAAAGTTCAAGGATGAAGCGGAAGCTCTTCGACTTGCCAATGATACGAAATATGGTTTAGCGGGAGCGGTGTTCACGAATGATATCTCAAAAGCGTACCGTGTCATTAAAAAAGTGCGTGCCGGCATCACGTGGATAAACTCATATCATCCGACTTATAACGAAGCTCCTTGGGGAGGGTTCAAGCAAAGTGGAAATGGACGCGAACTGGGAACTTTCGGTTACGAAGCTTACACTGAAGTGAAGCAAATCAATAATAACTTGGATATCCAGCCAACAGGCTGGTTTGATGAAGAGTAAATAGCTTGACGAAAAAAGGCTGTTCCTTGGGGAACAGCCTTTTTTCTATGGAATCGGAGATATAATCCGAGAATCGCAGATAAAAATCCGAAATCGAAGATATAATCCCAGAAACGCAGATAAAAAGCCGAAAACGGAGATAAAATCCGAGAACCACAGATATATCATCCAAAAATAACAGATATAATTCTAGAACCGCAGTTATATAATCCCAGAATCGCAGATATATAATCCGAAATCGGAGATATAATCCTTGAATCGCAGATAAAAATCTAAAATCGGAGATATAATCCGAAAACCGCAGATATATTCAAAGATTGCTAAACATTTCTTTACTATTGTTGGACTTTTTCAAGATCAACCCGTCCTGAAAAGAAAACGGCGCCATTACCCATATCCGCGAGGCGATCTGGGGTAAGGGAATTGATGTGTTGCTTTGTTTCGGGCGTATTCTGCCACAAGCCTTGGCTGACAAGAACGCCTGGTAACACATTTTCACCGGGAGCAGCGGTAAGCAAGCATTCACCGCGACCGTTCCAGATTCTAACCATATCTCCGGCGGCTATCCCCATTGTTTTGGCATCAGCGGCATTCATGTGCAGTTTCGGTTCCTTTTCCATGGAGATATGTTTGGCATTATTAGAAAAGGTTGAATTCAAGAAATTGTGATTAGGTGCCGGAATGAATAAAAATGGCAGGTCGCTGTCTTTTATGATAGGCGTATATGTGGGCAATGGCTCGAATCCATCCCGCTTCATCCGTTCGGAATAAAGTTCGATTTTACCGCTTGGTGTCGGGAGTTTGCCTGGGAACATCGGCTGCATTTTGGCTTTGACAAATTGATTCCTTGAAAGGGAGTCATAGGTGATGCCTTCCAAATGCGGGTTGTCGGGAAAATCCAGAGCCTGCCGTATCATATCTTCCTCTGAATCTCCAAATGCTTGTTCCTCAAATCCCATTCCAGCAGCCAACAGTTTGAACAATTCAACATTCGATTTCGATTCGCCATATTTTTCGACTACAGGTTTTTGTATTTGGACGTAATTATGCCAATATGAATTATAAAAATCCTCCGTTTCATAAGATGACGTGGCAGGAAGGACGAGGTCGGCAAACATGGCCGTTTCGGTTAAGAATAGATCATGTACCACTGTGAATAGATCTTCCCGCATTAGACCTTCCTGCACCTTATTTGCATTCGGAGCGACAAGTGCTGGGTTGGAGCCGTATACAAACATAGAGCGAATCGGGTTTTCTTTTTCCATAAGAGCTTGGCCGATTTGGTTCATATTAATGGTCCGGGTAGCTTTATTTCGCAATAAATCAGGACGTCTTAAGGCATTTATATTAAACGCGAGATATCCTGAATTCCCTTTGATGGCTCCGCCGCCTTCCTCCATCCATTGGCCGGTAAGGGCAGGCAGGCAGGCAATGGTACGTACCGCCATGCCTCCATTGTCATGGTGCTGCAGGCCATTGCCTATCCGAACGAATGATGGGCTTGTGGTGCCATACATCCTGGCAAGTTCATATAAGTCATCAATGGGAACGCCAGTTATCGCGGAGACGGTCGCAGGGTCATATTGGCGGACATGTTCGCGCAATTCAGCAGCACCCACTGTGTATTCATCGAGAAAGGGCTGGTCGACTAGATTCTCGGCATAAAGAATATGCATTAATCCGAGGGCAAGTGCACTATCGGTGCCGGGCAGAATCGGAATGAACCAATCTGCCCACTTGCCGGTTTGGTTTTTATGAACGTCAATGACAACTACTTTGGCCCCGTTTTTTCGGGCTTGCTGGGCAAGCGTCACTTGGTGCATATTTGTGCTCACAGCGTTGATGCCCCACATGATGAATAGCTTCGTATGGATTGTTTCTTCTGGATCGATGCCGAATGAACCACCCATTGTATAGCTGTATCCGACTGAGCCTGCCGCATTACAGATGGAACGCTCGAGCATGCTTGCGCCGAGTTTGTGGAAAAAGCGGCGATCCATCCCCTCGGCGCTGAGGTTGCCCATGTTTCCGTAAAAGCTGTAAGGAAGTATGCTTTCCGGTCCATGCATTTCGATCAAGTCTTTCCATTTGGAAGTGATTGTGTCAATGGCCTCTTCCCAGCTGATTGGAACGAAATTCCCTTTTCCTTTCGGACCGATGCGCTTTAATGGCTGTTTTAAGCGATTGGGGTCATATAGGCGGGCAGTCATGTTGCGGACTTTGTTGCAAATATTCCCTTTTGTGACTGGATGATCAGGATCTCCTTGAACTTTAATGATTTTCCCATCTTTTTTGTGCAGCAGTAAACCGCATTGATCAGGACAGTCAAGAGAACAAACAGAGGGAAAGACTCCATCTGGCTGATTGATATAGGATTGCATGGCGTATTCCTCCTAAATGATTTATTCTAATAAAATGAATTTTCTTACTTATATTGAAAGTGAAATCGTTGAAAGGTGCAAGAACTTCTTAACATATGTTTTTTTTTCTGATAAGCTTACAAGATGAAAATTAACCTATAAATAGGAGGATTCATTTTTGGAATATGGAATTATAATATCAATTGCAATATACATGGCAGGTATGCTTTTAATTGGTTATTTGGCCTATCGGAAAACGGCTAACTTAACCGATTACATGCTTGGCGGCCGGAACTTGGGACCGGCTGTAACGGCATTGAGTGCAGGGGCTTCCGATATGAGTGGCTGGCTGTTGATGGGTCTTCCTGGTGCGATGTACATAAGCGGGTTGAGTGCTGGCTGGATTGTCATCGGCCTGTGTGCAGGCTCTTATTTAAACTGGTTATTCGTGGCACCAAGACTTCGGACATATACGGAAATTGCCGGCAATTCGATAACGATTCCCGACTTTTTGGGAAATCGGTTTAAAGATGGCTCCCGCGTCTTAAAAGTGGTATCAGCATCGGTCATTTTAATTTTCTTCACCTTTTATACCTCTTCAGGCATGGTGGCAGGCGGTGAGCTTTTCCGTACGGCTTTCAATTTAGATTACCGGTGGGGTATCTGGCTGACGGCAAGCGTTGTTATTCTTTATACATTATTTGGCGGATTCCTGGCTGTCAGCTGGACGGACTTCGTACAAGGTACAATCATGTTCATTGCCTTAATTCTAGTACCAGTTGTCACGATTGTAAATATTGGGGGCTGGGATCCCACCTTCAATGAAATAAAATCGATTAACCCGAATTTATTGCATGTTTTTGAAGGAACATCAACCATTGGCATCATATCTCTTCTGGCATGGGGGCTTGGTTATTTCGGGCAGCCTCATATAATCGTCCGCTTCATGGCGGTCTCATCTGTTAAAGAATTGAAAAGTGCACGGCGAATCGGCATGGGATGGATGATTTTTGCTATTGTTGGAGCGATGTTCACCGGATTGGTGGGGATAGCATATTTTAACCTGACAAATAGTCCTTTAGGGGATAGGAATGCTGAGTCCGTCTTCATCATATTAGCTAAAGAACTGTTTCCATCTTTAATTACAGGCTTCTTGTTGGCTGCGATTTTAGCAGCGGTCATGAGTACGATTGCATCACAGCTGTTAGTATCGGCAAGTGCTCTGACAGATGATTTCTATAAGCAGTTCATTCGGCCGAACGCATCTGATAAGGAATTAGTGCTGGTAGGTCGGTTTGGCGTATTGGCGATATCTGCCATTGCCCTATTATTGGCTTTTAATCCAAGCGGTACGATCCTTAAATTGGTTGGTTATGCATGGGCTGGTTTTGGAGCGGCATTCGGTCCTGTCATTCTGTTAAGCCTGTACTGGAAACGGATGACGAAATGGGGAGCCTTGGCGGGAATGATTGTCGGTACGGCAACCGTGATCGTCTGGGATATGATCGATAGGTTTGCTGAAATATACGAAATCATTCCTGGTTTCATCGCTGGTTCAATAGCGGTGGTCGTTTTCAGCTTACTATCGGCCAATCCTACAAAAGATATCGAAGAAGAATTCAATCAAGCCATTAAAGACCTCTCTTGATTTATTGAAAATCCAGTAGTAATGCTGCTGGATTTTTTAACGATATAAAACAATGATTACTATATATATGTTACAATATCGATAGAGTCCTTATGTTGAAAACATGAGGGCTTTTTTTGAGTGATTTGGGAATAATAAACCAAAAAACAATACAAAGGAAAAAATATGAACCAATCTCATAAAATTGCATGTAAAGTGGCTTTTATATATATATTCATTGGGGTCTTATGGATTATCATTACGGATTACATCTCTATGACGCAGGCAAGGTCAGATGTTCAGATATATGCAATGTTTCAACATTCCAAAGGGTGGATGTTCATATTCATAACCGGACTTTTCCTGTACTTCATAATCAGGTATTGGACGGGGAAAATGCTGAGGTCCCAACAGGAATTCATTCTGAAGGATGAACAGTATCGGTCGCTGTTCAAGCATAACCCGGATTGTGTCCTTGAGCTGAATCTCGAAGGAAATGTCGTTTCGATAAACCCGGAAGCAGAAAAACTGTTAGGTCATCATAGTGACAATTTGAAAGGCAAGAATGCGAATCATCTCATCAACTGGAATGAAAGTGATAAAGTAGCTGAATTCTTTCTACAGTCCCTTCAAGGGGAGGCTGTAAAATTCGAAACGACCATACAGAATAGCAGTGATGAACAACGGATAATCCGTGTAACTTTTTTACCGATCATCGTCCACTCGGAAATGCTTGGAGTATATGCCATCGTAAGGGATATCACCGAATTGCGGCGCGAAGAGGAATTGATGATCATGTCTGAAAAGCTATCTGTTATCGGACATCTGGCTGCGGCCGTCGCACATGAGATAAGGAATCCGCTGACATCGTTAAAAGGATTCGTACAGTTAATGGATATGACCCAGGAAGTGAACCCGCTGCATTCTGATATCATGTTGAAGGAAATTGACCGAATCAATATTATCTCAAGTGAACTTTTGGTTCTCGGGAAGAAACAGGATGTCGCATTCTGCAGGATCGATCTTGCCGACAGTTTACAACAGGTATTCACGTTGATGAAAGCAGAAACGAATTTGAATAATATCGAAATGGGGCTAAGGATTAAAACCGCCGAACCGATTTATATTATGGCAGATTCAATTGAACTTAAACAGTTGGTAATCAATATCGTCAAGAACAGCATTGAAGCGATCGAAGATAATGGGGAAATTGATATATCGCTGCAAATCATCGATGGACATGCTGTAGTCAGCGTGAGTGATAATGGCATGGGAATGGGACCCGAGCGCCTTGAACGGATTGGTGAACCTTTTTACTCGACGAAGGAAAAAGGTTCAGGGATCGGGCTTGCAATTTGCCGGAAAATCGTTCATCGCCTTCACGGGGAAATGGATTTTGAAAGTGAGATAAACAAAGGGACGACGGTTACAATTCGTATTCCGTTGGCTACTGGACAAGAATAAATGGTACTATGAAAGATAGGAAAAGTTTTATATTAAAGGAGAACGATATGAGCGAATTACCTGCATTAATAAACGATAGAAAACCATATATACAAGAAGCCTGGAAAAAGTCCGGATTCGGACAACTTACCCCGATACAAACGAAAGCGATCCCCGTGATTGTCGAGGGAAAGGATATCATGGCCGAATCACCGACAGGTACAGGAAAAACATTGGCGTATTTACTGCCATTGCTGGAAAAGGTTGATCCTGAAAAAAAATCGCCCCAAGCTTTGATTCTGGCATCATCACGAGAACTGGTCATGCAGATCAATGAAGAAATTCGCATTTGGTCAGAGGGAAGCGGCATTACGGGTGCAGCATTCATCGGCGGTGCTAATGTGAAAAGGCAGTTGGACAAACTGAAGAAGCGTCCACAGGTGATTGCTGGAACACCGGGGCGGATTTACGAATTGATTGCCCAAAAGAAACTGAAGATGCATGAAGTTAAGACGATAGTACTTGATGAAGGTGACCAATTGATCATTCCAGAGCATATGGGAACGATCAATAATATTATCAAAACAACACTAAAAGATCGGCAAATCATGGTATTTTCAGCAACGCTGCCAGAGGAAACGGAAAAAGCGGCCAGGGGATTCATGAATGAACCCGAAATGATCAAGGTCGATAAAAATGAAAAAATGGAATCCAAGGTGGACCATCTTTACTTTGTTGTTGAGAGACGGGAAAAGTCCAAGATTCTCGAGAAAATCACAAGACTTAAAGATGTGAAGGCACTTGCCTTCCTGAATGATATTGCGGAGCTTAGCGTCTTACATGAAAAGCTGAGTTATAAAGGTATTGAAATGGGCGTGCTTCACGGTGAATCCAATAAAGTCGACAGGGAGAAAGCACTGCGCAAGCTTCGTTCCGGAAAATCCCCGATGCTGATAGCAACGGATGTAGCGGCAAGGGGGCTCGATATTAAAGGCCTTACTGCGGTCGTTCATATTGATATGGCTGACAATATCGAACAATATATCCATAGATCCGGGAGAACTGGGCGTGCAGGTGCAGATGGCACGGTCATTTCAATTGTAACGGAAAGAGAAGAGCGAGAGTTGAAAAAAATGGCTCGTGAACTGGAGTTACCATTAACGAGAGTAACCTTCTATGGTGGAAACATCGTAGTCGATGAATGATTCGCAAAAAAGGGACGGCCATGGCGGCTGTCCCTTTTTTTGGAATTCACGTAAGAATTAAAAATTAAAAGAGGTGCTCAATTTGCAGGATCCAACTGAACAGAATGAAGCTTATTTTTACTAAATTCAGTGTTCATTTATGGGTGATAATCATGAATGAAAACGCTTCCTTAATATGGGTTTTTGACATATGATAGCAATAGACATAGGTTAGGGGGAAACGGTATGACAAGAAAGTATAAACAATTTGAAACGGCAGTCATCCATGAAGGATATGACTCGAAGAAGCATTTGGGAAGCTTGGCAACACCTTTATTCCAAACCTCAACATTCACTTTCGAAAATGCCGAGCAAGGGGAGAGGCGTTTTGCCGGTATCGAAGATGGATATATTTATTCTCGCCTTGGAAATCCAACGGTACAAGTGCTTGAAGAAAAGATTGCCGCACTGGAAGGCGGGGAAGCTGGCCTTGCTTTCGGTTCAGGCATGGCTGCCGTTTCAGCAGTACTTTTTGCGTTAACTAAAACAGATGATCACATCCTCTGCTCACAGGGGGTATATGGTTGTACATTTGGCCTTCTGCAGCTAATGAAAAATAAATACCGGATCACTCATGATTTTTGTGAAATGGATACTGAAGAACAGGTTAGGAAAATGATCCGGCCGGAAACGACCTGCATCTATGTAGAAACCCCGATCAATCCGACGATGAAAATGATTGACTTACAGATGGTGGTGAAAGTTGCGAAGGAATATAATGTGACGGTCGTAGTCGATAATACATTTTCGACGCCCTACCTACAGAGACCGCTTGAGTATGGCTGTGATATCGTCCTTCATAGCGCTACGAAATATCTTTGCGGGCATGGGGATGTCGTTGCGGGACTTGTCGTCGGTAAAAAGGAATTCATGAATCATATAGCTGGGACTACACAGAAAGATATCGGTGGAATCATTTCACCATTCGACGCCTGGCTACTATTGCGGGGGTTAAAGACCTTGCCCGTCAGGATGGACCGTCATTCGGCCAATGCAATGGCAATCTTTCATGAACTTAAGAAACATCCAAAGGTGAAAAAGGTATATTATCCAGGTGATGAAGCTTCCCCGGATCATTATATCATGCAAAAACAGATGAAACATGGCGGCGGCCTTATCTCTTTCGAATTGCATGGCACAAAACAGGATGCACAGGAATTCCTCAATAAATTGAATCTAATTAAAATTGCCGTAAGTCTTGGGGATGCCGAAACATTGATCCAGCATCCCGCTACCATGACGCACTCTGCCGTTCCTGAAGCTTCACGGGAACAAATGGGCATCAGTGACCAGCTGGTCCGTCTCTCTGTTGGTCTAGAAGCTTGGCAGGATGTATGGCAAGATCTTCAGCAAGCATTTTAGGCTACCATATTCCTTCTACTTTTTATGAAGATGGTTATGGATATGATAAAAGTGATGGTAGCGAGGATATAAGAAATGTCCGTGATTACAGGATAGGCGGAGCTATTTCGTATCCCGATGCCTATGAACGCCCAAACGAATACGAGAGGATAGCACCAATCCCGGTTTTTACCTGCGAAGACAAAGGCCAGGATTGTTGCTGCAATCAGCAGGACGATCGTCCAGGTTAAACTGGAAACCCCAAAACCGTCCCATTTGATATAGGTTAGGTAATAAGAAATGTCAGCGATCGTTGCAACACTTACCCAGCCTGTATAGACGGAAAATGGAAATAGGTCGAAAGTAGTGTGTTCCACTTTTTTTATGCTTGTATAAATGACCATTAAAGTAGCCAAAAGAGCAATGATGATGAATACGGATAACAAAAAGTGTTCATAGTGCCAAGCTAAAAGCCAAGCGCCATTCAAGACACAGCTTAAAGCGAACCAAGGGAAGGATGCCTTATAAGCAGGGCTGTTTTGATGTTTACTTAAAAACTGCCTGAATACCCAGATGGCGAGCAGGAAATAGATCAAGCCCCATATGGAAAATACATATCCGGCAGGAGTGAAAAGGACATTAAGTTTATCGGAAATCTCTCCTGATGTCTGGCCGTTCAATGGCAGGAAATTGGCTAAAAAATTCATCGTGACGACGAACAGATAGAAAATCAGGTTGATGATGGAAATAAGCATTAAGCTTCCTCCTTATATGAAGTTTGATTCTCTAATCCTATTCCACATATTTAGCCTGCCTAACCTTTTTGGAGCACATCGGGGTTAATGGGGATCATTTTTACATAAAGATAGGAAGTTCCTGTAACAATTGAACCATTTAAGGTTAGAAATTTTACATCTTCACTTTATGGTGATAAAATATTCAAAGATTCATATTATTTTAGTCCTTCGGGGTCGGGTGAAAATCCCAACCGGCGGTGATGAAGAAATTCTAAGCCCGCGAGCCTGTTAAAAGGCAGGATTTGGTGAGATTCCAAAGCCGACAGTACAGTCTGGATGGGAGAAGGACGTGTGGAACCCAAGTGTATACGTACGCCTAATTTTTCAAAAAATGAAAATATTGGGCTTTTTAGGTATACAATTTTTTTCACTCATTTCTCCTGCTAACCCTTTAGGTCATCCTAAGGGGTTTTTTATATTTTATAAAAGGGGGAAAAACATGTTTACGGGAATCATTGAGGATATCGGTACCGTACATTCCTTGAAAAAAGGAAAAAGCAGTATGGAGTTATCGATTCGTTCTGAAAAAATCCTTGAAGATGTTCATCTGGGGGATAGTATTTCAGTAAACGGGGTCTGCTTAACGGTAACGTCCTTCACGAAAAGTTTATTTACGGTCGACGTGATGCCGGAAACGGTCAAAGCTTCCTCGATCCGGACGTTAAAATTGGGATCACCTGTTAATCTCGAACGAGCCATGAGTGCACAGGGAAGATTTGGCGGTCATTTTGTTTCAGGTCATATCGACGGAACCGGAACGATCATAAAAAAAGAACGGAAAGAAAATGCCGTATATTATGTAATCCAACTGGAAGAAGGGCTTAGTGCCTTTTGCATTCCAAAAGGTTCCGTGGCCATTGATGGAACAAGCTTGACGATATTTGGGATCGAAAGGAACCTTTTGACGGTTTCATTGATTCCATTGACCCATCAGGACACCATATTGGGACAAAAAGCGGCTGGCGATATCGTTAACATTGAAAACGACATGATAGGGAAATATATAATACATCAAATGAAAAATGGCAATCCAAAACCAGGACTGAGTTTAGAGTTTTTGGCAGAGCATGGATTCTAATAAAAGGGCGGTGTAATGATGTTCCATACAATAGAAGAAGCAATAGAAGATTTAAAGGCTGGCAAGGTAGTTATCGTGTCCGATGATGAAGACCGTGAAAATGAAGGGGATTTTGTAGTGTTGGCCGAAAAGGCGACACCGGAAGCGATTAATTTCATGGCGACTCATGGACGTGGTTTGATTTGTACGACCATCACTGAACAACTGGCAGCAAAATTGAAACTGCATCCTATGGTAGGCGAAAATACCGATCATCATGGCACTGCTTTTACGGTAAGTGTCGATCATAAAAGCACCTCTACAGGAATCAGTGCTTTTGAACGGTCCTTGACCATCCTTGAGCTTCTTAATGAAGATTCGGTCGCTGAAGATTTCCAAAGGCCAGGTCACACTTTTCCGATAGTCGCTAAAGAAGGCGGCGTATTAAGAAGGGCAGGACATACGGAGGCATCGGTGGACTTGGCGAAGTTATGCGGTGCCGCTCCAGCCGGTGTAATTTGTGAGATCATGAATGAAGATGGATCGATGGCCCGCGTATCCGATTTAGAAGTCATCGCTGATAAATTCAACCTGAAGTTCATTACGATAGCCGATTTGATTCGGTATCTTCAACATAATGATCCAATCGGGAAACAGGAACTTGAACTGAACATCCCGAAAGCTTGAAGGATTTTTAAGGAATGAAATCTTAACATGAAAAAAATTATTGTTTTTAAAAATTAGGAGGAATTGGACATGGGGAAAACTATTGAAGCACAATTAATCGGATCAGGATTGAAAGTAGGAATCGTGGTAGGAAGATTTAATGAGTTTATCACAAGCAAGCTTTTAGGAGGGGCAATGGATGGCCTTAAGCGTCATGGCGTTGATGAGAATGATGTTGACATCGCTTGGGTCCCGGGTGCTTTT
>Ga0182745_1004639_pt1 | contig 11423 bp, 10 predicted proteins | sample eDN3rd30CKraftBY_FD_128523 | JGI IMG/M metagenome (GOLD analysis project Ga0182745, IMG submission 128523) | Enriched backyard soil microbial communities from Emeryville, California, USA - eDNA 3rd pass 30_C Kraft BY (version 2) (version 2) | ecosystem: Environmental > Terrestrial > Soil >... | reverse complement strand
GTGAAAGATACCGTTGCCGGCCTGTCGCCACGGCACTGTGAAACGCGTTGCACTGGAGGACGTCCCAGTGATGCAGCAATTTTCCCGGTGAAACGGATTGGCACCAGATGCGCACCGTGGACGCACCATGGGCGAAGGGCTGAATTTCTGTGAGCTCTGGCTCAGATGTCAAAGAGCATCAAGTCTGGAGTTTCCCACGAATAATGGGTGCCAAGGAAAAATTGCACGGTTTGGGGGCAGGAGACATTCCGATGTGGAAGAGTCATCGAAGTTCGACTGCCGAATTTCAGCCGGGAGCAATGCCGACGTTTCAACAGAACCAATTGGCGTCGATTGTGACAAAAGCAAACTTCCACAGTTTTCGAGGCACGCCTACCGTTTGAAAATCACGCTCAACCCGCGTGACCGCAGATTGAGCGTTGATCGAATCCTGGCTTCCAATCGTGTCCTCGCTCAGGTCCTAGTCATGCCGGACTTATGCCAGACGCTGCATCCAATTCGCCTGTGCAGTGTCAATACCATCATTCAAGCAAACGATACGAACACCGTATTGGGATGCGAGATCAGCGAATTCTTGAAAGCAGCCAATTCCCCGAAACACACGTGTGGATTCGTCGGTAAGGATCACGTCGACAGCATCCTGCACGACGAGCTGGCGAAGCCAGTTGATGCCAGGCCGGTCTGGATGTGTCCCAGGATTCGCTTCTTCACAATAGTGCAGCACGGTCACTGAGCTGATGCCATGTTGCTCAGCCAGATACGTGAGGCAGGTGTTCTTTTGAAGTTCATGGTTGAACTTCTGCTGCTCAATTGTCGAACTGCGTGTAAAAATCACCGCCCTGACATCATTAGACGTCGGAATCTGCACATGCATTGAAAATGCCTCCACAAAGGGTCTGGCGGGAATGAGAGCATTTTCTGGTGACACAAGTCGTACCAAGAGCGTGCTCCCCTGAAGAACGTCTTCAGACCCTGATCTTTAATGGCAGAAGACAGTGAGACCATGTGGGCACCGTGGGTGCAATTGCCGTCAAAGCCCGTTGTTCATCAGCAAGGTGGGACAGGATCACCGACGGTTGCACGTCATTCAGCGGTGCACGATCATCCAGACAATGGGATCGACGCTACCGGAGTTCGTGAACTTACCGGAGAAGCGGTTTTGGAGCCTGAAGAAATAAAGCTGTCTGGTAATCCGTTGCCTGGATCGTGTGCGATGGATTGCGGCGACCGAGAGAGTTCCTAAACTGAGGTCGCCGCCGACTTTGAGCGTTCACTCGACCTGCCGATCGAATTTCGAGAGCATACCCCGCGACCGAAAAAAACAGCAGGGTCAGAAACTGACCGGCAGTCAGCCCGTATGCGGCAGCGGCAAAGAAAATGGCCAGCAGACGGACGGTATAGAAGTAGAACTAACAGTAGCGGAAATGGGCCTCGATCAGTACCTGCAGTCCGACCATTCAGGCATGAAAATCCCATATCCTCCAGCCTGACGTTCGAAGTCTGGTCCGGCGATGCGCCTGGTCCATCATCTTCTATTGGACCGTGTTGGCCGTCAACTCGGTTCCCCCGGGAGCGGCTGGCAGGTTCAGAAAGCCGAAGGAGCCTGCAGGACGAGGCTCATTGGGCCAGTAGGGGGAATCTCAAAAATTCGCAAAATCTGTATCAAATTGCGGTCTTTCCATGAGTTGGCAAAAATAGCACGCACAGGTTCGAAGCGAAAATCGGATACTTGTGGATAAACTCTTCACGAGAGTAGTTATTTACAATTTTCCGAATCTGTGTTTCAAAAAGGAACTAGATGGCATCTGCAAATTCACTTCAACGCGCGGCAGCGCACCTCGACGAACTACTAACGTTGGAACGTCAAATCTGGCTTTGTGGGGCGGGAATCAGTGTCGAATCAGGCATCCCATTGATGTTTCCCTTGACGGAACGGGTCAGAGCTATATTAGATGTTCCCACGGACATAATAGCGGAAAACACCAAGCAGACAGCTGCTCTTTTGAAGACACTTTGCACTCAAATGCCAGCAGACTGCCATATCGAGCATCACCTGAGCCAGATTGGTGATCTTATCACGCTTGCAGAACGGAAGACCACTCCCAATGTCGTGTACGGAACAGAAACCTTTACGAATGAAGACTTGAAGTCTGCACATCGACATATCCAAATGGCAATTCGGCACACGGTTGAGTTTGGATACGTCAATGCCAATGCAGGAGCACCTGAGCAGATCGGAACTGTTTCGGAACCGGTTGTAACGCATGAACCACACGATGCATTTGTTCAGGCACTCTTCACCGAACGCCGCGCCGGTCTAGAACGTAGACCTCCAATCCGGTTTTTCACAACCAATTATGACACGTTGCTCGAAGATTCATTAGCGCGATGTTGTGTTCCTTTCGCGGATGGCTTTGCCGGGGGCGCAACAGCGTTTTGGGATCCTCGCAATTTAGAGAGTCGCATTCGAACTTTAGAGTTCGCTCAGCACTCAGCGGTTATTTACAAGCTGCACGGCTCAATCGATTGGATTTTCACTGGGAATGACGTCGTAATGCGAGTGAGAACGTCAGCTGTACTGCCTTTGGCGAAAAACAAAGGCAGTCGATTGCTCATCTATCCCCAAGCAACCAAGTATCTGGCAACGCAACGCGATCCGTTTGCAAGATTGTTCGCAGATTTTCGAACACAACTTTCGTCTAAAGCGCCGACAGCATTTGTGGTGTGCGGATATAGCTTCGGCGACGATCACATTAATGAGGAGATCGACCGTGCCCTCAGGCAGTCAGGGAATTCTCTCACTTTGATCGCCTGCTGTGCCCAACGAACCGATAGCACTGGAAAGCTCGGCATAGACGAAGGATTGCCACCCATTATTGTCAAGTGGCTAAAAGAGTCGTCGAGCTGGAACGAAAGAATCGTCGTTTTAGGAAGCCACGGTTATTATCGCGGAAGCTTAAAGAACAGAATTGACTCAAAAGACATTCCCAATCCTCTGGCTTGGTGGACATTTTCTGGAATTACCCAATTTCTCAAGCAAGGCCCGGAGATGTTTTCATGAGACCGTTTTCAGTCTTACCAGAATTGAAAGTCGGAACCGTTGTCGAAGTAGCGGGCGACGCGATCCGAATTCAAATCGATTCTGAAGTCTCTGAGCTTACACGGACTCATGCCGGTGACGTGTATCCAGTCGGACAATGCGGGAGCATTCTGAAATTACACGCTGGTAGGCAAGTGCTCTTCGCCTACGTCCGTGTCCTGCGGATGCGATCTGAGATTGCACTTGAGCACGGAGCTCCTCCTCCGTCCGAAGATGCCCGGATGATTGAGGCGACGCTTTTTGCTGAGGGACAGTGGAGTACGACTCAACAATCACTGGATCTTTCTCGCGGAATCACGACCTATCCCCTTCCCGCACAATCCGTATATCTGACCACACTGGAGGAACTGTCAGCACTTTATGGAGCGGGACAGTCTTTCAAGTTACCACGGCACCGTATTCGGTTGGGAAACTATGTGGGGGCTGCGGACTCTGTTTGCTATGCCGACGTTGACAAAATGTTCGGACTGCACTGCGCGATTTTAGGATCAACTGGGGCGGGCAAATCGGCCACCGTCTCCGCCGTTTTACACGCGCTTCTGGATGCATCTGAGACGAGTGATGGTCGCCCAACGAAATTGCGGCCTCGGGTTATTCTCATAGACCCTCACGGAGAATACGCGAGAGCATTTGAAAAAAAATCTCGGGCTCATGTGTTTCGTGCATACAGCAATCACGCAGACGTTGACGTACCACGGGTCAGTCAATTGCGTCTACCCTACTGGTTGATGACGGGTGAGGAGTACAGAGACCTTATTATTGGGAAGAGCCAATGGGAGGCGACGACGGAGAACAACCTCGTATTAAAAGCCCTGCGCCACTCCAGGCTGGTTGGGCTTGGATTGATCGAAGCAGCGCGGACTGACTGGAAGGGAAAAAGTGTAACAATCGCCCATCCTTCAGATGACCGTCTCACTGAAGAGGGGAAAGCCGATCCAGATCGAGTCGGCGGATATGACCATGACACGCCCGACACTTTCTCTTTGATTGAATTCCGCAACTATGTTGCCCACGAACTTAAAATGAGGGCCACAACAAAAGATGGTTGGGATGAGCTGTCGCCTAGCGCTTCTGAATCGCACAACTCCATTCTTGATAAGCTTAATGTCCTCCAACGCGATCCACGTCTTCAATTCATGATGCAGGAGCAAGCGCAAGACGATATTAACTTGCCATCGATCCTCCAGCAGTTTGTCGGCGATATTCCTAACTCAGCTAACGCCGATATTCGCATTGTAGACATCTCGGGTCTACCGAATGAGGTTGCTGGCCCTCTGACTGCTTCCATTGCTCGGATACTGTTTCAATACAAAGTCTGGCAAACTCGGGCAGAACGTGAAGCGGATCCAGTTCTTCTGGTATGTGAGGAGGCGCATCGATATGTCCCAGACACCGGGCTTGCTGAATATGCATCCGCCCAAAAGGCAATTCGGCGACTTGCGAAAGAAGGGCGAAAATATGGCGTTGGAATGATGCTCGTTTCCCAACGTCCCGCTGACGTCGAAGGGACAGTATTGTCACAATGCAATTCGTGGTTGGTGCTGCGGCTCACAAATACTGTCGACCAGCAGCATGTCTCGAAGTTTCTCCCTGACAATTTAGCCGGGCTTGCTAGGATGCTCCCCTCACTTTCTCGGCAGGAGGCAATTTTTGTTGGTGAAGCTGCAGCCTTACCAGCAAGAATTAAGGTTCGAACGCTGGAAGAAGACGAGCTACCCCAATCGGATGACGTGTCATTTGGGAAGGGATGGCTGAAGTCTCCGATGTCGCTTGGAGATATCGAAAAGGTCGTGAATCGCTGGCGGCGGAATTCGTCGGCGATCAAGTCTGAAAGTACAGGTACAGACAATCAGAGTCCGCTCACCTCTGAATCGGAACCACAGGTGAGGAAGGGACGAGGTAAGAAATCCAACACTTGAAGGCATCTTGCTCAACCTCTCCGATATCGAGCGTTATTGAGAGTGAAAGTCTCTAAATCCGCTCCATATGGATTCAACACTGTTCTGCGAGGGGAGAATCTCGGTCGGCGGCAAATAGTCGAATTTGTCCGACATGCGTTTGAGTTTAGTTATCGATTCACATTTTGCTGTCACATCGATTCAGAGTGGCGTCCCACATACAGCCTCAAGATCACCGATGGATCATTTCAACGTCAGCGTTTTGATCGTTTGCGAAAATCCCGTCGAACGCTCAAATTGCTATTTGTGCGTGGCTGCTAGCCAGTGAACAGAATGGACTTCGCGACCAATGCAATCTTGGTTGTCTATATGGACGGATTCTGACAAACCGAAAAGCCTCTGTGCCGGAGAGGATGCCGATTTAAAGCGTTTTAACTGTTGGAACACAGCGATGCGACATACCAAACAATCTGAAATCCGGGAGTGGCTCTCGTGAGCGATCTCGTCACGCGTCTTTCTGGAACCAGGGCCAGCGCGCACTCTGGGTGGACACGGTGGTTTAGGTTGAATTGCGCCCTCACTGGAGGTGCGTTATCCTGCTCTTGAATGGGAGAGTTCATCGAGCAGGAAGCGAGTGTCATGGCTAAGTCGGTTGCGGTGGGACTGGATGAAGTGACGGGATACTTTGCACAGTTGGAAGATCCCCGTTCCAGCGTGAACCGGCAGCATCCTCTGGAGAGCGTCGTGGTGATCGCGGTTCTGGCCATTCTGGCGGGCGCTTCCGGTCCGACGACGATCGCCAAGTGGGCTGCGCTCAAGGCCGACCTCCTCATGCAGTGCCTGGATCTGCCGGCGGGTGTCCCTGGCAAGGATGTCTTTCGTCGCGTTCTGGCGGGACTTCGGCCGGAGGCCTTTCAAGCAGGCTTCTCAGCCTGGCTGAGGGCACTCAAGGCGGCGGCATGGGAAACCAGTGAGGTGAATCAGCCGATCATGGCCATTGACGGCAAGACGGTCCGCCGCAGCCATGACCGCCGTCATGGTTTGGGCGCACTCCACGCTGTCAGTGTCTGGGCCAGTGAATGGGGACTGAGCCTGGGGCAGGTCGCCTGTGCTGAGAAATCCAATGAAATCGCAGCGATTCCCGAACTCTTGAATCTGGTCGACATCAGCGGAGCCATCATCACCATCGACGCGATGGGGACGCAGAAGGCCATTGCGGCCCAGATTGTCGAGAACAAAGCGGACTTCGTCCTGGCCCTCAAAGCCAATCAGGAGACGCTGTATGATGCGGTGATTCAATACATCGACACGCAGAGTGAGAATGACTTCAACAACGTGACGGTGCGCAGTCACACCACGCATGATAAGGGGCACGGGCGAGAAGAGACACGGACCTACATCCAGTTGCCTGCCCCGGCCGACCTGCCAGGCCTGAGCCACTGGAAAGGGCTGCGAACGATCGGCGTGGTCGTCAGTTGCTGCCTGCGGAACGGAGCAGAGACAGTTGAGGCACGTTATTACATCAGCAGCCTGAAGCTGGGAGTGAAGCAGTTCGCTCGAGCCGTGCGCAGGGAGCATCGAAAACACCTGCCACTGGAGCCTGGACGTCACGTATCGTGAAGACCAATCCCGGATCCGCGACCGGCATGCCCGGGAGAACTTCGCGTGACTCAACCGCTTCACACTCTCGTTGCTGAAGCAACATCCCGGCAAAGACAGCCTGGCGATGAAACGCCGCATGTGCGGCTGGAACGACGACTACCTGCTCCAAGTCCTCACCACGTCAACAACTTAGTAACCGCTGGCCCTGGGGGGGGGGACTTTTGCGGTAGATTGGGCACGGTTGGGAGTTTTTGGAATTCATCCTGGTTGGCGTCTTTGAGGGACGGCTCAAAGACGTTCTCAGGGTGCCTAATGGTGCCGGAAGTGGCATTGCGAAGCGTTTTTAGGTAGGGATTAACTTGCCTCTTCAGAACCCATTTGATTTGAGAGGGACTTCCGACGGATCTGAGATGAACGCATAAGATCACATCATTTTCAGCTCAAAACCGGGCCTGCCAGGCCAGTCTCTCGTCTCCACCCGAAGCGATTTCCGTCAACAATTCATCAAGTTCCTGAAAGACCAGCCACGGTTCCAAATCGGTCTTCTCAACGATTTGCTTCACAATCTGCATTTCCAGTTCTTCCAGTCGCTGCCCTTTCCAGGTGGTGTCGGCGAGAGCCACCAGGAGATCTTCCAGGGGAAGAGATTTTTGACTCCAGGCCCCATGAGTTCGGCAGAACCTGGCGAGATCGGGCGGAAAACAGTTCTCCACCATGAGCTGCTCACCAGCCAGCTCATGACGATGACCTGGCCCCGACAGCTCCTCGGGATGAAACACCTTTCCCAAGTCATGGGAGCCCGCCCCAAAGAATACAGCTTCCTGCTCCACTTCCAGTGAAGGAAATCGCAGGCGAAGGCCATCGACAATCTCCACAGCAACGTCGTGAACCAGACGAAGATGGGCCACCAGCCGGGAATCGGCATCCAATCGTTCACACAACTGCTGAATCGAAGTCGGGAGTGGCCGGGGAGTGAATGGCATGTTCAGAAAGCGTTTCGCAGATCGTGATTCACCAATCTGACTGGCACGTTTGCGGAAAGTCATCAGGGATGAAGTGTAGCCGTCTCGGCCTTCTGTTCAAGATGGCCACTGATTCTCATGATCATCAAAACAGGTTGTCGACACCGGATTTAACAACTGGTTCGAACAGAGCATCGCCTGAAGACGGGGCTATGCCGCGTTCCGTTCAAATGATTTCACCAGTCTGCCAACGTACTCTCGAACTCGTACCTCAGTGGGTTTCAGAGTGTCCACTTCCTCAGGAACGTCGGCCAGCGGGGGCAAATGACCGCACTCCATGTGTGATCGTTTCTCGTTGTAATAGTGGGTGAATTCCTGGCACAGGTAGTCCAGATGACGCTTCCCAAAGATGACGAACTTATCCAGGCATTCCCAGCGGATGGTTCCCACAAACCGTTCGCATCTGCCGTTCAGATTTGGAGACGCCTTCGGTAAGGCATTGTGGCGGACACCATATTCTTCCAGCTTGGCGACGAATTCCTTGGTGAATTTGGCATCCCAGTCGTGCATGATAATCGACGGCTTATCGTCGCGGTTCAGAGTCTGATCCAAAAAGGCTTCCGTCTGTTTGACCACCCAGGCGGAATTCGGATGTTCCGTCGATTCGGAAACAATGGCTTCCCTGGTCGTCATGCATAGCCAGACCATGACATACATCTCTTTCAGCCCTCGGGGAGTGACTGTTTTCACGGAGAAGAAATCCGTGGCCCAGAGTGTCTTGGCATGACGATCCACAAAGTTCTGCCACGTATCCGATGTTCGATCAGGAACGGGTCGAATTCCCTCTTCCTTCAGGATGTTCCGGACGGTCTGACGGCTAATCTTTTTGATCCCCATTTTTCGGAGTTCTCCAACGATCCGGGTCAGTCCAAAATTTGTGAGTGAAGCGATCTGTAAGACCAGCTCCCGAATCTCCTGTGGTTTCCGTTGGCCTCCCTTGGGATTCATTTTCCGCTTTGGTGTTCCGCTTTCTTCCTTCAGCCAGCGGTAGAACGTGGCTGGTGAGACAATGGTGATCAGTTCTTCAATCGCCCGACCGAGAATCTTTCCGAACTTGATCAGCCGTTCCCGTTCATCTCGACGAGTGTGAACCTGTTGAGGCAGACGAGCCCTGAGGATCTTGTTCTCTTCCTTCAGGAACTGGATGTACTGGGCCAGCTGGCGGTCGGTGGCGGAAGCAATGAGGGCCAGCAAGGGGTGAAAAATGAAGCTCATCGGGCTATTGTCCGAATGTGTAATGTGGAAACAGATTACACATCCGTTTTACCCCGCTATGCGGATGGTTGGCCGCTTCAATTCATGGTTCCTCAACCAAGATTTTGAAGTCGGGAGAGCGGAGTCCGTACAGCCGGTTCAGAGGGAACCTGAGAGCAGTTTTTGATCTCGAAAAGAGGTCGATGGGATGGGTAAGAATTGCCTTCCGATCGATCTGCGAATCCTCGTCCCGAGGATCGATGAGTTTGGGTACACCTCAGAAAACTGTACCCATTTTCGGCCTTTTCCAGGCTTTTTGCAGCTGAAACAGACTTATTCCGGCCTGATCATTTCCGCCAGACGAAGGGTCCCCGAACCCTCCCCGCAGGGTGCTAAGGCTCTACGGAACCGAAGGCGATTCTTGAGTTTAAGAGTTTCCTACCGGTACATATCGGACCAAAGCAGACTGAGACAGCCCTTTCTCGCTGAATGCCTGCCTCTTCTCAGGAGCATCGATTCCAGCCAGGCGAACCTTGATCTCGTTCTTCTTCAAGTCGAAAACCCGGCCAGTATCACCATCGGCGATCGCAATGACCTTCTCGGCGGCATGAGTGGAGAGCGCGACGAAGACGAGCAGTGATGCGAGCACCCGAATCATGATTGAGGCACCCTGCACTGGAACTGTATCGGCTCGGGATCGAACTTATCGACATCCCACGGCTTTACAACTTGGGAAACACCTCCCGATGCAATTATTTTTACGCCTGAATGAGATAGCGAAATGCCCCTGACAATGAAAAGTGCCATCATGTTCGGGTTCTTACGTGAAAGCCGGACCTCGTTGCGGGTCAGGAAGATGGAATCCCCGTCGCCAGTCGTGCCTTTTACTTCGACGAACAGCGTCTCGTATTCCTTGGTGCAATGCAGATCGTAGGCTTCGGTCGTTGAGCAATCGTATACGTGATAATTGAGTCCTTCAAAATAATCTTCGGCCATTTTCATGGCGTGCTGCTCGATGGCCATCCGTTCTGCAGCGGTAAGCCCGAATCCCTGACTCGAAACCATCTCATTGAGTAGCGTCTCAGGTTCGTTCCGGGCAATCGCTTGCACGGCCTCCCACTGGTCGCGAGTGACGTGAAAGACCATCTTGCCGCGCGCCCTGGCCACACTCAGGTTTGATAGAAGGTTAGGGTGTTCGTCCTCCCATAACGGGATGTTCGGGAGGTGGAGTACGCTGAATCGCGTCCGCAAAGCAATTTCCGACTCCGGCTCCCTTCGCCAGAACGTGGCTTCAGCCCCGGATTCGGATGTCTCCGTCGGGGGTGCGATCACTTCGCCCAGAGCGACGATGCCGCGTCGGCCCGCTTTCGCTTTTCCCTTGGCTTGCCAAAGAATGATCTTGTCTCCCGGCATCGGGGCTCCACGATCCAGCGTCCAGCACAGTTGGTCAAGTTCCTTCGCCGCGCCATATCCGTCATACACATCGGGATTACAACACAAAGCCCAATATCGAATGGGGTGGGCCACACATCTGCTCCTATAGGTGAAAGAGAACAGGTTACACCCTGATATCAACGATTGCATGGCAGACCGGGTGCATCAGGTTCTCCAACCGTTGTTGTGCTGCGGCAACCTCCGGTTCGTGTTTCGGTTCAGAACGGAGGATGGAAATGTGGCACCCAACGTCAACACTCGGTCCCCAGCCTGCATCCGCCACACGGTCAATCTTCAAATGAATTCAGAATCTTGCGAATCTCACGGTTACGATCGGTGTCGCCCATGTCTCTGAGCCAGACAGCGTAGTTGCTCAGGATTACCTTACAGTCATCCGTCTTTGGAAACCCCATTTCTCGGTAAATCCCAAACGCTTCTGCGTAAAGCTCTCGTGCATCGTCGTCGTTACCGCTTCGATTTTCTGCAAGGGCCGACATCCCCTTAATGACAGCTACCTTATTGCTGACACGTCCGTAGACTCGTTCAGCGATTGGCGACGCGACTTTGTAGCAGTGTAACGCGGACCCAAAGTCGGCCAGCATTCCGTGGCAGACGGCCCGATTCACCAACGCCATGACTACATCCACATGGTCCGATCCCTCAGTGAGTCGGAATACCGCCTCAGCTTTTCTGTAATACTCAATTGCCTTTTCTATCTGTCTTTGCTCTTGATACAGAGATGCAAGGTTGTTGTAAATCAGACCAATATCGGGCGTGCTCCCGTTGGCGTTGAAGATGATGTCTCCCGCCCTACGGTACGTAGCCTCCGCTTCAACGAACTGCTTTCGATTCGCATGAATTGCCCCGAGCAGGGTTAAGCTTTGTGCATAGTGGGGATGCTCTGAGCCAATTGTCCTTTCCTCCCTCTGCATGATGTCTTCCAGCATCGCCATTGCTTCGTCCAACTTTCCCCTTTCAAAGATAAAGTGTGCGACATTCTTCATCGCAAATGTTGTAGAAGGATGGTCCTCGCCAAGAATGCGGCGATGAATGATGGACTTTCCCACGAATGGTGGGCGCTCGGAAAAGAGCGTATCATCACTTGTGAGGAGAGCATTGAATGTCGAAGAGTCGTCGTAGTTTTACCGCCGAATTCAAGCGTGAAGCGGTGCT
>Ga0182745_1004635_pt1 | contig 11426 bp, 6 predicted proteins | sample eDN3rd30CKraftBY_FD_128523 | JGI IMG/M metagenome (GOLD analysis project Ga0182745, IMG submission 128523) | Enriched backyard soil microbial communities from Emeryville, California, USA - eDNA 3rd pass 30_C Kraft BY (version 2) (version 2) | ecosystem: Environmental > Terrestrial > Soil >... | reverse complement strand
TTCTATTCCGATACGGTCACATTCCAGGATTTCAGGATAAAGCTCGGCTATTCGGATTATAACATTATGACTTCCGGCCCCTTCCTGGAAGGGCTTACCACCGTGCTCCAGGGCAATTTATATACGCTGAATAAAGTAGGCTACAACGAGTGGCTTGAAATACCGCTGCAGACGCCTTTCTTTTACGATGGTGTCCGCAACCTGGTGCTGGAGGTCTCGCACAACGGCATGGCGCCCGGTTCCAAAACCACGGGCTTTGAATGGCTGGTGGAAAGCCTGGGACGGAACCTGTCCCTGACGCAGACACAGGCACAAACCGGCATGGCATCCACGTATCAGTATGTATTCGGGTTTGATCTCGATTCGAGGACGAACAATGCAGGGGTGCTGGCGCTGACGGACTATAGCTTCTGCACCGGCAGCCGTCCGGTCGGCGTGCAGGTAATCAACAACGGGATGAGCCGGATCGATTCCGTGCAGGTGAACTGGTCGCTGGACGGCCAGCTGCAGACGCCTGTGATGTGGCGCGGTACGCTCGATACCCTGGGCAGCGCTGCAGGCAATACGGCTTCCGTTGCACTCGGTACGGTGAATGTAGGCGCATCGCCTGTTGCGCTCAAAGCCTGGACCTCGTCGCCCAACGGGCAGCCGGATCCGGTGCCTTCCGACGATACGCTGACCTATGTCATCAGGCCTTCGCTCAGCGGGATATATACGGTGGGCGGCAGCAGCCCGGATTATCCGACGGTCATCGCAGCCGTCAATGATTTAAACGCATCCGGTATCTGCGGCCCGGTTACCTTTCGTATCCGCCCCGGTATTTATGGCGGACGGGCAGACCTTGTCAGGGTAAAAGGGACCAGCGCCGTCAACAGGATTACATTCGTCTCCGAGACTGGCAATGCAGCCGATGTGCGTATCATAGATACGGCAACCACCGACTCCGAGAAGGATTATGTATTCCGGCTGACAGAAACCTCTTATGTCACGCTGAAGCACCTCACATTTGAAGATACGGGCACCCGGGCTTACGGCAGGGTGCTGGTGCTGAGGGGGAAGACTTCCGGCGACAGCATTATCAGCTGCGTCTTCCGGGCGCAGATCATTACCAGCGGAACGGTATCGGTCGGATCTTCCGGCAATTCCAGATCCGGAATATCGGCAGCCGGCATACTGGGCAGCGATTACGTGATCAGCGGCAACCGGTTTCTGAACGGCGCCACGGGCGCTACAATAGGCGGCGGCGTTTATTCACAGGAGTATATCAGCAATGTTTACGTATCAGATAATACGTTTGAAAAGGTGTACGGCTGCGGCCTGGAGCTGACCCGCGCAGAAAATGTCGCCGTAAAAAACAATACCGTTACCGACGGAACGGTCGTTCCTGCCAACAATACCGTTTACGGGATGTATCTCAACTATATCCGCAGTAAACTGGACATTTCAGGTAATGATATTCTTTTAGACAGCAACGCCAACGCCTATGGCATCTGGCTGGGCAGCTACCGGGGGCTGGCAGAAGGAGGGAGCCTGACCGGTAATAAAGTAACCCTGCTGAGAGGAAGCAATAATAACTATGGATTCAACTTCAGCTCGGTAAACAGTGAGCAGGATAACAAGTTGTTTGTAGTGCGTAATAACGTGATAAAAATAACCGGGAACGGCGCCGGCAGAGGGATTAATATTTCCGCGGGCGGTAATACGGATTACCTGAACAACACCGTCTATGTAAGCAACCAGGCTCAGGCTGCGGCCAGGATTACTCATGCGGTGTATATCATGAACAATACCTCGACCATCAACCTGCGGCTGCGGAATAACATCATTGCGAATGCCGGCCCCACTGGATATGCGATGCATGTAAATGTCCCCGTATTCTACAACGGCGATTATAACAATATCTTCAGCGCCGGCGCCGGGTATATCACGGTGGGTACCAACAATAATAACAGGGACACTTTCCACACGCTCAGGGAATGGCGGGATACGGTCAAGCAGGAGCGAAATTCGCTGGCTTACCGCCCGGGCATCAACCCTTCCGATCTGAAGCCGGTCCCGTCTGATACGGCGGCCTGGTCTGTTAACGGGAGAGGAACACAATGGCCGGGGAACGACAGCGATATAGACGGCAATCCGAGAAGCACGGCACGGGCAAACGGCGTGCCCGATCTGGGCGCTTACGAGTTCGAACCGGTATCGCTGCCGCCGCTTGCCAGAGCACTCCCGGCCGCGCCTGCGCCGGGCGCTTCACAGGTGTTTACTTTCGGGGAAGATACCGTGGCGGTCATTGACTGGGCGCCAGGCTCCGCTGTCCCTGCGGCATTACCCGTACGCCAGTATTCCGGCAGGGTAGCGCCGGCGCTGCCTTACGACTCCATGTATTTTTATTCGGATCTTTCCCTGGCGGGAAATTACAACTTCACCGCCCGGATCTATTACAAAGATCCCTGGACGGGCACCATGCCTTCCGAAGACCGGATCACGCTGGGTCAGGGAGATGGTGTAGGACCCTGGACAGACTACACCGCAACCGGCACCACGGATACGGTAAGGAATATACTCACAGCGGCAAACCTGACAACGCTCAACCTGTTTACGGGTACCAACGCGCTGTGTATGGGTCAGCCGTCGCGGCCGGCTATTCTGTCCGGCACTTATAAATATGCCGTATGCTCAGGCTCGGAGATCATGATTGACGCGTCCGGCCAGGAGCGGGCGGGTATAACCTGGCAATGGCTGGAAGGAAGGAGTGCAAACGGTCCCTGGGCGCCTGTAAGCGGAGGCGCCGGCGGCAATTCCCTGTCCTACAGTACCGGCCCGCTGACGGATACGACCTGGTTCCGTATCGCGGTTACCTGTGCGGGCAGCGGTCTGTCCGATACAAGTGAAATGGTCCGCATCCCGGTATTTACTCCTGCCACTCCGGCAGCACAGGCAGACACTGTTTGCGGTACGGGGACTGCTCATCTCGAAGCGGCAGCGCCTGCCGGACAGTATCTGGGCTGGTATGATGCGGCTACCGGCGGCAAACTGCTGGACACGGGCAGCAGCTTTACCACACCCGTGATCAGCAGCACTGCCAGCTTCTGGGTTGGCGGCAGTACCGGTCCTGCATTATATACAGGAAGGAAAACACCCAACAATGCCTCGACAGGGAACAGCACCCCGGGATCCGGACTGGTGTTTGAAGTAAATGAGCCGTTCGACCTGGCTGCCGTGGACGTGTTCCCGACCGCGGCCACAGCGGGAAGTCTCACAGTACATCTCACCGATACAGACGGCAATATATTGCGTACCGCCGGCCCGCTGACTATTCCTGCGGGTACGGGCAGCTCTGTATTAACGGGCGCCACACCGGTCAGAATCCCCTTGTCATTTGACCGCATAGAACGCGGCAAATACCGGCTTGTGGCGGCATCCGTAACAGGTGCGATCATACTCGACGGTACGGGTAGTATGAACTATCCGATCAGCATCGGAGATGCGGGCGCCATACTGCATGCCACAGACGCTGCCGGCAATGTACTGCTGTCTGCCTACAACTATTTCTACAACTGGCAGGTATCCGCAGGATGCGAAGGTCCTCGTACGGAAGTGGTTGTAAAAGTGGGAGCGGCGCCGGTACCGGTGATTACGACCACGGGCAGTTTATTGACCACGGGTGTTTACCAGTCATACCAATGGCAGCTGAACGGTCAGGACATACCCGGTGCGACACAACAGAGCTGGCAGCCTGCAGGGAAGGGCAATTACACCGTCAGGGTCACCGACAGCAATGGCTGCACGGGTATTTCCGGGCCATATCCGTATGCGCTGGCGATAGCTCGTACGCCACAGGAGGCCGTAATACGTGTTTATCCTAATCCTGCAAGGGAAATCATTTATATTGACAGTGATATACCCGTGCAGGTCACCCTCTCTGATGCACAGGGAAGGGTAGTGTATGCTGCGACGCAGGTGAAATACGTTCCGCTGTCCGGCTTCGCCAACGGATTATACATGCTGCATATCCGCAGCGAATCCGGCATGTTGCTGAAAGCAGAGAAGATAAACAAGTTTTCGGAGTAAGCTGTAAGGGAGAACAGGCAACATACGTTTCTCCTTTCGAAGAGGGGTGTCCGGAAGGTCGGCACCCCTCTTTTGCATTACCGGTGAAATAGTCCGCAATCATTGTGGTTGCTGTGCCATATCTAACATCAGTATTCATCCACGATCCCCGATTCCAGGGCGCGCCGGATTAGTTCCGACAGGTTGCGGCATCAAGCTTCAGTAACAGGTTCGTACAATAGTACTCCACCCGGAGCAATCTCTTCATCCATCAGTCTTCCTGCTAAAATGCACATTTTATAAAGCTGTTATGGTAACCCCTTATTAACTCCCTGCCTGCAGGTATTAAATTCACCCGATACGGAGAGTGTATTACACTTTTATTCCCGGTTTCGTATCTTTAAAGAACAACAGCGTTGTGATAAGGAATTGCATAGGAATTTATTTGTTTTTTGCTTTTTACTATTTGCCCTGGCATCATATGGGCAGGGGGAGAATAATGTCTGGATATTTGGACGTGGCAGCGGACTGGATTTTAACGGAGGAACTCCTGTGGAGGTCAGTAGTATGAATCATGCCGGATGGGCGAGCGCATCGGTGTGCGATGCCTCCGGCCGGTTGCTGTTTTACGGCGTGAGCGATTCTGTTGCACGTACAGGCGTTGCCGGTTCGCTAAGCGCTGTGGGCTATGTCAGGAACCGGCTGCACCAGGTAATGCCGAACGGCAGCGGCATACTGGGAAATGCATCAGGCGATTCCTATGACGGGGTGGTAATACTTCCGTTTATAAATGATACCAGCAAGTATTATCTGTTCGTAACGGATGAAGTATTCAAAGGAGCGCCTTCCCCGCCGCCGAGATATCCCATGTACCTGCGCTATTCAGTTGTAGATATGCAACTGGATAACGGCCTCGGGGATGTAGTGCCTCATCAGAAAAATATCATACTGGACAGCTTTACCTACGATATGATATTTGCCGTGCGCGGAGCGGGATGCTATGACTGGCTGCTGGTTTACCGCAGGGATCTGAACGGGCTGAACGCTTACAAAATAGACGCTAACGGTATTCACTTCCCGCCTGTATATTCCCCGCTTACCCCCGGTCTGCATTTCGGTTTCCGGGCATCGCCCGATACGCGGACAATAGCGGGTTTTGTAAGAGACGGTATAGGTATTCAGACAAGAACTGACCTGACACTTCACCGGTTCGACAACCAGACGGGAACAGTATCGGGCATGGTACGTATAGATTCGGTGATACAAGACCTTTCCACATGGCTGGATACGGTAGTAATACATACATCGGGAATGTATCTGGAATTTTCTCCGGACAATAAAAAGCTGTATGCCACTGCCAGAAATTCCACGTCACCACCACTCTTGCGGTATCATGAGATCCTGCAATTCGACATCAGCAATCCGCAGGATATACATAGGGTGAAAAGCACACATTATCAGGTGGCACGGAGCGCCCAACCTGCTGATGGCTTTTCTGAGCTGCGCAGAGGGCCGGACGGTAAGATCTATGTGGCCAGTTTTTCCGGTAGCAGCTCGTGGCAATGGACCATCGCATTGATTGCCGCGCCAGACAGCAGCGGGGCTGCCTGTAGCTTTAATCCCCGTTTTCTGGATGCCAGGGTCGGTGCAGATCTGGGTAATTATGTCATTGAACGGAAAGCGGCTACACAATATATACGTTATGACACTTCCGTCTGTTTCCCGTCCTCCGTTACCTTGCAGGCGCCTCGCGGGTACGAGCGTTATCTGTGGGATGATGGGAGTCTTGATACTGCGGTGGCAATTTCGGGACCGTCTGTGCGATGGGTAAAGTCCAGCGCTTCCTGCGACCGGGTCACACGGGTAGATACATTTCATGTCTCTGCTATCCGGCCTGATACTTCCGTTTTCACTACAGATACCATCATCTGCTTTGACCTTTCCGCCGGTTTGACCGTTTCGGAATATGTAGGTAGCGGTGTCTGGGACAATGGCGATACAGCCCGTATCCGCCGGGTTCAGCAGGATACAACAGTATGGTTTTTGCAGCGGGCCGGATGCCGCATGCGGATAGATACTTTCAATGTGCAGCTGGTCAGCTTTGCCGTAGATCTTGGTGCGGATACGATCCTCTGTGCGGGGGATTCGATTATACTGGATGCGTCCGTACCCTCGCCGGGAACCCGTTATCTCTGGCAGGATCAGGGTACAGACCCGGTGTGTACCGCTTCGAAGCCGGGGCTTTATACGGTATTGCTTGAGCAAGACGGCTGCCGGATAAGCGATACGCTGATCATTTCCCCTCCGGATACATTGGTACATATTACAGACACATCCGTGTGCTTCGATCAGCCCGTCCGTTTTCATGCGCCGGACGGTTACGGCAGCTATTACTGGAATGATGGCATATCGGAGAAAACAAACACCTTTTCCGGACCGGCAGATAAATGGGTTGTTTCGGCAAATAGTTGCACGGATGCCAGGATAGACAGTTTCCGTATCTCGCAGATCATCAGGGATACACTTTATGCGCATACGGATACAGTGGTCTGTTTCAAAAAATCCCTTATGCTTGCAGCGCCTGAAGGATACCGTTCGTATGTATGGAAAAGCGGGGAGACGACCCGGGTTGTTTATACTTCAGCGCCTGATACCACTTATGTATGGGCAGATATGGATTGCCGGTCTTTATACAAGCGTTTTGATGTTCGGAATGTAAATTTTGAACTTGATCTCGGGCCGGATATCGTGACCTGTAAGGATACGGTTATTCATTTCAATGCGCCCCGGTTAGCCGGTGCAGGCTATGCCTGGCAGGACGGATCGGATGCCGCCGGCTATGAAGCCCGTGCACCGGGGGTATATACCATTTCCGTGCGTATGGGCCCTTGTATCAGGCAGGATACCGTTGTCGTAAGATACGCCGGCATCCGGTTCGGCCTTGGACCGGACCGCGGCATCTGTAAAGGAGCGCAGCTTCTGCTGGATGCCACATCGGAAGGTGCATCTCATTATCTCTGGCAGGACGGATACGACGGGGCCGTATTTACCGCAAATGAACCGGGATTATATCATGTACAGGCATACAATGAATATTGTGCGGAGGAAGATACGGTGGTAATAAGCCGCGATTACTGTGATTGTAACGTATTTGTACCGGACGCATTTACACCCAATAGTGATGGGAGGAATGATCTTTTCACTATATCCATAGACTGTCCGGTCAGCGATTATCAGGTAATGATCTATAATCGCTATGGTCAGCAGGTTTTTTCAGGTGCAGATCCCACTGCGGGGTGGAACGGCCATTATCAGAATGTGCCTGCAAAAGCGGATACCTATTTTTATTGGCTCCGGTTTAAAGATGTAAACGGGAAAAAGCATCTCCATAAAGGTGATCTCCTGTTAATCCGGTAAAGCATGCGGGATAAAATGCTGTAAGCCGGGTGTGCTTCATAGCGGGCTTCGGTCCAATCGGGTACTTCTGTAACATTTACGGCTGCGCCGGTGAGTGTGCTTCATAGCGGGCTCCGGTCCAATCATGTCTCATCGTCCTGTGAAAAATACGGTTCCCGTATCCATTGCCAGGACCCGGCCAGGCGCCCCTACCTCGCCGCCACCCGGCGTCACTATGTCAAAAAATGCCCGTCTCCCGATCTTGTTTCTGCCGCTGCATCTGCCTGGCGGTCAGGCTGCTGCCGTCATGGCTCCACCCGGGAGGCCTGAAGAGATACCCCAGCTTTTCCCGGAGACAGCGCGTCTTCCGCATATCCTTCCGGATCGCGCTCCATTCGTGCAGGACGACATGCAGCGGATGATAGGGTTTCGACAAGGGCTTCACCAACCCGTACTGCGGCGGCTCATCCGGTCTTTCGGGTGCGAATGTACCGAAGATGCGGTCCCAGATAATCAGGACCATGCCCATGTTCTTATCGAGGTAAGGCGTGTTGGACGCGTGGTGTACCCGGTGGTGGGAAGGCGTCACGAATATAAATTCTATCCACCGCGGCAGCTTGCCGATGGCCTGGGTATGGACGAGAATGCCATAGGTCTGGGTAACCGCATACATGAAGAAGATATCCAGCGGGGCAAAGCCCAGGAGCGCCATCGGGATAAAATACATGTAGCGGTAAAACGGCATGAAGACGGAGGAACGGATGCCCGTCGTCAGGTTGAACTCCTCCGAAGAATGATGGGTAACATGAACCGCCCAGAACAGGCGGACATGATGATCGACAAAATGCTCCAGCCAGAAGAGCAGGTCCTCCAGCAAAAACAGCATGCACCAATAAACAACGGGATGCCAGGGAATATCCGCGCGGAACCGGTAGGCAACCAGCAATACGCCGAGTGCAACGCCCCGCAGCAGCAGATCCACCAGGATATTGGCGCCCTGGAGATAGAGGGTGGTCAGGGTCTCCTTCCAGCTATACAGCTTCCTGCCCTGAAAATGGCTCAGTACGATCTCCAGCGGGATAAGCAGGGCATAAATCGGAATGGAGAGCAATAACAGTATGTGTTGATAAAGCTGGTCCATGATACCGGAAAAATAATCAATTGGGAGCAAGAAAGAAAACCTGCATCATATTGCAGGCCGGTAAGGCTAACCGGGGCATTCCGGTCATTGCAAGCACAGCGAAGCAATCAGTCAGATGGTCATGATCTCTTTTTCCTTATCCTTGCAATGCTCGTCAACCAAAGCTATATATTTGTCTGTAACAGTCTGTACACGCGCCTCTCCGCCTTTGGCGATATCTTCGCTCAGCCCGTCTTTCTGCTGCTTTTTGATCTGTTCTATGCCGTCCCTCCGGATATTGCGGATGGAAACCTTGGCTTGTTCGCCTTCGCCGTGGACGCGTTTTACCAGTTCTTTCCGCCGCTCTTCCGTCAGCGGGGGAAGGAACAGCCGGATGACCTGGCCGTCGTTCTGCGGGGTCAGCCCGATATTGGAGGCCATGATCGCTTTCTCGATCGGAGCCATCATATTCTTCTCCCAGGGCTGCAGGGAAATGGTCCGTGCATCGGGAATGGTAATGTTGGCTACCTGGTTCAGCGGCGTAGGATTGCCGTAATAGTCAACCGAAATACCGTCCAGGATCTGGGGCGTCGCCTTTCCGGCGCGGATCCTGCTCAGCTCTACTTCGAGATGGCCGATCACTTTCCGCATTTGTTTTCCCGTATCGTCGATAATCGTATCAAGTGCCTCGCTCATAATGCTATTGTCCGTTTTGAGACTCGCAAAAGTAAAAAATGTTCCTAAAGATCAATGAATATGATTCGCCGGAATGATAAAAAAAGGCCTGGAAGCGCCCGGAGCCGTTACCCGGCGAAATCCTTTGGCATTGTTTTTTAAAGTGTTTAATGAAAATTACTGCTATGAAAAAAATTATGCTGAGTGCGATGGCGCTCGTAACGGTTGGTATCCTGTTTTCCTGCGGAAATTCGGGAGAGAAAGACAGCGCGGAAATAGCCGAAGATATGAATGATCAGGCTCTTGAAGGCACCCGTATGAAAGATGATGCGGAATTTGCGGTATGGGCCGCCGACGGCGGGATCATGGAAGTCCGCATGGGGCAGCTTGCAGCCGAAAAGGCCTCCTCCCCGCAGGTGAAGCAATTTGCATCGGCCATGGTGGAAGATCACAGCAAGGCATCCGAGGAGCTGAAATCCTATGCCAGCAGCCGGAATATCGTCCTGCCGGAAATGATGAGCGAAGACAAGCAGCGGAAGTACGATGAGCTCGCCCAGAAGTCAGGCGCCGATTTTGACCGGGCCTACATAGATTTTATGGTGAAGGACCACAAAGAGGATATCGACGAATACCAGGAACAATCCCGCGAAGCCACCGACCCCGAATTGAGGTCCTGGGCCCAGGGCAAGGTTCCCGTTCTGCAGCATCATCTTGAAATGGCCCAGGCTGCTCAGGATGCACTGAAGAAATGAATCTGAGAATCAGGAATCTGGGGAATCTGGAATCAGGGGGAGGTGCAGTCTGGTGGGAGGGATTCGGTTTGGAAAATCTGGAATATCGGGGGGAAGTGAATCAGGAATCTGGGGAATCTGGAATCAGGGGGAGGTGCAGTCTGGTGGGAAGGATTCGGTTTGGGAAATCTGGAATATCGGGGCGGGAACCCCCTTTGCTTTTATTGCCGGAGCAGTTGTTGCGCTTCGTTCTGGTGCGTAGGTATGATCTGCCAGGTCTGGCTGTGCCGTAGTTCTTCGAGGATTCCCGCGGACTTGAAGCTAAGGTAGCCGCCTTGTTCGGTAATGATGAGGTGGTTGAGTACTTCGATGCCCATCAGTTCGCCTGCTTTCAGCAGGTGATCGGTTACCGACTTGTCGCCGGCGGAAGGATTCAGCTCTCCGCTTGGATGGTTGTGAACGAAGACGATCCGCAGCGCCAGCCGGTGCACGGCTGTGCGGAAGACGTCCGGAGGGTTTACCGTAACGCGGTTCTGGCGGCCGAGGCCGATGAGTTCGAGATAGAGGAGTTTGTTGGCGTTGTTCAGCCCCAGTACCCAGAAATGTTCCTGGTTTCGACCCAGGCGGTTTTCGCGGAGCAGTACCCGGTGCATCATTGCGGCGATGCTTTCGGGGCTGTTGTATGATTGTCTTTTTTGCGCTTCGGATAGTCTGATGTTCATACTCACTGGCATTTACCGGTTAAACGATAGGCAATAGTCGCCCTTGCGCCTGCTTCCTTTTTTTTGCGGGCGGTGTGCCTGTGTGTTCACGGCACATAGAGCAACCATTATGGGAGAGAATCTTTTGCCGCTCCGGAACGGGGGCAAAGCAGTGAGTACGCCTGGTTATGGAAATAGAAGGGCGTGGGTCTCAACTTACCGAACCGAGGTACTAGCAAGACCTACACGAGAATAAGTGAGCGCCCACGCCCTTGTCGTGAGCTATCCGTCTTATCCTCTCGTGTTTTGAAATTGCTAGTTTCGATTCGAGATTCCAGGCGAATGGCTATCTATATTGATGATGCTTTCGCACAGACACAACTCGTTGTGTCTGAATACAAAGTAACGCAATTTTGTGGTTGAAAAGATCAGTTTATACACATATTTGTTTGATATTGAGTAGAAAAAATGAATACACGTTTGATAATATGGAAAAACTTGCACTTGAGTTTGGTATCCCTGTTATAAGTACACTATTGTAACGCGGATAGAAGCCGCAAAGATCGGAATTGATTGGATGTACGACAGTTATAAGTACACTTTGTAACGCGGATCCGGACAGCTGCCTTCCAATACCGGCGCAGGATATGTGGTTATAAATATACTATTGTAACGCGGGTCCGGTAAGGCAATACAAGTACAGATATCTTCCACATGAATAATTTTTATTGGGATTCCATACAATTCAATTTTTTA
>Ga0182745_1004633_pt1 | contig 11428 bp, 9 predicted proteins | sample eDN3rd30CKraftBY_FD_128523 | JGI IMG/M metagenome (GOLD analysis project Ga0182745, IMG submission 128523) | Enriched backyard soil microbial communities from Emeryville, California, USA - eDNA 3rd pass 30_C Kraft BY (version 2) (version 2) | ecosystem: Environmental > Terrestrial > Soil >... | reverse complement strand
ATGCGATCGCCGAAGCGCTCCCGAGCCTGCGCAATGCGCTCGTTCGCTGCACGGCAATGCACGCAGTCGTAGCTGCCGTATTCGACCAGGGTGATCTCGGCATTGGGCTCGCCCAGGACGTGGTCCCGAGCCGGGTCGACGGGGCGGCTCAAGCGGGTGCTGGTGCTGGCTTGCGACATGGGGGGCTCCTGGACCGAACCGGGCCGATTCTATGCCCAATCCGGCTATCGCCGATACGCAGCTCCCGCCAGTGCAAGCGCATCCGCACCCACCGGGAAGCGCAGCTGACCGGAGACATCGTGGGCGGCGCGCCAAATGCCCTCGGCTACGTCGATTTCCCGAGTCGTTTCGGCCCACCCGGTAAAGCCGGCGAAGGCCTGCTGGGCAAAGGCCTCATACGGCTCGGTGATCAAACCCTGCATGCGCCGCTGGCCATTGCTTGCGAAGCGCGTCGACGGTCCATAGCCGGGTTCCACCAACTTGACCCGGACGTCGAAGGCACTGAGCTCAAGCTCCAGCGAAGCGGTAAAGCCCTCCACGGCTGCCTTGCTGGCCGTGTAGGCGGCTACCAGCGGAAACGGGGCGATCGTGGCGCTGGAGGTCACATTGACGATCACGCCAGTCCGGCGATGCCGAAATTGCGGGATGATCGCCTGGCACATGGCCATGAGGCCGAAAGTATTAGTTTCGAACACCTCCCGCACCGTGGCCATGGGCGTGGCCTCGAATGCGCCCAACAGCCCAATGCCGGCATTATTGACCAGCACGTCCACCGGCCCTGCCTGCGTCAGCGCATCCGCAATACTTTCAGGGTGGGTCACATCCAATGCCAGCACCCGCAACCTTGGGGAGGCTGGCAACAGGCCCAACTGCGGACGTCGCGACGTGGCCACGACATTCCAGCCTCGATCAAGGAAGTGACGCGCGGTCTCCAGGCCGTAGCCGGAGGAACAGCCGGTGATCAGGACCGTCTTCATTTCGTTCTCCTAGGTAAGTGGACCGGGAGTACGATATGCCGGCATTACTGGATTATCGATGATATAAAGTCCAATATTTTTTAGTCAGAGTCCATAGTGTCCGACCCCCTTTCCGAACTGGTCCGGCTGCTTCAACCCAGGGCGGTGTTTGCCAACGTCATCAGCGGCAAGGGCCAGTGGGCCGTGCGGTACACCGCCTACGGTCGACCGAGCTTCTGCATCGTCCTGGAAGGGGGCGCACTGCTGGACGTGGAAGGACAGCCACCGATCCAAATCCGTGCGGGCGACTTCGTACTGTTGCCGACCACACCCCCCTTCACGCTCTCCAGTTTCGGATCGGCTCCGCCACCGGTACTGATCGACCCAGAGGCAACACCCGGGGGACAGGGAGAGCGGCGCCATGGCGAACAGGATGGCGCGCCCGACATGCGATCGCTGGGAGGCGCCTTCCAGTTCGCCAGCCCCGATACGAGCTTGCTGGCGTCCTTGTTGCCCCCGGTGGTTCATGTGCGTGACTCCAGTCGCTTGATGCAACTGGTGCAGATGGTGGGCGAGGAATACGAACACCCGCAGCCGGGCAGCACGTACATGCTCTCGCGATTGGTGGAGATGCTTCTGGTCGAGGCGATGCGCTGGTCGGCGGCTCGGCGCGCGCCGCCCGGACTGTTACGCGGCTTGGGTGATGCGCGGTTGGCCATGGCACTGAAGCATCTCCACGCCAGAATCGAACACCCCTGGACGGTGGACGAACTTGCAAAGGCAGCCGCTTTGTCCCGCTCCAACTTCTTTGCCAGGTTCACCCGCACCGTAGGCCTGCCGCCGATGGCGTATCTGCTGACCTGGCGCATGGAAATCGCCAAAGACCTTCTCAGGCGCGATGAATTGACCATTGCGGAAATCGCCGACCGCATCGGTTACGGCTCGACCAGCGCGTTCAGCGTCGCCTTTCGTCGGCATGTAGGCAAGTCTCCCAGCCGATTTGCCACACCTTGAATCCTATCGACGCTGCCACTATCACCGGACCAACGCAGAACACACGCCCAACAAAAAGCCCGGCCGAAGCCGGGCTTTTGTCGCGTGGCGCAAGGCGCTCAAAGCCCGGCCAGCGCCGGGCACGCAGTCATTACTCGGCGGGTATGCCCTCGCCTTCGTCCACGGCCTTCATCGACAGGCGGATGCGGCCCTGCTTGTCGACCTCCAGCACCTTGACCTTGACCAGGTCACCTTCCTTCAACTTGTCGCTGACCTTCTCCACGCGCTCGTTGGAGATCTGCGACACGTGCACCAGCCCGTCCTTGCCCGGCAGGATGGTGACGAAGGCACCGAAATCCATGATCTTGGCCACCTTGCCCTCGTAGATCCGGCCCGGCTCCACGTCCGAGGTGATCTGCTCGATGCGCTTCTTGGCCGCTTGCGCGGCCGCAGCGTTGACCGAGGCGATGATGATGGTGCCATCGTCCTGGATATCGATCTGGGTGCCGGTTTCCTTGGTGATGCCCTGAATGGTGGCACCGCCCTTGCCGATCACCTCGCGGATCTTGTCCGGGTGGATCTTGATGGTCAGCAGACGCGGCGCGAACTCGCTCAACTCCTCGCGCGGCGTGGTCAACGCAGCGGCCATCTCGCCCAGGATATGCAGGCGCCCGGCCTTGGCCTGGGTGAGGGCGACCTTCATGATCTCCTCGGTGATGCCCTCGATCTTGATGTCCATCTGCAGGGCGGTGACGCCGTCTGAAGTACCGGCCACCTTGAAGTCCATGTCGCCCAGGTGATCTTCATCGCCCAGGATGTCGGACAGCACCACGAAATCGTCGCCTTCCTTGACCAGACCCATGGCGATACCGGCCACCGGCGCCTTGATCGGCACGCCCGCATCCATCAGCGACAGCGAGCTGCCGCATACCGACGCCATCGACGAGGAACCATTGGACTCGGTGATCTCGGACACCACACGAATGGTGTACGGGAATTCCTCAATGGTGGGCATTACCGCCAGCACGCCACGCTTGGCCAGGCGGCCGTGGCCGATCTCGCGGCGCTTCGGGCCCATCATGCGGCCGGCCTCACCCACCGAGTAGGGGGGGAAGTTGTAATGGAACAGGAAGTTTTCCTTGTACTCACCCGACACGGCATCGATGATCTGGCCATCGCGCGCGGTGCCCAGGGTGGTGACCACCACGGCCTGGGTCTCGCCACGGGTGAACAGCGCCGAGCCGTGGGTACGCGGCAGCACGCTCACCTTGCTGCTGATCGGCCGCACTTCGTCCAGCTTGCGGCCGTCGATGCGGATCTTGGTGTCCAGCACCGAACGGCGCATGGTCTGGTATTCCTGCTCGCCAAACTCCTTGCCCAGCTCGCCGCTGCTCCAGGCATGCTGCTCGGCCTGCGGCGCCAGCGCCTCCAGCAGTTGCTTGCGCAGGCCGGAGATGGTGTCGCGGCGCTGGATCTTGTCGCGAACCTGGAAGGCCTCGGCCAGGGTGCCGCCAATGGCGTTCCTCAGCGCAGCGACCAGGCCTTCGTTCTTTGCCGGCGGCTGCCAGTCCCACTTGGCCTTGCCAGCCTCGGCTACCAATTCGTTGATCACGGCGATGGCCTTCTGCATCTCGCGATGACCGAACATGACCGCACCCAACATCACGTCCTCGGACAGCTGGTCGGCTTCGGATTCGACCATAAGCACCGCGTTGGCGGTACCGGCCACCACCAGTTCCAGCTTGGAATCCTTCAGCTCGCTGACAGTCGGGTTGAGGATGTATTCGCCATCCTTGTAGCCCACCTTGGCAGCGCCGATCGGGCCGTTGAACGGTGCGCCGGTCAGGGCTACCGCGGCCGAAGCACCCAGCAGCGCGGGAATGTCGCCGTCGATCTCGGGGTTGAGCGAAAGCACCGTGGCAATGACCTGCACTTCGTTGCGGAAGTCCTCGGGGAACAACGGACGCAGCGGACGGTCGATCAGGCGGGAAATCAGGGTTTCCTTCTCGGTGGCGCGCCCTTCGCGCTTGAAGAACCCACCGGGGATGCGGCCGCCGGCGTAGAACTTCTCCTGGTAATCCACCGTGAGCGGAAAGAAGTCCTGGCCCTCACGGGCGGACTTGGCGGCCACGGCGGTGACCAACAGCACGGTGTCCTCCACCTTGACGATGACTGCGCCGCCTGCCTGGCGTGCGATCTCGCCGGTTTCCAGGGTGACCTGGTGCTTGCCGTACTGGAAGGTCTTGGTGATTTTTGCCACGTTTCAGTTCCTTGGAATGTCGCTTTCGATGAACCGGATATGGCCCTTGCCGTATCCGGACGGCCGCCTGGACGGCCTGGGGTGAGTCCGCAAAGCAAAACGCGGCGCATTACTGCGCCGCGCTGGGTCTTGCATCAACGACGCAGACCGAGTTTCTCGATCAGCGTCTTGTAACGCTCGTTGTCCTTGCTCTTGAGATAGTCGAGCAGGCTGCGGCGGCGGTTGACCATACGCAGCAGGCCGCGCCGGCTGTGGTGGTCTTTTTTATGGGTCTTGAAGTGACCGGTCAGATGCTCGATGCGAGCCGTCAGCAGGGCCACCTGGACTTCCGGGGAGCCGGTGTCGCTGGCGCCACGCTTGTTTTCTTCAATGACTTTCTGGGTATCGATGGACATGGATGCCTCATAGACGCGAAATCCGCAGTGGCGCTGATGCGCACCGTCGGACCCGCCGATTGCGGTGAAGGCTTGGCAGACAAGCCGGGAATTGCCTGGAACCAGGCGCCGGTAGTGTAGCGGCGGCCCCGGGGTGAAACAAGGCTTTAACGTTTGTGAATGCTGGCCGGACCGCTCCCGGCGACCTCGCCGTCGGCGCGGTTGAACAGCCGCTGCGGGCTGAGCAGGCCCTCCGCGTCCAACAACGCCAGGCCCAGCACCCGGCCGGCCGCATCGAAGACCGCGGTTTGCCCCGCCGGGCCCTGGATCCCCCGCAAGCGCTGGCCTTGCTGGAAACGGACCACCGCGGCCGGCTCCAGCTCGATGCGTGGGTGGGCCACCAGGCCCGACTCCAGCGGCAGCAGGCAGGACGCCAGCGCGCCTTCGCCCCCCTGGGCGGCCAGCTCGGCCAAGGCATCCAGCGACCACATCCTAGGCTCCCGGAATGGGTCCACCCACAGCCGCCGCAGCTCGGCGACATGGGCGCCGCAACCCAGGGCCTCGCCCAGGTCGCGCACCAAGCTGCGCACATAGGTGCCCGACCCGCATTCCACGTGCAAGCGCAACTGCGGCGCATCGCGGTCCAGCAGGTCGGCCGCGGACAATAGTTCAAAGGCGTGCACGTCCACTTCGCGTGCTTCCACCTCGACGGTCTCGCCACGTCTGGCACGCGCGTACAAGGGTTCGCCCCCGCGCTTGAGCGCGGAGTAGATCGGTGGTCGCTGAAGGATGCGCCCGGTCAGCGCACGCAGCGCCGCATCGATCCGTTCGACGCTGAACGGCGCTACCGGGCGCTCGCGCAACACCTGGCCTTCGGCATCGTCGGTATCGGTGGTGGCACCCAGCCGAGCCACGGTGATATACGCCTTGCGCGCGCCCAGCAAGGTACCGGCGATCTTGGTCGCCTCGCCGAAGCACAGGGGCAGCAGCCCGGTGGCCAACGGGTCCAGGCTACCGGTGTGTCCGCCCTTGCGCGCACGAAACAGCCTGCGCGCTGCCTGCAAGGCCGCGTTCGAACTCAGTCCTTGCGGCTTGTCCAGCAGCAGGATGCCGTCCAGGGCGCGGTACGGAATACGGGATGACATCCGGAGGCTCGGTGTCCGGCGGAGGTCAGAGGGAACCTGGCCCGTCCGACTTCGGCAGCGCGTTGAGCAGGTGCTCGATGCGCTCGCCGCGATCCACCGAATCGTCGTAGTGGAAATGCAGCTCCGGCACATGGCGCAGCTTCATCTGGCGCGCCAGCGCCATGCGCATCTCGCGAGCCAGCTCGCGCAGGCCGCGCACGGCCTCGTCCGAGCGCTCGGATTGCAGCGCGGTCACGAATACCTTGGCGTGGCCCAGGTCGCGACTGACCTCCACGTCGGACACGCTGACCGAAGGCAGGCCGTGCTCACGCACGGCCTCGTGCACCAATGCACCCAGCTCGCGACGGAGCTGGGCGGAAACGCGGTCGGTTCGCTGGAAGGACTTGCTCACAGGGTCCGCTGTACCTCGATGCGCTCGAAGCATTCGATCTGGTCACCAGGCTGGACATCGTTGTACTGCTTGACGCCAATGCCGCACTCGGTACCGCTGCGCACTTCCTCGACGTTGTCCTTGAAGCGGCGCAACGATTCCAACTCGCCCTCGAAGATGACGGTATTGTCGCGCAACACGCGGATCGGCTTGCTGCGCTTGACCACGCCTTCCACGACCATGCAGCCAGCCACCGCGCCAAACTTGGAGCTGCGGAACACGTCGCGAACCTGGGCGATACCGATGATCTCCTCGCGTATCTCCACACCCAGCAAACCGGAGGCGACCTGCTTCACCTGGTCGATCACGTCATAGATGATGGAGAAGTAGCGCAGGTCGACGCCATTGGTCTCGATGATCCGCCGTGCCGATGCATCGGCACGCACGTTGAAGCCGATCAAGGTCGCCTTGGCAGTCACCGCGGCATTGGCGTCGGATTCGGTAATGCCGCCCACGCCGGAGCTGATGACATTGATGCGGATCTGATCGTTGGACAGCGCGGTCAACGACTGCCGCAGTGCCTCCACCGAACCCTGCACGTCGGCCTTGATCACCAGATTGAGGCTGAGCTGTCCCTCGCCCTTGCCCATCTGCGCCATGATGTCTTCCATGCGGTTGCCCGCGGACTGCACCAGTCGCGACTCGCGCCGCTTGGTTTCGCGCTGCTGGGCCACTTCCTTGGCCAGGCGCTCGTCCTTGACCACGACGAAGTCGTCGCCTGCATCCGGTACCCCGGACAACCCCAGCACCTGCACAGGAATGGACGGCCCCACTTCGTTGGGCTGGGCCCCGGTCTCGTCGAACAGCGCGCGAACCCGGCCGTATTGCACGCCGCACACCAGGTAGTCGCCCTTGCGCAGGGTGCCCTGTTGCACCAGCACCGTGGCTACCGGACCGCGCCCCTTGTCCAGGGCCGACTCGATCACCACGCCCGTGGCGCGGCCTTCGTACACCGCCCGCAACTCCAGCACCTCGGCCTGCAGCGAAATGGCCTCCAGCAGGCGGTCCACGCCCTGCCCGGTCTTGGCCGACAGTTCCACCATCTGGGTGTCGCCGCCGAAGTCTTCCGCCACCACCTGGTGGGCCAGCAGCTCGTTCTTGACCCGCAAGGGGTCGGCATCGGACTTATCGACCTTGTTGATGGCCACGATCAGCGGCACGCCGGCCGCCTTGGCGTGTTGCACGGCCTCGATCGTCTGCGGCATGACGCCGTCATCGGCGGCCACCACCAGGATGACGATATCGGTCAGCTTGGCGCCACGTGCGCGCATCTGGGTGAAGGCGGCATGGCCCGGCGTGTCCAGGAAGCTGATGACGCCCTTGTCGGTCTCCACGTGATACGCGCCAATGTGCTGGGTAATGCCCCCGGCCTCGCCCGATGCGACCTTGGTACGGCGGATGTAATCCAGCAATGAAGTCTTGCCATGGTCGACGTGACCCATGATGGTGACCACCGGCGGACGCGGCTGCTGGTCGCCCTGCATTTCCTCGGTATGTGCCAACAGCTCGGACTCGGCATCGGAATCGGTGGCGCGCACCGCCGCATGGCCCAGTTCTTCTGTCACCAGCACCGCTGTGTCGTGATCGATGCTCTGGGTGATGGTAGCCATCACCCCCATCTTGAACAGCGCCTTGACCACGTCGCCGCCCTTGAGCGCCAGCTTCTGCGCCAGGTCAGCCACGGTGATGGCCTCACCGATGACGATCTCGCGCACGACCGGTGCGGTCGGGCGCTCGAAGCGGTGCGAACCACCGCCGCTGCCCCGCGCCTGTTCGACCTGGCGCCGCGGCTTGGGCTTGCCACGCGCGCTGGAGCGGCGGGCGCGGTCAGCAGCCGACAGGTGCAACTGGCCAGCAAAACGGCTGGTGGAATCGTCGTCCTCCACGCCCGAAACCATGGCATGCGAACCACGGGTCTTGTGCTTGTGGGCGTGTCCGCGGTCGTCGGCGCGCGGCGCCGGCTCGGGACGTGGCGGCTTGTGGCCATGCCCGCCCACCTTGGCGCGGGCAGCGGCGGCCTCGTCATCCTCGCCCGGGGTGCCTGCTGCGGCCTGTGCGACTTCGCGCCGCAGGCGCTCGGCCTCGGCTTCGGCCGCTTCCTCGGCCTGACGCTTGCGCTCCTGCTCCTGGGCCCGCTGTCGATCGACCTCCGCCAGCTTCTGCTGCTCGGCCAGATTGCGCTGCCGCGACTCTTCCAGCAGGCGCAGCGCCTCTTCGCGCTCGTCGTTCGGTGGCGCCTCGACGTCGGTCGGCTTGACGTAGGTCCGTTTTTGCCGGACCTCGACATTGACCGTGGTCTTGCTGCGTCCGGCCGCAACCGTCACTTCCTGTACCCGTCGCCGGCTCAGGGTGATCTTGCGCGGCGCTTCCGCTTCCTCGGCCGGCTTTTCCGCCTTGCCATGGGTGCGGCGCAGGAAGCCGAGCAGCTTCATCTTCTCGGTGCTGGTCACGACCTGGTCCGGACCGCTGAACTGCATACCGGCCTCGGCCAGTTGCTCCAGCAGTTTCTCGACCGGCGTATTGACCAGCTCGGCCAGCTTTCGGATGGTGGTTTGCTGCGACATTCGGATCCTGTTGATCTTGCGTGAGTCGCCCCCGCTGCGGTTCGCAAGGGAGGCGTGGATTCTAGCCCTTTAGTGCGGCGCCTGCCGGATCAACCCTCGCGTTCCAGCCGGGCGATCTCGTCGGCACGGGCGGCCAGGATCAGCGCGGCAGCCCGCTCGGCATCCACGTCTTCCAAGGCCATTTCGACCAATTCGTCAGCGGCCAGGTCGGACAGGTCCTCGACCGTGCGGACACCGTGCGCGGCCAACGCGTAGGCGGTGGCCTCGTCCATGCCCTGCAAGGCCAGCAGTTCCGGGGTCGGCGATCCCTCGTCGGCCTCCTCTTCGGCCAGCGCCTCGTTCAGCAGGGCATCGCGGGCGCGGGCGCGCAGCTCCTCGACGATGTCCTCGTCGAAGCCCTCCACCGCCAGCAGTTCGCCCACGGGCACGTAAGCGATTTCCTCGACCGTGTTGAAACCTTCGGCCACCAGGATGCTGGCGATCTCTTCGTCCACTTCCAGCTTGTCCATGAACAACTGCCGCGCCACCGCCTGTTCGGCCTCGGACTTGGCCTGGACCTGCTCGGCGGTCATGACGTTGAGCTGCCAACCGGTCAGGCGGCTGGCCAGGCGCACGTTCTGCCCGCCCTTGCCGATGGCCTGGGCCAGCCGGTCCTCGGCCACCGCCAGGTCCATGGAGTGCTTTTCCTCGTCCACGATGATCGACTGCACCTCGGCCGGCGCCATCGCGTTGATGACGAAATTGGCCGGATTGTCGTTCCACAGCACGATATCCACGCGCTCGCCATTGAGCTCGTTGGAGACCGCCTGCACGCGCGAACCGCGCATGCCGATGCAGGCGCCGATGGGATCGGTACGGGCATCGTGGGCCAGCACGGCGATCTTGGCCCGATCGCCGGGATCACGCGCGCAGGCCTTGATTTCCACCAAGCCCTGGCCGACTTCGGGCACTTCCAGCTTGAACAACTCGATCATGAACTCCGGCGCTGCGCGACTGATGAACAGCTGCGGGCCGCGCTGCTCGCTGCGCACTTCGTACAGGTAGCCGCGCACGCGGTCGCCGGCACGCAGCACGTCGCGCGGAATGCCCTTGTCCTTGGAGATGAAGGCCTCGGCGTTGCCGCCCAGGTCGACATAGATGTTGCCGCGCTCGGCCCGCTTGACCACCCCGGTGACCAGCTCGCCCACCCGGTCCTTCCAGGCATCGACCACCTGGGCGCGCTCGGCCTCGCGCACGCGCTGGACGATGACCTGCTTGGCGGCCTGCGCCGCAATGCGGCCGAAATCGGGGTTCTCGATCTGCTCTTCGATGAACTCGCCGACCTCGGCGCCCTCGCGCTCGTCGACCGCGTCCATCAAACGGATCTGGCGATCGGGCGATTCCATCACCACGTCGTCGGCCACCACCTCCCAACGCCGGAAGGTCTGATAGTTCCCATCCTTCTGGTCGATCTGCACGCGGGCCAGCACGTCCTGATCCGGATAGCGCTTCTTGGCCGCGGAGGCCAGCGCCGCCTCGATCGCATCGAAAATGACCTCGCGCGGCACGCCCTTCTCATTGGCGACCGCATCCACCACCAGCAAAAGTTCCTTGCTCATTCTGCTTGCTCCGCGCGCGACCCTGCGGCCGCCGGTTGTTTGGATTGTTTCTTGTTCGAACCGCCAGCGGCGGGCTTGCGCTTCGCCCCTGGCTTCTTTTTCGGTTGTGGTGCCAGGCCCAGCGCCACCCAGTCGGGTACCAGCCGCGCCTTCTCGATGTTGTCCAGGGCGACAACCAAGTCGCCCTCTTCCCGCAACAGCGTCAGCATGTCGCCCGCCAGTGTGCCGATCTGGCCCTGCAGCCTGCGGCGACCGTCCTGCGGGAGCTTCAGGCCGAGCTTGACCATTTGGCCGTGGTGGCGCACGAACTGCGCCCCGGTGAAGAGCGGCCGGTCCAGACCAGGCGAGGACACCTCCAGGGTGTAGTTCCCGCTGATCGGATCCTCCACGTCCAGTTGGGCCGACACTTCGCGGCTGACCGCCTCGCAATCGTCGATGGACACCGCCCGCGCTTCGGGCGCATCGGCCGCGGCCTCGGGCACATCGATATACAGACGCAAGGTGGCGCCGCCCGGGGCGGGCAGATACTCCGCTCCCAGCAGTTCCAACCCCATGGCCGTCACGGTAGGGGCCAGCAGTTGCGTTATCTGGCTTGCTTTGTCGCTCATCGTGGCGGCTGCACCTGCAATCCCAATGCCTTTAAATGTCTGGAGAACCCAAAACCGGACTGTGTGAAGAGTCCGAAAACGAAAGGGGCCCTACGGGCCCCTTGTCCGGTGAAGCTGGATTCCGGTGCGGGAAGCGGTGCTTGCCCCCCAGCCCGAGCCCCCTGGCCGACCGGCAAGCGGCAGCCTGGAAACTGGCGACGGGGCGGGACGGGCCTTTCGACCTTGGGACGGACTGCACCGCCTACCCTCGACTAGCCGCGCATGATAGCGCTCCGGCCCATGGGGCGCAAACCGATCGGCCCGGCGCGCACTGCCAAGGCCGCCGGGGCGGATCAGCGACCGCCCTACTCGGGCGGCTCGCCGTCGGCCTGGAGCGCAAACCCCACCGCCGCGCTGATCGTCGCCGGCAACACGCTGATATGGTCCTCCTGATCGAACGCCCGGTAACGCACCCGCACACCCTGCCCCTCCAGGGCTTGCAGGCGATGGGCCAACCGGCT
>Ga0182745_1004631_pt1 | contig 11432 bp, 9 predicted proteins | sample eDN3rd30CKraftBY_FD_128523 | JGI IMG/M metagenome (GOLD analysis project Ga0182745, IMG submission 128523) | Enriched backyard soil microbial communities from Emeryville, California, USA - eDNA 3rd pass 30_C Kraft BY (version 2) (version 2) | ecosystem: Environmental > Terrestrial > Soil >... | reverse complement strand
GGCACCAGCGAGCAGACCAACTTCAACGCCATGGCCACGCTCAAGGCCAACGTCATCTTCACCAACGTCGCGCTGACCGACGACGGCGACGTCTGGTGGGAAGGCATGACCGACACGCCGCCGGCGCACCTGGTCGACTGGCAGGGCAAGGACTGGACGCCTGAAATCGCGCGCGAAACCGGCCGCAAGGCCGCACACCCGAACGCGCGCTTCACCGCGCCCGCCTCGCAGTGCCCGTCCATCGACCCCGAATGGGAAAACCCCAAGGGCGTGGTCATCGACGCGTTCATCTTCGGCGGCCGCCGCTCCACCACCGTGCCGCTCGTCACCGAAGCCCGCAACTGGGTCGAAGGCGTCTACATGGCCGCCACGATGGGGTCCGAGACCACCGCCGCGGCCGCCGGCCAGCAAGGCGTGGTGCGCCGCGACCCGTTCGCCATGCTGCCGTTCTGCGGCTACAACATGAGCGACTACTTCGGCCACTGGCTCAATCTGGGCAAGCAGCTCGAAGCCGCCGGCGCGACCCTGCCGCGCATCTATTGCGTGAACTGGTTCCGCAAGGGTCCGGACGGCAAGTTCGTCTGGCCGGGCTTTGGCGACAACATGCGTGTGCTGCGCTGGATGCTGGGCCGCATCGACGGCCAATCCAAGGGCGTGGACCAGGTGTTCGGCGTGTCGCCCAGCTACCAGGACATCGACTGGACCGGACTGGAATTCAGCCCGGACAAGTTCGAGCAGGTCATGTCGGTGGACGAGAACGCCTGGCGCGAAGAACTGGCGCTGCACCACGAGCTCTTCGGCCAGCTGTCGCAAGGCCTGCCCGACGAACTGCGCACCACCAAGACCGAGATCGAAGGCCGTCTGGCGGCTTGAGACTGCTGGATCCGGTGGTTTCAACAAACCCGCCTGCTTTGCGCAGGCGGGTTTTTTTGCGTGCAGCGGGTTCTGCCCGGGGGCTTAATGCGTCTTGCTGGCCGCGATGCCGTCCAGCGCCTTGGCCACGTCGTCCGGCAACTGCAGCGACGCGGCTGCCAGGTTTTCCCGCAGGTGTTTCAGGGAAGACGTTCCCGGAATCAGCAGGATGTTGGGTGAGCGGCGCAGCAGCCAGGCCAGCGCCGTCTGCATCGGCGTCGCGCCGATCCGCGCCGCGGCGTCGTTCAGGATGGACGACTGCAACGGGCTGAAGCCGCCCAGCGGAAAGAACGGCACATAGGGAATGCCTTCGCGCGCCAGGTCGTCGATCAGCGCATCGTCGGCCCGGTGCGCGACGTTGTACTGGTTCTGCACGCACACGATGTCGCAGATGCCGCGGCCCTGCGCCACCTGCGTGGGCGTCACGTTGCTCAGCCCGATGTGCCGGATCAGGCCTTGCTGCTGCAGGCCCGCCAGCACGGACAGCGGTTCCTCGATGGAGCCTTCCGCCGGGCCGTGCACGTCGAACATGGCGCGCAGGTTGACCACGTCCAGCACGTCCCGTCCCAGGTTGCGCAGGTTGTCGTGCACCGCGCGGGTCAGCTGTTCGGCCGAGAACGCGGGATTCCAGGACGCATCGTCGCCGCGCACCGCGCCCACCTTGGTCACGATCACCAGCTCATCGGAATAGGGGGCCAGTGCCTCGCGAATCAGCTGGTTGGTGATGTGCGGGCCGTAGAAATCGCTGGTGTCGATGTGGTTGACGCCCGCGGCCACGGCCTCGCGCAGGACGGCCAGCGCAGCGTCGCGATCCTTGGGCGGGCCGAAAACGCCGGGGCCGGCAAGCTGCATGGCGCCGTAGCCAAGGCGATAAACCTGGCGCGCGCCGAGGGCGTAGGTGCCGCTGTCTGCAAGTTGAGTCATGTCTGATCCTGTTTTCGGTGAAAGGGGGGCATGGGCCAAACGATAGAACTTCCATCGCCGCCTGATAAGCCAATACAATCCGCACGGCTTGTACGGAAAAATGAACAATGGCGACCGACCTCGATGACCTCAACGCCTTCGTCGCGGTGGCGCGCGCGCAGGGCTTTCGCGAAGCGGCCCGCACGGCCGGCACCAGCGCCTCGCGGTTAAGCGACACCGTGCGCCGCCTTGAGGCGCAACTAGGGGTGCGGCTCTTTAACCGCACCACGCGCTCGGTCGCGCTGACGCAGGCCGGCCAGGAACTGCTGGCCCGGCTGGCGCCCGCGCTGACGGAAGTGGAGGCGGCGCTGGACGCCGTCAACGTGTTTCGCGACAAGCCCGCCGGCACGCTCAGGCTCAATGTGCCGCTCAGCGCCGCGCGGCTGGTGCTGCCGTCCATCGTGCCGGCCTTCCTTGCCGCCTATCCCGACATCCGCCTGGAAGTCGTGGCCGAAGAGAGCTTCGTCGACGTGCTGGCCGCCGGGTGCGACGCCGGCATCCGCTACGACGACCGGCTGGAACAGGACATGATCGCCGTGCCCATCGGCCCGCGCGTGCAGCGTTTTGCGGCCGGCGCCTCGCCCGCCTACCTGGACCGGCACGGACGCCCCGCCCATCCCGAAGCCCTGATGCAGCACGCCTGCCTGCGCGGCCGGTTCCCCAGCGGGTCAATGCCGCCGTGGGAGTTCGAGCGTGACGGGGAATCGGTGCGCATCGACGCATCGGGTCCGCTGGTCGTGCAGATCGGCGGCGCGGTCGACCTGGCCGTGGATGCGGCCATCGCGGGCGTCGGTGTCGTGTATCTGTTCGAAGACTGGCTGCGCTTGCACTTCGAAAGCGGCGCGCTGGAACCCGTGCTGGAGCCCTGGTGGCCGCAGTTCTCGGGACCGTTTCTGTATTACTCCGGCCGACGGCTAGTGCCTTCGCCGCTCAAGGCGCTGATCGACTTCATCAAGGCGCAGCCGATTTCCTGAAAGGTGCGCTCGGTCTCGCCGGCCTGCGCCGTTTGATGCACAATCGCCCCATGCACCTGGATCCCGAAGACCTCGCCAAGATTACGTCCCTGACGCTCGCCCATTACGAAGAGAACGCCGATTCGTTCCAGGCCGGCACGCAGGACCACGACGTCAGCCAGAACATCGCCGCCTTGCTGCGTCACATCGACGGCGAGCCGCCCTTCGATATCCTGGATCTCGGGTGTGGACCGGGCCGTGACCTGAAGACTTTCCTGGCGATGGGACACCGGCCCGTCGGCCTGGACGGCACGCCGCGGTTTGTGCAAATGGCGCGCGCGGCAAGCGGTTGCGAGGTCTGGGAGCAGGATTTCCTGCAGCTTCAACTGCCCACGGCGCGCTTTGACGGCATCTTCGCCAACGCCGTGCTGTTCCATGTGCCGGGGCAGGAATTGCCCCGCGTGCTGCGCGAGCTCCATGCCACGCTGCGGCCGCGCGGCGTGTTGTTCAGCTCGAATCCGCGGGGCGGCAATCAGGAAGGCTGGAATCGCGGGCGCTATGGCGCGTATCACGATCTTGAAGGCTGGCGGGCGCTGATGCTGGCCGCCGGCTTCGAGGAGCTGGAGCATTACTACCGGCCCGATGGGCTGCCGCGCGAGCAGCAGCCGTGGCTGGCGAGCGTCTGGCGGCGCGATTAGCGCCGGCTTCACACCGGTGCTGGAAATCCGCTTCCTTTCTTGACGTCTCTCTCATGGTTGCCTCCACGCTCGTTGGCATGCTGTGCGCACACCTGCTGTGCTTTTCCGGCATGTTTTTGCTTATCAGCCGTCGTCTGCCTGGCAACAGGATGGGGATGGACTTCTTTGCCGTCGGCAACCTGCTGCTGGCGGCCGCCTACATCCTGCAACTCATCGAAGGCGGCCCCGCATGGAGCCTCATGAGCGTCGTCAACCACTGCCTCACGCTGGCCGCCCCAATCGCCTATCTGCTGGGCGCCATGCGGTTCTTCGGACATCAGGTCCGCTTGTGGCAGCCGCTGCTGGCATTCTGCCTCGTGTACGGCATGGCGCAATGGTGGGTGCAATGGCAGATGGGCCCGGAAGCCCGCTACGCCATGCTAGCGGCGTCGGCCACGCTGCTTTTCTTTGCGATGTCGGTCACGGTGCTATGCGGCACAAGAACCTTCGCCAAGGACTTGCGCGCGGAAATGGTCTTCTTCGCGTGCCTGATTGGCGGGATCTGCGTGCTGAACGCGTTGAAGTTCCTGAAAATCATGGAGGGCGGCCTGGATGCGCTGCACATGGACAGCCGCTTCCAGATGATTTTCTACATCTATATGTCCACCCTCGCCACCATCGTGCCGCCGTCGATTGTCTGGCTGGTGCTGCGCCGCTTGACGGACAGCTTGCGGAATATGGCGGCGCGGGATCCGATGACGGATCTGCTCAACAGGCGCGGGCTCTCGGATGCGCTCGTCCAGTATTTCAATGGGCGCAATGCAAAGCCGGCGTATTTACTGGTGTTGGACGTCGATCACTTCAAGCGCATCAACGACACCTACGGCCACCAGGCCGGGGACGAGGTGATCTGCCATGTCGCGGGGTTGCTGCGTGCGGGTGTGCGCCGGGGTGATCTGACCGGCCGGATCGGGGGAGAGGAGTTTGTCGCCATTCTGCTCGAATCGGACGTGGCCGATGTGATGGTGCTGGCAGAGCGCCTGCGGGCCAGCATCGAGAGCCAGCCGATCCGTGTCACCGGCGCGAACGAGCGGCTGCGCTGCACCGTGACCATCGGCGTGTCGTCACGGTTTGATGGGGCGGATGCGCTGGAGGAAGCGCTGCGCGAGGCCGATGCGGCGCTCTATCGCGGGAAGGCGGCGGGGCGCAATCGGGTGGAGGTGGACCTTTCAACTCCCGGTATCTTCGCCCCGAGCGGCGCGTAGCTTCTTCCATAGCGTCGTCCGCGAAATGCCGAGGAGTTTCGCGGCCTGGCCCATATGGCCACCAGACTCCGCAATGGCTTGCTGGATCGCACGCTGTTCGGCGCCAAACCGGGTGGCGGCCAGGTCCGGCGTTTCCACGAGCTTGCTTTCCGGGAAGATGTCGCCGCTTGTTATCGTCGTGTCATCCGTCATGACCGCTGCGCGGGCGATGCGATTCTTCAGTTCGCGTATGTTGCCCGGCCAGGCGTACTCGCGCATCGCCTCTATGGCGTCGGATGACAGCGCAGCCCCGGCGGGCAACTGCTGCGCCAGCAAGGCGCGCGCCAGGTCTGGCAATGCGCCGAGCCGATGCCGCAGCGGTGGCGTCGCGATGCTGGCCACGGTCAGCCGATAGTACAGATCGGGACGAAACGTGCCTTGGGTCATTGCGGCTTGCAGGTCCGAACTGGTGCTGGACACAATCCGGCAATGCGTTTGCCTTGCGGCGCCGTCGCCCAGCGGCCGGTATTGGCCGTTTTCCAGAACCCCCAGCAGGACGGCTTGTGCTCTGGGCGTCAGTTCAGCGACTTCGTCCAGATAAAGCGTGCCACCGCTGGCTTGTGAAAACAAGCCCTCGCGCGCGGTGCTGGCGCCGCTGAAGGCTCCTTTCACGTGTCCGAACAACAGGCTTTCCACAAGCTCCGTCGCCAATGTGGCGCAATTGACCGCGACAAATGGGCCCGCCGCGTAAGGCGAGCGCGAGTGCATGTAGCGGGCGGCACGGTCCTTGCCCGATCCCGTCTCGCCTTCGAAGAGCACCGGCAGCGAACTGGCGGCCAGGCGTTCAAGCTCCTGCGCCACCGCGAAGGTCTCGTCGTGTGTGGCGAAGGGGTTCTCGACGACGTCATCGTGAGGGCCGGCGGGTTGCGCGGCGATGACCGACCGGATGCGCGCCACCAGCGCATCGGTGTCGTAGGGCTTGGTCAGATAGTCGTTGGCGCCGGCCCCCACCAGCCGTACCGCCTGCGCGATATCGCCATAGGCCGTCGCAAAAACCACGGTGGTGCTGGCCAGATGGGGAATGAGGCGGCGGTACAGGTCTTCGCCGGAGCCGTCGGGAAGCCGGATATCGGCCAACAGAAACGCCGGCCGCATACGCGTCCTGCGAAACAGTTCGACCGCTTGCGCGCAGCTCTGCGCCCACTGCGCGGAAATGCCTTCAAGCCGCAGTCGCTGCAACAACGCGCCACCCAGCAGTTCGTCGTCTTCGATCAGCAAAACCTGTATATCGTTCAAGGCGCTTGTTCCTGTATGCCAAAGGGTAGACGCACGGAAATGCGCGTGCCGCTTGCAAGGGTCGTGACGCGCAGCCCTCCACGCATGGCCTTTATCAGATCGGCCACAATGCCCAGCCCCATGCCATCGCCGTCGGTCTGGCATCCCGTCAATGCGCGTCGTGCGGCGGGCGGCAAGCCTCTTCCGGCATCGGCCACATGCAGCGTCAGGGCGCCATCGCGGGCACGCGCGAAGACGCGCACCAGTTCGCCTGGCGCCGACGCCTGGATGGCGTTGAGCACCAGATTGAGCAACACCTGCCGGACGGCGCCCGCGGGCAGCGCGAGGCGCCGCTCCTGAAGGCCTTCGCAATGAAGTTCCACGCGCACGCCGCCCCGGCTGGCTTGTGCCCCCACCATCAGGCGGATGTCGGCGATATCCGCTTCACGCAACAGCGCGTTGCCTGGCCGAAAGGTGCGAAGGCTGGCGTCCACGACGGCTTGCAGAGTTTCGACGCCGCGTTCGATGAAGCCGAGCGACTCGCTGCGAACGTCGCTGCGGTCTCCGAATTGCCTTAGCGTCTGCACGGCGGTGCGCAGCCCGCCCAACGGATTGCGCACTTCGTGAGCAAGCGCCGCCGACATCCTTCCCAGCACGGCCTCACGTTCGATGCGGGCGCTGCGTTGCGTCAGCGCTTCACGTTCCAGCACGCCTTCAATCATCCAATTGTAGGCCGACAGCAGTTGCTGCAGTTCGGGGTCCGTGGTGTTTACCGGCATGGGGCGCAGGCGATTCTCCGGGCCGGCGCGCAGCGCTTCCGTCAAGGAAATGATCGGGCGTTGAAGCCGTCGTGCCATGCCAAAGCACAACGCCGCGCCAATCAGGCTGATTGCCAATCCCACCAGGCCCAGTTCCCAGGCAAGGGCCTGCCGTTGCCGAAGAAAATCACTGACATCAAGGTTTGCCACTACGGTTCCCAGCCCGGGCCGCGTGTCGTCCAGCAAGCGCCATGTCCACACGCCTTCCGATCGCGGGCTGACAAGCGTGCCGGCGGTGTCCACAAATGATGCCAGGGGAATCGGCTCGACCTCGGGATAGCGTGCCACGTGGGCCAGGATGCGGCGATCGGCGGTGACCACGGCAAGGGTTCGATCGACCACGCCCAAGTGCGTATCCAGTGCCCGGTTGAGCACGTCGTCCATCTGCGCGGTGTCTCCGGCGCGCACTGCCGGAAGAATCGCCGCGGACAGCCCGTCCAGATAAACCTGTCCCAAATTGGCGACCTGCCTGTCGAACTGGCGCGACACGCCATGCAGCGCCAAGGAAATCAGCGCGGCGGATATCACGAGGAACAGCAACGAGACGGCAAGCGGAATTCTTGCAGTGAGGGGCAATCGGAGCATGCGGGGCGCCAGCAGGCGGAAAAGGGCGATTATGCCTTGGACGATTCGGGCATTGCAGTTGCAAGCAATGGAAAGCGAGCGGCGCGTGGACAAGATCCGTGCCAACCGCTTATTCGATGAGGAATCGCCGGCCGTTGTTCACTTTTGTGAACATGCCGTGCGAACGGCTGTTCATTCATTCACGCCCGCGTGAACGTCGCTGGCCGCCGCTGCTGGTTTACCCGGATTTCGCGTGTCCAGCCGTGAAAGCGAATTGCAAGGCGTCATTCTTAAAGTGCCTCCTCCTTTGGCTCGCGACATCCCGCGCGCCAGGATCTTTCGACAACAAACAGGGGAGCAAGCCGTGGGCAGCACCATATTTTCCAGGAAGCGCGATTTATGGGGCGGGGCGTTCATCGCCCTGTGCGGCGCGCTGACTATTCTTGAAGCGATCTCGTACAACATCGGGGAACTGGCCCGGATGGGCCCCGGTTATTTTCCGTTGATGGTCGGCTGCTTTCTGGTGGCGCTGGGCATCCTGGTCCCGCTTAGCCCCGACCCTGATGAAGTGCAGGAAGCAATGTTGGAAGAGCAATTGCCCCAGCCGACGCGGCGCGAACGCGTGCGCGGCATGGCGTGCATCGCGGGCGGCATCGCGCTGTTCATCGTCCTGGGCAGTTTCCTGGGGTTCTTGCCAGCCACTTTCGCGCTGGTGTTCGTCTCCGCGCTGGGCGATACGTCCAACTCGGTCAAGTCTGCCGCCATCCTCGCGCTTGCGATGACCGTCTTTGGCGCGGTGGTGTTTTCCTGGGCGCTGCAATTGCAGTTTCCGATGCTGCGCTGGGGTTGAATCATGGATCTTTTCGACAACGTATTGCATGGCTTTTCCGTGGCGTTGCAGTGGGAAAACCTGCTGTGGTCACTCTTTGGCGTCTTCATGGGCAACATGATCGGCGTGCTGCCGGGCATGGGCGTGCTGGCGGCCATCTCGATCCTGCTGCCGCTGACGTACGCGATGACCCCGGTGGCCGCGCTCATGATGCTGGCCGGTATTTATTACGGCGCGCAATATGGTGGTGGCATCACCTGCATTCTGCTGAATTTGCCCGGTACGCCGTCACACGCGGTGACGTGCCTGGACGGCAATCCCCTGGCCCGGCAGGGCAAGTCAGGATCGGCCCTGTTCATGCTGGTCATGGCGTCCTTCGTCGGCGCCAGCGTGGGCATCGTCATCATGATCCTGTTTTCGCCGCTGCTGGTTGAGGTCGCATTTCAGTTTGGCCCGGCGGAATATTTCTCGATGATGATGCTGGGCTTGTTTGCCGGGGCAACGCTTGCGAAGGGCTCGGCGATCAAGGGCATTGCGATGGTCTTTCTCGGGTTGTTGCTGGGTGTCGTGGGCACTGATGTCAACACGGGAACCATCCGCTTCGGCTTCGGCGTCATCGAACTGAGCGACGGCATCCCGCTGGTGGCGCTGGCGATGGGCCTGTTCGGTCTTGCGGACTTCTTTGCCAACGTCAATCGCATAGGCAAGGCCACCACCGTGGGCGCCGGGCCCAAGATGTCGGTGCGTCCGGAACCCGGCGATATCAAGAGCTCGGCCATGCCGATCGCACGCGGCAGCGCCATCGGCGCCGTGCTGGGCATCCTGCCCGGGACGGGCGCGACGATCGCTTCGTTCATGTCCTATGCCGTCGAAAAGCGCGTTTCGAAAACCCCCAAGCGCTTTGGCAATGGCGCCATTGAAGGCGTGGCGGGTCCGGAAGCGGCCAACAACTCGGCCGCGCAGACCAGCTTCATTCCCACCATGAGCCTGGGCATTCCCGGCGACTCGGTGATGGCCCTGATGCTGGGCGCGTTGATCATCCACGGCATTCAGCCTGGCCCGCAGATGGTGACCGAGCACGCCGACCTGTTCTGGGGGCTGATTGCCAGCTTCTGGATCGGCAACATCATGCTCGTCGTGATGAACCTGCCGCTGATCGGCATGTGGGCAAGACTGTTGAAAGTCCCCTACAAGTATCTTTTCCCGTCTGCGCTGTTCTTCGTGTGTGTCGGCGTCTACAGCACGAACAACAACCTGTTCGACGTGGGCATGGTGCTGGTGCTTGGCCTGGTCGGTTACCTGTTCCTGAAGCTTCGGTTTTCCCCCGCGCCGCTCTTGCTGGGGTTCGTGCTGGGTCCGATGGTCGAAGAGAACTTCCGCCGTGCGTTGCTGTTGTCGCGCGGCAGCATGAGCGTTTTCGTTGATCGTCCGATCAGCGCCGGCTTTGTCTATGCGATCCTGGCGCTTGCCGCCTGGCTGGTGTTTTCGACGGTGCGCAATCGCAAGCGCGTCCGTGAGCTTGAGCGCGTCCAGGCCAACGCCTGACCGCCAAGCGGCGAAGCGCCGATATTCGGGGGCCACTGGCTGGCCCCTTTTTTTATTTACAGGAGGGAGTGATGAAGCAACTGGGGCTGAGTCAGGACACCAACAAGGCCGCAGAGGCGCTGACGGTCGTTCGCGAGCTTCCCTTTGTGGAATTCATCGAACTGCTTGAATTCAGCCACTTGCGCTTTGACCTTCCAAAGCGCGGCTCCACGGCAACCTTGGTCGGTTCTCAGGAGTGGAATCGGCGAATCCAGGATGACGCGGCCGATCCGGGTTCGGTCTATGTCTGCACGACACTCGACGCGCTGCATCACGCCGTGCTGCCCCCGGAAGACGCCGTACTGAAAATCGACATGCCTTCAAAGAGCCGTGTGCGCCTGCGAACGCTTTCACGCCAACGCGTGCGGCCCGCGTCTCAGCCGTGCGTGCGCGTGGATTTGCAGGGACTGATACGGCGCGTTTTGGTGCCCGCCAATGCGCCTGCACATTTGTTCGACCTGGTCAGGCATGTCGTCATGACGCGTCTCTGGGTGGAAGTTGCGCGGGTCTCGTCCGCTCGGTTCTGAAATCCGGGTCACAAACACTCATCCCTTTTTTACACAGGAACGCCAACGTGACAGAGTCCGGACTGCAAATCATCGCCGCCATTGTTTTTGCGATTGCCTTGCTGCACACCTTTTCCGCGCCGATCTTCCTGCGCCTGGCGCATCGCAGCAAACGTCATGGCGGTCTGCTGCATCTCTTGGGTGAGGTCGAAGTCGTTTTTGGATTTTGGGCGGCGATCCTGCTCATCCTGATGGCGTTGGCCGCGTCGGGCGGCTCGGCGCTGGCGTATGCCGAATCGCGCAACTACACGGAACCGGCTTTCGTATTTGTCGTGATGGTCATCGCGGCCTCGTTGCCGGTGTTGACGGTGGTGATGCGGCTTGTCGAACGCGTGGCGCGGGTCCTGCCCGTTCAGGACCAGACCGCCAAGGCGTGGCTATGCCTGGCGCTGGTCCCGTTGGCGGGATCCCTGGTGACCGAACCGGCCGCCATGACGATTGCGGCCATGATGCTGGCGCCGCAGGTCTTTCATCGCGACATGCCGGAGCGGCTGAAGTACCTGGCGCTGGGTGTCCTGTTCGTGAACATCTCGATCGGCGGGACGCTGACGTCCTATGCTGCGCCGCCCGTTCTGATGGTGGCCTCGACCTGGGGGTGGGATAGCGCTTTCATGTTCACCACGTTTGGCTGGAAGGCGGCGCTGGCCGTGCTGGTCAATGCCACGCTCGTGACTGTGTTGCTGCGTCCTTACCTGCGTTCTGGGGATGTGTTGTCGACCAAGAAGGCCGCGGCCCCAATGTCGCCGGTCGTCATCGCCGTGCACTTGTTCTTTTTGGCCGCGGTCGTGTTCACCGCGCACCACCCGATCATCTTCCTGGCGCTGTTCCTGTTCTTCATCGGTTACACGCAGGCTTACAAGGGCAGTCAAAGTCCGCTCATCATCAAAGAGGCGCTGTTGGTCGGCTTCTTTCTTGCAGGGCTGGTGGTGTTGGGCGGCATGCAACAGTGGTGGTTGCAACCCATCGTGAGCGGGCTCGAACCCAACGTGCTGTTTGTGGGCGCATTGGCACTCACCGCGATCACAGACAACGCCGCGCTGACCTATC
>Ga0182745_1004629_pt1 | contig 11434 bp, 10 predicted proteins | sample eDN3rd30CKraftBY_FD_128523 | JGI IMG/M metagenome (GOLD analysis project Ga0182745, IMG submission 128523) | Enriched backyard soil microbial communities from Emeryville, California, USA - eDNA 3rd pass 30_C Kraft BY (version 2) (version 2) | ecosystem: Environmental > Terrestrial > Soil >... | reverse complement strand
GCCTCTTTGAGATCGGTCATGTCCGCAATCAACATTGGAGGGGCTGCGGGAGCAAGCGTAGAAACGCATATGTCCCAACCCACGACGTACTCGAGCCGCCGGCCCGACGACTGGCACGTCCATCTGCGCGACGGCGCGATGCTGCAAGCCTGCGCGGCGCACACCGCCCTCCAGGTCGCCCGCGGCATCATCATGCCCAACCTGGTGCCGCCGGTGACGCAGGTTGCCGAGGCCATCGCCTATCGCGACCGCATCCGCAGAGCGATCCCGGCCGGCCTGGCGTTCGAGCCGCTGATGACCTGCTACCTGACCGACGGCGCCGATCCGGCCGAGCTGGTGCGCGGCAAGGACGAGGGCGTCTGGGTCGCCGCCAAGCTCTATCCCGCGCATGCCACGACCAACTCCGCGCACGGCGTCACCTCGACGGACGCCATCGCCCGCGGCCTGGAGGCGATGGAGAAGGCCGGCATGCCGCTGCTGGTCCACGGCGAGGTCACCGATCCCGAGGTCGACATCTTCGACCGCGAGGCGGTGTTCCTCGACCGCGTGCTGACGCCGCTGCTGAAGCGCCATCCGGGGCTGAAGATCGTGCTCGAGCACATCACGACGCGCGAGGGCGTGCAGTTCGTCGAGGCGCATCCCGGCCGGCTGGGCGGCACGATCACGCCGCATCATCTCAGCTACAACCGCAATGCGATCTTCAAGGGCGGCATCCGCCCGCACTTCTATTGCCTGCCCATCGCCAAGCGCGAGGAGCATCGTCTCGCCCTGCGCAAGGCGGCGACCTCGGGCGCGCAATTCTTTCTCGGCACCGACACCGCTCCGCACACGATGGACACCAAGGAATGCGCCTGCGGCTGCGCCGGCGTGTTCAACGCCCCGGTGGCGATGCAGGTCTACGCCCAGGTCTTCATGGAGGAGAACGCCCTCGACAGGCTCGAGGCCTTCGCCAGCCTGAACGGCCCGCGCTTCTACGGCCTGCCGCCCAACGAGACGCGCATCACGCTCCAGGCCAAGCCGATGGAAGCGCCGGAGCAGGTCGAGGTGCCCGGCGGCAACAAGAGCATCGTCGTGTTCCGGCCCGATACCGCGGTGGGCTGGTCGTTCTAATCATTGGACCGCGCGCATCCTGCGCGCTCATGAACATGAGCGCGCAGGATGCGACCGGTCCAATGACGATGTCGCCGGATCCTGTCCTTCGCTTCGCTCGGGGCGAGAGATGTTCTATCGTCGCTCAATGAGCAAACCACGCATTCCAGATGGTGCCGTCGTGCGCGGCACCGACAAAGGCTATGTCCACGGCGATATCCCGCTGACACCCGGCCAGGAGAGGCCGGTCGAGAAGGTCGAGGAGACCTACCCCTACATGCGGCCACGCGATGCCGCGACGCTGATCCTCGTGCGGATGAAGGGCGGGACGCCCGAAGTGCTGATGGGCTGCCGCGCAGCCAAGTCGGCCTTCATGCCCAACCGCTACGTCTTTCCGGGCGGACGGGTGGACAAGCCGGATGCCCATGTCCCGGTCGCCACGTCGTTCGACCCGCACGTCAAGGCGCGGCTCCTCAACGCGGCGACCGAGAAGCGTGCACACGCGCTTGGCGTCGCGGCGATCCGCGAGACTTTCGAGGAGAGCGGGCTGATCCTCGGCAAGCCGCTGGCCGGCGGCGCGCCGAAGAAGGACTACGGCGAGCACTGGAAAGGCTTCCTCGACCAGGGGCTGGCGCCGGCCCTCGACTCCCTCGACCTGATCGCGCGCGCCGTCACGCCGCCCGGCCGGCCGCGCCGGTTCAATGCACGCTTCTTCATGGCGCGGGCCGAGGACGCGAGCGGCGAGATCCGTCCTTCGAGCGAGATGGGCGACATCCGCTGGGTCCAGCTAGACGAAGCGCGCGAACTGCCGCTGCCGACCATCACCGGGCTGATCCTGGGCGAGATCGGCCGGCTGGTGAAGGAGCCGCCCGATCGTACGCAGCAGCGCAGGATCCCGCTCTTCATCACGGTGCACCGCAAGCATCTCATGATCGAGGAGTAGCCGATGGGCGCGCGCGCCGAGCCATCCTCGCCGCCCGCCGATCCCGCGCCGCTGGCCTCGTCGAGCCCGGGCCTGCCGCCACGCGGCGGCGTGCGCCTGCGCACGCTGGTGCTGATCCGCTGGGCGGCCGTGACCGGCCAGCTCTTCACCGTTTCCGTCGTCCATTGGGGCCTGGGCTTCACCCTGCCGCTGCTGCCGGTCGGCGGCACCATCGCGCTGTCGGCGCTGCTCAACCTGGCGGTCAGCCTCGGCCGCCCGGCCTCGGCGCGCATCGACGATCGCGAGGCCACGATCTTCCTTGCCTTCGACATCGTGCAGCTTGCCGTGCTGCTCTACCTGACCGGCGGCCTCACCAACCCGTTCTCGCTGCTGCTGATGGCGCCGGTCGCGATCGGCGCCACCATCCTGTCGCTGGCGAGCAACATCGCCCTCTCGATGCTGACGATCGTCAGCATCGGCCTGGTCGGCGTGCTGCATCAGCCGCTGCCCTGGACGGGCACGCCGCCCGAGTTTCCCCAGATCTACCAGGCCGGCGCCTGGGCCGGGCTCAGCCTCACGACCCTGCTGGTCACGATCTATGGCTGGCGGCTGGCGGAAGAGGCGCGCCAGATGAACGCCGCCCTGCTGGCCGCGCAGGCCGCCCTCGCGCAGGAGCAGCGCATGTCGGCGCTCGGCGCGCTGGCGGCGGCGGCGGCGCACGAGCTCGGCTCGCCGCTGTCGACAATCGCCGTCGTTGCCAAGGAGATGCTGCGCGAGGTCGAGCCGGACGATCCGCTGCGCGAGGATGTCGAGCTCCTGTCGGCCGAGTCCGACCGCTGCCGCTCGATCCTCGCGCGGCTGTCGGTCGATCCGGCCGGCGACGTGTCGGACGCCTATGTGCTGGTGCCGTTGCCGGCGCTGATCGAAGCCGCGGCGCAGAACTACAAGCGCGATGGCGTCGCCATTACCTTCGAGGCGGGGCCGGTCGGCGAGGCCGCGCCGGTCGGCGCACCGATCCAGCTGCGCAGCCCAGAGATCATGCAGGGTATCGGCAATATCGTCCAGAACGCGGTGTCGTTCGCCACCCGTGAGGTCCATATTGCCATGCGATGGACGACGGAGTGGTCCGAGGTCGAGGTGTCGGACGATGGCCCGGGGTTCTCGGAAGCCCTGCTGGACGAACTCGGGACGCCCTTCGTTTCCACGCGCCAGGGTGTTGGAGGGCACATGGGTCTAGGGGTCTTCATCGCCAAGACGCTGCTGGAACGGACCGGTGCCTCGGTGAGCTTCGGCAACCGCGATGCGGGATCGGGGGGAGCCGCCGTGGCCGTGCGCTGGCCAAACCCGGTCTTCAAGGCTACATAGCGGCAAAATGTCCAAAGGAGAGGCCATGAGCGACATCGGCGCCCCCCGCCCCGTCTCACCCGTCCTCGCTGGTGCGACGAATGCCAAAGAGCGGACGCTCCTGATCGCCGACGACGATGCGGCTTTCCGGAATCGCATCGCGCGGGCTCTGGAGCTGCGGGGCTTCATCGTGACGGCAGTGGGGTCGGTCGCCGAGGCGCTGGCCCAGACCGCGCGACCGCCGGCCTTCGCCGTGCTCGACCTGCGACTGGGCGACGGCAACGGGCTGGAACTGGTCGGACCGCTGCGCCAGGCGCGGCCCGACATCCGCATCGTCGTGCTGACCGGATACGGCAACATCGCCACTGCGGTTGCGGCAGTGAAGGAAGGCGCGGTCGACTACCTCGCCAAGCCGGCCGACGCCGACGCCATCGAGCAGGCACTGACCGCGCACGGCCGCAAGCTGCCGCCGCCGCCGTCCAACCCGATGTCGGCCGACCGGGTGCGCTGGGAGCATATCCAGCGCGTGTTCGAGCAGTGCGACCGCAACGTCTCTGAGACGGCGCGGCGCCTCAATATGCACCGCCGTACCCTCCAGCGTATCCTCGGCAAGCACGCGCCCAGGGAGCACTAGAAGCCGGACGATGCCGCCGTCTTCCCGACGGCAACGGAACGAAGCGGGGTGAATCGAGGGATCTGCTCCCCCCTCGGCAGGACGCTCCTGCGGGATGCAGATGGCTTCATTCGGGATGAACGGCTGATCATCCTCCAGCTGGCTCTCGACGTGCTGGCCACGGCATCGGCTGTGCCGCGGGCAACGCGGCGGGAGCCGAGGTCATGACACAGACGGTAGGCTGGGAGGCACGCGATACCTGAATTGAGAACGATTCTCATTCGCGATAATCTCCAATGCCAAGCCGTTGGGATCTCTTCCGTTCATGCATGAATCGATGCTGTTGCAGGCCTATCGCGAGCACCAATGGGAACTGCGGCGCTACGGACAATCCGGCGGCACCAGGCCGGCCCCTCGTCGCCCGTTTCAACGTCGAGAATGTGTTCGACAACGACTATTGGGCATCGGGCTCGTCGGGCGTGCTTGCGCTGGGTGTCCCCCGGACATTCCACCTTGCGTTGACCGCCGACTTCTGAGGCGACGCGCATCGATCTTTCGCGCGAACGCCTCGTACGACGCCGTCGCGGCGGCGAGAGGCGCAGCCTCGCCAGCGGTCGTCGGTCGGAGGCGAAGCCTCGCTGGAACTACGCCTTCCTGTTCTGCGCGTTCCAGAACAGCTCGAGATTGGAGATCAGCGCCGGGCTGAAATGGCACTGCGCCTGCTCGCGAGCATAGAGCGCGGCGTATTGGCGGAAGAGGTCGAACGGCTCGGCGGCGAGCCGCAGCGCGCGGCGGTTGCCGATCGCGCCGACTGCGCCCGAGCCGGTCAGGCGGTCGATCACCGTCGAGATGGTCGCGTCGATCTCGTCAGGCGCCACCACCTCGTCGCAGATCATGCGGCCGACCTCGGAATCGCAGTCGATGCGGCGCTCGTACATGATCGCCTGGCGTGCGATGCGGTCGCCGACGAAGCGCGCGAGGCGCAGGTTCGACATCGCCGGGATGATGCCTTCCTTGCGCGCCGGCAGGGTCATGTAGGCGTCGCGTGCGGCGACGTTGAAATCGGTCGCCAGCAGGATCTGGCAGCCGCCGCCGATGGCGAAGGTCTCGATCGCCGAGATCCACAGCTTCTCGATCGAATCGCCCGAAACCTCGTCGGGTGTCACGTCCGGCCTGGCGAGCCCGCGGAACAGCTTGTTCACGAAGCCGAGGTCGCGGATCAGGAACCACAGGAACGGGATCTTGCCGTGGTAGAGATGCGTCAGGTTGATGCCGGCGTTGTACACGCGGCGGCCGGCATACTTGCCGGAGGGCACCACGTCGCCGCGCAGCACCGCGACCTGGCTGTCGGGATCGAGGATGCAGACGTCGGCGCCGATCTCGGTTGCGACTTGGGTCGCGTTATCCTCCGCGTTCAGGAAGCGTCTGTTCGACAGCAGCAGCACGGCGGCCTTGCCGTGGCGCTCGACCTTCGCCGTGCCGAGATCGAGCCTTCCGTCGCGACGGAACTTCGCGAGAGCCTCGGCCGACTCCTCGCGCGGAAGCAACATGGCGTGGCAGAGATGCCGGCCGCACTCGGGATCGGCGAGGAACTGATTGCAAAGAATGCCCTGGTCTATCTCGATGCCCCGCTTTTCGGACTGCTTCAGCGCCGACTCGGCGTCGACTTCGGCCTTCGTGGGGGCGAGGCCCGGCACCGACGCGGCGGCGTCATAGACCAGCCGCTCGAGGCGTACGAACTTGCGCCGGCCGTCGGTGAGCTTGTCGTAAAGTGTGCGCGCATGGCGCCGCAGGAAAGCGTATCGGGCCTCGCGCGCCGCCTGCTCGGGCGGTATACCGCGCCAGTAGGTGGCGAAGGCGGCGGAATCGGCCGCGAAGTCGCCGCTTGCGACCGGCGTCGCGATGACCGTTTCCATAGCGCCGTTCCTGTCCGAAGAAACTGGAGCGGGCGACGGGATTTGAACCCGCGACCTACGGCTTGGGAAGCCGACGCTCTACCCCTGAGCTACACCCGCGCTGGCACCATTCTAGCGAGCCCGCTGGCGCCGCCAAGCGCCAATCGTGTATTTCAACGCCATGCTGGACGAGATCCTGACCCCCGAAGAACGCGCCGTCGTCGCCAAGGCCAGGGCCTTCGCCGCCGACCATGTCGCCCCCAGCGCCTCGCGCTGGGAATGGGAACGGCGCTATCCCCTCGAGACCATCAAGGCAGCCTGCGCCGCCGGGCTGAATACCATCGAGCTGGCGAAGAAGCACGGCGGGCAGGGGCTGTCCTTCTCCTGCAAGCTGCGCGCGTTCGAGGAGATCGCCAAGGCCGACTTCGCCTTCGCCTTTGCGCTGATCAACCATCACAATGCCTGCGCCCGCTTCGCGCGCGACGGCCAGCCCGGGCATGTCGCCCGCCTGCTGCCGCGCATGCTGACCGGCGACCTGATCGGCTGCGCCGGCCTGAGCGAACCCGGGGTCGGCAGCGATTTCGGCGGGCTGGAGATGAAGGCCGAGCAGGTCGACGGCGGCTGGAAGCTGAACGGCGCCAAGGCCTGGATCACCAACGCCGCCGTCGCCGGCCTGTCCGTCGCCTACGCCCAGACCGATCGCAGCCACGGCTATCGCGGCATCGCCTGCTTCGCGATCGAGGCCGAGCGGCCGGGCTTTCATCGCGAGCCGCCGTTCGAGCTGCACGGCGGCCACGCGATCGGCGTCGGCGGCTTCCGGCTGGTCGACTACATCGCGCCGGACGAGGCCGTGCTGCATCCGCCGGGCGCCGCCTTCAAGGCGGCGCTGGCCGGCATCAATGGCGCGCGCGCCTACGTCGCCGCCATGTGCTGTGGCATGCTGCAGGCCTCACTCGAGACGGCGGTGCGCTACACGCAGCAGCGCAAGACCTTCGGGCAGGCGGTGATCGACCATCAGGGACTGCGCTGGAAGCTGGTCGACGCCGCGGCGGACCTCGAAGCCGCCCGGCTGCTGACCTATCGCGCCGCGCGCCTGATCGACGAGGGCAAGGACGCCGTGCTGCCGGCGGCCTATGCCAAGAAGTTCGCGACCGACATGGCGGTGCAGCGCATCGCCGACTGCATCCAGGCGATGGGTGCCAACGGCCTGCGCGCCGACTATCCGCTGGCCCGCCACCTCGCGGGCGCCAAGATCGCCGCCTACACCGACGGCTCGATCGAGATGATGAACGAGCGCATCGGCGCGGCCCTGCCGCAGGTCTTCGGGTGATCCTCTCGACCGTCGAGATGCACACGGGCGGCGAGCCCACGCGTATCGTCGTCGACGGCTGGCCGCGCTTCGCGGGCAGGACGCTGCTCGACAAGCGGCGCGAGGCGAAGGAGCGGTTCGATCGTCTGCGCCGTGGCCTGATGCTCGAGCCGCGCGGCCATGACGGCATGTACGGCGCGCTGCTGGTCGAGCCGGATCATCCCGAGGCCGATCTCGCCGTGCTGTTCATGCACAACGAGGGCTGGTCGACGATGTGCGGCCACGCGACCATCGCGCTCGCCCGCTGGGCGGTCGAGAGCGGACGGGTGAAGGGCCCGACGGTGCGCCTGCAATGTCCTTGCGGCCTCGTGGTCGCGAGGGTCGCGGCCGACGGCTGGGTGCGTTTCGAGAGCGTGCCGTCCTTTGCGTACGCCCTCGACCGCGTCGCGCCGACCGCGACCTGGGGACCGGTGACGGTCGATATCGCCTATGGCGGCGCGTTCTACGCGCTCATGGCGGCCGACTCGATCGGCCTCGACCTGCGCCGGTCGCCGGTGCGGGCGATCGTCGATGCCGGCGAGGAGATCGCGCAGGCGGTCGCCGCAGCCGTGCCGATCGAGCACCCCGACGAACCCGACCTCGCCTTCCTCTACGGCACGATCCTGACCGACGGCGGCGACGGCGCCGGGACACCCAGCCGCAACGTCTGCATCTTCGCCGGCCGTCAGATCGATCGCAGCCCGACCGGCAGCGGCGTCAGCGCGCGCATGGCCCTGCAGGTGGCGCGCCGTCAGGCGCGGATCGGCGAACAGCGCCGGTTCGAGAGCTGCACCGGGTCGGTCTTCACGGGAGCGGCCGTGCGCGAGGCGCCTCCGGTCGGCCCACGCAGGGCAGTGATCGTCGAGGTCGGCGGTATCGCGTACTTCACGGGCGAAGCGCGGTTCCGGTTCGACGACGACGATCCGCTGCGCGACGGCTTCGCCCTGTCATCCTGAGCGAATGATTTCGCGCGGCTTCGCTCCGGACCGACGAGGCCTGTGGTCCGTTCTTCGTGCTCTCCCGAGCGCCGCAGCATCTCATCGACCGATCAGACACGGCCCGCGCGGCTGGCGTGAGGTCATTCGCTGCGCTCGGAGCTTGTGATCCTTGCCGAGCTCAGCTTCGCCGGGGACGTGTCACCGATAAGAAACCGACGGCCGCGACGAGTGCTGATCGCGAGGGTGTCATTTTCCTCCCCACGCTACGCGCCGGGGGGAAAACGACCGATCAGGCGTTGTGCGCCCGCCTCAGCGCCTGGTCGAGGTCGTCGTACAGGTCGCCGCTGTCCTCCACGCCGACCGACAGCCGCAGCAGGTCGGGCGGGCAGGGCGTGCCCGGTCCTTCGATGCTGGCGCGATGCTCGATCAGGCTTTCGACGCCACCCAGGGAGGTCGCGCGCTTCCAGAGCTCGACCCGCGCCGCCGTGGCGATCGCCAGGCGCTCGCCGCCCTTGACCCTCACCGACAGCATGCCGCCGAAGCCGCCCGTCATCTGCTTCTTCGCGGCGGCGTGTCCGGCGAAGGAGGGCAGGCCGGGATAGAGCACCTCCTCGATCATGGGATGCGCGGCGAACCTCTGCGCCAGTGCCTCGGCCGATCGGCAGGCCCATTGCACCCGCGGGAACAGCGTGCGCATGCCGCGCATCAGCAGCCACGCCTCGGTCTGGCCGAGGATCGTGCCGAGCTGAGCCCGGATCGCGCGCAGCTTCGCCCAGTGCTCGTCGTCGCGCGCGCCGACCAGGGCGCCGGCGATGATGTCGGAGTGGCCGTTGAGGTACTTGGTCGCCGAATGCATGACGATGTCGGCGCCATGCTCGATCGGTCGGGTCAGCATCGGCGTGGCGACCGTCGAGTCGACCGCCAGCAGCGCGCCCGCCGCGTGGGCGATCCCGGCTGCCGCGGCGATGTCGCTGACCGCCCAGGTCGGATTGGCCGGCGTCTCGAGCCAGACCAGCCTGGTCGCGTTCGGCCGGACAGCGGCGGCGATGGCGTCCGTCCGGTCGGTGTCGACGAACTCGACCGCGAGCCCCCACCGGGTCGCAAAGGTCGCAAGCCAGTTGCGCAGTGACCAATACATGACCTTCGGCGCGACGACGTGGTCGCCCGGCGCGAGGGCGAGGAAGCAGGCGGTGGCCGCGCTCATGCCGGACGAGAAGACCAGCGCCTTCGCGCCGCCTTCGAGCGCCGCCAGGGTCGCTTCGGCCTGGTCGAAGGTCGGGTTGTCGGCACGGGCATAGATGCGGCCGGAACGATAGCCGTTGTCCTCGTCACGCTGATAGGTGCTGGCCATGTGGATCGGCGGGACGACGGCCCTGGTCACCGGATCGATCCAGCCCATGGCCTGGGCCGCAAGCGACGCCGCGGCGACTTTCTTCTCTGCCATGCCATATCCCCCAAAGCTTACGGAAGACTTACGTCCGATGCCCATGTCGCATCGCTGTATATGCACTGCGGGGCGCGGTTTCTTCTTTTTTTCGCGACGAGGAAGGGCCAAAATCGGGTGTCGAACCGCGCTCACTCGTCAGGGGATCAACAGGATGGACATCGAACTGTCGGGAATGCAGCCGCAATTGCAGCACGCCGGTCGTGGCGATCGTGTCGCCCGCACGCGCGAGGCGATCGTTTCCTCGACCCTGACGCTCGCGATGGAAGGCGAGGTCGCGCCGATCGTGCGCGACATCGCCAAGCTGGCGGGCGTGTCGGCCCGCACCGTGTTCCAGCACTTCGCCGATACCGCCGAGCTCTATGTTGCCGTGCTGGGGCGCGTGCTCACGAACCTGCGCGGCGCCGAGGCCCAGCCGCCCTCCGGCAGCGCCCTCGACGAGCGCATCTCGGAGGTGATCGGCCAGCGGGCAGGCCGCTACGAGACGCTGCTGCCGATGTGGACCTTCGTCGAGACGCTGCAGCGCCGTTCGTCGGAAGCGGGTGAACAGGTCACGCAGATGTACGCCGCCAACCGCGAGCAGCTCGCCGAGTGCTTCGGCCAGGAGCTGACGACCCTGCCCGGCGAGAATCGCGAACAGACCCTCAACGCGCTGGCCATGGCGCTGACGCCGGAGAGCTGGATCGTGCTGCGCGACCGGCTCGGCCTCACCGTCGACCAGGCGCGCGAGGAATGGCGCTTCATCGTCAAGGCGATCTTCAACGAGCGTTGATATCGCTCGTGCCGTCGAGCCGAGCGTTCCAGTGATTGGGTCATGCTCTTTGGACCGCGCGCATCCTGCGCGCTCATGATCATGAGCGCGCAGGATGCGCGCGGTCCAATGAATGAGACGAAGACGCGCCACCGCAATGGCGCGCGCCCGGCAAATCACCCTCTGAAAGCAAAAAATCACAAATTCTGAGAGCAGCGAAGACCTCAGGCCAGCCCAGCGGCCGGTGTCCGATCGTTCTGTGAGATCCTGCCGCTGCGTTCAGGATGACGGGATATTCCTGGCGGACCGCAGCGATCGGCTCGCCTGACTGCCGGCTTGCCGCGCCAGCTCTTCCAGGCCCTCGTCGCGCAGGCCGAGCTCGCGCAGGTGTGCGAGGGTGTTGCGCACATACTCGATGTTCGTCCCGGTCGCGCCCTTGCCCTGGCGCACCAGCCGGAGCGCCAGGGCGAGCGGCAGCTTGCCGGCGAACTGGCGATGGGCTCTGTCGGCGAGATAGACCACCGACGGCACGATTCGACCGTCGGCGAGGCGGATCGGCCGGGTCTCCTCGACGTAGACGCCGTCATTCTCGATCTCGCGCCTCCAGAGGTAACGGCGCGTGGCGTCGTATTCCTTCGCAGGCAGCCGATGCGCGAGACCGCGGCATGACCCCCCGGCCAGAAGGCCGAGGATGAGACCGGGCTTCTCGGGCGTGCCGCGATAGTGCTCGGAGTAGATGCAGAAGGCGCGGTGGAAGCCGTGCAGCCGCGCGGGCTGCGTCTCGTGCACCGCGAAGCCCGGGTTCCACATCAACGAGCCGTAGGCGAAGACCCAGAGAGGACGCTCCGTCGCCTCGACCGAGGCCGGCCGCAGGGCGGTGGAGTGGCGAGACCTTTTCTCGTCTTTGGCGGCCATGTGACGGCCCTGGGCTTCGCTCGGGGCTACGCCTGCTGGAGATGGATGAGGGCGCGGCGGATCTCGCGGGTGCGGGTGAAGAGCTCGAACAGCTTGTCGCCCTCGCCCCAGCGGATGGCGCGCTGCAGGTAGAACAGGTCCTCCTGGAAGCGCTGCAGCACCTCGAGCACCGCTT
>Ga0182745_1004628_pt1 | contig 11436 bp, 10 predicted proteins | sample eDN3rd30CKraftBY_FD_128523 | JGI IMG/M metagenome (GOLD analysis project Ga0182745, IMG submission 128523) | Enriched backyard soil microbial communities from Emeryville, California, USA - eDNA 3rd pass 30_C Kraft BY (version 2) (version 2) | ecosystem: Environmental > Terrestrial > Soil >... | reverse complement strand
CGCCAGACCCGCAATGTCGAAGGAAATCGCGGCGTAGAGCAGATAGGCCAGGATCGCCAGCGGCAACGCGAAGCTGATCACCCGGCGGCGACCGAAGCTGGCCAAAACGGGGCGGGCACTCTCGTCCTGCGGAAACATCGTGGCGTCGGTCATGCTGGGCGGCCTTTCACGAGACGGGCGCGGGCGTAGTCGGACAGGCGGTCGATCGCGACGATGGTGACGAACAGCAGCAGGAAGATCGCCACGACCTCGTCATAGCGCCCCTGACCCCATTGCATCGCGATCTTGAGATCGTAGCCGATCCCGCCCGAACCGACGAAGCCGAGGATTGCACTGGCGCGGACATTGATCTCGAACCGCATGAGCGCATAGGAGAGCCAGTTGGGTGCAACCTGCGGAATGATGCCGAGGAACATGCGCTGGCCCCAGCTGGCCCCAACCGAAGCAAGCCCCTCGACGGGCTTCAGATCAGCATTTTCAGCCACTTCCGAGAACAACTTGCCAAGCGCGCCCGCAGTGTGCAGCGCGATGGCGGCGACGGCGGGCACCGGACCGCCCCCGAGGATATAGATCAGCATCAGCGCGATGACGATCTCGGGGATCGCGCGGCAGGCATCCATCAGGCGGCGGAACACCGGCGTCAGGGCCGGCCAGCGGGAAAGTCCGCGCGTGGAGAGCAGCGCCAGAACCATCGCAGCGAGCCCGCCGAGCAGAGTGGATACCGCGGCGATATTGATGGTCTCGATCAGCGAGGGGAAATGCGTGGCGAACATGCCGGGGATATTGGCGCGCTTCTCCCATGCCTCGGACAGAACCTCGGCCGGGAAAGAGAACACCATCGGCAGCCCGTCGATAAAGCCGCCCGCATTGCGCGATTGCGCCAGATCGAAGCCCGAGGCCATCATGGCGACGAAAAAGATCAGCAGGATGCCGCCATACATCCGCCGACGGCGGACCAGATCCAGATAGGAGGATTGGACCTGCTGCAGCGCGATGTATCTGTCCTGATAGGCGGTGTCGGCCATCGAACCCTCGACCCTCAAAAAAGATGGCCGCGCCCGGACGGGGGCGCGGCCTTGGTTCTGCAGAGATCAGCTGTTCGATTCTTCCAGCTTGCGGGCGGCGACGACGCCCTCATAGGCGCTGTGATCGACCGGAACGAAGTCCATCGCGTCGCCGGCGGCAACGCCATAGGCGCATTCCTTGTTCGTCTCGTGCAGGTCGGCGGTCAGCTGCGTGACCTTGTCCTTCACGTCCTGCGGCAATGCGTTGCGAAGGACCATCGGACCCTCGGGGATCAGCTTGGATTTCCAGATTTCGACGATGTCGTTCATGTCGACCAGACCGGCATCGGCAGCTTTGCGGAAAGCGCCCGAATTGTAGCCATCTTCCCAGTCGCCCAAGCCGTCGGCCCAGCTGACACCGGCCGCAGCATCGCCATTGGCGACGGCGACGATCGACTGCTCATGACCGCCCGAGAAGCGCACTTCGCTGAAGAACTCGTCCAGCGGGCCATAGGCCTCGGTCAGTTCCGCGCCCGGCACCAGATAGCCCGAAGTCGAGTTCGGGTCGGCGAACACGAAGGTCTTGCCCTTGGCATCCTCGATCGAGGCGATGCCGCTGTCCTTGCGCGCGAAGGCGAACGAATAATAGCCGGTCGAGCCGTCGACATTCTGCTTGGTCAGAACCGGGGTCACGGCGTCGGGATTGGTCAGGTAGATCTTGGCATAGCCCGAGGCGCCCATCCACGCCATGTCCAGCGTCCCGCCTAGCAGGCCCTGAATCACGCCGTCATAGTCGGCGGGCGTGAAGATCTTGACCGGGACGCCAAGGGCTTCCTCGATGGCGGCGCGGTAGCACTCGTTCGAGTTCATGCGGTCCTGCGCGTTCTCGCCACCGAGGATGCCGATATTGAACTGGGTGATCTCCTGCGCGGAAGCGGCGAAGGGCGAAAGCGCGGTAGCGGCGGCAAGCGCCAGAGGAAGGATCTTCATGGTGTCTCCATGGGTTGAAGGCCGCGGCCGGTTGGCCGGGATGGGGTTCAGGCCAGCATCCGCGCCGCATAGACGTCGTCGGGGGCCTTGTCGGAGGGGATCGCGGTCGAGGTCGCCGCCTCGTTGAAACTGGCGTCCGCGCCATAGATGTCGCGGGCCACACCCGAGGAAAGCTGGTCGGGCGTGCCGTCGAAGACGATACGCCCGTCGCGCATCCCGATCACCCGGTCGCAATAGCGGCGCGCGGTGTCCAGCGTGTGCAGGTTGGCGATGACCATGCGCCCGTCCTCCACGTTGATGCGCTTCAGCGTGTCCATCACGACCTGCGCATTCATCGGATCGAGGCTTGCGATGGGTTCGTCCGCCAGAACGATCCGCGGATCCTGCATCAGCGCGCGGGCAATCGCCACGCGTTGCTGCTGACCACCCGACAGGGCTTCGGCGCGTTTCGATGCCTGCTCGACGATGCCCAGCCGGTCAAGGATCGAGAGGGCGCGCAGGATGTCGTCGCGCGACCACAGGTTGAACATGGTCTGCAGGGTCGAACGGCGGTTCAGGATGCCATGCAGGACGTTCGACGCCACATCCATGCGCGGCACCAGATTGAACTGCTGGAAGATCATCGCGCAATCGCTTTGCCATTGCCGCCGCGCCGCGCCGCGCAGGGCCAGGATGTCACGCCCCTCGACCAGGATCTGGCCCTCCGTCGCGTCGGTCAGCCGGTTCATCATCCTGAGAAAGGTCGATTTCCCCGCGCCCGAGCGGCCGATGATGCCGACGAAGGCGGGCCCGTCCACCGAGAAGCTGATATCGTTCACCGCGGCCCGCTGACCAAAGATCCGCGTGACGTTCCTGACCTGCAGCACTGGCTATCCTTTCGTCATCTGCGAGGGCTGATAGATGCGCAGTGTCTCGGTTGCCCGACAGCCACGTGAAGATTTCGCGACATTTGCATCAGGTCGTCCGACTGGGAACTCACGACACGAAAAAGCCCCCTGTCCAAGACAGCAGGGGCATATCTGCCACCGGAGCCGCTGCGGCTTGGTGGCGTGTCCATGAGGAGAAGGGGGAGGGCCTGCGACCGGGCAGCCCTTCAGGTTTCGGGCAGCCTAGCTTGCCCGGCCCAACCCGCCCAGCCATTGAAGGGCGCTTTCCAGACTTGGCTCCGGCCGGGGCCTGTCGAGTTGCAGCTCATCCGCGATATGGGAAAGATGATGCGCCATCTCGGCCGCGGCCTTTTCCCCATCGCCGAGGGCAATCGCGCGGACGATGCTGCTATGCTCATCCCTCGGGCAGCCCGTCTCGGATTCCGCGTGCACCAGGATCGCAAGACAGGTCAGCACCTGCAATTGCGTCAGCATGTGAACCAGGTAGACGTTGCCGCTGATCTCGGCCAGCTTCAGGTGAAACTCTCCGGTCAGGCGCACGAGGGTCGAGCGGTCGCCAGCATTCCGCGCCGCTTCCTCAGTCGCGATATGATGGTTCAGGCGCTCCAGATCCTCGGCCGAGCGGGCCAGCGCGATCGAATGGACCATGCCCGGCTCGATCATTTTCCGCACGTCCAGCATCATTCTGGCTTCCGCGCGCGAGGGGGCGGCGATCGTATAGCCAAGGTTCGGCGTCTTCTTGAAAACCCCGATCTCCGAGAGCTTGCCCATCGAGGCGCGCACGACGGTCCGGCTGACGCCGAAGATTTCGGCAAGCTTCGCCTCGGTGATCCTTTCCCCCGGTGGCAGGCGCTGCTCGAAGATCGCCTCGATCAGGCGGCGCGTGATCTCCTGCTCGGTATAGCCGTGACGGCGCTTCTGAGAGGGGCCGTCCGCTGAATTTTCCTTGCTGTTCATGCGCTTTCCGAAATGCCCCCGTGCCGTTCAATGTCAGCCTAAAACCTGAGCATTCCTTTTTGCTCCGCGCGGATCTCCGTGCTTTCAGCTGATATTGCATGTCGCCCCGGCAATTTCAATTGACACAGTCCAACATTGTCCTTTTCATTGTATCCAATCAAGTAAACCAGCTGTACGCCCCAAGTTTCGCGAAGACGGAACAGGTCAACAGCTTCATCGCAGGGAGTTAATGACTTGGAACTCAAGACACTTCTTTTCTCCAGCCGACGCTTGCTGATGCAGACCGCGCTGGGAGCGCTAGCCCTCGCCGCACCTTTCGCCGGTCAGCCGGCCTGGGCGCAAAGCGCGGAGGAAACCCTGATCGTCGCCGGCCCGCGCACCCCGGAATCCCTCGATCAGGAATATCCGCCCACCGAGGCCGCCCACGAATTGCGCCGCAACGTGAACGAGCGGTTGCTGACCTATGAGATGAAGAAGGGCGAGGACGGCATTTTCTACGAGGATTTCTCGAAGGTCGCCGGCGCATTGGCCGAATCTTGGGAGGTGGCGCCCGACTTCAAATCGATCACCTTCCACCTGCGCCCCGGTGTGGTCAGCGGCACGGGGCATCCGCTGGATGCCGATGACGTCATGTGGTCGTTCGAGCGCGGCTGGAACCTGAAGTCGAACTTTCACTGGTATATGACCCAGATCCTCAAGATCGAGGATTTCGATGCGGCCTTTGACAAGATTGATGACATGACCGTCAAGGTCAGCATCCCCAACGCCTCGCCCTTACTGGAGAAGCTGTGGATCAACAGCGATCTGGGCATTCTCGACTCGGACACGATGAAGGAGCACCTGACCGACGCGGATCCCTGGGGACAGCGCTGGCTTGCCACCAATTCGGCATCCTTCGGGCCTTACAAGGTGACCAAATATGCGCCGGGGCAGGAAATCATCTATGAGGCCAACCCGGATTATTACCGCGGCGCGCCGAAGCTGAAGAAGGTCATCTTCCGCGAGATGCCGACCAGCGCGAACCGCCTTGCGGCATTGCAGGCCGGGGCGGTGGACGTAGCCGAATACCTGTCGCCGCGCGAACTCTCGATGCTGGGGCAGATGCCGGGCGTGACGATCAACAAGGTGTTCGGCAACTTCGTCCACCGGGTCGAGATGCAGAACGAAACGCCGCCCTTCGACAATCCCAAGGTTCGCCTTGCGCTGAACTACCTCGTACCGCGGGACGAGATCGCAAAGGCCGTCTATTTCGACACTGCCCGACCCACCAAAAGCCCGATTTCCGAGATCTATCCGGCCTTTACCGAAGAATACTACAATTTCGGCAACGATGTGGAGAAGGCCAAGGCTTTGCTGGCCGAGGCAGGATTGCCGGACGGCTTCAAGACCGAGCTTGGCTATCGGACCGGCGACCAGCTTGAGGAAGAGCTTGCGGTCATCCTGAAGACCGCATTCGCCAAGGCGGGCGTGGATGTCACCCTGTCCAAGCTGCCGGCATCCACCCTGGTCGAGCGTTATACGAAGGGCCAGATCCCGATGTATTTCTTCCGCGACATGGCGATTGTTCCCGATGCGGCCTATGTGGCGAACCTGTGGCTGAACAGCAATTCGCTGATCGACTATTCGCGCTTCCACAGCGACGAGGTGAACGAGTTGATCAACAGCGCGCTCACCTCAACCGAGGAAGAGAAGCGGCTGTCGGACATGAAGCGTGTGCAGCAGATCACCATGGAAAACGCGCCCTGGATCTTCCTGTTCAACCCCGGCTACCAGCTCGCGACGCGCCAGAACGTCAAGGGCTATTCCTGGTACACGCCCAACGGCAATGCGTGGTTCGACTTCTACAAGGAATGATCTCTGACCCGAGATGTCGCCCGCCGGGCCATCCGGCGGGCATCCTTCCCTGATGGAATGACCGACATGACTTTTTCGACGACCTGGCGGCGTCTGCCGCGCACGCTGCGCATCGTCCTGACGCGGCTTCCGATGGTGGTGCCGCAAATGCTGGGCGTCATCTTCGTGACCTTCATGCTGGTCCGGCTGCTGCCCGGCGACCCGGCATTGCTGATGCTGGGCAACATGGCGACCCCGGAGAGCATCGCCAACCTGCGCGAGCAACTGGGACTTGACGGAAGCCCCTGGCAGCAATTCGTACATTACCTGGGTGGCGTCCTGCAGGGGGATCTGGGGGTATCGCTGTTCACTTCGAACCCGGTGGCCGTCGACCTGATGGAACGCGCGCCGGCGACGCTGGAGCTGATCTTCTATGCGATGATCCTGACCATCCTGATTGCGGTCGCCATCGCAGTCCTGGCAGTCGTCCGCCCCGGTGGGATTGCCGATTACATCAGCCGCTTCTATGGCATGGCCGCCGGAGCGATCCCGGATTTCTGGGTCGGGCTTTTGCTGATCTTCTTCCTGTTCAGCACCCTCGGAATCGCGGCGGCGCCCTTTGGCAGGATCGACCCGATGATCGCGGCGCCGCCGACCGTGACCGGCTTCTATACGTTCGACGCCGTGATCGCCGGAGATTTCGCGGCGCTGAGATCGGCGGCGGGACGCCTGCTTCTGCCGGTGCTGACGCTGACCATTGTGAATGCCGGCGCCTTGATGAAGATGACCAAGACAACCTTCGCCGAGATCTGGCGCGCGGACTTCATCCGGCACCAGCGCGCCAGCGGACTGAGCCAAAGCCGCATCGTCCGAAACGCGCTGCGTAACAGCCTGCCGCCCATCATCACGCTGATCGGCTTCCTTGTCGGCTTCCTGCTGGGCGCCGCGGTTCTGGTCGAGACGATCTTCTCATGGGGCGGCCTTGGCCAATACGCGGTGCAGGCCGTGACCTATTCCGATTATCCCGCGCTGCAGGGCTTCGTGCTGGTTGCGGCCGTCTTCATCCTGGTGGTCTATCTGATCGTGGATATTCTCTACGAGCTGGCCGACCCGCGGATTCAGGTCTGAGGGAACAGCCATGTCGCAGATCAGGAACTTCATTACCTTCATCCTCAGCCGACCTGGTGCGGCCTTCGGGCTTGCGCTGCTGCTCCTCCAGGTGGTTGCGATCGTCTTCGCGCCGCTTCTGGCCACCCATGCCCCGACCGAGGCGGACCCGCTGGCCTCGCTTCAGCCGCCGTCGGGCGCGCATTGGCTGGGCACGGATGTGTCTGGCATGGATATCTATTCGCGCATCATCTATGCAACGCGCGTCAACCTGCTGATCTCCATCGTCGCGGTCGCGGTGGCCTTTGTCATCGGCGTGCCCGTAGGCCTTGTCGTCGGATATTACCGTGGCTGGGCCAGCACCTTCGTCATGCGCGTCTTCGACTTCATCCAATCCTTTCCGGTCTTTGTCCTGGGCATGGCGCTGGTATCGGTGATGGGGCAGGAGATCTGGAACGTCGCCATCGTCCTTGCGGTGCTTTTCGTCCCGATCTTTGCCCGCCTGATCCGGGCCGAGGCGCTGTCGCTGCGCGACCGGCCCTTTATCGCCGCCGCGCGCTGCTCAGGCGCGACGGATGGCCAGATCATGTTCCGCCATATCCTGCCCAATGCGCTGACGCCGGCGATCGTGCAGATCTCGATCTCGATCGGGATGGCAATCCTGCTGACAGCGGGCCTGTCCTTCATCGGCGCGGGGGTGCGGATGCCCTTGCCGGAATGGGGGCTCATGGTCTCGGTCGGATCGCAGCAGATGATCCTTGGCGTCTGGTGGGTCGCGCTATTCCCCGGACTGGCCATCGTCTTTTCCGTGCTGAGCTTCGCCCTGATGGCGGATGCCCTGCGCGACTATGTTGATCCGCGCAGGGAGAGAGCCTGATGGAAATGCACGACAGAAAACCATTGCTTGAAACCCGCGATCTGTCGGTTGCCTTCGGGGACAAGACCGTGCTGCACGGTGTCAGCCTGCAGCTTCGCCCCGACGAAGTGCTGGGCATCGTGGGCGAGACCGGCGCCGGGAAATCCGTTCTGGCCCGGGCGCTGATCGACCTATTGCCCGGCAAGGGGCGCATCAGCGGCGGCACTGTGCAGATTGGCGGCCACGAGTTGCGGCAGATGTCCGCCGGTGAGCTGCGCCAGTTGCGCGGCGGGGGCGTGGCCCTGATCGGGACGGATGCCAAGTCGCTTCTGGACCCGGTCCGCCCGGTGGGAGAGCAGGTCGCGGACGTGCTGCGCGCCCATAAAGGACTCAGCGCGGGTGCCGCCCATGACGCCGCTGTTTCGCTTTTCGCCAAGGTAGGCATCGTCGATCCCGAAAAACGCGCGCAGGCCTATCCGCATCAGCTTTCGGGCGGCATGGCCCAGCGGGTGATCATCGCGATGGCCCTGATCGCAGAGCCTCGGGTGATCCTTGCCGACGATGCGACGCTGGGACTGGACGCCACCATTCAGGTCCAGGTGCTCGACCTGCTGGTGACGCGCTGCCGCGAGGCGGGAATGGGCGCGATCATCATCACGCACGACCTTGGCATCGTCGCACGCTATTGCGACCGGGTGGCAATCATGCGCGAGGGTCGCATTGTCGAGGAGGGCGCGACGGCGGGTTTCCTCAATCACCCCGCGACGGCCTATGGCGCGGAACTGCTGGCCTCGGCGCGGGCGCGCCCGGCCCCGATGGTCCGCTCGGGGCGCGCGCAGCAGCCGGCCAAGGCGCCCGCGCTGCTGGAGGTGGTCAATCTGGTCAAGCATTTCCCGACCTCCTCGGGGCATGTGGTCAAGGCGGTGGATGACGTTTCATTTGCCGTGCCACGGGGCGAGACGCTGGCGCTGGTCGGCGAGAGCGGCTCGGGAAAGACGACCGTGGGCCAGTGCCTTGTCAGGCTGCTCGGCTCGGACAGCGGGAGGGTGCAGTTCGACGAGCGCGACATCCTGACATTGCCTGATCGGGATTTCCGCCCGTTGCGCCGCAATATCCAGATGGTGTTTCAGGAGCCCTACGTCGCGCTGAACCCGCGCTGGACGGTGGCGCGGCTGATCGCCGAACCGCTTGCGCTTGATCCGACGATGTCCAGCCGGACCGCCCGGAAAGCGCGGGTGCTGGAGATGCTTGACCTTGTCCGCCTGCCCGCGCGTCTGGCCGAGACCTATCCCCACGCGCTGACGGCGGGCGAACAGAAGCGGGTCGGGATGGCGCGGGCCCTGGCGACCCGTCCGGATTTCGTGGTCTTTGACGAGCCAACGACGGCGCTCGACATTCGCGTGCGCGCGCAGATCATCGACCTGGTGCGCGAGTTGCAGCGCGAGATGCATCTGGCGACGCTGTTCATTACCCACGACCTGAACTCGGTCCGCTCGCTGGCGCATAACGTGGCAGTGATGCGTCACGGCAAGATCGTCGAGACGGGGGAAACCGAACGCATCTTTGCCAATCCGCAGCACGATTATACCCGCATGCTTCTCGGCGCGGAACTGCCGATCGAACGCTATGCGGCCTGACCGGGAAGGAATCCCAATGAGCGAGAAATATGTTCTGGTCACCGGTGCCGCCGGCCTGATCGGCAATGCGGTGCGACGCAAGCTTGAGGATCGCGGAACCCGGGTTATCGCCATCGACCGCGTGGCGGCCGAGGTGGACGGGTGCGAGGTCCGCGAATGCGATGTGACGGACATCCACGGCCTTCATGCCATTGCAAGGGCGCATGACATCGGAAAGATCCTCCATTGCGGGGCGTTTTCGGGGCCGATGGTGTCGCCTGACCACCCGATCCAGATGGTGCAGGTCAATATTGGCGGCGCCGCGAATATCGGTGAACTTGCCCGGATCATCGGGGGCGTGCGCGTGGTCTTCGCCTCGACCGCGACCGCCTATGGCGTGACGCCACCGGCCCCTGTTTCCGAAAATACCGTCATGGTCCCGGATACGATGTATGGGGCGTCGAAGGCCGCGGCCGAGCATGTGATGAACGCCTACAAGCTGCAATTCGGCGTGGACACGGTGAACCTGCGCATCGGCTGGGTCTATGGCCCGCGCCGCAGCACCGCCTGCCTGATCCGCCAGATGCTGGTCGATGCCATGGCCGGGCGGGCGACGCATATCCCCTATGGCCGCGATTTCCCGCGCCAGTATCTGCATATCGACGACGCGCGCGACGCGATGATCGCGGCCCTCGACCGGGAGGCGCTGCCCCAGCAAGCCTATAACATCACCGGGGGATCGTGGCTGACACTGGCGGAAGTCGCCAAGACGGTGAAGAGGGTCATCCCCGAGGCAAGGATCGAGGTCGCGCCCGGCGATGATCCAGGCGACATGCGCCAGGAACGCTTTGACATTTCCGCGGCCGAGCGCGACCTGGACTATCGCCCCCGCATGACCCTGGAACAGGGCATACGCAGCTATCTGGACTGGCTTCGACTTCAGGAAGGCACAAAATGAACGCCATCGCGACACCATTTTCCCTGCAGGGGCGCAAGGCCCTGATCACCGGCGGCAGCCGGGGCATCGGGGCGGCCATCGCCAACCTGTTCGCGGATGCGGGGGCCAGCGTGGCGATCTGCCATTTCGGCGATGCATCCGGGGCACAGGCGCTGGACGAACAGTTCACCGCCCGGTCGCACAGGCTTGCCACGATGGAATGCGACGTCGCCGATGAGGCGCGGGTCTCGGCACTGGCGGACTGGACCAGGGACGCGATCGGCGAGCCCGACATTCTGGTCAACTGCGCGGGCATCGGCGGCAAGGACAAGCCCTTCGGCGAGGTGTCGGTTGCCGAATGGGACCGGATGCTGGGCGTGAACCTGCGCGGGGTCTTTCTGGTCACCCACGCCTTCTTTCCCGGAATGCTCGAGCGGCGCTACGGCCGGATCGTCAACATCGCCTCGCAACTGGCCTATAAGGGGGCGCCGGGCCTTGCAGCCTATGTCGCCGCCAAGGCGGGTGTCGTGGGCCTGACCCGCGCGCTTTCCTACGAGGGGGCGGCGCATAATGTCATGGTGAACGGCATTGCCCCCGGCCCGGTCGAAACGCCGCTGCTGATGGGCCATAGCGATGCATGGCTTGCGATGAAGAAGGGCCAGTTGCCGGTCGAGCGTTTCGGCCAGCCGGATGAGATCGCGCCGACCGCGTTGCTGCTCGCCTCGGAAAAGGGCGGGGCGTTCTATTGCGGGCAAACGCTGTCGCCGAACGGCGGCGACGTGATGGTGTGAGGAGGGGCATCATGCAGGAATATGATCTGGTCATCCGTGGCGGCACCGTGGTCACTGCCGCAGACACCGCAGAGGCGGATGTGGGCATTCGCAACGGCAAAATCGTCGCGGTCGGTCTGGAATTGGCAAGGGGCAAGCGCGAGATTGACGCCACCGGGCTTCGGGTCATGCCGGGAGGCATCGACAGCCATGTGCATCTGGCCCAACCCGCCTTTGGCGGGCCGGCGATGGCCGACGGCTTTGAAAGCGGCACCCGTTCCGCCATCGCGGGCGGGAACACGACCGTTCTTCCCTTTGCGCTGCAATCGCGCGGCATGTCCCTGCGCAAGGCGGTCGAGGATTACCACAAGGAGGCCGAGGGCCAGTCCTATTGCGACTATGGCTTTCACCTGATCCTGACCGATCCGACCCCCGCCGTGCTGGGGCAGGAACTGCCCGCGCTCGTGGCGGCTGGCTAT
>Ga0182745_1004627_pt1 | contig 11436 bp, 8 predicted proteins | sample eDN3rd30CKraftBY_FD_128523 | JGI IMG/M metagenome (GOLD analysis project Ga0182745, IMG submission 128523) | Enriched backyard soil microbial communities from Emeryville, California, USA - eDNA 3rd pass 30_C Kraft BY (version 2) (version 2) | ecosystem: Environmental > Terrestrial > Soil >... | reverse complement strand
CCGCAGTGGCCCGAAACGCTGCGCCTGACATTGCAACACGCTCCCGGCTCGCTGCAGTTGGATGCCGCCGGCGACGTGTTGCAATTGCACGGCACCTTTGCGCAGGCCGACACCGATGCCCAGGCCACCCTGGCCATCGCCCTGAATCGCGGAGACCTCACTTTTGGCGACGTCCAGGTGACACTCGATCCCCTGGAAGACAACTACGCCCTGGCCGGCAGCGTGCAGCTGGCCTTCGCCGATCTCAATGCGTTGTTGGATGAATTGCACCAGGCGCCGCTGGCCCTGCCGCTGTATGACGCCGACCTGCACCTGGACCTGGCCGGCACCGTGGCGGACGCGCTGCTCGGCACCGTCAGCGGCCAACAGAGCGCCACCTTTACCGCCGGCCTGCAAGCCGGCTCCACCTTTACGCTGCCGGCGGGCCTGAGCGAAGGCCTCGAGGCCCTGACCCTAAGCTTTCCCGAGCGCGCCGCACTGGACATTACCACCGGCAGCGGCGCCGGCATCAGCGGTGATTTGCCGCTGCGGGTCATCGGCGCCTGGCAGGCGCAAGCGCTGGCGCTCGACGCGCGCATCACGCTTGGCGATTGCGCGTGGCAAGGCAGTTCGCCCTGCGCCATCGGTTTCGACGGTAGCGCCGGTCTTGGCGATTATGGCTTCAGCGGTCTGGTGGCGCTTACCGCGCCCGGGCTTGGCCTCAACCCGGGCAGCTATCACCTGATCAGCACCGGCCTGCGCGTGAGCGGCCTGCCGGCGGCAGTACCCGCCTTCGATCTCGACGCCGCGCTGGAACTGGACGCGCAACAAACGCTGCATTTGGACACGGCGGTGGTGCTGCGCAACACGCCACAGAACCTGCAGCCCCAGCTGCGCGGCACTTACCAGCTGGCAAACGGCAATGCCGAAATACAACTGAACGTTCCACCACTGCAATTCACCGAACCCGGCGCCACGCTGGTCTCCTGGTTCGATGACTGGCCGTATCCGGCGGACATACTCACCGGCACGCTGGCGCTCGATCTGCATGCCACCTGGCAGAGCGGCGCCAACGCGGCGGCGCCCGGCAAGCTGGTGGCCGATGTCGATGCGACCTTGAGCGAGCTTGGCGGTTTCTACGACACGTTCTACTTTCGCGGCCTGGACGGCAGGCTCACTGCGCACGTGGAAAATGCCGAAACGCTGACGTTTTCCACCCCACCGCTGCACCTGAGCCTGGCCGGCATCGACGCCGGCGTGCCGATGGAAAACCTGAGCGTGGATTTTCAGCTGGATTCCGCGCCCCTTACCCTGCAGCTGAACTCCTTTCGCGCCGAGGTGCTTGGCGGCACGCTGAGCGCCATGGACGGCAGCTATGCGCTGGAGCGCGAACGCAACGACATCGTGCTGCACTTCGACGGCCTGCAGGTGCCCAGCATGCTGGCGCTGGCGGAGTACCAGGGCGTGCAGGCGGAAGGGGCCATCAGCGGCGAATTGCCGTTGACGCTGACGCCAAACGGCGTGGTGGTGAGCGGCGGCACGCTGGCGGCCGACGCGCCGGGCGGCAGCATCCGTTATCTCAACGCCGCGGCGGCGGGTTTGCAGGGCAACGCGGGCCTGGACCTGGTCAACCAGGTGTTGAGCAACTTCCAGTTTCAACGCCTCACCAGCACCATCGACTACACTCCGGAGGGCGAGCTGCTGCTTGGCATGCAATTGCAGGGACACAACCCCGAGCTGGGCAGCGACCAGCCGATCAACCTCAACCTGAACCTCAGCGACGACATTCCCGCCCTGCTCAAGAGCCTGCAGGCGGCGCGCAACATCGAGGACTTTCTGCAGCAGCAGTATCAATGAGGATCGCGCGCGGGTTTCATGTGGCGTTAAGCCAGGGGCACGGATACTATCGCCAAAACAAGCGGTGATTTGCTATGAAACTCGTTCAAGTTCTGTTCATAATCTCTACCTGCTGGCTCGCCGCCTGCACCCCGACCGTGCAACTGGCCACGCCGAAGGATCCCATTACCATCAATCTGAACGTCCGCATCGACCACGAAATCCGGGTCAAGGTGGACAAGGAACTGGACGATGTCTTTGCCCAGAACTCCGACCTGTTCTAGCGCCATCTCAATGCCGAGGGCCATCTCAATGCCGGGGAATAGTTTCATGAAGAAAGTTCTGTTGCCGATCATGCTGCTGCTGAGCCTCGCCGCTTCCAGCCTGGCGCTGGCACTGACGCTGGACGAAGCCAAGGCCCAGGGCCTGGTGGGAGAAAAGGTGGACGGCTACATCGCCGCGGTGGTGGCCAACCCCAACGCGGAAGTACAGGCGCTGATCCGCAGCACCAACGACGGCCGCCGCCAGGTGTATGCCGACCTGGCAAAACGCAACAACATCACCCTCGACCAAGTGGGCGTGCTGTCGGCGGAGAAGCTTTATTCCGGCGCCGCCAGCGGTACCTACCTGCAGCAGCCTTCGGGGCAGTGGCAGCGCAAGTAGGCGCCACATTCCCCTGCTTTTAATGCGCAAAAATGTTCACGGATTTTGCGCAAAGCGGCGCAGGTTTTGCTTTCTTCCCCCTGGTAATGGGGGTAGGCTGAAGGCAAACCATTGATCCGGTACCTTTGTCATGCTTTCCCTTCGCGTGCGTCTGGCCGTGCTGGCCGCTCCCGTGCTGTTGCTCGGTACCATGCCCGCCCATGCCGATAAACCCACCTGGACGCCCATTGCCGAGCTTCTGATCGGCAGCCTCGGCAAGACCGATGCAGTGAGCCTGGCGGACGTCATGACACGCTGCACCGCGCTCAGCATGACGCTTTCCGGGCTCACCGCCGATTTTTCGCCGGAGATGTCGCAGCTTTACAAGGATCAGGCCAATCGTTTCATCGAACACAGCCTGCGCATCGAATCGCAGGTGCAGGCCGACCAGAGCGGCGAGATCACCGACCTGGAAGAGCTGTCCGGCGCCACCCGCGAAAAGCTCAAGACCATGGTGATCGGCTACAGCGATTGGATGGACGACAACATGGAAGCCGGCGGTTCCCTGTTCGACCGGGAAATCGAGATGGAAATCGACAGTTGCCATCTGGCCACGCGGCTGGTGAGCCAATTGTCCTACATGCCCGACGGATCAGTCCCCGAATAAACCTCTGGCGGGTTTCACGCCAAACGCTGAGGTTCGATGCAAACCGGTGGTACGCTCTTGCGCGTCCAAGAGCGTATGCGTCCAGGGGCAGCTCCATAAAAGACCTAATGGTCCAATAACCCATTCCTCAATGCAATCAAGGTCAGCTCGGCCGCGTTCTCGGCCCTGAGTTTCTGCTTGATGTTGTACAGATGCGTCCCCACCGTGCGTGGACTGAGGAACAGCGCCTCGGCGATACGCGCCACGGACTGGCCCTTGGCCAGCAGCATGAACACCTCGAATTCGCGACCGGTCAGCACGTCCACCGGATTCTGCGCGCCGGTGAACTGCTCCATGGCCATGGTACGCGCCAGGGTGGGGTCCAGATACAAGGCGCCACCCGCCACCTGCAGGATCGCCTGCCGGAGTTCTTCCGGCGCGCTGCGTTTGGACAGATAACCCTGCGCGCCAGCCTTGAGCAGACGCTTGGGATGGGCGCTGTCATCGTGCGCGGTCAGGATCAGGATGCGCGCCGCGGTGTGCCTGGCGAGCAGGCGCAGCACCGCCTCCAAGCCGCCCATGCCGGGCATGGAAAGGTCCATGACCACCACGTCGGGCGCCACGTCCGGATACAGCTTCAGCGCATCCTCGCCACAGGCTGCTTCGGCCACCACTTCGATGTCTTCGGCTTCCTGCAGCAACAGCCGAAAGCCCATGCGCACGATGGCGTGATCGTCCACCAGCATCACCCGGATGGTGCTCATTGCCGCTTCCTCCGATCCTGCAGCGGCAACTGCACCGTCACGCGCATGCCGGCGTCCGCCTGCCACTGGAAACTGCCGCCGAGGCTTTCGGCGCGTTCGCGCATGCCGATCAGGCCGTAGTGTTCGTCGCGGTCGTTGGGGTCGATGCGCGGCCCGCGGCCGTCATCCTCCACGCAAAGCGACAGCCGTTCCTCCACCTGCACCCGCACCCGCGCCTGGGTGGCGTGGGCGTGGCGCACTACGTTGGTCAGGCTTTCCTGCACCATGCGATAGGCCACGATGGCCACCTCGGGCGCCACGCGGGCAAGGTCGCCATGCGGCTCGAACGTGAAGTGGATGTCGGGAAAGCGCGCCTGTTGCGATTCCACCAGTTCCTGCAGCGCCGCGTGCAACCCCAGGCGATCGAGCACCAGCGGACGCAACTGCCGCACCATGCCATGCATGGCGTCGTACATCTGGGTGGAAATGTCCACGATCATGCGCGCGGTATCCGTCAGTGCGGGATCCCGCTCGCGGCCGCGGCTCACCAGCGTGGTGGCCAGCGTGCGCACCGCCGTGAGCGACTGGCCGATTTCGTCGTGCAGTTCATGCGCCAGCTTGCGCCGTTCCTCTTCGATGTGGCGGTCGATCAGCTGCAGCCAGGCCTGGTTTTCCTTCACCGCCCGTCCGGCAAACCAGAACACCAGCAGGTTGAGCAAGGTGAACAGGAGCAGTGACAACCAGAACACGGTGAGCAGTTCGTCCCAGGCATCGAGCACCATGCGCGAGCTGTCGGGCGCAATGCGCACCTGGCCGCTGCCCACCGGCAGGGTGATGGTACTGATGGGAGGCGCCACCAGATGCGTGAACCACGCCGGCGCATAGCGGCCCGCCTTCCAGGGCGAGGGCGGCGAACGGTGCAGCGTGCGGCCGGCGCTGTCCAGCACCTCGATGTCGTGCGCGCGGATGCGGCCCGCCTGTTCCAGGTAGCCGGCAAGCGCGCGCGGCGCGCCGTCGTCCTGTTGCAGCGTGTCGTTGTCGATGAGGCTGGTGAGCAATTGCACGGTGACGCGCGTGGCGGCTTCCATTTCGGCCGCCGCCGAACGCCGCGACCCTTCGATCTGCAACGCGACCAGGGCCACGATGAACAACAGCATCACCAGGGTAATCAACCAGTTGATCGACGCGCGCAGAGACATGGCGCGATGTTACTGTAGTTCTTCCTATTGCGAGCGCCGCAAGCGGACGCGGATCAACCGCGCCCGTGCAATCTCATGATTTTCATTAGACGCCATCGCCAAAACTACTGCGCGCGTGTCAAAGCGGTGGGCGCCGTTCGTGCCAGTCGGTGGCACGCTCAAAGGCGGCGGCAAGCGCCAGCACCGTGGGCTCGGCAAAATGCGCGCCGATGATCTGCAGGCCGATCGGCAGGCCCTGGCTGGAAAAGCCGCAGGGCACCGAGATGGCCGGCAGGCCGAACACGTCGAACGCGCTGGCATTGGCGCTGGCGCCGCCGCCACCGCCGTCCGCCAGCAAAGGCGCGGGCGTGCGCATGATCGGCGCGATCAACAGATCCACGTTCTCGAACACCGCGCCGATGGACTGGCGCAACAGATCCACTTCGCGCCGCGCCTGCACGTAATCCAGCGCATCGGCGTCGGCATAGCGCTCCAGGCTGGCGCGGGTACCGGGCAGGTATTTTTCCAGCGACTGCGAAAAATACGGCAGATGATAGGCATAGGCCTCCGGCCCCCACAGCCTGCCGCCGTTGGTGGCCTCCGGCAGTTCCACGCCCTGGGTGCCGGCCGTCAAACCGCGCAGCACTTCGATGGCGCTCTCCAGTGCGCTTGCCACCTCGGCGTCGAGATCATCGAAATACGGCGCGCCCGCGATGCCGAGCCGCAAGCTGCCGGTGGCCATGCCAAGCGCCTGCGTGTAGTCGGGCACGTCCTCCCGGCTGGCGGTGGGTTCCAGCGGATCGTAGCCGGCGATCACGTTGAGCATCAGCGCGGCATCCTCCACGCTTCTGCACATCGGCCCCACGTGATCGAGCGTCCAGGACAGCATCATCACCCCACGCGTGCTGACGCGCCCATAGGTGGGCTTGAGGCCGACGATGCCGCAGTGCGAAGCCGGCATGCGCACCGAGCCGGCGGTGTCGGTGCCGAGCGCGCCGAAGCAAAGGCTCGCCGCCACCGCCACGGCGCTGCCGCCGGAGGAACCGCCGGTGGCGTGATCCAGCGACCAGGGATTGTGCATGGTGCCGAAGTGCGTGGCCGAGGAGCTGCCGCCATAGGCGAATTCGTTCAGGTTGAGCTTGCCGAGCAGCACGCTGCCGGCTTCCTTCAGCCGCCGCGCCACTTCCGAGTCCATCTCAGGCACGCGGTTCTCGAACAGTGCGCTGGCGCCCGTGGTGCGGATGCCGGCGGTGTCCATGTTGTCTTTCAGGGCGATCGGAATGCCGTGCAGGGGACCGCGCCAGCGTCCGGCGCGTATCTCGTTCTCCGCGTCCATGGCACTGGCGAGCGCCGGTTCACCCGCCACGGTGATGAAGGCATTGAGGCTGGGATTGAGCCGCTCGATGCGTGCCAGGCAGGCCTGCGTCAGTTCCACCGGCGACACCTCGCCGCTGCGCACCCGGCGCGAGGCTTCCGCCAGGCTCAAAAGCGCCAGTTCCTCGCCCGGCGCCACACTCTGCGCGAGGGCCGCGGTGGAACCCAATCCCATCAGGGCGCCCGCGCCCACGCTCGACAACAGGAAAGTGCGGCGCGGCAGACCATTGGTTTCCACCGCGTCCTGGCTGCCGGCGGTATCGGCAACGTTGTTGTTTGCATCGACCATGACTGTTTCTCCAAAGGCCTGTGGCGCAGGCACTGTAGGCCACAAGGCCGTGCCTGTGCAAAAAGAGGGAACCTCCCTGTTCCATAAGCATCACGCGAGTGAGCGCGCTCAGAAGCTGTAGTTGAAATTCAACTGGTAGCGTCTGCCGTAGCTGTCATAGCTCTGATCCACCGTTTGCGAGCCGCCGCGCGAGCTGTAGTTGGCGATGATCGGCGGATTGCGGTCGAACAGGTTCTGCACGTTGAGCGCCACTTCCCAGGCGGCGCCGCGCGCGGTTTCGCCCGCATAGGCGAGCTTGGCGTTGGTCCAGGTGGAAGACGCCACGGTGTTGTCGTCCACGTCCTTGCCCTCCACCCAGTTGGCGTTGCGCAGCGTGCTGTCGATGAAGCGCTGCTGCAGCTGCACCGAATAGGCGCCCACGCGATAGCTGGCGGTAACGTTGGCCGTCAGGTCGGGCGTGCCGAGCGCGCCGGAAATGTCGAAAGGCTTGCCGCCGGGCGGCGTGTCGGAACGTTCCGTGACGTAACCCACCAGCGCCCGCAGGTTGAGCGATTCCGAAACATCCCTGAACAGATCGGGCTCAACGCGGTAGCTGGCTTCGAAATCCACGCCTTCCACCCGGGCCCTGGCCACGTTCAGGAAGATGTTGCGCACCGTGCCGATGAAGCCGGTGACCGGATCGCGATCGATCTGCGCGCACAGCGCCTGCACGTTGTTGGTTTCGCATTCGTCGACGATGCGCTGCACGCCAAGCGAGCCGATGGCATCCTCGATTTCCACCTTGTACCAGTCCACAGATAGCTGCAGGTCGGGCACGAAACCGGGCTGGTACACCGCGCCCACCACCAGGGTGTCAGCGATTTCCGGCGTGAGCGCGGGATTGCCGCCCGTGATGGTGGTGATCTGGAAGCTGGAATTGTTGAAGCGCGGATCGTTCACCGAACCGCCGCCACCGCCGGCGTCGAAGCGCTCGCTGAAGGTGGCTTCACGCACGTCGCGCGACTTGGTGGTGCGCAGGCGCAGGTCCTCGAACACTTGCAGGTCAACACCGAGCTTCCAGCTTTCCACGCGGCCGATACTGGAATATTCGGAAGAGCGGTAGGAAGCGCTGCCGTCCAGCCGCTGGCTGGACGCGGCGGCCTGCCAAATTGGAATGTTCAGCTCGGTAAACCACTCCCACACATCGTACTCGCCGTCGAGCGTGGGGATGGTGGAGAACATATGCAGGTCGGGCGGGCCGCTGGTCCAGCCCGGCGAGATGCCGCGGATGCCGAGCGCTTCGACGTTGATCGCAGGTCCCAGTCTTTCGATTTCGCGCGGCAGGGCGCGGTCGGCAAAGGATTGTTCGCGGTACGTCAGGCCGGCGGCGAAGGAAATCGGACCGCTCCAGCCCTGCAGCAATTCGCCGCTCACCAGCGCTTCGGCGAAATCCTGCTTCACCACGCTGTCGAGCATGCGCGGCGTGGCGACGTAATCGCTTGCCTCGCGGCTGACGTTGCCGGTGCCCATCACGTTGAAGGGCACGCAGTCGCGTATGGTGTTGTCCAGTCCCACCGGCGACATCAAGGGGCCGCCAAGCGAGGATTGCAGGCCTTTTACCGATTCCGCCAGCTGCGCCTCGGTGGGATTGTACAGCTGCACGTTGCAGACGATGGCGCCGGTGGCGGGATCGCGCACCGCATCCATGGCCAGGAACAGGCGGTCGATGCGGGTTTCATCGAACACGCCGGCGCGCTTGTGCGATTCGCCGCTCTGCCAGCTGGCGCGCAGGTCCCAGCCGTTCGGCAGCAGCGCATCCATGCCCACGCTCCAGGAATAGGTGGTATAGACGCCCTTTTCCACGCCCTTGTCGTTGATGTTGCCCTGCCCCACGTAGGAACCGAGCTTGTGCAACTGGAACGAATCGATGCCCGCCGCATCCATGGCCGCGCCCACTTCCGGCGGCAGGAAGGCGTTGTCGCGGAACACGGTGGCGAACCAGCCGTCCTGCAGCGAGTAATCGCCGCGGTCGAGATAGAGGTTGGATTCCGAGCGCCCCACCAGCACTTGAGCAAATGCCGACAGCGTGTCGCTGAATTCGTATTGCGAGGCCAGGAAGGCGGAACGTCCCACCACCTCGCGCCCGGAAGGTCCGCCGGTGAAGGCATTGTTGTGATTGAAGGCTTCCGGCCCGCCCGACATCGACTTGGTGCTGCCGGAACGGTTGGGCGCGGCATAGACATCGCCGTGGTTCAGGGGCCGTACGCCGCTGCCGTCGTCCATGAACGTGTAGCCGTTGAGTGCAAAGGGCAGCAGCGGACTGTTGCTGCTCGAGCCCTGCCGTGCCCACATGACGCCGGTGGGCGTGTGTTCGCTGGAGGTTACCCACGGCAGCGTGAGGCGCTGCGGCACGCCCGCGGGCGCGCCCGGACTCCAGGCGGGGTTGGTCACCCAGCCGTAGCGCTGGAACCAGTCGCCCAGGTTGGCGGGATTGCGCTGTATCTGGTCGATCTGGCGCGCTTCGACCGAGCCGATCACGTTGAGGCGGTCGCCGAACTTGCGGCCGCCGGCAAGGGAGATGTTCCAGCGTTCGCCGTCGCCCCACTCCGTCATCCCGGCGCCGGCTTCCATTTTCACGCCTTCGAACTGGCGGTCCAGAATGAAGTTGGTCACCCCGCCCACCGCGTCGGCGCCATAGGCGGCGGAAGCGCCGCCGGTGACTACGTCCACGGTTCTGATCAAGGCCATCGGCAGCGTTTCCACGTTTACCGAGCCGCGCTTGTCCGCCGGCACCACGCGCGACCCATCGAACAGCACCAGCGTGCGGTTGGCGCCAAGCCCGCGCATGTTCAGAAAGCCGCCGCCGGCCGAGCCGTACAGGGTGCCGCCACCGCGCTGCGCGGTCTGCGTGCTGAAGAACTGCGGCAGCGCATCGAGCTGTTCCGCCACCGTGCCGCCCGGGTCGAAGCTTTTCAGCTCCACCGCCGTCATCGAGGTGACCGGCACGGGCGTCGTCATGCCGTCGGTCTGCCTGATGCGGGTGCCGGTTACCGCGATTTCCTCCACCGCCGCCGCGCCCGGTTCCTGGGCATGCGCCACGCTCTGCACCGTGCCCGCGAAAATCGCGGCCACCGCCGATGCCAGCAGGCTGCGTTTCATCCTGGGTTCCACTGCCATTTCTCTCTCCCCCTCAGTCGTCCCGGCCACCACGGCCGGGCTCGTTGTCGTTTCCACCACCAGCAGTCCCGCCTGGTCGATCTGGGCCTTGACGCCCGTGCCCCTAAACAGGATCTGCAATGCTTCTTCCAGCGGATATTTGCCTTTCAGGCGGTTTGCCTTGATGTCGGTGAAGGCCTTGCTTGGAATCAGGATCGGCACGCCGGCCTGCTGCGCGAACGCCAGCAGCGCCTTTTGCACCGACTGCGAGGGAATATCGAATTCGCGCCGTTCCCCACCCGCGAAAGCCGAGCACGACAGCGCCATCAACAGTCCCACCGCCATTCGCGCGCGCAGGCGCGTCCACCCGTTGCGCTTGCCGGCGAAGGCGTGATCGCCGTGGCTGCACATGCTGTTCGTTTCCCCCTCGGTGCTCGCCATGCCGTCCGGTCACTCTTGCTTGCGTGCCGTCAGCAATATCCGGCCGTCCTCGGCCTCCTCCGAACCGATCTTGAAGTTTCGTTCCATGGAAACCAGCAGGCCGTTGATGTCGCCTGCGCGAAAGTAGCCTTCGATCTGGATGTCACGGATGCTTTCCTCCGCTTCCAGGCGCACCGTGGTGTAGCGGCTTACCTCCTGCAGCACGGTTTCGAGGGTGTCGCCCTGGAACACCAGCATGCCCACGCGCCAGGCGGTCTTCAGCTCCAGTTCTTCGGGCTGCAGCGTGGCGCGCTCCAGCGCCTGTGCGTTCTGCGTCACGGTTACCCGTTCGCCCGCCACCACCGGCGTGCGCCGCTGCACCGGCAGTTCGCCCGCGGCGGGCGGCGGCGCGCTGGACGCGGCTTCGCCCTTTGCGCTATCCACTTCCACGGCCAACTCCAGGAAGTTCACCTTGCCTTCCGTCACCATGATTTCTAGATCCTTGCGCTGTGTGTGTTGAACGGTGAATGCGGTGCCCACCGCTTCCACCACACGGGAACCGACGTAGACGCGAAACGGCCGCTGCGCATCGCTGGCCACGCTAAAGAAGCCTTCGCCGCGCTCGAGCAGCACCTTGCGTTCATTGCGGCTGAACTGCACCCGCAGGCGCGTATCGGTGTTGAGGGTGAGCTCCGATCCATCGGGCAGGTCGACCTGCTTGCGTCCGCCCACCGCGGTTTCGAAGGACTGCTGCCAGTTGCCCATCGCACGCAGGGCGAACCAGGTGCCGCCTCCCAGCGTGGAGACGGCCGCCACCGACGCCGCCAGCGCCAGGAAGCGCCGCCGCGCGGATTGCAGCGCCAGGCTTTTTTGCGCCAGGGGGAAGATTTCCGACAGTTCCGACAATTGCGTTCCCGCCAGGTCCCACATGGCCGCCATGTTGAGCAGCATGCGGCCGTGATGCGGGCTTTCGGCCAGCCAGGCGGCCAGTTGCTCCCGCTCCTGTGGCGTGGCGCCGGCATCGAGCCGCGCCAGCCACAGGCAGGCCTGTTCACGGATTTCCTCGTGCGAACGGCGCGGATCCATGAAGTGGATGATGTTGTTCTTCAAGGGCAGGAGGCCTCCTCGTCCTTGCTGTCGGCCAGCGGGCCAAATTCGGATTCGTCCCAATAGCCTTTGGCCACCAGGTAACTG
>Ga0182745_1004625_pt1 | contig 11438 bp, 8 predicted proteins | sample eDN3rd30CKraftBY_FD_128523 | JGI IMG/M metagenome (GOLD analysis project Ga0182745, IMG submission 128523) | Enriched backyard soil microbial communities from Emeryville, California, USA - eDNA 3rd pass 30_C Kraft BY (version 2) (version 2) | ecosystem: Environmental > Terrestrial > Soil >... | reverse complement strand
CTGAGCCTGCGCACGCTGGGTGCGCAGGGCAGCCAACCCGCCCAGGTCTGCGGCAACTGGGCCAATGCCGTGCTGATCGGCGAGGAGGGCGATTCCGCCGAACTCGTCGCCCCATGACCCCCGCGTAACACCGCTGCTCCCCCACCACACCGACCACGGCCGCCGCGGCCGTGGAACGGGATCGCCCTGCCCGCCATCCGCTGTTCCGTGCGTCACCGCCAGGAGAGAACCCCGATGTTGCCAGCCCGCCGCAATCCCAACCGCTGCCTGATCACGCCGCTGTCGCTGGCCGTGGCCAGCGCCCTTATCGCCATCACCGCGCCCGCGCTCGCGCAGGACGCCGCCACGGACAAAGACAAGGAAAAGACCACCGAGCTGGCCCGCGTCGAGGTCACCGGTTCCAACATCCGCCGCACCGACGTGGAAACCGCCTCGCCGGTGCAGGTCATCAGCAAGCAGGACATCCAGAACATGGGCGCCCGCACCCTGCTGCAGGTGCTGGACAACCTGCCGGCCGCGCGCCCGGCGCAGGTGGACTCCAAGTCGCTGTTCACCGGTTCCGATGGCGCCTCGCAGGCCAACCTGCGCGGCCTCGGTCCGCAGGGCACGCTGGTGCTGCTCAACGGCCGCCGCCTGTCGTACTACGGCGCGCCGTCGGGTTTCCAGACCCAGTTCGTCAACATCGACGCCATTCCCGCCGCCGCCATCGAGCGCATGGAAGTGCTGACCGACGGCGCCTCGGCCGTGTACGGCACCGACGCGGTGGCCGGCGTCATCAACGTCATCACCAAGCGCGACTACCAGGGCTTGGAAGTCAGCGGCACCTGGGACACCGCACCGCGCTTCGATTCCTTCGGCGAGAAGCAGGCCAGCATCACCGGTGGCTTCGGCGACCTGGCCACCGACCGCTACAACGTCTACGCCAGCGTCAACCTGTACGAGCGCAACGGCATCCCGGACAGCGAGTGGTACGACAAGAACCCGGCGCAGTTCTACGTCAACAATCCGGACTACATCAAGAACCTGCGCCTTGACACCGGCAGCGCGCCGGGCGTGTTCAACCCCGGCTATTACTTCGCCTTCGACCCGGTGACCAAGGCGCGCGTGGACGAAGCCGCGCCGGGCTGCAACAACGTGCTGCAGGTGGCCAGCGGCACCCGCTGCATCTGGCAGACGTGGATGAACCGCCAGATCAACGGCGGCGCCGATTCCCGGCGCGTGACTGCCTACGTCAACGGCCATTTCCAGATGAACGACGCCACCGAGGCGTTCGCCGAACTGACCTACACCGACATCGACCTGCGCGCCAACGGCGGCACCCCGCGCGCCTACGGCACCACCACCGGCAACCCGCAGAGCTGGTTCTCGCGCAACACCGGCACCAACGTCAACCAGTTCCTGACCCCGTGGCTGGGCCCGAACAACGAGTACAACCACGCCAGCGACGAGCTGAAGGCCTTGATGGGTGGCGTGGTCGGCCTGAGCTACCTGTTGCAGGACGTGGGCGGCAACCACTTCGGCCAGCGCAACACCGACCAGAGCTACCGCGCGGTGGCCGGGCTGCGCGGCAGCATCGGCGACTGGAACTGGGAAACCGCGTTCGCCACCGCCGGCTCGCACTCGGTCACCTACCAGACCACCAACGTCAACCTGGAGGGCTTCGAGAAGGCGTTCGGCCCGTACACGATCGATCCGGGCACCGGCCGCGTCATCATCTCCGACCACCCGGCGTACAAGTTCGGCGAGATCAGCGAGGCCAACGCCGAGTTGATCCGCGAGGCGTTCCCGACCTTCGACATCCAGTCGTGGACCCGCCTGCACACCCTGGACGGCAAGGTCGAAGGCCCGCTGTTCGACATGCCGGCCGGGCAGGTGCGCGCCGCGTTCGGCTTCAACGCCACCCGCGAGACCTTCTACACGCCGGGCAACCCCGACGCCGCCAACGGCCTGATCACCCAGCAGGGCGGCTCGTGGTTCGACGGCGCGCGCAACACCTACGCGCTGTTCTCCGAGGCGGTGGCGCCGCTGACCGACAAGCTGGAACTGGATGCGGCGCTGCGCGTGGACAAGTACCCCAACTTCAGCGCCAACCTCGCGCCGAAGATCGGCCTGAAGTACCAGGCGTTGCCGCAGCTGATGCTGCGCGGTACCTATTCGGAAGGCTTCCGCGCGCCGAGCCTGGCCGAGTCCGGCACCGGCGGCGTGTATGCGCAGCTCGGCGGCTACCGCGACGAGACCCGCTGCGCCGAGACCAACGCGATCGCCGGCCTGCTGCGGCAGTCGCAGCGGCAGACCGACGTGGACCTGGGCAACGCGTTGTTCAACTCCGACTGCAGCCGCAACGTGGCGCGCATGACCCAGCCGAACCCGGACCTGAAGCCGGAGAAGGCGAAGATCGCCACCCTGGGCTTCGTGTTCGAGCCGACCGCGTGGCTGTCGCTGTCGGCCGACTACTGGTTCGTCTACCGCCGCAACGAGATCGTCGCGCCGGACTACAGCAACCCCGAGGAGATCAGCGCGCTGACCCGCTTCCCGATCACCGAGGCCGACCTGTCCAACCTGGCGGTGCTGGCCAGCATGTGCAACGACCCGGCCAGCGGCGTGAGCTGTCCTTCCACCCTGCCGGGCTACAGCACCGGCAACGTGTCCAGCGTCATCGGCCAGTACAAGAACCGCGGCCGCACCCTGATCGACGGCTTCGACGTGGACGCGCGCAGCCGCTTCGACCTGGGCGAATGGGGCAAGTTGAACATCGGCGTGGCCGCGACCATCACCCATCGCAACATGTACAACTCCGACGACGTGGACGGCTGGTACTACGGCAACTTCGTCGGCTACTACGACAACCCGCGGGTGCGCGCCACCTTCAACGCCAACTGGAACTACGGCAACTGGGACACCGGCTTCTACGTCAACTACGTCGGCAAGACCAAGTGGGCGTGGGACCGCATCGACGCGGAGGACAACAATGCCGAGACCTGCACCGGCAGCTACGTCGCGGTGGCGCCCAGCCAGTGCGACGGCGCGCCGTCGTGGTGGACGGCCAACCTCAGCGTGAACTGGCGGCCGGTCGAGAAGCTGAGCGTGGGCGTGACGGTGAAGAACCTGTTCAACCGCCTGCCGTTCTTCGACCCCAACGACTGGATGAACTTCTCCGGCTACACCAACAACTTCGGCCGCATCTACAGCGTGACGGCGACCTACAAGTTCTGAGGACGCAGGATTCCTCCCCTTCATGCGTGGCAGGGAGGGGAGGAAGATGGCCCCGCAGGACGCCGTCGCTCCGGCCGCTGCCGGCGTGGCCCACGAAAGAGGAAACGCAATGAAACGCAGGGAATTCATCATGGCCGGCGCGGCCCTGGCGGCCACCAGCCTGTTGCCCTCCACCCCGGCCTGGGCACGCAACCGCACGCTGCGGCTGGGCATGATCGGCACCGGCATGCGCGGCCAGGTACTGCTCAAGGAACTGCTGCGCCGCGACGACGTGGACGTGGTCGCGCTGTGCGACATCGAGCCGATCATGCTCGGCCGCGCGGTGGAGCAGGTGGCCCGGGCCGGCAAGGCGGCGCCCAAGACCTATGGCGGCGACCGCGACGCCAACGCATGGAAGCGGCTGCTGGAGCAGCGCGGGCTGGATGGCGTGGTCATCGCCACGCCGTGGGAACGGCACGCGCCGATGGCGGTCGCGGCGATGCAGGCCGGCGTCGCGGTGGGCTGCGAGGTGGTGGCCGGCATCACCCTGCAGGACCACTGGGACGTGCTGAATACCCAGCTGTCCACCGGCACCCCGTACATGCTGCTGGAGAACGTGTGCTACCGCCGCGACGTGATGGCGGCCCTGCAGATGGTGCGCGAAGGGCTGTTCGGCGAGCTGGTGCACCTGCAGGGCGGTTACCAGCACGACCTGCGCGGGGTGAAGTTCAACGACGGCAACCCCGACCACCCCTATGACAGCGGCGTCGAGTTCGGGCCGAAGGGCTGGAGTGAAGCGCGCTGGCGCACCGAGCATTCGGTCAAGCGCAACGGCGAGTTGTACCCCAGCCACGGCATCGGCCCGTGCGCGATGTACACCGGCATCAACCGCGGCAACCGCTTCACCCACATCAATGCCTTCGCCAGCAAGGCGCGCGGCCTGCACGAATACACCGTGGAAAAGAGCGGCGGCAGCACCCACCCGAGCACGCAGGTGCAGTTCAAGCTCGGCGACATCGTCACCACCACGCTGGCCTGCGCCAACGGCGAGACCATCCTGCTGCAGCACGACACCTCGCTGCCGCGGCCATATTCGCTGGGCTTCCGGGTGCAGGGCACCAAGGGCCTGTGGATGGACCTCAACCACGGCATCCACATCGAGGGCCGCAGCCCGCCGCACCAGTGGGAGGACTTCAAGACCTACCAGGACCAGTACGAGCATCCGCTGTGGAAGCAGCATGCCGACACCGCGGCCGGCGCCGGCCACGGCGGCATGGACTGGTTCGTCATCCACGCCTTCGTCGAGGCGCTGAAGGCGCGGGCGCCGATGCCGATCGACATCTTCGACGCGGTGACCTGGAGCGCGATCACCCCGCTGTCCGAGCAGTCCATCGCCAACGGCTTCCAGACCCTGGAGTTCCCGGATTTCACCGGCGGCGCGTGGCGGAACCGCAAGCCGATCTTCGCCTTCGACGCGAGCTATTGAGCCCTTGCGGGCTTCGCCCTTCTCCCTCCGGGAGACGGCTCGGCAGGATTGCCGTGCCGCACGGCGAAGCCGCCCGAAGGGTGAGGCACAGGGATGTGCCGAATGCAGGTGCCCCGAAGGGGCGGATGAGGGTACGGGCGAAGCCTCGTACAACTGGACAACATGGGGCTTCGCCCCGACCCTCTCCCCAACCCCTCTCCCGTGGGGAGAGGGGCTCGAAGCATTACGGACCGGGCATCACGGCGCGATGGTTTTCCGCGTCGATTCGCCGGTTTCGGCATCCGGGTCGGCCACCGGCGACGGCGGCAAGGCCGGCACCTCGGCCGGCGTCGCCAGCTCCCCGGCGTGGTTGGGTGCGGCCATCATCTTCGCCTTGCGCCAGTTGCCCCAGCGGTAATAGGCCATGATCAGCAGCATCGAGCAGAACGCGCTGACCGGGAAGCTCCACCAGATCGCGTCGGCACCCATCAGCGGCTGCATCCACAGCGCGAACGGCACGCGGATGCCCCACATCGCCACCGCCAACACCAGTAGCGGCGCTACCACCGCGCCGGTGGAGCGCACCACGCCGGCGACCACGAAGTTCACCCCGAAGAACAGGAACGACCACACCGCGATGTGGTTGAGGTGGCGGCCGATCTCCAGCGCCGGGCTGGCCGCCGGCAGGAACAGCGCCAGCGTGCTGCGGTCCAGCAGGATGATCGGCGCGATCAGCGCACCGGTCAGCAGGAAATTGAACAGCACGCCGGTGCGCGCGGTGGCGTCCACCCGCTGCCACAGCCCGGCGCCCACGTTCTGCGCCGCCATCGACGAGCAGGCCGCGCCGATCGCCATCGCCGGCATCTGCACGTAGGTCCACAGCTGCAACGCCGCGCCGTAGGCCGATGCGGTGTCCACCCCGTAGCCGTTGACCATGCTGATCATCATGATCATCGCCAGCGAGATCAGCACCATCTGCAGGCCCATCGGCACGCCCTTGACCACCAGCGCCTTGAGGATGGCCGCGTCGATCTTCAGCAGCGCCGCATCCTTGCGCCCCAGCCACAGCATGTGCCGCTTGTTGCGCAGGTACAGCAGCAACGCCGCCAGCGACAGCGCCTGCGCGCAGAACGTGGCCCATGCCGCACCGGCCACGCCCAGTTCCGGGAACGGGCCGAGGCCGAAGATCAGCAGCGGGTTGATGCCGATGTCCAGCAGCACCGACAGCAGCAGGAAGCGGAACGGCGTGCGCGAGTCGCCGGCGCCGCGCAATGCTGCGGTGATGAAGGCGAAGGCGTACAGCAACGGCATCGCCAGGAAGATCACCTTCAGGTAGGCGTCGGCCATCGCCAGCGATTCGGCCGGCGTGCCCATCGCCAGCAGCAGCCGGTGCGACAGGAACCAGCCCAGCACCGCGATCACCACCGACAGGCCGATGAAGAAGGTGGCGCTGGTACCCATCACCCGCCGCGCCTGCGGCAGGTCGCGCGCGCCGATGGCCTGGCCGATCAGGATGGTGGCGGCCATGCCGATGCCGAACACCGAGCCGATCAGGAAGAACATGATGTTGTTGGCGTTGGCCGTGGCGGTCAGCGCCGCCTCGCCGAGGAACTTGCCGACCCAGATCGCGTTGACCGAGCCGTTCAGCGACTGCGCGATGTTGCCGGCGAGGATGGGCAGGGCGAACAGCAGCAGGCTGCGGCCGATCGGGCCTTCGGTCAGCGAACGGGACGAAGCGGCAGGCGTCATGGGCGTCGGTCGGTGGATGAATGCGGACACTAGCATTGCCGGTGTGACGGCGGTTGCGGCCGGCGCTACGATGCGGCCTTGACCGGGTTCCGCCGGTGCAAGGAGAGGACGATGCTGAAACACGTGTGTGTTGCGATGCTGGTACTGGGGCTGTCGGCCTGCGCAAGTTCCGATCGGTTGATGGATGCCAACGTGCGCCCGACCGACCATGCCGACTGCCTGGTCGGCAACGACCGGCTCGACAGCGAGCGCGCCAGCGGCGCACGTTCGCTGCGCGACAAGCGCTGCAACCCCGACGACAGCCTCAACTGGACCATCGGCCAGCCGCGCAAGGACGCGATGGAAGTGGACTTCAAGAAAAAGCATGACTGAAGCGGAAAACGCACCGGCGTCCGGCGTCCGCCTGGACGTGTGGCTGTGGGCGGCGCGCTTCTTCAGGACCCGCAGCCTGGCCAAACAGGCGGTGGAGACCGGCAAGGTCGAGGTCGGCGGGCAGCGGCCCAAGTCCTCGCGCAGCGTCCGGGTGGGCGACGCGCTGCGCGTGCAGCGCGGCGACGAGGTGTTCGAGGTCGGGGTGCGCGGCCTGAGCGACAGCCGCGGCCCGGCGCCGGTGGCGCAGGCGCTGTACGAGGAAACCGCTGCGTCGAAACAGGCGCGCGAGGAACGGCGCCGGCAACGCGCCGCCGCCCGCGACGGCTACCAGCCGCCGGAGTACAAGCCCGACAAGCGCGCGCGGCGGCTGATCCGCGCGCTGGGCGACATCGACGCGCTGTAAAGGCTTCCGGTAGCGCTGGTGGGCCGGCCGCTGGTCGGCACCGATCCCCCCATTCTCCGGTAGTGCCGGCCGCTGGCCGGCACCCCCGCATGACCGACATCGTGCAGATGCCGGCCAGCGGCCGGCACTACCGGGTGAGGTTCGGCCGCGCGCCGGGAGCGCAGGCCTCATCCAACCAACGGCAGCTCGCACAGGAACAGCACGGCGTGGACCTTGCGCAGTTCCTCGGCATGCTCGCCGATGAAATCGCGCAGGCGCTGCTCGGTGTCCAGCAGTTCCAGGCACTGCGGGTGGCGCATGTCGCCCAGCTCCGGGTGGTGGTGCGACAGCCGCTCGCCGGGCAGATGGCCGGCGCTGACCGGGAGCAGCATGGCCTGGCGGATGTCGGCCCTGCGCGCGACCGCCAGCAGGTGGCGGGCGAGCGCAGGTGCGGTGAGGTGGTGCCAGAAGCGTGTCGCCCGGGCCTTGGCGGCGGTCGGGAAATACAGCCGCAGCGCGGCGAGTTGGCGCGGGTGTCCGGCGGGTGCGGTCATGGCGTGGTGTCCTCTCCGGAAGCACCGGCTTCGCCTGCCGGCTTTTTCTTCTGCCGGTGGAACTGCGCCAGTTCGGCGATGCGCAGCCCCTCGGGGACGGCGGCGCGATGCTTGCGGTGCTTGCCGTGGCCCACGCGCTGGGCGTGGTAGATGCCGGTATGGCCGGAGAACAGGTAGGCGGTGATGCAGCCGATGGCGGCGAGCGGACCGATCTCGGCGCCGAACAGTTCCATCGCCATCAGGGTGGTGGCGATGGGCGTGTTGGCCGCGCCAGCGAACACCGCCACGAAGCCGATGCCGGCCAGCATCGGGAACGGCAGGTGCAACAGCGGCGCCAGCGCGTTGCCCAGCGTCGCGCCGATGTAGAACAGCGGCGTGACTTCGCCGCCCTTGAAGCCGGTGCCGAGCGAAACCACGGTGAAGCACAGCTTGCCGAGGAAATCCCACGGCGCCATCGGTTGCCGGAAGGACTGCTCGATGGTGGGAATGCCGAGGCCGATGTACTGGTACGCATCCAGCGCCCACGCCGCGACGGCGACCACGATGCCGCCCACCGCAGGGCGCAGCGGCGCGTAGCCGATGCCGCGCTTGACCAGCGCGCCGAGCCGGTGGGTCGCGGTGGCGAACAGCATGCCGACCAGCCCGAACACGATCCCGGCGGCAACCACCGCCATCACGCTGCCGAAGCCGACCGGGACGATCCCGCCCATCGCGTAGTGCGTGTGGTGCACGCCCCAGAGCAGGCATACCCGGTCGGCGACGATGCCGGCGACCACGCACGGGAACAGCGCGTCGTAGCGCATGCGGCCGATGGCCAGCACCTCCAGCCCGAATACCGCGCCGGCCAGCGGCGTGCCGAATACCGAGGCGAAGCCGGCGCTCATGCCGGCCATCAGCAGGATGCGCCGGTCTTCGCGCTGGATGCGGAACACATGGGTGAGCTGGTCGGCCAGCGCGCCGCCCATCTGCACCGCGGTGCCTTCGCGCCCCACCGAGGCGCCGAACAGGTGCGAGACGACGGTGCCGCCCAGCACCAGCGGCGCCATGCGTAGCGGCACGACCTTGTTGGGGTCGTGGATCTCGTCGATGATCAGGTTGTTGCCGCCATCGACCGCCTTGCCGAGCCGGTGGTAGACCCAGCCGACGCCGAAGCCGGCCAGCGGCAGCAGCCAGACGATCCAGCGGTGGCTTTCGCGCCAGCCGGTGGCGTGGTCGAGGGCGATCAGGAAGAAGGCCGAGGCGCTGCCGGCCAGCAGGGCCACGCTGCCGGCGATGACGAGCCACTTGCCGATGTACGGCAGCAGTTCCAGTTGTTCGGGTCGGGGGAATCGGTGCATTGGTCGGGTCTGCTCGAAGGGATCGGGCCGACCAATGACGGGGTGTGGACGCGAACGCCTACAGCCCCGGCCGTGGCCGGGTGTCTGCAGGCGTCATCAGCAGCATGGTTCCGCTGCGGTTGAAGGAGGAACGCCATCTCCTTGGCGGCGGATTATGGCAAGGCCGTGCGTGGCCCGTCCAGAAGCGGGACCAGGACGCATCGCCATCGAGTCACGCATCGCCGGGATCCGCGCCCGCAACCGGCGTTTCGGCCCAAGGAAAAGGTTCTTCGCCCGATTGCGGGAAGCTGCTCATGCCATCTCGTGGAGCGGGGCTTGCCCCGCTGGGGCTCTACCGGGAAGGCCCCAGCGGGGCAAGCCCCGCTCTACGGTGCGGCCGTGAGCTTTTCTGCATCGTCCTCAGCCGGAGAACCCAAACGGAAAACGCCACCTCGCGGTGGCGTTTCGTCGTTCGGATTACGCCGGTTTCAGCGTTTGCCGCTGCCCAGCAGGCCGCTGCCGAGCTTGATCAGGTCGGACACGCCGAACTGGCCGTCGCCGTCCTGGTCCAGCACGCTGCCGAGCAGGTTGCCGCCGATGCCGCCGGCCTGCGCCACGCGCTGCTTTTCCTGGCCGAGGATCTGGCTCAGGCCGCCGGCGCTGGCCTGCTGGCCGCCGCTGCCGATGCGCTGGGCGAGGTAGGCCATCACGATCGGGGCGAGGATCTTCAGCAACTGGCTGGCGTTGCCCTGGCTCAGGCCGGTGGCCTGCGCCAGCCCGGTCTCGGCGCGGCCCTGGTTGCCGCCGAAGATGTGGCCGAGGATGCCGGCGCCATCGGCCGCCGCGCTGTTGCCGCCGCCACCGAGCACCGCGCCGAGGACGCTGCCGATGTCCAGCCCGCTGTGGTTGTTCTGCAGGGCGCCGAGCAGGGCTTCGGCGCCCTGCGGCTTGGCCGCGTTGTTGCCCAGCGCACCCATCAGCAGCGGCAGCGCCGCACCGATGGCGCCGGAGGCCTGCTGGCTGTCGAGGCCGAGTTGCTGCGACACCTGCTGCAGCGGTGCGCCCTGGAGCTGGGAAAGGATGTCGTCGGTCAGGCTCATCGTGGCGTGGTCCTTGCGGTGGGATAACACCGGCATGGTAGCGCCGTGGCGACGGTTGCAGGCATGCCCTGCGAGGCAGGGTGAGGCCCGGTGATGCGGGGCCGCCGCCGCTTCGCCTTCCCCGCGGGGGCGGGGAAGGCGGCGTGCCTCAGGCGAGGCTGTTGGGCGACTCTTCGCCGGCGAACGCGCCGAGCTTGCGCAGGGCGGCCTCGACGCCGGCGCCATAGGCCGGGTCGGCCTTGCTGCAGTTGTCGACGTGGCGGCGCTTGATGAAGTCCGGGGCATCGCCCATCGCGCGGGCGGTGTTGTCGAACAGCACCTGCTGCTGCGCCGGGGTCATCAGCCGGAACAGGTCGCCGGGCTGCTTGTAGTAGTTGTCGTCGTTGTCGCGGTAGTTCCACCAGTCGGCGTCGCCGTTGATCTTCAACGGCGGTTCGCGGTACTGCGGCTGCTCCTGCCACTGCTGGAAGCTGTTGGGCTCGTAGTGGGGCAGGCCGCCGTAGTTGTCGTCGACGCGGCCGATGCCGTCGCGGTGGTTGCTGTGCACCGGGCAGCGCGCCTTGTTGACCGGGATCTGCTGGTAGTTGGTGCCCAGCCGGTAGCGCTGCGCGTCGGCGTAGTTGAACAGGCGCGCCTGCAGCATCTTGTCCGGCGACACGCCGATGCCCGGCACCAGGTTGGACGGCGCGAACGCGCTCTGCTCGACGTCGGCGAAGAAGTTCTCCGGGTTGCGGTTGAGCTCGAACTCGCCGACCTCGATCAGCGGGTAGTCGCCCTTCGGCCATACCTTGGTCAGGTCGAACGGGTGGTAGGGCACCTTCTCCGCGTCGGCCTCCGGCATCACCTGCACGTACATCTTCCACTTCGGGAAGTCGCCGCGCTCGATCGCCTCGTAGAGGTCGCGCTGGTGGGTCTCGCGGTCATGGCCGATGGCCTCGGCGGCCTCGGCGTCGGTCAGGTTCCTGATGCCCTGCTGGGTGCGGAAGTGGAACTTCACCCAGTAGCGTTCGCCCTGTTCGTTCCAGAAGCTGTAGGTGTGCGAGCCGAAGCCGTGCATGTGCCGGTAGCTGGCGGGGATGCCGCGGTCGCTCATCACGATGGTGACCTGGTGCAGCGCCTCGGGCAGCAGGGTCCACCAGTCCCAGTTGTAGGTGGCCGAGCGCAGGTTGGTGCGCGGATCGCGCTTGACCACCTTGTTGAGGTCCGGGAACTTGCGCGGGTCGCGGATGAAGAACACCGGGGTGTTGTTGCCCACCATGTCCCAGTTGCCTTCCTCGGTGTAGAACTTCAGCGCGAAGCCGCGGATGT
>Ga0182745_1004624_pt1 | contig 11441 bp, 3 predicted proteins | sample eDN3rd30CKraftBY_FD_128523 | JGI IMG/M metagenome (GOLD analysis project Ga0182745, IMG submission 128523) | Enriched backyard soil microbial communities from Emeryville, California, USA - eDNA 3rd pass 30_C Kraft BY (version 2) (version 2) | ecosystem: Environmental > Terrestrial > Soil >... | reverse complement strand
GAAAAACACAAACTCTCGGCCAGACAGAAATGTTTGGCTCACTTTTTTCAATGATCCAGAAGCTTCCGGTGGCACAGACATTTCTGTCTGTGCATTTTTCAACAGGCTGCTAACCCGCTTTGTTGAGTTCGATCCGGCGGGCGTCCTGTGGGCGATTCAAGGTTCGATAGGCCTTGATCAGCCCTTGCCGTTCAAAAGTGTCCAGCTCCTGATGCCGTCGTAACTTGTCTTCCAGAATTTGAATGAGGGTCTGTGACTGACCGCCGGAGATCATTCGCTGATATGCCCAGGGTTTCTTTCGGATTGGCATTTGGTTCGACTCCAGGAGTTCCAGACACAATTGGGCCGCTGCGGCATTGACTCGCATTAATTCAATCTGCCGGATTTTCAGCGCCAATTTAATAGTCGGATTCCGGGCGGCCGCTTCCAGTTCTTTCAGGCTGGCTTGATCGGCCTCTGTTTGTGTTTCGGACAGCAGTGTTTCTAAAAATGGATTTTCTTCCGGCATTCGGCCTGGATTGGCTTCGGCAGCGGCTAGCAGGTCGTTCCAGCGTTCAATCCCTGTCAGGCAGCGGGCTCGTCGAGCATAAAGCGTGCTGAGTTCATATTTGTCTGAAGTCTGCCCCAAGGCCAGCGTGAACAGGTCTCGAGCAGAATTCAGTTGTTTCTCATTGAGAAACAGGTTTCCCAATGCCGCCAGCAGATGGCTGTTGGCCTGATTGTGGATCATCTGTTCTGCTGCCTGGCGTGCCGGTTCTGATTTTCCCGTCTTCAGCAACAACTCAATTTTTTGCAGTTGTCGAGACTCCGTCTGTCCATCTGGAAGTGACAAAGCAGCTTCCAGTTCCTGCAAGGCCGGAGCCAGTTGCCCAGCCTTGACGTAGTATTGAGTCAGTGCATCGCGCGTTCCCAGTCCTTGGCGCTCGGGGGGAATGGAGTTCAAAATTGCAAAGAGATCGAGATCATCCAGTTGCTGAAAAGGAGTTTTCACAAGCATCTGAATCAAGGAGTTGGCTTGAGAACGGACGACACGTTCAATCGCTTCACGTTGTCGGACCTTCTGATTGGGGATCAAGTTCGCTTGATACTCACAGACTCGGGCCAGCAGAAAATTGAGCAATGGTTGATCTGGTTGCTGTTCGAGTTGTTGGCTCAGCAGGGTGGCGGCCATGGGATAGTCGAATTTTCGCAATGCGGCATCGATTCGAAGAAACGGCGATAAGATCGCGTCGTGGCGAACAAGCAGATCACGCGGGGGATGCTCGTCAACAGCGGGAATGTCGACTTCGGCTGACTGGCCGATGCGTTTCCATTCTTCCAGTAATTTTCCCTCTGGTGATCTGGCGGTCACGAGTACGATCTCGCCTGCTGCATTCTGCTCGAAGGCCAGTTGATATTGCAAAGCCCCTTTGACGAGCAGTTGGCTGGCAACCGGAACCTGGTGTTGACGGTCGAAAGTGATTCGCATGACGGCATCCGGATGGTTCCGATCAATCCAGTCCAGCGTGGTCTGCTCTCCTTGTTGATCATGCAGGCGAATGGCGAAGTGCTGTGCCAGTTGTGTATTCGAAAAATGAGGCATCCAAGGGAAGGTGTCCGAAATCACCTGACGGATATTTTCTCCCCAGCGATCGATCTCGACCTTGGTGAGTTGTGGATCGGTCAGTGCTCCGAACTCTCCATCGCAACGTAATTGCCATGTATCGGTCAGCAGTTCCATCCTGAGTCCGTTCTTGCGAATCTGGAACGTGCGTTGTGGAGTAGAGTCTGGTCGCTGAGAAGTATTCGTTACTTTCCAGGTCTCCGAAAACCGTTCGGGAATTTTACGTACCTGCAGCAATTTCAATTCTTCCGGCGTGCCTACCGCTTTCGGAGCAGGTTGTGGCGGCCAGTGCACCAGCGGCGATTCCAACAGGGACATCGCAGCAGGCGTCAGCGATCGTGCCAGTTCCGGCTGGGCTTCAAGATACCGGTTTTGCAACATGACCCGTCGCAGCTGAACCAGAATATTTTCGACGTCTTCATGGGCAGCTTGCGTCTGTGTGATGATCAAAGACATTGTGGGAGGGTGAACGGTGATGGTTCCCCCTTCGCCGTCGAGATCAAGCCAGGGGGATGCAGTGCTCAGATGCAACCCTTGAATCAGGTCACTAAAGTCCCAGCCTTGCAGATCTTCTTCACTGAAGACAGGCATCCGGGCTGGAAAAACGCGACGTCCGGCAGCAGGAGCCTGCTGCAACGCACGAAGCAATTGGCCGATCTCTTCCTGGGCTCCGGTTGTTTGTCGCACGATAAAGGCCATGGCATGATGAGAGTAGGAAAGATCTCCCCCCTCGCCATCCACCATGAACCATGTCGTTCGAATATTGTTCTGGATGCTGTAAAGCACCTCGTCTACGCTGGCAGGTATTCCACTTCCTTTGAGAAGTGTGGAAATCTGTGCGAAGAATTCCGGCTCCTCTTCTTCCATATGAACAGGGTCGGAGTCGTTACGATCAGCAGGCTCGCCGGCGGGTTGATCGGGAGTTGTCTCGGACTTTTGCGGAGGTCCGATGACAGAGAGACCCGGAACAGAGATCCCCGGGTCTGTGGCGGGTACAGTTGGTGAGGTGGAACCGGGATTGCCACCGCCCATCCCCATCCCACCACCAAACCCTCCCCCCATACCTCCCATGCCACCGCCGAATCCTCCACCCATGCCACCCATCATGCCCCAGCCAGACATCCCCGGCCAGCCCATCCCCGGCCAGCCCATCCCGTAATAATTGATGAATGGATTCTTGTGGATTTTCCTCTCGGCGGGTTCATCATAAACAATTCCCGCCCCGGAATAGACGCGCAGCGTGAAGTGTTCTTCATCAACAGCTTTACTGGTGATACGAATGACTTCGCGATCCGGAATCATTTTCAGCGTGACTCGTTGAATATCGGACAGGACCGTTCGCATGACGAATTCTGCGGGCACTTCTTCAAAGTCCCAGACACGAGTTTTTTCCTCTCCCGTCAAGGATTCATCTTCCAGGGCTTTGCGGTCGACACGGACCGGCAGTTGCAGTTCTCGTTGCAGCCAGCCGGCGACATCCAGCACTGTATTCTCGTGAAAGTTGACGGTGACTTTCTTTTGAAGTGCTTTTTGTGCCCGTTCAAAAAATGCCCGATCCGTATCGACATAGGGATTGACCAACTGGATGGGATCTGGCAGATGGTCTGTGCGAACCAGGTCGACCACGGGATAGAGACGGGTTTCCAGCCGTTCATCGGCGTCTGCGACAGAAGTGATTTCCAAGGTGTAAGGAGATTCCAGAGCGGTCAGCGAGACCCCGCCAACGTCCTGCAGGCTGTGATAAAGCAGGTTTCGCAGCGTAATTCCATTGAGTCCTGTAAAGTTGATTTCTTCGTTGCCTGACAGACTTTCCTGCTCCAGGCTGCGATTGTTCAGGAAGACGTTCAGCCCGGTTCGGGAACGGACAAAGGCCACAAACTCTTTGAGCGTCATGATTGAAACGGGCAGGTCGAAATGTCTCATCATCTGCACGGCCAGGGGATGCCGATGCAGATAATCCGGGCTGATTTCCCCAACTCCCAGAGAAAGATTTGTCAGGTTCAAAGCAGGAAATGAAGAGGGGGTCGAACGGTCAAACAGCGGACGCGAGCCTCCCAGATCACGAATGGCAAGGGCCATGCGCAACTGGCCCAGGGCCTGATCTTTCAATCGTTTGACCTGCTCCACGCCTTGTTGTTCGGGAAGTAATTCCAGCAACAGCAACTTCTGCATGGCGAGATCCGGAGAGTTGGCCTGTAGAAGTTTTTCGATCTGTTGAATTTGAAAATCGAACTGCGCCTTCGTGAGTTTGTAGATCGGAAACGGACCCTGATTGACGCCATCGGCGTCTGAGTCCTGAATGAGTTGCGGCCGGCGGTCATCCAGCGGGACCGCGACCAGCGCCTCGGCGGGCTTCCAGTACTGGTGACGCAATTTGCGGTCGATCTTCCAGCGAACATAGTCGTTTTCATTTTCCAGCACCAGAAACGCCGTTAACGGGCTCATCAGGCTCCATTCTTGAGACAGCGCGATGATCTCATTTCGGTCGGGATGATTCAGTTTGAAGTTTCCCGAAATGAGTTGCTCCAGCTTCCGTTGTGCCCACAGACGTCCGGTGAAAACTGCTTGAGAGTTATCCCCCACCTCTTCTGGAATGGTGTACTCCCGACGTTGTCCTGCTACGGTGACCGCCAGTTTCAATGCGGCCTGGTCCAGACATTTTCCATAAATATACAGGGCTTGTCCCGCAGTCTGATAAGGGGCTGTAAAGAGTTCGGCCTGTGGACTCTCCAGCAACTCGACCCGATCGACAGACAATGGGGCTGGCAGACCTGAGAGCACCCATGTCATCAGGCTGCTGAGGTGTGCTGTGGTGAAATAGCGACCACCAGTCAGGGAAACCCCCTGCTTCAACATGGAAGAATCATTGTTTTGATTGACGGGGCTCACTGCGGAAAAAATGACCCGTTGAGAATCTCCCGGTGCGGGCTTCAAGATCTCAATCCATTGGGATTCGGCAGAACTGCCCGTCCCTATTCCATCTCCCAGATAAATGAGTTGCTGACGTCGAGTTTTTGTGTCGGAGTCGAGGAAGAGTTGACCGGCATATGCAAATGCGGTCTGCAGATGACTGGGTCCCTGGGCAAATTCAAGATCCAGGGTGTCAAGGGCTGCCCGAGCGGCAGAAGTATGTGGAGATGTCCAGTCCCGGGAAATCCGGCGGAGTTCTAAATCGGCACAGGCAATTTGAAAACGATCTTCCAGGGGCAGATTTGCCACAATGGTCTGGACGGCCTGCCGGGATTGATCCAGCGAGATCTGGCTGCTGCCCGAGGTGTCCACCAGAATCAGGACATCATTGGGAGGTTGCCGTTGCGGTTCTGTTGGCAGAGCCGGTTCTGGAATTGTGGCGACAAAATATTTCTGTCCCCCATTCAGCCTGTTTACGATGTAACTTTCCGCACTGGGCTGCGTACGGACGGGGCGACGAAACTTCAATTGAAAGGAATCGGGAGGCTGTTCTGTGAAACGCTGTTCTTTGAATTCACACACTCCGTTCAATTTGTAGCGGAATGGAAGTTCCGGATGAGTGAACGAACGCACTGATCTTTTTTCCACCGGCCCGGCGATTGTTCCACTCAACTGAAAATCACGGATCGGCTGCAAGTCCGACATCAACGGCAATTGAAAAAAGTATTCCCGATTTTCTTCGACGAGTGGAACGGTAAAATCCAGCAGGATGCGTTTGGAATCATGGGCGAAGATGGGAAAAACCCGCATGCGGAACAGGTTGTCTCCCAGTTGCTCCAGTATGGCCGGGTCCCGTTGCCCCCGCACAATAGAAGTATAGATCGAGCTCGCCCGCTGGCGTTCGATCAATTCCCCTTCGACAAGAGTGGACCGGTCCACAAACATGGCAAACCGGCTGACGGAAGCGCCGGGCGGCAGATTGAAAACATAAGTCCCTTCCTGCCGCTGACCAGTGGGATTGAAGAATGACTGGTCGATCTGCACCAAAGCCACGGGAGGTTGCATCACAACATGCACGTGATACCGATCAATCTCCAGGCGTTTGAAGGCATTGGTCTGCTGATCATGAACGACAAGTTGACCGGGCCCCTGGACCGCCGCCGGCACCAGCCATTGCTCTACAGCTGCCACCCAACGGTCCTTGCCTTCAGGCGTCCGCTGCACTTTGATTTCCTGCCCCTTCAAGACCAGATGCATCGGGGCGGTGAGTTGTGTTTCGGTTCCTGCCAGCGACAGCAGTGCATTCCCTTCCAGAAGGTTCAACGTCAGGGCATCGCCGTCCCGATCAAGGTGAAGCACCGCTTGACCGGAAATGGTGATACCGGCCTCTGCAGAATGAATCTTCCAGGAGGCCTTTGGGGCCGTCGAACTGAACCGCATCCGCCCCCAGACCAGCGTGAATTCATGTTCCGAGAACCGACTCTCAAGACCAGTGGCTGCATCCAGCATCAGAACCACTTCTTCCAGCGCCTGTGGTTCTTCCAGTTGGATTTTGACAAACCCTGCTGCAGAGGTGCGTAAGGACGTACTCTCCGGAATGTCATCGCCGGGATGAAGGATTCCCCATGCCGCTGCACCGGTCGCCCGTCCTGCCAGATCGCCAGGCCCGCTTAAAAGAGATGCCCCTGGACAAGACCGGCTCTCAGAGAGCAAGCAAATTACGGCCACTGATACGGAGAGAAGAATGGAGACTCGCGAATTGGGCCGCCAGCAACTGATGACTCGCATGAATACCCCCTGTCACTGTTCTCACTGTGAATTTGAAGAACGGGGTGAGCGTAGCTGATCTGATCTCTTTATGATCTTGATCCATCAGCCATGAAAAAATCAAGAATGCGGCGAATTTGATTCGAAATTCAAGCCAACAGCAGATCGCATTCCACAAATGAACCGGACAAGTTCTTGGAGCAAGTTGCCCCCCTCCAACGGCATACTGTGCTGGTCTAGACCAGTTTGGTCTTTGATGTGCCCGCGTCGAAAAGGTTTCACTTGATGAAAGACTGAATACCGCGAGGCAAGTCCGCCACAAGATTGACTAAAACGCACTCAAGACATTCAACCTTGAATGCCGGGGAGATTCGCGACTTCCCGATGAGGGGCGAACTCCTCTTTGATGCTGGCCCAGTAAACCATGGCATCCTCCCAGAGAATTGGCGGAGTGACCGAGAGGAGGATGGAGCCCTGCACTCGTTCTGCACCAGCCAGTTGGGTCAATCGCTTCAATCCGGAGATCAGGACCGCGCGTTCCGGGGCGGGCAACTGCTTCATCCATCCCGCCGGCTCGATGGTCTCGATGAGATGTCCCTGAAAGTACTCCCAGGTCAGCCTGGCGGGCGAATCGGGCAGGTCCTTTCGCAGGAGTTCGAGATCGATACGATTGGTGGCAGCGTGGACGTGCCGGACAGCAAGCTTTGTCTCCGGAAGAAAATGAACTTCTTCCAGAAGGGCGATCAGTTCACGTTCGACAAAATGCCGCACGGCCTCCTCGGCATGATGAATGCCGGCGCGCTTGCGTTCGACGCGGCTCTCGTCCTTCGCCCCTTTCTTGCGAATGAATCGGCGGAGAGTGGCAAACGACTTTGGCAGTGTTCCCGAGTGAAACCCCGGGCGCAGCAATCGCAGCATCGTTTCACCATGTTGCCCGATGGCCTCCGCCCCAAAACGCCGAGACCTGTTGGCCGCATAGAGTCGCCAATTTTCTTTCAGTTCCCAGACCAGAAATCCAAAAACTCCGGGAATCAGCCAGATGGTCGTCAGCACAACCGTCTGCGCCTGTTTTCGTCCCAGGTATGGAGCCAGTTTTTGTACAAAAATGGGCCACGCGGGAAAGATGATCTTATGGGAGACGGTGACCACCGGAAAATGTTTCAACGGATTAATCTGCGGCTCCACCAGTAAAGTGAAAATGAAGACCACCACATAAGAAATGAAGAACCAGAAAACTCCGCCGATCAGTTTGACCCACTTCAGCGCGCGGTCGTCACCGGTGCGAAAACGCAACCATTCATCCACCGTGTAAACAACGCGTTCCAGGGAAATCAACAGCCAGTCGAAAATGTCCATAATCCATTGGACCAGGGCTGAGAAAACGTGCATTTTGAATTCCTGCCAGGCACGCACCAGCAGGTCGACAGTCCGTTCCGAAACAAAACGCCCCACTGGCGAATTCAAAAACAGGGCCGTCACCAGATACAGATCCAGAATGGTCCGAAATTCCCAGGTCCGGCCGGAAATCAGGACTCCCAGCATGACCAGGAAAACCGGCTCCAGCACATAACTGCGCAAGACCGCGAAGGTGCGGCTGGCCAGAATCCTTTGTACCGATTCCGAATTGATGACCTGGCTCGGCAGCTCCATGGTCACGTGACAAAATGCCTTCCATCCACGCACCAGAGCTGCCCGGTTCCAGGCACGAAACTCCGGCCGATGAATGAGCAGCGAAATCCAGGTTCCCAGTAGAATGACCCCTGACCACAGCAGATAGTCCGGCTGGTTGGAAACGGGTTCAGCAGTTTGAGAAATCGCGATGACAGCCTCTGCAGTCTGCTCTGCAGGATGGCTGACAGCATGCTCTCCAGACAGCATTAGCGCCATGTGGTGAAAGAATTCCAGCAGCAGATAGGCGCCGCCAAACGGGATAAAGAGATGCCGGGTGAGAATCCGTCCCGAATTGGTGCCGAACACGAGCGAACTGAGTGTCTGCGGCCAGCGCAGATAGATGGCTCCCCGTCGATAAACTCCATCCAAAGCATTGTCCAGACGACGGTCGGCTCGCAGAATACAGTCACCAAACGCCACGGCAACAAGTGAAGTGACATCTTCGAGTTTCAGATCGTTTTTCGAAACTGCGTCTCGCAGATCCCCCATGGTGAAGTAGCTGCGCTCGACGGTGCGATCTAATAACTCTTCGACAATCTTACGACGGGCGACGACTTCCAGGACGTGATGCGGAACAAAACCGACTTCATCGAAAACACGATTCAGAATCTGTCGTAAACGCCCGCGAAAACGATCTTCGATACGGGGCAGGACTTTGACCAGCAACCGCGCCAGCTGGGCTTGTTCCGATGTGGAAAGGTGAGTGAGTGCGATTCGCCGCTGGGCGGTGCGCAAGTGACGCAATGTCAACGCATCCCGCATCAGAGGCAACTGTCGTCGTAAAGGACGACGTCCGAACGTGCGAATCCAGTCGACAAGATCCACGCGATAGATGCCGCGTTCCTGTTCGGAACAGACTTTTTGCAGGTCATAAAGGAGCCGGGCTTCCGTGGACCAGAAACCATAATTGGCCGGCTTCAGGAGTGGACGAAGTGCAGCTTTCCACTCATCCCGTTCCTCGACTGTCAGTTCGAAGACCTGTTGCAGCCGTTCGGAAAGCCGGATGAATTCAGTCTCGGCCGCTGCGAGGGACTCTGATTCATAACCGACCGGAGCTCGTTCGGCATTTCGTAAATAGGATAATGCCGCCTTGACACTATTGCCCAGCGCCGCTGAGGCGGCTGCTTTGGATTGCAGCAATCGAAAAGCAGCCATGGAAACACGAGCATGATGCGGTGCTGGCAGTGGGATGGTCTGTACTGGAGATTCCGTTCCCACCGCGGCAGGCTGGCTGGAGCAATGCACAAATCGGCTCACTCGTTCAAAAAGTTTCTGGTCATCCAGGTCCTGCTGAAGTATTCGGTCGATCCGTTGCCAGTCCCGAATCGCGGGAAAATAGATCGAGCGTTCTCTGGGGGCAAAGTGTTTTAATTCCAGAGACAATGCTGCGAATTCAATGTATGTTTCCGCATCCGTGGGAGGTTGAAAGAGCAAATTCGATTTCAGGAGAACATCGTGAATCTCTGCAAATTCCACTTCGCCGATGTCCTGACGGCGGATGTCTGCCCATTCCAGCTCTAAAGGATTTCGGGCCAATTGCTGATCGAGCTCACGGTGCACGCAGGCATGAAAGAGTTGCCGGCTGTAATGAGAGAGAAGCCGTTCCCAGTTTTCCGGGTCTTGCAATTCGTCTTCGTCGGGTTGGGCCAACAGGATGACCCGCCGCGGCAAGTCTGATCCGGCAGGCAACGACAATTCACTCAGATCGACAAAGGCCAGTAACCGATCTCGATCAATGGTGTAGCTGAAATCGTGCGGAATAAAGAAACGCAACCCCTGCAGGCGGCGATCCAGCCGGACCACACGCCGCAAAACAATGGGTTCCACCAGGTGTGCAGCTGGTTCGGCCGATTGCAACAGGCGTTGAAGTTCTTCCAGGGGCATGAGAGTTCGAAGCCCTTGTCAGGGAGTCAGGGAGCAGAAGTTTAAATCATTGACCAATTGACACATCTTGCCATGCTGGGACAGGTCACGTACTTCAAACCGGGTTAGACCAGTTTGGTCTATCATGTGCCAGAACAACTTGCGTTCGCTGGAAAGTGATCTGTCTTGTCAATCATAGGATCGCGTCCAGCACAGGGGAAAGCAGATCACGGGAAGAACCGGACATTCGCGCTTTTCCATTCTCTCTTCACCAGTCCTGCCGAATCTGAAACCCCAGGGAACCCGTCGATTCTGCGACCGTTAGACCAGTTTGGTCTATCATGTGCCCGCGTCGAAAGGGTTTCACTTGATGAAAGACTGAATGCCGCGAGGCAAGCCCGCTACAAGATTTACAAAAACGCTCTAAAAAGCTGATGTTCGAGATTGCAGCGAAAGTGGTCCAATGGCGGAGACAAGGCCACGGAAATTGCGGACTTCAAGGTGTGCCCCCCATGTCAGGGGACATTTGTCAGGGGACATTTTACAAGGCAGAGAGGAGGCCGATCTGCGAGAAGCCATTTGCTGTTGCATACCAGCATTGTGGAACAGTCTCGCGGCAGCCACTGAAGCAATTGCCTGAATTGCAGCAGAGCTTCACAATTTAGAGTCTGTCCCGAAAGGTCAATTTGTGCTGCGATCGGCTCTTTTGCGTTCTGAACGTCGTCAGCCTGCATCGACGAATCTTTGGGATTCGCCTGCTTCCGCCTGCATCGACAAATCCTGGGGATTCGCCTGCTCCGGCGTCCTTGTCAGAACGCAAATCGCCAGAACACAAATCGCTAGAACGCAAATCGCTAGAACTCGACTGACAAAGCACCTTTCCCGACAGACTCTGAATGCAAAATCTGGCAACGGAGAATCTATCGCGGAAACAGACCCCAAAACCGGACCTCGACAAGGTGTAAGACCGCGAGACGATCAATCTGAAAATCGGCCCGCGACTGCGCAGGCGGCCCCTGCCGGTGTCCGCGAAGCGAGCGCTGATTGACGATATGCCGCCCCCCCGAAGCAGAGGGCGGACGCTGCGGGGTCAATGCGATCTAGAGCGTTTTTTGTAAATCTTGTAGCAGACTTGCCCCGCGGCATTCAGTCTTTCATCAAGTGAAACCTGTTCGACGCGGGCACATGATAGACCAAACTGGTCTAATTGGATTCTGCAGCAGCAGCGATCACGTTGATACGGCGTCCATCTCGGTCAAACTTAACGGTCCCGGGAATCAGCGCGAACAGTGTGTAATCCGATCCCATGCCCACGTTTTTTCCGGGATGAAACTTCGTGCCACATTGACGAACGAGGATGTTTCCAGCAACGACAGCCTGCCCGCCGTACTTTTTCACTCCGCGCCGCTGGGCATTCGAATCTCGGCCGTTCCGAGTCGAGCCTTGTCCCTTTTTATGTGCCATGACAACACCTCTGATCCTGATCAAGCCAAATGGGAAGCAAACGATTTTGCCCTTTCATTGGCACTGTATTAACGCTTGGAGAACTGGAAGCTACGACGGGCACCGGCACGACCGTATTTCTTACGTTCGACCATCCGGCTATCGCGAGTCAGGAATCCACCTT
>Ga0182745_1004623_pt1 | contig 11442 bp, 4 predicted proteins | sample eDN3rd30CKraftBY_FD_128523 | JGI IMG/M metagenome (GOLD analysis project Ga0182745, IMG submission 128523) | Enriched backyard soil microbial communities from Emeryville, California, USA - eDNA 3rd pass 30_C Kraft BY (version 2) (version 2) | ecosystem: Environmental > Terrestrial > Soil >... | reverse complement strand
TCACATCCATCAGGCCCCCAATCGTGGACCCTTCTTTGGCCATGGTGATGAAAAGTTCTCCAGGAGTTCCGTCCTCGAACAGTCCGACCGTCAGATATCCTTCATGGCCCCCGACGGAAAACTTATGGGTTAATGAATGCCGTGTGTCCGGCAGACGGCGACGGATAAGGGCTGGGGTGTCACTGGCCGTTGCTCCTTTGCGACCGCCTTCTTTTTTGGTGGCCAGGGGCTGGCTTTGCTTGGAGCCATCGCGATAGATCGCCAGTGCCTTCAGCCCCAGTCGCCAGCCTTCAAGGTAGGCCATTTCAATATCTTCCACCGTGGAATCGGCAGGCATGTTCACTGTCTTGGAGATTGCTCCGGACAGAAACGGCTGGGCGGCCGCCATCATCCCCACATGAGCTTTCCAGTGGATCGAACGGGTTCCATTGGCTGGTTTAAAGGCGCAGTCGAAGACCGGGAGATGATCTGGATTGAGTTCCGGAGCCCCTTCGATCGTCTCGTGAGATTCGATGTAATCCAGAATCCCCTTGATCTGCGGTTCATCATATCCCAGCGTCTTAAGCGAATGCGGGACGGTGCGGTTGATGATCTTGAGCATCCCTCCGCCGGCAAGTTGCTTGTACTTGATGAGCGCGATGTCCGGTTCGATCCCGGTGGTATCGCAATCCATCATAAAAGCAATCGTTCCCGTGGGAGCAAGGACGGTGGCCTGAGCATTGCGATAACCGTGACGCCGACCGGATTGCAGACACTCGTTCCAGACCTGTCGGGCGGCATCGCGCAGATAGGCCGGGCAGGCCAGACTGATCTTCTCCACAGCATCACGATGCATTTGCATCACGTCCAGCATGCACTGTTCGTTTTCGTGATACCCTGCAAAGGGTCCGACATTGGCGGCCATCTGGCTGCTGGTCAAATATCCCTGACCGTTCAACAGGGCTGTCAACGCTCCGGCGATTCCACGACCGGCATCGCTATCGTAGGGAATGCCCATGGTCATCAACAGGCTGCCCAGGTTGGCATAGCCCAGTCCCAGCGGGCGGAACAGGTGGGAGTTTTCCGCAATGACGGGCGTGGGATAGCTGGCATGGTCGACCAGAATTTCCTGGGCGGTCAGATAGATGGCGCAAGCGCGGCGGAAACGGGCGACATCGAAAGTGCCGTCGTCCTTCAGCATCTTTTTCAAGTTGATACTGGCCAGATTACAGGCAGTATCGTCCAGGAACATGTATTCCGAGCAAGGGTTGCTGGCGTTGATTGGGCCGCTGTTCTTGCAGGTATGCCAGGTATTGATGGTGGTATCGTACTGCACCCCCGGATCTCCACATTGCCAGGTCCCCTGAGCCATTTCCCGGAGAATGTCTTTGGCTTTGTAGGTCGGTCCATCCTGGGTGGGATCGGTGACCCATTTTGTTGTCCAGTCGCCATCCGTTTCCACGGCGCGCATAAATTCATCGGAGAGACGGACCGACAGATTCGCATTCTGGAACATGATGGACGAATAGGCTTCGCCATTGAAATTGGCATCGTACTCGCCGCTGGCAATCAGCGTGTGGGCCTTTTTCTCTTCCCGGGTTTTACATTGGATGAAATCCATGATGTCCGGGTGCCAGTCCTTCAAGGACTGCATTTTTGCTGCCCGACGGGTCTTCCCTCCGGACTTCACCACGGCGGCAATCTGGTCGTAGACCCGCATAAAGGAGAGCGGACCGGAAGGGGTTCCCCCGCCGGAAAGTTTTTCTTTGGAGCTGCGAATGGTGGACAGGTCTGTGCCTGTTCCCGATCCGAACTTGAAGAGCATGGCTTCCGAGGTGGCCAGCCGCATAATTCCTTCCATGGTGTCATCCACGGACTGAATGAAGCAGGCGCTCGCCTGAGGAAATTCATACGGCGTTTCCGGGCGTTCAATTGCCTTGGTCTGGGGATTGAAATGATAATTCCCCAGCGACCCCTTGACTCCATACTGATGATACAGGCCGACATTGAACCAGACTGGCGAGTTGAAAGCCCCATGCTGATGCAGGCACAACCAGGCCAGTTCCCGATAGAAATTTTCGCCATCTTCCAGCGAAGCAAAATAGCCGTCCTGCGTGCCCCAGTCGGCAATGGTCCGGGCCACACGGTAGATCACCTGTCGGACGCTTTGTTCGCGTTCGTCCGTGTTCGGCTCACCATAGAAATATTTCGAAACGACGACGTTGGTGGCCAGGGGAGACCAGTCTGCGGGAATTTCACAGCCGGTCTGCTCAAACAGCACTTTCCCGTTTTCGTCCTTAATCTGAGCGGTTCGTGAATCCCATTCCACAGTCTCAAACGGGTCGACTCCAATTGGACAAAAATACGGATCAATCCGCAGCGCGGCCGATGTGCCAGCGGAAGTCGAACCTGTTGAAAGTGGATTCAAGGCAATTCCCTTTGAAGAGTGCATCGTGCACGACTCCTGATTGATTCTCATAAAGAACATGAGTTCCCACAAACTCAGACCGCAACGTTGCGGCCTCACTCAACACAATCAATCACTGCAACCCATCCAGGTGATTTTCAATCATCAAGCGCGCAGCAGAAAAAATCAGAAACACATTTTAGATACTGAACATGTGCCCACGATAATAACATCGGGTCAAATCGATCCGAAAGACATTCGAATCCACAGAGATTGCCACTTTTTGCACAACTCGTTGTGCAGGTTGCCGTCAGAAAACGCAAGATGTAGTGAGGACTGATGAGAGACGAATATAAACGACAACACCACAATGTCAAACGGTTTTGTGTCGATGAAACGCAATTTCGGGCCTGATATTGGCGAAAACTGAAGTCCGATATTGCTTAACGACTTTTCATGATTTCAGTCGCTGACCTCATTCATGATCCAGCGCAATTCACCGAGCCTTCCCCTGTCCTCAGACAACTGGCCCAAATTATAAAATCCACCAAGGGAGAACATTTTCACAATGATGGTCCCACGGTTAAGCTGTCACGGTTCAAGAGCTGATTGTTCGCTGGGACCCGTGGTGGACGTGTTTCGACCGATTATTTTTGGGCCTGCCCGTTTGCCCAAGCCCGCGTGGCGGTATGGGGTGAATACAGGATGAAGATGCCCTCATCCGCGCCGTGTCGAGAAAGAGTGTCCATGAAGCACATTCACTCCCGCCCTGCAACTCCGTTTGTGCAACTCCGCGGAATTCAAACAATTCCCAAGCCTCTTACCAAATCGGATCGCCATGAATGTTCATTCAATACTCCCAACCGGCCGCGATTGGGGAATGTCACTACTCTGCGTTGTGGGCTCGCTGATTTTTTTTGTGATGCCCGGTCGCGCCGATGACATTTCCAGTCCCGACCGGCAGATCCAGACAGATGTACCACAAGGAAAGATCACCAGTGGCGTCTTCTCCACCAGTCAGATTTTTCCGGGGACGCAACGGGATTACAGCGTGTACGTTCCGGCGCAGTATGACGCCAGCACGCCTGCCTGCCTGATGGTGTTTCAGGATGGGGCCGGCTATGTGAAGAAAGAAGGCTCGTTTCGCGTTCCAATCGTGTTCGACAACCTCATTCATCAAAAGGCCATGCCGGTCACGATTGCCGTTTTCGTCAATCCCGGAACCATTCCCGCCACACAACCTGGTGCTGTCCCCCGCAGCAATCGATCCTTTGAATATGATTCGCTGGGAGACCGATACGTTCGCTTTCTGGATGAAGAACTGCTGCCCACTGCCTTGAAAGGGCTGAATGTTTCTTCCAATCCTCGCCAGCGTGCGGTCTGCGGGATTTCATCAGGAGGCATCTGTGCCTTCACAGCTGCCTGGGAAAGACCGGATCTGTTTGGCAAGGTCTTAAGCCATATTGGGAGTTTCACCAACATTCGTGGAGGTTGGGCTTATCCCGGCCTGGTGCGTCAAACCAAGTCGAGCCCCAAGCCCATCAAGGTCTATCTCCAGGATGGCCGGGATGATTTGAACAATCTGTTTGGCAATTGGCCACTGGCGAATCAGGACTTGGCTGCTGCCCTTCGTTTTGCGGGTTATGAACACACACTCGTCATGACCGAAGGAGGGCATAGTGGAAAATGGGCGGGCGAGCAATTCCCCGCTGCACTGCGCTGGCTGTGGTCCGATCAGGTGGAACAATCAGCCACAAATCCAGACGCTGCCGTGGCCACGCAAAATCCTGCTCCTTCGCCCCCCTCCTGGAAGCCTCATCCCGATGCGATTCCACGGGATGATGTCCCGCACGGAACGGTTGAACAGATGGAGCCCTTCAAATCTAAAATCTTCGAGGGGACGACTCGCAACTGGGCAATCTATGTTCCCGCACAGTATCGAAAAGAGACACCGGCTGCGTTGATGGTTTTTCAGGATGGGCACAGCTATCAGGATGTGAAAGGCCGATGGCGGGTTCCCGTTGTCTTTGACAACCTGATCGCCCGGGGAGACATGCCCCCCACGATTGCCGTCTTCATCGATCCGGGTCACGATCAATCGAAAGACAAGCCGAAAAGTCCCTGGAAAAATTCGAATCGCGGACTGGAATACGACAGCCTCGGCGATCGGTATGCCCGGTTTCTCCTCGAAGAAATTCTGCCTGAGGTCGAGAAACGCTACACGCTGTCTCATGCTCCAGAGATGCGCGCCATCTGCGGAGCCAGCTCGGGGGCAAGCTGTTCCTTCACAGTCGCCTGGGAGCATCCTGAAGAATTTGGGAAAGTTCTTTCGACCATTGGCAGCTTTACCAATCTTCGCGGGGCAAATGTCTATCCCTCATGGATTCGAAAAACTGAGCCCAAACCGATTCGTATTTATCTGGCGGATACCAGCGGAGATCTTGACAATCCCTATGGCAACTGGCCTTTGGCAAACAAATTGATGGCCTCGGCACTTCAATATATGGGCTATGATGTCCGTTTTGACTGGGCTGAAGGGTATGCTCACAATGCGGATCATGGGGGAGCCCTGTTCCCCGACGCCCTTAAATGGTTATGGCGCAAGGATCAACATCACGCCGTCCTCGACACGAAAGGGGACCTCCGCGGCGACCTGACGCTGCTGAAACTGCTGATTCCCGGCGAGGGCTGGGAACTGGTGGCAAAAGACCTGGGCTTTTCCGATGCCCCCTGTCGCGACACGGACGGAAACTTCTATTTCTCCGACATGAAGGCACCCGCTGTTTATAAGGTGAACAGCACCGACGGCCAGCGTACGACAATCGCCAGCGAAGCGGTCAGCGGTATGAAGTTTGGCCCACAGGGGCTGCTGTATGCCTGCCAGGGTGCAAAAAAACGTGTCATTTCGATCGACCCCAAGACCGGGACGGTGAAGGAAGTGGCCACGGGCGTGACGCCGAATGATCTGGCGGTCACAACCAATGGCTTTCTTTTCATCACGGAGACCAAAACCCAGCAAGTCACTCGCATCAACATCAAGACTGGAGAGGTTTCGCCCGTGGATACCGGCATCACCCGGCCCAATGGCATTGTGTTGTCCAACGATCAGGGAACACTGGCCGTTTCGGATTCCGGCAGCGAGCATGTCTGGATGTTTCGCGTGAACGCCGACGCTGTGCTGGATGCAAAATCGCCCACGATGACCATGCGGTTGCCCATCGACGCCAAGGGAGAATTCAAATTCAACTCTCCTCCCCCGTACCGAGCCGCTTCCCTGGGGGACGGCTCAGCCGTTGATCTGGCGGGGCGTTATTATGTGACTTCCGCCCTGGGGATTCAGATTTTCGATCCCACCGGCCGCTTGTGTGGGATTCTTCCCAAGCCGGATCCGACACAACCACTCACAAGTTGCACTCTGGCCGGACCGGAACAGCAGTACCTGTACGTCACCAATGGGTCGTCCGTGTTTCGACGCAAGCTGCAGGTCGAAATTGCCTCCCGGTAGTCCCTGGTTTGTTCAGATGGCCCTGGTTTGTTCAGGTGGAACGGGGAAGAGAGACCGTATCAAGTACGATCTCTCTTCTCTTCCCTCTCCTCTTTTACTTTTGCGGCAACAATTGGACCGCATCCGCAATCACGTGCCCATTGGCCTGGTCATTACTTAGCGTGATGGTGACAACATCATTGGCCTGACAGGTCACCTGTCCCAGCGAAACGAACAATCCGTCTACCGTGGGGGCTTTCCGCTGATTCACCCGGGTCTGCTGCCGTTTCCCCCCGTGCTCATAGGTCACGAGTGCATTGGTGGCGCGATTGCTCCCTGCGGTATAAGAGAGTCGAACGTCATACACCCCTGCCTGCGGGACACGAACCGTGAACGTCAACGATTTCTGGCCAGATTCAGAATGTCCATCATGCAGGTAGGAGTCGCCGACAAAACCTGAAATAGAACTGCTGGCAAGCCATTCACCAACTTTTTTCGCGTCCACATCATCCACCACGATTCCCGGCAGATTCTTCGCCAACTGAGAGGCCACAGCCGGCAGCCGGTTTTTCAAATCGAGAACCTGATGGTCTGCCAGCAGTTTTTCCCGCAATTCCGAATAAGGCAGGCCATGCAGTGCACGGTCCCCTTCCAGGGACAGGCAGCACATGGTGGCGGCAGATTGTCCCAGCACCATAAAGACCGGTTCCATACGAATGGAGCCGTAAGCAATATGTGTACAGGAAAGACAGACCGGAACAGCAAGATTTTCGCACTCTTCCGGCTTCGGTAAGAGCGCGCGGGCAGAGATGGCATAAGGGCCTCGCGGGCTGACCTGCACGTCCCCTTCATTGCGAACGTGTCCGGTGGCGTCCACATATCGTTGACAGTGATGCGAGTCCATATTGTACGAGCCCAACCCCACGCTGTCTTCGCAAATACGAATCCGGCGACAATCATTTTCGGTCTGGACGTACGTTCCGATCATCCGTCGCCCTTCACGGATATAACACCAGAATGGAAAATGCCCATTGTCGACGAATTCGTCCCGGGAGTACCCCCAACGGGCTGCCTTTTCGCGAACTTCTGCCGGCACACGTGGATGATTCGCCACTGTCCACAGGAATCCTTTGACGTAGGTTTCGTGATCCTTCAGGATTTTCGCTCGTGTCTCATCGTCCGCATTCGGATAATCATGATTCCTGCCGATCCAGTCCGTGGAGACCGCAAAATTGTTGTTCAGATCTGTTTTCCGATTGGGCATTCTCCCAATACTCATGGGCAATCTCAGGTCGCCTGCTTCGAAATTACGTAGCAGCAGTTCGTGTTGTAGCGGATCGTATCCTTCGGGTTTGTCGAACGGGATCCGATTCTCGGGAGCATCCGTCATGCAAATACGGAAATTGTATGCCTGCACGAATGAGTCTGCCGTTCCATCCGGCGCGGGACTGTTCGAATTGATTCCCGGCAAGAGTCCGCTGGACGGGTCTCCGGGAGTCAGGTAGGGATCGACCGGCTTCACGAATTGATGGTGCACGGCTTTGGCGACTTGAACTCCGTTGAGCATTTCGCCGTATTGTGAATTGGCCTCGCGGCCGATGGTAAAGCTCACCTGTGCTGCCGCAAGCAAATCCCCTTCATACGTGGCATCGATAAACCGCTTTCCGGAGAACCGGCGTCCGGACTTCATCTCGATGGCGAGAATGCGAGTCGATTCCTTATGAACGCCCGATTTTCGATTTAACGATTCACCCAGCACGCACAGCACATCTTCATCGGCCAGCCAGTCCTTCATGATTTTCTCGGCCACGTGCGGTTCGAACGTCCACATGGCATCGCTCTCTTGTTTGTAGGACGCATTTTGTTTCATCTGCTCCTGTCGCCAGGCGGAGTCTTGCGAGTAATGCTGCCGCACGCGACGATAGAATTCCCGGGAGATCCCGCCAATGACAGACTTGTCACCCGAATCCGTCTGCCCCAGCCCGCTGACCGTGAGTCCGCCCAGATGTTGACCCGGTTCGATCAAGACCACGCTTTTCCCCATGCGCCTGGTCTGAATCGCAGCACTCACCCCGGCGGATGTCCCTCCATAGATCACCACATCATAAATGGGTTCCGCACCCCGGGCGGTGGGGATCACAGCGAAACCAAATCCAGCAAAACCAAGCAGGATCACGCTGCAACAGGCAATGGACCGAATCCATCTCGCGGGGTGTCCCGCTTTGGACATCTCAAACGATTTCATACCAACGGGCATAAAAATTTCCTCCAGGTGGGGGCGAAGCAAGCTGCCTTTCGCCTGCTCAGCATCTTGATAAAACACGTGCAACACGTTTCCACGAATTCAAACGTTGCACTGGCGACACCTAACAAGTTTCTTGTGCTTGATTAAATTAAAAACTTATTATTGTCCAGGTCATCACGTACAATCTAAAGAGCTGGATTCAAATCAAAACGGTGCGGAGACATTCCCGGCAAGATACAAGACAAGCGGCGGCCCTGCACGATCGCATCACCCTACACTATGCAACCCCTACCTTGGCAAGTCCAGTCTCCATGCAAAATTTTACGACATCAAAAATAAATGTTTTAGAATTAACGGTCTTCATCACGAGCAGCGTCTCTTCTCGGACCAAGCTCCCCAATCCCATGGCACTTTGCAGGAACTCCCCTCAGAGTCGCTGGGCAACCGAAAGACCGAGAACGCATCGTGCTCCCGAATTTGCTCACGCGCGGTTTTCAAACAGCAATTCCCCAGAGATTCATGCAAATTTGAAAAAAATCATGTTTTGTTGGTGAGGCAACAGGAGTGGGCGTACGACTCATATGTAGACTGGGTAGAATTATTCTTCTATGAAACGCTGTTTGTATATCAATTGTATGCGTCGTAGTGAGTGTATGCGCCTTGGTGAGGGCAAAAAAGTTGCCGTGTGAGAGTTCGTGCCTAGTGCTTCGTCAATTTTAAAAATTCGGGTAGGGGCTTAACGCAAAGTCCGACAACGGAGGACGTTTCGCGGTCACGTACCCGAAATCCAAGCCCTGGCAGGGCACTAGAATATAGGGGACTGCTTTCGACTTCTGGAGATCGCGTTTTTGTAATTTTGTTTCACATTTCTCATTCGGATTGTGTGGTTCAGTGAAAACGGCCGCCTTGGGTGGTGACGTGGATTTTAACGGAACGTCTTCTGATGATGCTCGTTATGAAGCCTTTTTAGAATTATTTTCGCGTCACCGTGATCGAATCTTTGCACATATCTTTTCCCTTGTTCCACACGAGGCGGACGCTGAAGATCTCTTTCAGCGGTGCAGCATTGTCTTGTGGCGGAAGTTTCGTGAATTCGATCAGTCCGGCAGTTTTTATGCGTGGTCGTGTGGAGTTGCGGTGAATGAAGTTCGCAACTTTTTTAAAGTTCGCAAAAGAAGCCGGGTCTCCTTCTTTCCCGAGCCGGTTGAATTGCTGTCTCGTGAGCGGTTGGCAGACGAAGAAGATCTCTCTCTCCGGGCCATTGCGCTGCAAAGTTGTCTGCAGCAGCTGCGGGAATCTGAGCGAGATTTGCTTCGCATCGCTTATTGGGAAAACCAATCGCTAAAAGAATTTGCCGAGAAAACAGAGGGGTCGCTACAAGTGCTTTATAATCGTTTGTCAAAGATTCGAAAGCGACTTTACGCCTGCATCGAAAGGAAAATGTCCGGGGAGGCACATCATGGATGAAAAAAATTTGCCGCCGGAGCTTCAAGGCTTGCTGGAATCGTTAATTAATGAAACGCTCACTCCGAATGAACAGGAGTATCTACAAAACCTGCTGCAGACGCGGCAGGATGTGCGGAAGTTTTATCTACGTTATCTGGACCTGCATGTTCAGTTAAAATTTTCCGATCGAAGGCAGCCCGAAAAGCCTGCTGTCATGCCTCACCCGCAATTGGAATTGCCGCTGCCAGAGACTCGTTTTCCCGGGCTCAGACCGGCGATTGTGCGACATGCTCTGCTGGCGGGAGCTTTACTGCTGGCTGCGTTTGGCGGATTCGCAGTCAGTCTCAATCCATTCGCCTCGAATTCGTTTCTTCCCCGTTCGGAAGGTCCCTCAACAGCTCCGCTCAGCCTGGCTCAGGAAATTGTTTCCGGAGTCGAGGCTCAATCTGTGCATGCCGGGAATCGCAATGCCCAGACACTGGCGGTGATTCTGGAGCAGGATGCTGGGGCCAGGTTCTTCCAGGATCTGACCCCCCGGGTGGGATCTGAAATGCGGCTGGACCATCAATATATGCTGCTGGAAGGGCATATTGAACTTTTGTTCCCCCGCGGCGCACGCACGATTTTTGATGCCCCTGCTGCGTTTCAGTTGAAGTCTCCGGAGCAGGTCCTGGTCACATTTGGAAATTGCTCGGTCTATGCCCCCGAGGGAAGCGAAGGCTTTGAAGTCCTCACGCCTTCCACCCATCTGATCGATCGCGGCACACGATTTCGCGTCACTGTGGATGAGATCGGGAGCAGTGAAGTTCATGTCGTCGAAGGGCTGGTGGAAGCGATTGAGGAAACGGATCGAGGACGCGGACAGGTTCAAATGGTGGAGGGGGAAGCACGCCATTACTCCGGATCAGAGGCGGCATTCTCCTCGGCCATGACCTATTCCGCCGTCGGCTATCGTAAAAATTTGCCCGATCGGCTGATCTCCTTTCAAGGGCCATTGAATAGCCGTGGGGAAATCGGCCAGCTGGAAAGTGCCACCGTGATTCGTGGTGGCGAAAAATATACTTACCTCTTTTCTGATCTGATCGGCGGCGACGTCACATCGTTTTGTGAAAGCGGAACCTCGCCAACCATTAATTTTATTCTACCCGTCGACTTTCAGGGAGATCGGAAAGTTCTGGCATTACATGACGACAGTTTTTTAACTGGTGTGGTGAATCCTGGCGGCGCTCCAGTCCCAGCCACGGGCAAGATTCTGACTCCCAAGGAATCTGATGATTCATCAACATGGACACCCGGTATGACGGTCCGCTTTCGTGACCGTGTCGTGAATTCCCCCGGTCCCGACTTATTAATTTTTGAAGCACAAACTGCCCTTCATCCTCTGGAAGGGGACGCCTTTCATATCCGTCCTGTTGAACTTCTGCCGGGATATCATCCCATCACGATAAGAAGTTATGACCTGGGTATGCTGTCTCCAGAGTCCTATCCCCTGCAGCGTTTTGCTCTGCTGGCCACCAGGGACTGCATTCCAAGGCTGGAAGAACTTTTCGAGCAGTCGATGGCGCACAGTCACGTCTCCGTCAATTATCGCGTTGTCGCCACTGGAATTGATCTTTCGGACATGGGAATTCCCCTTGGGGAATCGGTCTCGGAAATATTCATCCAGGACCCTTTGGACGATGAATTTCGAATTGATCCTGTCATGGTCGTCGGGTTGCCTAAAGTGGCGAGCGAGAATCACTCACTCACCTCTGTTCAAAGCAATCGGGAGCAGAAAGCAACGAACAAGGAATAGTCTCAATGCCAAAGCTGTTCTCCCAGCTCGGCCCCTTTTTATTGTTATTCGCATCATTTCTCTCTTCACGTCTTACGTTCATAATT
>Ga0182745_1004616_pt1 | contig 11452 bp, 12 predicted proteins | sample eDN3rd30CKraftBY_FD_128523 | JGI IMG/M metagenome (GOLD analysis project Ga0182745, IMG submission 128523) | Enriched backyard soil microbial communities from Emeryville, California, USA - eDNA 3rd pass 30_C Kraft BY (version 2) (version 2) | ecosystem: Environmental > Terrestrial > Soil >... | reverse complement strand
GTGCTGGGGCATCCGGCGCTGGGGATTGCGTGGCTGGCCAACAAGCTGGCCCTGCACGATACGGGCCTGGCTGCAGGGCAAATCGTGCTGGCGGGGTCGTTCACCCGCACGGTCGCGGTCAAGCGGGGCGACACGCTGCATGCCGACTACGGCAAGCTCGGCAGCATTTCGGTGCACTTTTCCTAGGACAAGACGTGGAACTTCCGATCAACACGTTCAAGCGCGCGCTGCGTGAACAGCGTCACCAGACGGGGCTTTGGGTCACGCTTGCCCATCCGAACAGCACCGAGCTGGTGGCGGCCAGCGGCTTCGATTGGCTGCTGCTCGACACCGAGCACACGCCGGCGCTGTTGCCCACCGTCATGGCGCAACTTCAGGCCGCGGCGGCGTATGGCAGCCATCCGGTCGTGCGCCCTTCGTGGAACGACAAGGTGCAGATCAAGCAATACCTGGACATTGGCGCGCAGACGCTTTTGCTGCCGTACGTGCAAAATGCCGCGGAAGCAGAAAGCGCCGTGGCCGGCATGCGCTATGCGCCACGCGGCGTGCGCGGCGTAAGCGGCACCATGCGCGCCACGCGTTACGGACGCGTGCCCGACTACATGCGCCGCTGCGAGGAAGAGCTTTGCCTCCTGGTTCAGGCCGAGACCGGCGAAGCGCTGGAGAATCTTGACGCCATCATTGCGGTGGACGGCGTGGACGGTGTGTTCATCGGGCCAGCCGACCTGGCGGCCAGCCTGGGATATCCCGGCGAGCCGCAGCATCCCAACGTGGTGGCGGCCGTTGAACAAGCCATCCGCCGGGTGCGGGCGGCGGGTAAGGCGCCGGGCGTGCTGACCACGGAGGAGACGTTGGCACGGCGGTACATGGCTGCGGGAAGCCTGTACACGGCGGTGGGCGTGGATGCGGCGATCCTGGCGCGCCACTGCGATCAACTTGCGGCGCGGTTCGCGGCCCACGCGTCTGAATAGGGTCGTTTCAATTTCGCGGGCTCTGGCGTGCCGCACGCGCGCCAGCCGCCTGCCAATCAATCGCCCGAACTTCGGCGCAGCCGATCCGTCGACTCCTTGTTCAAGCGCTTCGCTTCGTCTTCCGCGTAGCCTTCTTCGCCGGACTCGTACTGACCTTCGTACATGCAGCTGCTGCGCAGCATTCCGCACTCGCCGACAACCGAGGAGCAGCCGGCATTCAACGCCGCGAGAAACAACAAGACACTGCAACGGCCTAACGTCTGAATCGACATATCGCTCCTTGAGAATGGGTCTGTAGCGCCGATTGGTCCGGCGCAGCAATGCCGTTCAGCATGGACGAAGAAGCGAGGGTCCGCAACACGTTGCGTATCGAATTGTCTCTGGCCGCAGGAAGGTGAACCGCGAGCCGATTCGCCATCAAAGATGCCGGTGACTGCAGCCCATCACCTGCCCTGTCAGCTCCCCAATCAACCGCGCCAGGCCTTGCGCGCTTTCCCGGTCCAGCCCTTCACAGCGCACCATTCGAAACCCCATCGCCAGGCTGTAGTGCCAGTCCAGCTCAAGAATGCGATAGCTGCGTCCGCTCTGTTCGCAATGCCATTGCGCGGCCGGGTTCTCGTAGGCTTGGCCGATGAAGTCCACATGCGAGTCGGCCGGCATGGGAGAGGCGGGTTCGTTCGATCCCGGGGGGCTGGGTGCGCAAAGATTCTCGCCGACCATGACGCGCGGGTTCGCGCCGTCAAACGCCAGCAGCAGAATCGGGAAGTTCCGGGGATCGGCGTCGTAATCGTCCCTGACCGCGGCGCTCAGGTAGGGCCGGGCCGCCGGACCCAGACAGTATTGGACGCTATGCCAAGCCGCGTCGGCTTCGTCAAAGCTGTCGCGGCTGGCGCTGTAGGGAATGCTGTCGCCTTGCGCGGGCAGGACGTAACCGCCTTCCAATAGCCGCGCTTGCAGGGCGGGCCAGTCGGGCGGCGCCAGATGGAAATCACGGGGGAAGATGAATTGATGGTGTTCAGACATGACCGGTCATCCAGGCGCTGGGAGGGATGGCGCGAAACCGGATATGGACCGATTCACGCCAAAGCTACGAAGCCGCAGTATTACAGAAACTGCCCGGCGCCACGGCGTGTTCGTCATCACTTCACCGCTGCATTTCCCCCGTCGGCAAACAGCGCGGAGCCGGTGACGAAGCTTGCCATCGGGCTGGCCAGGAACAAGGCGGCCGACGCAATTTCTTCTGGCCGCGCAATCCGCTTCATGGCGTGCAATCCTGCGGCCCACTCCTTCTGCGCGGCGTCTCCGGCCATCGCCGTGTCCACACCGCCCGGCATCAGCGCATTTGCCCGGATGCCTTGGCCGCCGTAGTCCGCGGCGATACCCTTGACCAGCCCCATCAGCCCCGCCTTGGCCGCGCCGTAGGCCGCCATGCCGGACAATCCGACGCTGGTGCCCACGAAACTGGACGTGAAGATGATGGCGCCGCCGCCGCGCGCCAGCATGGCGGGGATCTGATGGGCGCTGCCCAGGAAGGCGGCGGTGAGATTCACGTCGATCGTGGCTTGCCAATCGGCAAAGCTGATGTCGGCCAGCGGGCCGATCGGGCCCGTGGCCCCGGCGTTGTTGAAGGCGATGTCCAGGCCGCCGAAGGCGTCCTTCGCCTCGGCAATCAACCGCGCGTGCGTGTCGGGCTGGCTGGCGTCGCCCGCGACGGTACGCACCCGCCCGCCCCGGTCGCGGATGCTGGCGGCCACGGCGTCCAGGGCCGCCTCGCCTCGGGCATTGAGCACGACGTCGGCGCCTTCGGCACTGAATAGCAATGCGGCGGCGCGTCCGATGCCGGACGATGCGCCGGTGATGAGGGCGGTTTTTCCTTGCAAGAGGGGCATGATGTGTGTCCTGGGTGAATGGCGTGCCGTCATTGTCGGAGCCGCGCGCCGCAGCGGCTATCCGGTTCTTGCGCTCTCCTGTTTGCAGACGGTGCGCACGCCCAGGAAAAGGCGCACAATAATCGGCGTTGCCCGCCTGAGATCGCACCCCTGCCGGGCCCAACACCGCATGTTGAATTCCCGGCTTTCAACAGGCCGAACGAAAGGAGCGACCTCATGCGCGCTTTCGTACAGAAGCCCAAAGCGGCTTTTCACCCCGCACCGGCCGAACGGCGCGCACGAACCGCAGCGGCGCATCCCCCCGATGCCCGCCTTGCCATGTCACGGACAGGCGATGCATCGGAGCAGGAAGCGCAGCGGGCGTCCGAACAGGTGATGCGCATCCCGGGGCTCGACCCCGCGCAGGGCTTTTCGCCGATCCCCCTGCACCCGGTCGACGCGCGAAACGCGGCATCGATGACCGACCCGTCGCCCCTTGCCAACGTGCTGGCGGCCGGCGGCCATCCCCTCGACGCCGATACCCGCGCGTTCATGGAGCCGCGTTTTCAGAAAGATTTCAGCCACGTCCGGCTGCATTCGGACGCGCGGGCTGGCGCATCAGCCCGCGCCGTCCAAGCCCGCGCCTTCACGATCGGCCATCACATCGTCCTGGGCTCAGGCCAATACGCACCGGGCACCGCCGCAGGCCAAGCGCTGTTGGCGCACGAACTCGCGCACGTGGTCCAGCAGTCGTCAATCAGTGCGTGCGGCCCTCGCCTGTTGCAGCGCGAGCCCAGCGGGCCGACGTATGGCAATCTGCCGCGGGACGCGCCCGCGTTCGGGTCGTCGCGCAACGTCATCAAGCTGCAGAACGTGAACGGCACATGGCGGGAGGTCGGCGGGAAATATGGCAGGACCGCGCGCGGAAACTATGATTTTGTCGTCAAAGACGGCGAAATCTACGCGGTCAAGGCCAAGAACACGATGAACCCGCTGGGCCACACCGAAGCGGCGCGCGGCGGCCGCGTCAACTGGGCAGGACAGGTGGAATTCGAGGCGGGCAAGGTGAAATCCTGGAACGACGGCTCGGGTCACTACCGGTCGTTGTCCAGCATGCGCCAGCCCGCCGTGCAGGCGGGCCTGCCTGACGAAAAGTTCATCCAGCACCCCGAAACCGCCGTGCGGCCTCGCCCCAAATCATCCTTGCCGCAACTGCCTGTCGAACAGCCCGCCACCAAGCCTCGCGTGCCCGGCGAAGCGCCGAAGGTCGGCTCGGGACCGCCCCGCATGGCGGAATTGGAGGCGCGTTACGGAAAGGCGCCCACCGCGGTGCCCGCCACCGCCGCCAGCACGGTCGTGGCCGAGGAAGCCGGTTCACTCTTGAAGGTTTCTGGCCGCACCGCTTCGACGCTCGGCAAGATCGGCAGCGCCGCGGGCTGGGTCGCGGACTTTCTGATGCCCGGGCCGCAAGACGCGATCATGCTGATGGTGCAGTTCGCCATGACGTATGCCGAGGCGCAGGAAGCGGCGCGCGCGGAAGGGATGCGCACGGGCTTTGGCCACGGTCTGGCAGCCGGGTTGCTGCGGTTGAGCCGCAGCTGGATACGCGACAACCTGGCGCCGAAAGTCATCAGCCGCAGCGTCGCGAGCGAGGTGGCGGCCACCACCGGGTATCGCGAGAAAGGCGTGGTGCAAGGGCTGGTGGCGGGCATTTCGTTTGCCGAGCGGCTCAATGCCGATCAACGCAAGGCATTGCTGAAAGAAGGCACGCGGGCCATGCGGGCCAAAGGTGACGACGTGACCTTGCGTGCGCGCTGGGAGCGCGGTTACACCGCCTACGACATCATCGACCTGTCCGTGGCGCTGGCGCCGCGCATCGATGAAATCCTTGAGGAAGCGCGCAAGAACGAAGCGCTGCGCCAGGCCGCCGAGAACTGGGAAAAACTGAAGAAATATGGCCCGCTGATGCCTTTGGCGCCCTTGTTCGAGCAATAGCGGCTGTGGCATATTTCCCGTGCCCTGCCCGCCCGGTTCTCCTTCATGCGCAACCCACCCGATCCCTTCGCCCCACCCCGCAAGCAGCGCGCCGCGAAAACCAATTCGCTGCTCTGGATCCTGGAGCCCTTGGCGCGCGACGCCGGCTACATGCATCGCAAGATGTTCGGGGCCGACGCGGCCTACCTGGACGGCTTGCTGTATCTGATCGTCGCCGACCGCGACGATCCCTGGAACGGCGTGATGGTCAGCACGTCGCAGGACCGCCACGCGGCGCTGCTGGCGGACATTCCCGAACTGCTGCCGCATCCGGTGCTGGGCAAGTGGCTGTACCTGCCGCAGTCGAGCGAATCCTTCGAATCGACCGCGGCCACGCTGGCGGCGTTGGCGCTGGCGCGGGATCCGCGCATGGGCGTGGCGCCCAAACCGAGGGCGCGGCGCAGCAAGGCGCGCACCCTCGGCCAATAAAACATCCCGCCCCACGGCGCCCGTGCCACGCGCCGTGGGTCAGTCACCCACCCGCACCACCAGCTTCCCGAAGTTCTTTCCTTCAAGCAAACCGATCAGCGCTTCGGGCGCCTGTTCCAGTCCGTCGACGACATCCTCGCGCCAGCGCAGCTTGCCTTCGCGGATCCACTGCCCCGCCACGCGCAGGAATTCGTCTTCCTGTTCCTTCGGAAAATCGAACACGATGAACCCTTGCAGCGTGATGCGGCGCGACAGGATCTCGCGCATGGTGGCGGGCAGGCGGTCCGGGCCGCGGCGGTCGGCCGGGCCGTCGTTGTAGTTGGCGATCAGGCCGCACACCGGCACCCGGGCAAAGTCGTTCAGCAACGGCAGCACCGCGTCCCAGACATGGCCGCTGACGTTCTCAAAGTAGACGTCGATGCCGTCGGGGCAGGCCTCGGCCAGCTTCTGCGCAAAGTCGGGCGCGTGGTGGTCCACGACCACATCAAAGCCCAGTTCCTCTTTGACGAAGGCGCACTTCTGCGGCCCGCCCGCGATGCCCACGACGCGCGCGCCCTTGATCCGCGCGATCTGGCCGACCACCGAACCAACGGCGCCGCTAGCAGCCGCAACGACCACGGTTTCGCCCGGTTTGGGCTGGCCGATGTTGAGCAGCCCGACGTAGGCCGTGAGCCCGGGCATGCCCAGCACGCCCAGCGCGGTGGACGGCGGCGCCATCTCCGGATCAAGTCGGCGCAGACCGCTGCCGTCGGACAGCGCGTAGTGTTGCCAGCCGGCAGACGACAGCACGATGTCGCCCTCACGCCAGTCGGGATGGCGGGACGTCTTTACCCGGGCAACGGTGCCGCCGACCATGACGTCCCCGATTTGCATGGGCTCGGCATAGGATTTTTCGTCGCTGACGCGCCAGCGCATGTACGGGTCCAGCGACAGGGTCTGGACTTCCAGCAGCACCTGGCCCTCGGCCGGTTCGGGAATGGGTGCGCGCTCGACGCGGAAATCAGTGGCCTTGGGGCGGCCAACCGGCCGGGATGCGAGAACGACGCGCAGATTCTGGCGGTGTGTCATGGTGGATGGCTCCTTGAGTTGAGTCGGACATTTCGCGACAAGGGTCATCCTAGGGACGCCGCAGAGTTACAGATAGACTGATAGCTCGTAAACCAGAATTCATGGATTGATAATGTCAACCGACTTCGACCCCGCCCTGCTCCGCACCTTTGTCGCGGTCTGCCGATATGGCAGCCTGAGCCGCGCAGCCGAAATGTCGGGCCGCGCGCAGTCGGCGCTTAGCACGCAGATCCGCCGGCTGGAGGAAATGGTGGGCAAGCGGCTGCTGCATCGCACGGGCCGCGGCATGGCCCCCACCACCGAGGGCGAGTTGCTGCTGAGCTACGCCAATCGGATCCTTGCGCTGGGCGAGGCGGCGGCGGCGCGGCTGCGCGAACGGGCGGTGGCGGGCAGCGTGCGCATCGGGCTGTCCGAGGACGTGGCGGTGGCCGCGTTGCCGGCGGCGCTGGGCCGGCTGCGGCGCGCGTGCCCCAACCTGCATCTGGAGGTCGTCATCGACGACGGCGAGCGGCTGGCCGCGCGCTGGCAGGACGGCACGCTGGACGTGGCCGTGGGCGCCTGTGTGGGATTCACCGAAGAACCCATCGAGACGTGGACGGTCGATCTGCACTGGGCCTGCGGGATCGACGAAACCCTGGCCCCGGACCAGCCGCTCGACGTGATCGTGTACGCCGAGCCGTGCTCATGGCGCCGGCTGGCGTTCGACGCGCTGACGGCGTCGGGGCGCGATTTCCGGGTGTCGCTGACCAGCCACAACGTGGGCGCCACGATCGCCGCCGTCGAGAACGGCCTGGGCGTGGCCTTGCTGACGACCGAGTGCCTGCGGCCCGACACCATGCGCGTGATTTCCATCGGGGACGAAGGCGCGTTGCCGCTGACCGCGCAATTCGGCCTGTACGCGGCGCACCGTCTGAACGAAAGCGGTCGGGCTGCCGTGACCCTGCTGCGCGAAAGCCTGCGGGGGTGGACTGCGCAGGCCATGCCGCGCGAGGCCTCGCTGCTTAGCGCCTGAGCCGCCGGACACGCGCCAGATTTGTTACTCCTGGCCGCCGCCTGCCGGTGCCACACTATTCCCGTACCCGCGCCGCTCGCTCGGCGCCTTTGGCACCGAACCCCTCAGGAGGATCAAGTCATGACGACGCCCCCCGCATCCGCCGGCAATGGCGCCCGGCCCGCCATGCAGACGCCCCCGGTCGTCTCCGGGAAAGACTGGGAAGCCGCCCGCCTGCAACTGCTCGCCAAGGAAAAAGCCCACACCCGCGCTCGCGACGCCCTCGCCGCGGAACGCCGCCGCATGCCCTGGACGGCGGTCGACAAGGAATATGTTTTTGAAGGCCCGGCCGGCAAGGTGACGCTGCGCGACCTGTTCGACGGCCGCCGGCAGCTCATCGTCTATCGCGCGTTTCACGAGCCCGGGGTGTTCGGCTGGCCGGATCATGCGTGCCGCGGCTGCTCGATGGTGGCGGACCAGGTGGCCCACCTTTCGCACCTGAATGCCCGCGACACGACGCTCGCCTTCGTGTCGCGCGCGCCGCAGGCGGACATCGACCGGCTGAAGGCGCGCATGGGCTGGACGATGCCGTGGTTCACGCTGACCGACAGTTTCGACGCGGATTTCGGTGTGGACGAATGGCACGGCACCAACGTGTTCTATCGCGACGGCGACCGCATCTATCGCACGTACTTCCTGAACAACCGGGGCGACGAGCAGATGGGCGGCACGTGGAATTACCTGGACATCACGCCGCTGGGGCGGCAGGAGACCTGGGAGGATTCTCCGGCCGGCTATCCGCAGACGCCGCCCTACAAATGGTGGAACTGGCACGACAGCTACGCGCCCGACGCGCCGCCCGACCAGAAATGGGTCGAGGTATCCGACGCGGGCGAAAAGGCGTTTCGCAATCACTGCGACCCGAAGTAGCCTGCGTCGCGGCAAGCGGCTGTTTTAAGATACGCGCTGGCAAATTCCGCAGCGCGCCCCATGAACATCGATACTGGTTCCCGCAATCGTCGCCATCGTTTCCCAGTCAGCCAGCATGCCGGGTGAATTGGCTGACTGGAAACGCGCCTTCCAGCCTTGCCGCATTCCCGCGATTGCAGCACTTGTGCTCCTGGGCATCGCCATCTACTGCTTCAATGCGGCAAAAGACATCCGCCTGCCCTATGACCCCGCCAAGCTGAACACGATCCAGCTTCGTGTCGACAAGGTCGCCAGTTGCGATGCCCAGGCGCGCATACGCGGACGGTTGGAACGTTACGCCGTGCCTTGCGTCTATTCGGGCAACTATCCCTACATGGTGTTCAAGTTCTTCGAGGCGACCTACAAGGTTCGGTACACCGAGGGCGAGCACGTCGAATTCATGGTGCTTGAAGACCAAAAGCAGCTTACAGACGGCACGATTGCGCGGCAATACAACATGGCCATTCCCGTGCGGGTCTACGGCGTGCGCAAGAACGGCGAAACGCTGGTCGATGCCAAGCAGGTCCATGACGAAAGCCATTCGCGCAAAGTGCAGTTCAACATGAACGGTTGGATCGCGTTGGTGCTGGCAGGCTGGGCGGCAGTGATTACCTTCAGGCGGGCCCGAAAGATCCTGAATGAAGCGATGTGGTGACGCTCAGGCGCGCTGGCTGGCCCCGTCCAGACCGCGAGTCCAGGCCTGCGTCAACGTCAGCGCGTCTGCTTCGGTCACGTACTGCGGCGCCCCCCGCGCCATGGCGGCAAACAGCAACGCATCGCAAGCGGCTTGCCATAACGGGTTCAACACCCGTTCGGTCTCGCCATCTTCCTCGACCACGATGAAGGCGCCGCCGCCATCCACTTGTTCGGCGCGCTTGCGCAGCTGGTCATGGATCAGCAGAAAGCCGGCATGGACCGGCGAACGCGCCTTGTCGTCCCGCCGCGCGGCAGCCAGCGTGCCGCGCCAGTCGTCCTCGTCGTTCGAGGTTGGCTCACCACCCTGTTGCGACCAACGCATCCAAGCCCGGCTGTACGCCCGCCAGGCGTCTTCAGGTAGGTTGTCCGCCAACGCCTGCGCCTGGCTGCGCGACAACGTCCCGATCTCGTCAACGATCTCCAGCACGCCCTCGCCATTCGGCCCGAACAGGGCAGAGAGCGGCAATTCTTCCAGCAAAGCGATTGCACTGGCGCGCCAATAGCCGGGTTGTGCGACCAGATCGGACATGTCGCCCTGCTTCTCCACCCGCACGCGCCACAGCCGGCCCGGCCAGCGGCTTCCGATGACGATGGAGTCGAGCGACTGGTCCACCACGATCCACGGCGGAACGGGCTTTACGAGCGACACGCGGTCCGCGGATCGAATCAGCTTGAAGGCGGGATCGGGAAGATCGAACCAATACCCGACAGGCATTGCCTGACGCACCGGCGCGAGCCCGCTTTCCGTCACGTCGCCGCCGCAATGACGGCACACGCGCGCCTCGCGCAGAATGGGCTTGCCGCAGTGCAGGCAATCGACATGCGATGACAGAATCGGCTGTCCGGCCAGCGGCGAACGATTGGCGATGTTTGCCAGAAAAACGGCCGCCACCGGCGGACTGATCAGACAAGCCAGCACCGTCCACCCCACCCCATTGCGGCCACGCTTACGCGCCATGAAGCCAACCACGATGGCCAGCGCGATCCAGAGAAAGATGATGAATAGCATGGCGCGATGTTAACCGTGGAGAGCTTCGGTCTTGAGCCACCGGGATTCAGCTGGCCACAGGCATCGGGGACCCGCAAATAAAAGCCCCGGCTCAAGGCCGGGGTGGGATCAGGTCTTAAATGATGGGGCGTAGGCTTGCGCCCATTGGAAGCCATCACCAACCTTGAGTGGATTCTATGCTTTCCCGTCGGGCACGGTCAAACCACGGCGGCAGTTTTTCCATTCAAGGCGCGGCAACATGCCCCAAACACTGCAATACCGTCCCCTTCTGATCGAAGCGCTCATCAGCAACGAGCGCATCAGCAGCTATCAGAACGTATTTCTTCCCCGCAACGATGTGGAACTGATGGGCGTGTACTTATGGAACGGCTTCGTTTGCGGCGCGCTTTACCCTCTGATGGCCGCCGTGGAAATCACCTTGCGCAACGCGATCGACCAAGCGCTCGTCGCCGACATGGGCCGGTTCTGGTGGGCGGGTGGCAAGCTGAGGTACCGCACATTCGCGCCCGGCGCCGACGCGCCGCATCCAGTGCAGGCGGTGCGCGAAAACTTCGCCAAAGCGACTCGCAGCCATGCTGCCGAACAGCGCCGCCGCCACGCCGTGCGCGGCAACGTAATGCCGCAACATCACGGCATTATTGCGAAGACGGAATTCTCGACCTGGGAATTTTTGCTGGACGCGGAGTTCATGGGCCGCGGAATGATCTGGCCCAAGCACTTGTCGGCGGTATTCCGCGGCCCGTGGCCGGTGCATCGCGCCGCAGCGATGCTGGCCCATGCGCATGATCTGGTCGCGACCTTGCGTGACTTCCGCAACCGCCTTTTCCACCATGAACCGGCATGGAAGCGATACGGCGTGTTGAGCGAACCGGATGCCCTACAGCACGGGCCACAGCAACGATTTTTGATTCGCTCGCCTTGAGCGCGCGCGGGCAGCCGAGGCAGCTTTCCTATCAAGCGGACATTTTTTTCCTCGCAAGATCGCCCCCATCGCCTGCGCGCGCAAGCCGGAGTAATCTCCAGCCAGGAGATGATTCGAAGTGCACCGTGGTCCCCTACAAAAAGGAAGCGCAAATGCTTGATATCAATTCAAAATTCCGCAGAACCGCCGTGGCGGCCGTCACATTCGGCATGGCCGGGCTGCTCTTTGCGGGCTGCACCACGACAGACTCGCGCGCCACGGCAACCGCCGCTGAAAAGCGTCAGGAGTTGGATACCGCTGCGGCGGCGACGTTGTCCAAGCTGTATGAGTCCGCGCCGCAGTCCAAGCAGTTGGTGGAACGCGCCCGCGGTGTGCTGGTGTTTCCGGCTGTGCTAAGCGCCAGCTTCATCGTGGGCGCCCAGCATGGCTCGGGCGTGCTGCAGGTCGGCGGGCAAGACAAGGGCTACTACAGCATCACGGGCGGTTCCATCGGCT
>Ga0182745_1004615_pt1 | contig 11452 bp, 9 predicted proteins | sample eDN3rd30CKraftBY_FD_128523 | JGI IMG/M metagenome (GOLD analysis project Ga0182745, IMG submission 128523) | Enriched backyard soil microbial communities from Emeryville, California, USA - eDNA 3rd pass 30_C Kraft BY (version 2) (version 2) | ecosystem: Environmental > Terrestrial > Soil >... | reverse complement strand
TTCCAAAGAACGGCCTCTTGCGAGGCAGTTTCATGCTATCCGCAATTGGCTGATCCATCGAGACCACACGCCTTCATCCCACCCCTAAAGGGTGTGGGCTTTCGGCTAAGTTTCCGTGTAAGGCGCGGTCCTACTCGTGTCTGGTCTCCCTCGCGTCTTCTCCAGGAATGCACTGAAGCAGTCACTCATCCGACCTGATACAATCAGCGATGTGGGCAAGATGATGGGTCATTGAGATCGAGCGGGGGGTTGGCTCATGAGGCGCGGACTTCTGCTATCAGTGATTGCGGGTTCGATTTTGGGGACGGGACTCCGGGGCTCCGCGGCGGACTCGGCGTCGAGTGAGGTTCCCGCTTCATTCCAGCCCTTCGAGCACATGATCGGAAGCTGGAAGGGAACGGCCGTCCCCGCGAAGAATCGTTTGAAGGGCTGGCGCGAGACGCATCGATGGGCCTGGAAGTTCGCCAAGGGACACCCGGTGGGGATGAGCCTGGAACTAACCGGCAACCCCGCTCTGGCCAAGGGGGAACTGACCGCCAAGGGGGAGAAGGGGAGTTGGACATACGAACTCCAGGGGACCGACCCCAAGGGGAAGCCGGTCGTGTTGTCGGGCCAGTTGGATGACGCGGGGCGTCAACTGGTGCTTGAACGGGTTGGGGAAGGGGGAGAGGGGAAGGATCGCTGGTCGTTGCGACTGAACTCGAACCAGATCCGCTACACGTTGGATTTCGATCATCAGGAGCAAGGTGCCCCACAGTTCACCAAGGGAATCACGGTCGGGTTGACCAAGGAAGGGGAGTCGTTCGCGGCGGGTGGGGAGTCGGCGAACCTGCCCAAGTGCATCCTCACGGGGGGCGCGTCGACCATGACCGTGAGTTACAAGGGGAAGTCCTACCCCATCTGTTGCTCGGGATGCCGCGACGAGTTCAATGAAGATCCTGAGAAATATGTGAAGAAGGCCGCCTTACTCGGCGTGACCGCGTCGGGAAAGGAGGCCATGAAGCCCAGCCCTCGACGTTCGGTGGAGGACGACTCTTTCGACGGACTGACGGATCCTCCGGCGTCTCGCGCGAAGTCGGGAGCGGCGAAAGCGAAGGCCGACGCCAAGTCATCGACGGCTCCGAAGGCGGCCGCCGAGGAAGACGCCGAGAAATCAGGCACTGACGAGAAAGCCGCCGCGGCGACCCGCGCGGCGACTCAGCTTCGGCTGGGCCAGAGTCTCGAGAAGGCGGGAAGGACTCCAGGCGCGATTCAGTACTACAACGACATCGTGAAGCGATACCCGGGCACCCCTCAGGCCAAGATCGCTAACGAGCGGCTTGAAGCCCTGCGGAAGAAGTAGAAATCTTCAACGAGCAGGGCTCTTGAGTTTGAGTCCGCTCCACGCTCAAGCGTCTTCCGTCCGAGGGGAGATTCGGATATCGAGACCGATGCGGGTCGTGCGAATCTCCCAGTCGGACCGGTCCCACCCCTCGATAATGGAGGACGCTTCGAGGCGATCAAACATCTGCTCGACGTAGGCGGGAACCCGGTCCTCGTATTCCGTTACCAGGTCGAATTTTCGGCCCAGGAGGTTGAGGAGCCCCCGAATCGAGGACGGGCCGCGCTGGGCGATCAGCCGTTGACCTTCCGGCGAGGCCGGGTCGGCTCCTTCCATCGTCAGGCTCATGGACCGGATCAGCTTGCCGAACTGGCTGAACCAGCCGTCGCGGAAGCCGAAGTAGTCTTTGTGGACGATCACGACCTCCCCCTTGCGAACCAGGGCGGCCTGATAAACCGATTCGAGGTAGTTCTCGCCGTAGTCGGTCTGGAAGGCGATGTTGACGGCCTTGGCAAGATGCTGAAGGGCTGCCGGGACGCCAACAGTCTTGGGGTTGACCTGAAGCGACAGGTCGCGAAGGCCCCCGGCGCGCCTGGCGGTGACGGTGCCCCCACCCGCGGCATCGACCGCGACCCCCAGCCCGACCTCCCCCGAGGGGGACGTCATGGCCGAGGGAATCGGGCCTGTTGGGCCCGTACTAAGAGGCACGGCGGCCTTGATCGCGCCAGGGGCGGGTGAGTTACCCGGCGACTTCGGCTTCTTGGGCGGAGGTGGCGACGGCATGCGGCGGCTCCGGATTCCAGCGTGTTCGAACACACGACTTCGGCTCGTATCATAACCTTACGATCAATGGGAGACGAGTTGGATCAACGGGTCCGGGAACCGGAGAACGCAGCCTGCGCCGAGGCCGAGGGATCGGAATCACGCCATCGCTCCCTGCGTTTGTCGAGCAGGCGGGTGATGAACGCGTCGTAGTCGGTCTCCGACCGCCTTCGCTTCGGATCCCATCGTTTTCCTTTTTCACCGTTACAACGTCCGTGGGCGATCCCCAGGTTCTCGAGCGCGTTGGTTCCGCCTCGGCTCTGGGCTCGGATATGCTCCAGGGTCGCCCCTTCGCCCGTCGCGGCGTGGAATGCGATGGGACCGTTGCAAATCAGGCACTTGCCAACCCAGTAATCTCCTTGTCTTGAGAACGTTCGGTCGGTCTCCGCCACGCTCACGAGCTTTTCGGTAATTCTTCTCAAGCCTTGCCCCCTCCCTTTTTGCGTTGACGGAAACAACGAGGTGGGCGCGAGCCTTCGCCTCACCCCTCATTCGTTTTAACGTGGACGACTCGCTCTTTGGGACGTCCCGGTCGGATCTTGTGGGAATTTACTTCGCCCCGAGAGGCGACCACTTGGCTATGATCGAGCGGGTCGCCTCGGTCCGCCCGGGGTTGAACCGGTTATTGGGTGGGTTCCAACCGTTTTTCATCGTAACCGTTTCGAGGAATGTGCCGTGCCGCCAACTTCCCAAGTCGCCTTGCCTCCCCTGGCCCTCGGTGTGTGCAGTTGGAGTTTGCAGGTTGGAAGCATTGCCGAGCTCAAGACGCTTCTGGGCCAACTGGGCGTTAACGTGGCCCAGGTTGCCTGCGGCGACCCGCACCACGCCAACTGGGAAGAGGGAGACGGGATGCCCAAGGCGGCCCTGGAATCTGGGATCGTGATGACGGGCGCCATGCTCGGCTTTCCGGGTGAAGACTACACCACGCCTCAGACCATCAAGAAAACCGGCGGGTTCGGTGATCCAGCCGATCGGCCCGCCCGGTTGGAACGGCTCGGGTGGGCGCTGGAACGGACCCTGGCGCTGGGCCTGAAAGACCTGATGTTACACGCGGGATTCCTGCCCGAGGTGGATGACCCAGATCGTTCCGCCATGCTCGACGTTCTCGGGCAGGCCGGTCAGCTCGCGGCCGAGAAGGGGGTGACGCTCGCCTTTGAGACCGGCCAAGAGACCGCCCAACTGTTGCGCCGAACGCTCGATGACCTGAAATCACCAAACATCAAGGTAAATTTCGATCCGGCGAACATGTTGCTCTATGACATGGGAGACCCGATCAAGGCCGTGTCGATTCTCGGCCCTGATATTCGCAGCGTGCACGTCAAGGATGCGCGTCGTCCCAAGACTCCGGGCCAGTGGGGAGAGGAAGTCCCCTTGGGGCAAGGTGAGGTGGATATCCCTCGCTTCGTGCGGGCTTTGAAGGAGGTTGGCTACGCGGGTCCTTTGGTTGTGGAACGTGAAGTGGGCAATCAGCAAGAACGCGTGCGCGACGTTGCCCTTGGGCTTGATTTGCTCCGCGAGTGCCTCGCTTGAGTGAAGTTCCCGGGCCGTTCGGGGCGACCTGGAAAGTCGCCCTTTGCCTGTTGTTAGGTCCGCGATTTGCAAGAGCAAGAGGGTTGTATTGTAACGGACTGTCGTCGGTCCACTCGACTCGGTTTTTCGACCTTGGATGAGAGGAGAACGTCAATGACGCGTCAAACAACCCTACTTGCTGGATCGACCCTGGCCCTCGGCCTGATGCTTAGCTTGCCCAGCTTCGCTCAAGAAACAAAGCAAGATCCCGTGACTCCCCCCGTTGGCGAGCGCGTTGGTGAGAAGGTGGATGATGCCGTCGACTCGATCAAACGCGGGGTGAGCAATGCCGGAGAGGCGATTCGTGAGTCCTTCGAAAAGGCCAAGCTCTCGGTGCATAACATGGGGGTTGGGGCTCGAGTTTACGGCCGGTTGCATTGGGACAAGTCTCTGACTAATGCAAATATCAATGTGGATATCGATAAGAATGGGGTCGCGATTTTGAAAGGGGCCGTGACCAATGCGCTGGCCAAGGCCAAGGCGGTGGAGTTGGCTCGTGACACGGTTGGCGTGACCAACGTGGTGGACCAGCTTACCATCGCTCAGGTCCCCGCGACCGGAACCGTTCCCGCGCCGAGAACTCGAGTTCCGGCCCCGGCCCCGGCTCCCGCGCCCACTCAACCCTGAGCGACTGAGCTTTGATGTTGGGCGGGAAGCGCCCGCTTGCTCATGGGATTGTGGTCGTTTATTGCCGAGATGAAGAAAGGCCGCTGGACTTCCCGGAATGAAGGGAAGCCCAGCGGCCTTGTTTTTCGATGGGCATTCCGATCGAGCGGCATCCGTCGTCGGCTCACTCGATCACGGCGTTCACCACGGCCGCGAGTTCGCGGCCCGCGTCGGTGATCTCATAGAAGTTGTGCTTGCCACTTCGCCTTGGTTCGATCAGACGTCCATGGCGAAGCAGGGCCAGGTGATGGCTCACCGCCGGTTGGCTTTGCGCTCCCAGTGCCTCGCAGAGCTCCGAGACGTTCCGCTCCTTCTCATTCAACAGTGTCAAGACCTGAAGCCGGGTCGGGTCTGACACCTGCTTGAGGAGCTCGGCCACCCGTCGAATCTCAGCCGAAGGGCGATTCGCGGTGGCTGTGGCCTTGGGTTTTGGGGCGGAAGCCTTGGGAGATTTGGCGGACTTGGTTTTCGGAGAAGCCTTGGGTGTGCTCGGTGGCATTTCGACCCTCAAGAGACGATGAACAAAAATCGAATTGCAGGCATAAAAGGTTGAGGCATGCCAACCTGTGTTTGAATCCATCAACTGCAATTCGCATGGGAACAGGTTCACGTTCTTCAAAAATCATTAGGTGGAAGCCTTGCTGGGTCAAGAGCAACCTTGTGAGAATTCATTGTTAAAATTAATTTATAATATGTATTTTGCGTGCGAGTTAAGACGAGGTGGGCTCAGAACGCTTTGCGTTGGTCAGGGAGGATGGCGTTGGGTCTTGGGCTGGGTGGTGAGGGGAAGAACGCGGTAGGGGACTCCTTTGGTTTGCGCTTGCCGTGTCGCCGAGCTTGCCGGTAGAGTGTTTGGGTCGAAGAGTCTCGAAATCGGGAGACCTTCCCCTTGACGGCCGCCGCCGGGCTAGGCGAGGGGTGGTGTTTTCTTTTGCGCAGAAAGTTCCGACAGATGCCCTCGTTCACCACCAAGACCCAAACGGACCTGGCCTACCAACAGTGCATTCACCCGGCGTGCCGGTCCACGTTTGGGGTCGAGCAGACGCTCGTCGCCTGCCCGAACTGCGGCGACCTGCTGGATGTGGTTTACGACTGGGATCGTCTCCCCGTTCCCAAGCGGCTCGATGAGTTCAACGCGAAATGGTCGAACCGGCTCGATCCGCTCAATTTCTCAGGCGTCTGGCGGTTTCGAGAGCTCCTGCCCTTCGCTCCGCCCGATCAGGTGGTGACGGTTGGCGAGGGCCAAACCCTCTTGCAAACCGCCGATAAGGTGGGACAGTACGTGGGCCTAACCCCGGGCAACCTGAAGCTCCAATATGAAGGGATGAACCCCTCGGGAAGCTTCAAGGACAACGGGATGACGGCCGCGTTCACCCATGCCCGAATGGTGGGCGCCCGGCGGGTCGCTTGCGCATCCACCGGGAATACGTCCGCCGCGCTGGCAGTCTATTGCTCGGCCACTGGCTTCGGTTTCAAGGCCATCATCTTTATCGGCTCGGGCAAGATCGCTTACGGAAAGCTCGCCCAAGCCCTCGACCACGGTGCCTTGACGATCCAGATCGTGGGAGATTTCGACGACGCCATGCAGCGCGTCCGGCAAGTCTCCGAGCGCCTCGGCATTTACCTCATGAACTCGGTCAACCCATTCCGGCTGGAAGGCCAGAAGACCATCATGTACCGGGTCCTCGAAAGCCTGGGCTGGAATGTCCCAGACTGGATCGTGGTACCAGGAGGAAACCTGGGGAACTCGAGCGCGTTCGGGAAGGCCTTCATCGAGTTGAAACATCTGGGGCTCATCGACCGGATCCCTCGCCTGGCCGTGATCAACGCCGCAGGGGCCAGAACGCTCGAGTATCTGGTGAGCGAGCATAACCTGACATGGTCGAACGGCCTGCCCGACATGAGTCAGAGCGAGGAATACTACAACGAGCTCGACCGCCAGCAGTTGAAAGCCTCGACCATCGCCTCGGCCATCGAGATCAACCGGCCCGTCAATCTGAAAAAGTGCCTCAGAGCCATCGACTTCTGCGATGGCGTGGTACGCCAGGTCAGCGACCAGGAGATCATGGACGCCAAGGCACGCGTGGGCTCTGGCGGGCTCGGCTGCGAACCCGCCAGCGCGGCGAGCGTGGCGGGAGCCAAGCGGTTGCGCGAGGAAGGGATCATCGCCCCCAGCGATCGTGTCGTTTGCATCCTCACGGGGCATCAACTTAAAGATCCGACCGCCACCGTCGCCTACCACGGCACCGACCAGGAAAACTTCGAGAAAGTCCTGGGAAGTCGCGGTGTACACCGCGCGGGGTTCGCCAACCGACCCGTGGTGGTCCCCAATGATCTGGATGACATCATCCGGACCATCGCCCTCTATTCCGACTCCGCTTCAGCCAAGAACGCCGGCTCGGAATCATAACCTGAGGCATGACGCTTGAAGGGGGAGCGCCGACGGATGAAGCCATGAGGCGTTTCGCCACGGGCAGTTCCCCTTTGGTTCTCAAGGTTTGGTGGATTCGCGTGTAAACTTCCGCCTGCATGAGCAGGCGGAAGTTTACTGGCCGGTTCGGGTCGAGCCTTGAGCGAAGCGCCGAGAGGGGTTCAAGCCGAACCTGATCCCTCGGCGTTACTCGGGGGGCGCGAGATGAAGCTCAAAGATGGAGAAGTCGTCGATATATTCGTCGGAGCCGCCAAGCTCCTTCGTATATTCAATCAGCCGGTCCATGCCGGACTGTTCCGACACGACGGGAGCCTCTTCCATGAATTTGACGAAGTCGCTATAGGGCCAGGTGCTGCCATCGCTCCGTTCGATCTCGAAGACGCCGTCGCTGTAGATCGTGAGCATGGCGAATGGCTCGACCTGGAACGAGGCGGTCCCGTACTCGAGGTCGGGGACCGCGCCGATCATGGGGCCATCCGACTCGAGCTTGATCAAGCGAGCGGATTCGGGCGTCTCACCCGTGACGACGAGGGCGGCGGGGTGCCCGCCTCCGGAATAGGTGATCATTCGAGTGGATTTATGATAGATGCCGTACCAAATAGTGAAGAAGAGCCCGTTTTGCTGATCCATCTGGAAGGCGCGATTCAACGCGGTGAGAACCTGCCCCGGGTCGCGAAAGTCGGTCTGAGGGAGCGACTGAGACCGCAGGGCGTTCAGCGCGGAGACCGAGAGCAGGGCCGAGCCAACGCCGTGCCCACTCACGTCGAGCAGGTAAAAGGCGAAGTGCTCCTCATCGAGCCAGTCATATCCAAAGGTATCGCCCCCCAGGTCGGCTGACGGGATGAATCGCCAGTCGGCCCGAATGGCCCCTTTCTTGAGCTTCTCGGGAAGGAGGGACCGAACGTACTTGGCGGCCTCGGCGACATCCTTGGCCATGATGCGTTGGCTTTCCTGAAGCGCCTTGTAGGCCTCGTTCCGCTGAAGCAGGTTGATATATCCCTTTGAGTGATGACGGATGCGGGCGAGCACCTCGATTCGGTCGGGCAGCTTGACGAGGTAGTCGTTGGCTCCGAGGGCAAAGGCCTCGGCCTTGATGGTCGGCTCTTCCTTGGTGGAGAGGACGATCAAAGGGGTCTCTCGCGTGGATTCCGTCTCTCGGAACCGTTTCACCAGGGTGAGGCCGTCGATCTCGGGCATCACCAGGTCTTGCAAGATCACGGTTGGCTTGATCCTGACCGCCTCGTCAACGGCCTTGGTGGCATCTTTGCAATAGTGGAACTTGATATCTTGCTCGTTCGCCACCATGCGTCGGACCATTTCCCCGATCATCGGCTGATCGTCGATCAACAGAACCGTGATCTGATGTTGCGTCAGGCTGGTTTCCATGCGAGGGGCCCTTGATAGATCTCGAGGGATCATGGGGATCGGTCGATCGATCCATTCTATGAAAATAAAAACATCAATAAATTGACGAAGTTCTAAGAGACGCTGCCTGACGAGGTAAGGGGCTGGATCAGGAGATTGTGGCTTGATTCAGGCGCCGGACGATGGACGGTCCGATGCGTTGGATGGGAAGGACTTCGACGGCCCCGCCGATCTCGGCGGCGGCTCGGGGCATCCCCCAGACGACGCTGGTTTCCTTATCCTGGGCGATGGTATGCCAACCCCCTTGCCTGAGCTTGAGCAGTCCCTTGGCGCCGTCGCGTCCCATGCCGGTCAAGACCGCGGCGATGCCGGGCCTGGACCAGTACGTGGCGACCGTTCTGAAGAAGACATCGACGGAGGGGCGGTAGCTTAGCGAGGCGGGCTCGGGGTCGTAGCGGAACCGGTGCATCGAGTCGAGTATCAGATGGTCGTTGGTGGCGGCCAGGTAAATCTTTCCGCCAGTGGGGCGTTCTCCGCCGTTGATCAGGTCAACGTGGCGGCCGGTCCGCTCACCGAGCCATTTCGCGAGGCCGGGGGCGAAGGCGGCATCCACGTGTTGAACGACGACCACGCAGGCGTCGCGTGGCTCGGGTAGGCTCGAGAGGATTTCCGCCAGGGCATTGGGGCCTCCGGTCGAAGAGCCGATCAAGACCAGCGTCCCCAGCCAGGGGCCCTCAACGACCGGGATCTCGAACGAGGAGTACGACTCGGACGACTTGCCGATCAGCCGGGCGACGACGGAGATCTTATCGATCAAGGGGGCCGCCCCCTTGAGCTCGCCTCGAGGGCCGAGCGTGGGGGTTTCCACCGAATCAAGCGCACCGTGGCCCATCGCGTCAAAGACGCGTCCGACCTGGCCGTTCATGGTCGCGGTGACCACCAGGATGGGGCAGGGGGTCTCTTGCATGATCCGACGCGTGGCCTCCACCCCATCGACGCCGGGCATAACCAGGTCCATGAGGATGAGGTCGGGTAGGTCAAAGCGGGCGTTCTCGATTGCTTCGGTGCCATCAATCGCCGTCCAGGCAACCTGGTGGGCCGGCATGGAGCGGACCACGCGGCTGAGGGCCTCACGTGCCAACGCCATGTCATTGACGATCCCGATCCTCATTCGTTCGGTTCTCCAATGAGGTCGATCACCGTCTCAAGGAAGGTTTTATCGTGGAAGCTGCTCTTGGTGAGGTAGCAATTCGCTCCGGCGTCGAGCCCGCGCATGCGGTCTTCCTCTCGATCCTTGTAAGAGACGATGACGACGGGCAGATTCTGAAGGCGTGGGTCTTGCCGAATCAGCTCGACGAGTCCGATGCCGTCCATGCGCGGCATGTCCACGTCGCTTATCACCAGATGATAATCGCCTCCCCGCACGGTGTTCCAGCCATCGACGCCGTCGATGGCGATTTCCACGGCGAACCCTCGGCTTTCGAGGAGTTGCCGCTCGAGCTCGCGCACGGTGATCGAGTCGTCCACCACGAGGACCCGTTTGGGCCCCTGGCTTCCGGGAACCTGGCTGGCCGCTTGGCTTTCCAGACTGAGTCGACGTCCGCCGAGCAGGTTGTCGATCGAACGGACCAGGTCCTCGACATCCATGATGAGGACAGGCCAGCCATCTTCGAGCACCGAGGCGCTGTTGATGTTCGGGATCCTGCCCAGCCGGGGATCGAGCGGACGAACTTCCAGGTCGCGCTCGCCCAGAAATTCCTCGACCACCACGCCGAAGCGATGGCTGCGGTCGCTCGCCACCACCACCGGAAGGCTGGGGGCGCTCGACTCGAGGGGAGGTAGGCTAAGGACCTGAGTCGCCTCGACCAAGCCGACCGGCTGGTCATCGAGCTGAAAGTGCTGTCTCCCTTCGAGCAGACGGATCTCGTTGCGCGGGACGCGGAGGATCCGATCAATCCGATTCAAGGGGAACGCGTAGGGCTCTCCCGAGATCCGGACCAGAAGGGCTCGGATCACCGACATCGTGATCGGGAGTTGGAGAGAAAATCGTGTTCCCTTACCGAGTGTCGAGCTGACCCGCACCAGCCCGCCGACCGCCTTGACCATGATCTGAACGATGTCCAGGCCAACCCCGCGCCCCGAGAGCTCGGTCACCGCCTCCTTGGTCGAGAAGCCGGGAAGGAAAAGAAACTCCAGGAGCTCGGCCTCGGTGAGCTGCTGGGCCATGCGCCCCCCCACGAGCCCACGCTCCACCACCTTGGCCCGGAGGCGCTCGGGGTCGATGCCCCGGCCATCGTCGCTCAAGGTGATGTGCAGCATCCCCGCCCGGTGGCGAGCCTCGAGACGAATCGTGCCCACCTCGCTCTTGCCCGCCTCGACTCGCTCCTCAGGCATTTCGATCGCGTGGTCGAGCGCGTTGCGGATCAGGTGGTTGAGCGGAGCCTCGAGCTTCTCGAGAATGTCGCGATCGACTCCGGTCGACTCGCCCAGAACCTCAAAGCGAACCTGCTTGCCAAGCTGACGCGCCACGTCCCGAACCATTCGAGGGAACCCGCGCACGCCATCGGCCATCGGCCGCATCCGGCTGGTTAACACCTCGTGGTGGAGCCGCCCTGAAAGGTCCTCACTCCGCTTGGCGATCTCCTCGAACTCCTCCATCTTCTGACCGAGGGCATGAAGACACTCGTTCGCCTGGGTTCGGGCTCGGGAGAGCGAGTCCGCCAACACCCCAGGGTCGAGCCCTCGACTTGACTCGCGACGCCCCTCGAGCGCCTGGATCGTTTCCAGCAACTCCGTCTGCTGCTTCTTCAATGCCAGCAGTGAGGAAACGATCGGTCGAAGTCGGCGCGTCTGGATTAATGACTCGCCCGCCAACCCCATCAGTCGCGACAGGCTTTCGGCCGTGACACGCACCACGCGCTCGGCCTGGTCCGCCGGGTTTCGTGACGAAGGCGATGCTTGTGGTGAAGGACCAGGAGTACGCGGCTTCGCGTCGGTCCGGGGCGGGGAGACCGTGGCGGCGGGGGCGGCTTGCTCCAAGCGTTGTGACGTCGGCGTTTCTTGCTCGAGCTCGGCCTGGACTTCGCCTTTGGGCTCGGTCTTGCCTTCCGCTTGCCCTTGGAGCTTGGTGTCGGGCTTTTCCTCGACAACCACCCCAGGCGTGGGGGTAGGTTTCGCGTTGAGCTCACCGGCCTGAATGGCGGCGAGGTCTTTTTCGAGCTGATGGATGACGGCGTCGTGCTCGCTGGTCCAGGCGGGGAGCTGGTCTTCGGCGAGGA
>Ga0182745_1004610_pt1 | contig 11455 bp, 9 predicted proteins | sample eDN3rd30CKraftBY_FD_128523 | JGI IMG/M metagenome (GOLD analysis project Ga0182745, IMG submission 128523) | Enriched backyard soil microbial communities from Emeryville, California, USA - eDNA 3rd pass 30_C Kraft BY (version 2) (version 2) | ecosystem: Environmental > Terrestrial > Soil >... | reverse complement strand
TTTTGCGTTCTGAACTTCGTCAGCCTGCATCGACGAATCCTGGGGATTCGTCTGCTTCGGCTTCCTTGTCAGAACGCAAATCGCTCGATCTCGCCTGACAAAGCACCTTTCGGGACAGACTCTGAATGCCGCGAGGCAAGTCCGCCACAAGATTGACTAAAACGCTTTAAAGAGCAACTCCTTCGCTGGCGTCTTCAGAAGGCGGAGTGAACCATTTCGGGTGAGCAGTTCGCCACTCATACCAGCGCAGCAGTGCACGGCGGCGATCCCCTTCTGAAGTCATTAACGGGACGTTAGTATTATGCCGATGGTTTAAGTCAATGCGAGTGTTGGCAAATCCATAGGCCTGGGGGTTTTGTCCGGTGACTTGAATCAATCCCAGAAGTGCCAGATCGTTGGCCTGCTGGTCTTGAGTCGCATTGCCCGGTTGCTCTTGCGATGGAGGAATAAACTCCGTGGAGATTCCCTGCAAGACCGGCAACTCAACTCCCGACAAAGTTAATAGTGGTTCGAGATCCCGGGCAGCATCGGAAACACCATAAACCGCAATAAATCGAATGGCGTTTTGCAGTTGAGTGCGAGAAGCTCCTGCTGCATGCCGGTTACTGATAATTTCCCGGGCCGCCACGACTCCCGCAGGCAACTGATACCGTGTCGCCAGTTCCAGACGGTTCTGGGGAGTGGCATGCCCCGAACGCTGCACCCAGAGACTGATCAACGCCCGGCAAGCAGCGGCTTCATCGTCGGTGGTGTTTTGGACATAATTATAAAAAACGGTGTCGACCAGCAGACTCGAAATGATCTGTGTGGAGAAGATATCCAGACGGTTGTCCGGGTGTTCGGCCAGGAACAGCAACGCCAGGACGCTAACGGGATTCAATTCATGAGTGTTGCGGCGAACCATGAAGGTCATTCTTAAATCGGCACATCGACGTTCGAAATCTTCCGTCCAATGGTCCGGCCGCAGCGCGACAGCCAGCATCAACTCTCCTTCCTGTTCAATCATGCGGACATAGAGATTCCGGGCCGCCAGACTATCGCCCACAAATGATTGGTAAACCTCCCAGGCAGGGGCTAATTCGCTGGAAATTGTCCATGGGTCTTCCAGTATCCGTTCCCGCTGACTCATGAAAGAGTATTTTCGCAGCACTTCCATGAGCCGCAATGAACGCTGCCGAATCTCATGATCTGGTGAGTGAATTCCAGCTTCCACCCATTCCATGGCAGGAGCACCATGATTGAGAATCTCCCGCTCCGCGGCACTGCGACGTTCGAAGCTGCGGTCTCCCAATTGCCGCACCAGCGGATGTACAGGTTGACTGGTCAGGGCGGTGTTGCTGCAGGAAATCACCAGGGCGCAGACCATCAGCCTGCTCCAGATCCAGGCCAACCGGACTGAAGTAGGCACGTCAAAGAATCGCCGAGACTTCCGAGACATAGTCGAGACAGCGTAGTGTCCTGTCAGGGCTTGGATTTAGGGTACGTGATCGCGAAACGTCCTCCGTTGTCGGACTTTGCGTTAAGCCCTACCCGAATTTTTAAAATTGACAAAGCAGTAGACTGAACATCGGGGTAGGATCAGATGAGACCATAATTTTTCCCCACGCCAGCGGGAACTGGTATTTCCATTTCGCGGAAGCAGACGCACCAGGACATCGGCCCCTGGCCACACGCCTCATGGCTGATCGAATCCGGAATTCCGATGTTTCTGAGATCCGGAATCCTTTCAACCCGTCTCCATGATCGGAACCCCACCGGGTCATGGCAAGGTCAACCAGAAGAATTGAGCGGTTTCTCGGACGATGACTAAGAATTGTCATTCTGATTTCGTGGCGGTTGTGCCCAGATCGGTTCCTTCCGGACTCTGGTCCCGAGGCTCTTCTCGAGTTCCCCAATCCGGTTGCACCAGCCAGAATAAAAGCCAGGAAGAAATCGCTCCGCAGACCAGTAACAACGGAAGATGAAATTGCAGATGCACCGTCTCTCCGGTCCCTTTCAATGAAACCAGTTGCTGCAAAAACGGATGATCCAGATCTGATTCCTGTAGCCGCGAAGCGAGGACCTGTGACGCGTTAAAGATGAAGTGAAACACGATTCCCGGCAGCAGGCTGCCGCTACGGGCTGCCAGCAAGCCTAGCACAATTCCCAGCAACGCAGCGTTGAATTGCTGCTTGGGAATCATATGAATGACTCCGAACAGCAAGGCTGAAATCACAATGGGCAGCCAGCGCCGGCGGGAACGCTGCAGACCGGTGAGTATGAAGCCTCGAAATGCCAGTTCTTCACACACCGCCGGAGCCACCGCAAACGCAGTCAGCGTCAACCATAATGGAACCTGTCCGCTGCCCATGGCCTGCATGAGTTGTTGGGCTCCGGCCGGCAATGGTGGAAAAAAACGATCCAGTCGAGACATCAGTTCCAGCGCCAGCGGTTGCAAAGTGAAGGCGAGAACCGTTCCCACGACCAGAAATTTCCATCCGGGAAGTGTCAATTTCAATGTCCGGAACAGATTCGTGGTCAGCAACAATGCCATAAACAGTGGCGGAACCCCCACCGTGGTTATTAGATAGATGAGCTGCACGGTCATCATTTTTCGGGCAGTATCGAGTTGCTCCGGTTGCCCCTGCATGGAAGTCAGAAACAAGAACTGCAACAGGGCAACCATCACAAAACAGACGGCTGCTTCGGAGAAGCTGGGGGTTGCTTCTTTTTCCCGCAAGAGGTGCCGAATCCATAACCCCAGTTCGAAACGTTCGGATTCCCGAAACAGGACATCTTCCCGTTGAAACTGTTCTGTTGCCCACCACAATGCCAGTGCGCTGTACCCGCAGCTGGTCAACAACACGGGGAATGCATAGATCGCCACCGGGGTTTCTGGACTTCCCAGCAATAATGACTTGAGCAGCAATGCCGGGCCAGTCACCGGCAGAATGCTGTAATACGGATTGAGTTCGACGCTGGGGTTCAAGCAGAACATCGTCAGCCCCATTGTGACCAGCAACAGTGGAGTCAGATAATACTGTCCTTCCTTGCTGCTGCGGGCAAACATGGCCAATGACAAACTTAAGGCACTGAACAGAGCCGCCAAAGGAATGGCCAATAAAATGACCCAGAAAAGCGCTTGCGGGGGAGGGAACGATAAATCTCCCAGCGGCGAAGATCTGGCCGCCCCAATCGCGGAGAGAATATGTTTGCCGGTAAAGCCCATACTGACAAGATTCAACAACGCCGTGGACAGGCTGAAAAGCATCACCGTAAGGAATTTTCCGAATACAATTTCAGTTCGAGAAGCGGGAGAGATCAGCAATGTCTCCATTGTTCCCCGTTCCTTTTCGCCGGCTCCCAGGTCAATGGCGGGATAAAATGCCCCGGTGACAGACATGATCACCAGCAGGGCCGGAAAGATTTTGCTCCAGATATTGGCCGCCAGTTGGTCCGCTTCCGCCAGATCAACCTGCATTATGGGAACCGGATTGGGAAGTGTGATCGGCAATCCGGCGATTCGCAGGCGTTCATATAAAAGAACATCTTCCCAGTTCTGCAGGGCATGTTGCACACGACGATATGCAACTTCCGACTTCTCGTTCGCACTGTTATGCAACAGGACCGGCCGGGGAAGCACGATGTCGTCGAGGTCCTCCCGCGATCCCTGAGCCAGCTGGTCAGAAATCTGCTGATATGCTTTCAGAAAATCGTTTGGGAAGACGATCAGTACCTGGGCAGGAGCCTTGGCAAACCATTCTTCAACTTCATGTCGCAGACTCTGCTCTTCCTGGAGCAACGCCGGAGTTTCAGGAGCGTCCGGGCGGAGTTGCTGCAACCGCTTTTGAATTTCTCCCAGGAGCACGATGCGCTCTCGCCGGGATTCCGCTTGCTGCAGAAATTCGATCAGGTGCTGCCGAACGGCCGGGTCCTGAATCTCCGCCACACTTCCGGGCCGGTCCGTGACCAGTTCCAGCTTGTCGGTAGCATCGGGAAAATCGAAGTAACGGGCATCAAAATGATTCCCGTCGAGCAATGGAGGATCAGGAATCTGATTGGCTCCCAGAATCACCACGCGGCGAACCTGCTCAGAAAACGTCACCGTCATCTGCACCATGCCTATCCCCAGCAGGGGATACAGCAAGAGCGGCAGAACAGCCACCATGAACAGCGTGCGACGGTCTCGGAGTTGATCCCGGACTTCACGCTGAAAAATCAGTTTGACGTTCTTCCAACTCATCTGTGAACCGTGACAAAAGACAAGAGATCCTGCACTTTCTGCTTCATTGCCTTCATCTGCTTCATTGCCTTCAACTGTGCCTCAACTTCATCGCGAATGCCTATCAAAAGCATTCCTTACTTAGACTCTGAGTGCGTTTTGGTAACTTGTTGCGGACTGATCTCGCGGTATTCAGCCTTTCATCAAGTAAGACTCTTTCCGCGCGGGCACATGAGAAACCAAACTGGTCGAGTGCCACGAACAAAATTCTTCAGCCAACGAAATTTTTCATAAGCAAGTTTGCTGAAAGTTTTGTCAGGGCATCCCGGTCAAAATTCAGTGGGAGAAGGCTCCAGGCTGCGAATCAATTTAAAGAAGACCTCTTCGATATCGGGTTGCTGATGTTGTTCGATCAGTTCTGAGACTGTTCCCATGGCCAGGATCTTTCCCCGATGAATAATGGCAACGCGGTCGCATAATTTCTCGACTTCACGCATGATATGAGTGGAGAGAATGATACATTTCCCCTTTGATTTCAGATCCGCAATCGTTTCCAGAACCGCCCGGGCCACCAGAACATCCAGACCGGCGGTCGGTTCGTCGAAAATCAGCACCGGAGGATCATGCACGATGGTCCTGGCAATGGAGACCTTCTGCTTCATTCCGGTCGACATTTTACTTCCCAGCACATCCTTGATCTGTGTCATCTGCAATGTGTGAAAAATCTCTTTCAGGCGAACTTGCAGACGATCTTCCGGAATTCCATAGAGTCGGCCGTAGTATTCCACCATCTCCCAGGCGGTCATGCGATCGTAGATGCCGGTATTGTTCGACATAAAGCCGATATGGGATCGCACCTGCTCCGGCTGCCTGACGACATCATAACCCGCAATCACAGCACGACCGGATGTCGGCTTGAGCACCGTACTGAAGATTCGCAGGCAGGTCGTCTTGCCGGCTCCATTCGGACCGAGAAGCCCAAAAATCTCACCGGGACGAACGTCAAAGGAGACGTGGTCCAACGCGAACAGCGGTCCCATTTTCAGGTCCACGAACTGCTTGGTGAGGTTTTCGACCTGAATCATTTGGAAACGCCAACTCCCGCACTTTGATGGAATGCTTAGACCAGTTTGGCCTCTCATGTGCCCGCATCGAAAAGGTTTCACTTTCCCGCAGGCCCAGGCCGGAGCAACTTGCTCTAGACGAAACACTCGTGGACACTCTCATACAGTTTTGCGGCGCCGGAGTATTTTGTCAGCACGGATTGGATTCCCAGACCAAGTTTCCCGGGAGCAAATTGCAACCTGCTTCCAGAATCCGCACAGACAGACCAGACTCACACGAGGGCAAGTTGCCTGTAGACACTCGAAAAATCTGGCAGCAGAGCAAATTTCGTTTTCGTGGACCCAAATCTCGGTTGCGAGAAGGGGCAATCGAAAAATTTCTTCGAAGCCCTGAAAAATGCGGGTAGAACTGGGTCGACAATTTCTTTCAGGTCGATACGATACACGTCTCAAATGACGCGGGGTGGAGCAGCCCGGTAGCTCGCGAGGCTCATAACCTCGAGGTCGTCAGTTCGAATCTGGCCCCCGCCATTTTTTGTGACAGAATTTCTGGTTGGCCGGCAGCATTTGTTTCTGCCTGCAACAGTTGTGGTGTGTCGACATGATTCGACCCGCGTAAATTTAAAAAGTCGAGACAGTTCGAATGACTGTCTCGGCTTTTTTTATTGCCAAGGCAGGTTGCTCTCGCCTGTATCCAGAGAAAGTGGCCCACGATAAATGTGTTGAGGCGACTGACGACTGTTCGCCACACGACAAAGCATGCTTGTGCGTACCTTGGATGTATTCCGAAGACCGCTTTACAGCGTTTTTGTAAATCTTGTCGTGAACTTGCCTCGCGGTATTCAGCGTTTCATCAGGTGAAACACTTTCGACGCGGGCACATGAGAGACCAAACTGGTCTCGTACCGGCGAGCATGCACTTATTTTGCTTTCGCCGTCTTTTGAATCCCCCAGCATTCGGGTAAGTCGTTTGCCTTTGTCTCACGGAGGATTTCAATAATTGCGGTCCGGTCTTCCGGAGTGAGATAGGCGTATTCTTCCGCCTTCTTGTTATTGGCCAGAATCTCCCAAAGCTCCTGCCAGAGATAATCTTTCATCTCATTCGGCAACTTATTGAAAGCACTGGAATAGATCAGGAAGCTGCACGGATATTTAAATAGACGTCGCTTCAGGTCAAAGTCCCGTAAAGACCGCCCTTTTGAATCACGCGGGCCACGGCTGACGAATTCCTCGGCGAACCCGGAAGTCCCTTCGATGGGACCGGCGAGTTCGGCCTCATCACGTAACAGCAGCGCTTCGATCAAGGCATCTCCCGCGTTCTGAATCCGGCGTGTCGTACTCTCCCGCCGCTGATTCTCCGGTTCGTTGAGCGCGCGATTCATTGTGATTTCATAATCCAGTGCCTGCTGAGTCGTGTAGCTGGCTTTCACCATCCGGTTATGAACGATCAACTGATGCTCCAGGACCATCAGCGAGACAATATCGCTATGGGGAGTCAGGTAATTGTCGACTTTGAACCGATCACTCAGGTCCACCACATTTTGCCCTTGCGAATTATCCACTTCTCGAGGAACTCTCTGGGCGCGAATGATCAGGTTTCCCTGGTGTTGCTGAGTCCCATGTTTTCCAGTGACATACCAGCCTCCCCAGCGTTTCTGCAATGGCGTGGTGTGGTCCACATTCTGGCTTCCTCCTGAGAAAATCGGGAATCCGGTGGCATTCACAAACAAAGATCGCGCCAAAAGTCCTGGAACTCCATCCGTCCGGGATGAACTGTGACAGGTCAGACAGTCATCCGTCTGTCGGAGTAGATGTGGCTTTTCCACTTCTGCCTGTCCCAGCGTATAAAAGACTGCTCCCAGTTTGGGGTCCATAACAGTAATTTCCAGCTTATCGCCAGCATGGCAATAACCCAGGTAGACATCGTCATTGAAATAGATGGCACGGGGAGTGCGTGGGGAAATACGGCGGGCCTGCAGACTTGTCTTGGAATAAACAAGGATTTGGGAGGAGACCGGAATCTCCAGGGCGTCCAGGACAGACTGTAAATATCCTTTATCCGTATCGAATTTTAACGAAATCTCTCCCTGATCCAGTTGCTCCTGCAGGTGAGAGACTTCGTTGACAGGCGTTGAAGCACGATAAGAAATGGGAGGTCGTTCAAACTCGTCTTCACCTTGGGCGGACTGGCCGAGAACCAGAATTTGCGAGAAAGAAAGCAGGATCAGGAAGCTGCAGATTCGCATGAGCTTCTCCGTTGCCCCGGTTTGCAGGTGGGCTTGATTCAGGAAGGAGGGGGACAATATCCGCCGAATGCGTGGGCGTCATATTGTTATCGTCCATTTCCAGACGAGTTCTTGCAATTCTATACCTGTAGGAGTAGAATTCAACTCACTTTTTGAAGGGAGCAGCAATTTGCTTTCTAAAACTGCGGAATATGCATTGCGTGTGGTGACCTGGCTGGCTGGCGGATCACGCTCCGAGCCTGCGGCCCGACTGGCCCATCAGACCAAAGTTCCTCGCCGCTATCTGCAGAAGGTGCTTCAAGATTTGGTGGCTGCGGAACTGGTGACTTCTCGATCGGGTCCTGGTGGTGGCTATGCCCTGGCCCGGCCTGCAGACCAGATCACGATTCTGGACGTCCTGAATGGTGTTGATCCGCTGCAGCGCATTCGAAGTTGTCCACTGGGATTGACCTCGCATGCCAGTCTGTGCCCGCTCCATGCCGAATTGGACAAGGCATTTGCCGCAACCGAAGCCGCCTTTTCGCAAGTCACGATTCAAGATGTGGTGCAATCCACCAGTCGTATTCTCCCTTTGTGTGAAACGACTCCTTATTCAAAAAGTGATACCGATCATCTCGCAGGAGAAAAGAGTGACGAAATTCTCGATTGTTGTTGTGAATCATAAAATACCGAGGCCTGTCCTTCTCGCGGCGGTCTCGGTGCTACTGCTGATTTGTGATGCCGGTCCTGCCTGTTCAGAACCTCCCGCCCCTCCTGCTGTCAAGTCTTTCCCGTCTGGCTCGGCGTCCGGTTCGCGCATCTCCCTGGAAGCGGCGCGGGATCGCGCGGAAATTCTCCATGATTATTCGCTGGCGATGCTGGAGATGATGCACCATCGATATTTTCACAACGAGAAAGCCATGATCCCCGCCCGTGCCATGGAAGATGTGTTTGACGAGTTGAAGACCAAATGGGGGGCGGAGCTTCGCTGGATCTCCGGCAACATGGACGCGATGAATATCAGTCACGAACCCAAAACCGATTTCGAGCATCAGGCAGTCAAAGAATTCAAATCGGGTAAAACCCGGCTGGAGGCGATCGAGGGGGGCTTCCTTCGTCACGCCGGCATCGTTCCCCTGCAGTCGGACTGTGTCAGTTGCCATGCCGGATTCTTCAAAGCCACAACGAAAACACCAAAGTTTGCCGGGTTGATGATCAGCATCCCAATTGTTGCAGAACGTGCTGCTTCCATTCACGCGCCCAGTCCATAAAGGGCAACAAGCGTCACCATGTCATGAAAGCGTCACTGTGTCATGATTTCCAATGGAACCCGTTCCAGAATCGTTGAGAGCGTTTTTGTAAATCTTGTAGTGAACTTGCCTCGCGGCGTTCCGTATTTCATCACTCGAAACGCAATCACCGCGGGCACAGGCGAGAGCAACTTGCGTTCACCTGCCGATTGAAATGAGCCAGCCCCACGAGGCGGCTGTTGAGTTTTCCCTCCTGGTTGCTTGCGTGCGACCATTCAGTCCATTCCTCATTTGACAAGAAACGACGTGCAAAATGATGAAAGACACTCTGCTTTACGCGCTGGCTGCGACATTCCTGTGCGGAACGTTCGCCATTTCCGCAGAACCCAATCCTTCTCAGAAGGCCCCACCCGCCACACCGGATGCTTTTCAGCGGACCCGCGAACAGGCTGTTGCGGAAGCAGCACTGCTGCAGGATGCCATGCATACGATTCTGCAAGTGGTGCATCATCGCTACTACAAAGAAGATGAAGGACTCGTGATTCCCGCTGCCACGATGCGTGAAGTTTTTGAAGAACTTGAACGAGATCATCATGTCAAACTTCGCTGGCTGGTCGTGGAAGGCCAAGCCATGAATGCTGAGCACATTGCCCGGGACGAATTTGAAAAAGCTGCGGTGCAGGCACTCCTGGCCGGCGAAAAGAAATTCGAATCATTCGAAAACGGGGTCTATCGTCGCGCCGGACCGGTGACCTTGTCCAATGTCTGCCTGAAATGCCATATCCCGGATCGTCGCAGCACAGAAGACCGGACGGCTGGACTGATTGTGACCATTCCACTTCGCGAGAATGCCAAGTAACAAAAGCACCTTCATGATTCTGTTGATGAGCCGCCCACTTGAAGTGGGCGGCTCGCACCGGCACCGTCTGAACTCGCGCCAATGCTTTGCTTATCCTAGTGCTTCGTCAATTTTAAAAATTCGGGTAGGGCTTAACGCAAAGTCCGACAACGGAGGACGTTTCGCGATCACGTCCCCGAAATCCAAGCCCTGACAGGACACTCGACCAGTTTGGTCGATCATGTGCCCGCGTCGAAGAGGTTTCACTTGATGAAATGCTGAATGCCGCGTAGCGAACCTGGCGATGCGGGGTGGACGCGCCATAAAAGTGTTAAAGATGTTTGCCGGCCGGGTGATGCAGGGAATGCTCCTCGTCCCGTGATGGTTCGTGTTGAATGGGGAGTGTCACGGCAAATGTGGTTTCGCCCGGGACCGATCTGACCAGCCGAATGGTGCCTCGCGAAGCTTCCACCATGTTCCGGCTGATGAACAGGCCCAGCCCGGTGCCGGTGGTCTTGGTGGTGAAGTACGGTTCGAACAGTTTGAGTTGATCGACTGGGGCGATGCCGCTGCCGTTGTCCTTCACAAATACCTGAATGGAAGAGCCTTTAATTCCCGTGGAAATCTCAATGACCCCTCCCTCTTCGGTGGCATCCATGGCATTGAGGATCAGGTTCAAAAAGACCTGCAGAACCTGGTCGCGCACTGCAAGGATGGCGGGTAAGCTCGGGGCGAAGTTTGTGACAACCGTCTTCCCTTTTTTTCGCTTGTAATACTTGGCGATGTTCAGGGCATTGTTGATGACATCATGCAGGTCAAACTGGCTGATGGCCGCCATGCTCGGGCGGGAAAACTCAACCAGTTCGCGAAGAGTTCTTTGAATCCGCAGCAGTTGTTCATCAATCAGGCCAAGACGTTCGTGCATGACCGGATCGAGTTCCTTCCGGTTCATCAATTGGACCAGCGAACTGATCGCGGCCAGTGGATTGCCGACTTCATGAGCAATTCCCGCAGCCAGAAGTCCGAAGGCAGCCTGTTTTTCCTGCTGTACCAGCATGGCCTGTGACTGCTGCAGTTCCCGGGTTCGCCGATCAATCCGCTCTTCCAGTTGCTGATTCAGTGCGGTGAGTTTTTCACCCGTTTCGCGCAGCAATCGTGTGAGCGATGTACTGGCCCAGGTGGCCCAGCCCATAAAAATGATCATCAGAACCAGGGTTCCCACCTGATCCGCGGTCGCAGAGGTGAGTTTGAACGCCAGCAGGGAATAACTGGCAGCATGCAGGGCAAACGTCGAATAGGTCACCAGCGGTGAATACCGGATGGCACACACCAGCAAAGACAAGAAATAATAGTACCGGAACGAACTGTCCAGCCCTTTGTCGAAGTAGCACAGCAATCCGATAAAGACGGCTTCCATCAGGGACGTGAACAGCGGGAACCGATAGAGAAAAACTTTTCCCTGCCAGTGAAAATAGGAATCGCAAAGGGCATACATGGCCCCCAGCGTCAGAATGCCATTGAGATTCAGACGGTCGTCGGATGGGCTGAGTGTATTCACCAGCAGATAGCCCACAATCAGACCAAACCAACGAATGCGCAGCACAATCCATTCAACAGAAAGCTGCCAGCTCACATTAGCGCTGGAGGAAGGGACAACTGCTGACATCACGGGCGAAGGCCTCATTGTTGAATTCAAACAAACTTCATCGAGAACAAGTTCCCGATCTTGCAAACAACTCTTTGCAGCAAGTTTCCACTCGTGCCCTTTCAGGGCTTGGATTTGGGGTACGTGATCACGAAACGTCCTCCGTTGTCGGACTTTGCGTGAAGACCTACCCGAGTTTTTTAAATTGACAAAGTACTAGTCCTTAAACAAG
>Ga0182745_1004609_pt1 | contig 11455 bp, 9 predicted proteins | sample eDN3rd30CKraftBY_FD_128523 | JGI IMG/M metagenome (GOLD analysis project Ga0182745, IMG submission 128523) | Enriched backyard soil microbial communities from Emeryville, California, USA - eDNA 3rd pass 30_C Kraft BY (version 2) (version 2) | ecosystem: Environmental > Terrestrial > Soil >... | reverse complement strand
CGCTGGGTATCCAGGTAGTAGGCGCCGGCAATCCAGCGCAGCGCCACATCGTCAGGCGAGGTCCAGCGCAGCTCCTGGCTCAGCAGGCGCACGTCCAGCATCTGCGCCTGGTCGGCCTGGCCAAAGCCAAAGATGCCGCCGGGACACACCACGGGATTGCAGAAGTCCAGGTCGCCGTAATAGGTCTCCTCCAGACCGGTCCAGCCGGTGATGGCGGTAAGGGTACCGCCACCGCCGCCGCGGTGTTCGAACTTGAGCGAGGCATCCTCCACGTCGCGGCGGCTTTCACCCAGGATGCTGGACAGCGGATTGCGGGCCAGGTTGGTGTTGTTGTCGCCGGCCGGGTCGAAGGACACGTCGTATACCGCACCGCCTTCGTCGCGACTCTTGCTGGCGCGAAAGTCCAGGCTGCTGGACTGGCCCAGCGCAGCATCCAGGCGCAGGCGGAAATCACGCGAATCGGCGAAGTCGACCTTGCGACCCAGATAGTCGCTGGTGATGGCGCCATCGAAGGTGTGCGCCGAAGCCGTCAGCCGGTAGGACAGCCGGTCCTGCAGCAAGGGACCGCTGGCGCTGGCCTGCAGCTTGCCCAAACCATGGTTGCCCACGCCCGCCACCAGCACGCCCTCGGCATGATCGGCCGGCCGCTTGGTGATGATGTTGATTGCCCCACCGATGGCATTGCGGCCGTACAGCGCACCCTGCGGGCCGCGCAGCACTTCAATCCGTTCCACCTCGAACAGGTCCATCTTGAACTGTTTCTGGTTGCCCTGCGGCACGCCGTCCACCACGATCGCCATCGGCGCATCGGCGTTGTTGATCTGCTGAACGCCGCGCACGCTGACGAAGGAGTTGCCGATGGTGAAACTTTCGTCATAGCTCATGTTGGGAATCAGCGCCGCGAAATCGCTCGTGGTCTCGATGCCGGCATCGAGAATGCGCGCCTCGTCGAACGCGGTGATGGCGCTCGGCACCTCCTGCAACGAACGCTCGCGGAACTCCGCGGTCACCTGGACCGCATCGAGCAGCCGCGCTTCCTCCTGCGGCGGCCCCGCCTGTCCGCCGGACTGGGCCTGGGCCGATATCGCCAGCGCCATTGCCACCGCGGCGGCCAGGACACGGCGGCCAGGCGCGCACTGCGCCGACATGTGAAGCCCCAATGGGGCCGGATGATGTTCGTTCATGCTTGCACTCCCCGGGTGACATGGTCAGGGCGCCGTTCCAGCGCCACGAAAGGTTCGTCGAAACCGAAACGCGCCGGTCCGAACACCGCCAGCGCCGCGGGTGTACGCATGCACGCGGCCGCGCTGGCGGCCACGACGCGCACACGCTGGCCGTACTTCAACCCATCGGTGGTGATGGGCTCGGCGGTTTGCGCGTCCAGCACCGTCAGCAGGTCCGGCACCACCACACGGGTGACGCCACCCTCGCGCGCAATCAGGAATTCGTTGCGGAACACCAATTCCAGGGTGCGGCCGCGGTCGGCGCCATAGCCTTCCAAGCGGCAGGCGCCCTGGGTCCACCCGCCCTGAATGCGGCGATCCACGTCGGCGACCCGCGCCTCGATCAGATCGGCGTAATGCTGGTAATACGGGCTGTGCGCCAGGCACTGGAACAGCGCCCCGAACGGGTCGCCTTGCCGCCGGCCATCCAGTATCGCCGCACCGATGGCATGGGCCAGGCTCAAGGTACCGGGTACCGAGGCGGCCCGTGCCTGCGCGCCAGACATGGCGTAACAGGAGATCGCACATGCGCCGCCCAAGGCCACGATCACACTGCGCGCCAGCATTTCGGTCTGGCGGCTGTCTTCGGCCTCGATCAGCACTTGCTCGCCCGTCTCGTTGGTGAGCGCCAGCGGGCTGGCCGGTACGCCATACACGTTGAACGTCACCATCTGCAGCTCGGGGAACGCACGTCCCATACCATCGGCGTCGACCACCGGCAGGCCACGCCGCGCCGCCACTATGAGCGGCACCATGGCGTTGACGCCGCCCATCTCCGCGGCCATCAGATGGCTGGCGCCGCGGCCGTGGCGCCGTTCGATGGCGGCGGCCGCGGCATCCAGCTCGTCCTCCCCCGGAAACTTCTCGATCATCACGCTGGGCGTGCCCATCATCGCCACTGGCACCGCGAAGGCCTGGTCTTCCAGTGTGTGCAGCGGCTGCACTGCCACTGGGCCATGGCGCTTGATCGCGCTGGCAGCCAACAGCCCCCCCAGATACGGGTCGCCGCCTCCGCCGGTCCCCAGGAAGGCCGCACCGATGGCCAGCGCATCCAGCTGTGGCAGGTCCACCTGGTCGATGGTGAGGGTCGCGGGCTCGGTCACAGGCGCAGCTCCCCAACCGCGCGCACGCGAATGCGCACATGGTCTCCCGGCAAATAGGTCAAGGGAATCTCCTCAATGTCGACGACTTCGGTGCTGTCGGCATCGGCGCCTGCAGCAACGCTGGCGGCGCAGGCCTCGGCACGCAGGCCCGCCAGTACGGTGGCACGGTCCTGCCCCGCCAACGCCAGGGTCCGGTCGACCTCGGCGCCGACCTGGGCGATCGCGGCGCCAATCGCGTTGGCCACCCCCGCATGTTCAGGGCGCAGCACCTGCACGGCGCCGGCCAGGTGCACGGGCATCAGTACACTGCCGCCGCCCACCAGGATCACGTTGGCCTCGCCCGCCGCCGTCTTCATCCGGTCCACCGCAGTTTCCACGCTGGCTTGCATCTGCTGCATGGCCTGCGCCACCCGTGCCGGATCCAGTTGCGCCACCCTGCCGGGGTCGCCAAGCGCGAAGCGCCCCGCTGCCACCGCGACATCCGACGCGGTCAGCGTATCGCCGCCAAACACCAATGCCGCCTTGGCCAGGTCGTGCCCCACCGAGTGCGGGCCGATCTGCGGGGGGTCGGTACTGAGGCAGACCCGGCTGCCGCCGCCCAAGGCGATCGACACCACATCGGGCATGCGGAAATTGGTGCGTACACCGCCGATGTCCGCGCTGAGCGAGGATTCGCGCGGAAACCCGTTGACCAGCGCACCCACATCCGTGGTGGTACCGCCGATATCGACCACCAATGCGTCGCGGCAACCGGTCAGATAGGCCGCGCCGCGCATGCTGTTGGTCGGTCCGGATGCGAAGGTGAACACCGGAAATCGCTGCGCTCGCGCCGCGCCCATCAAGGTGCCGTCGTTCTGGCTGAGGTAGAGCGGCGCGGCAATGCCCATCTCGACCAGGGCTTGCGAAAACGCGCCCACCACCCGTTGCGCATGCTCGCCCAGGGCGGCATTGAGCAAGCTGGCGTTCTCGCGCTCGATCAGGCCCAGCCGGCCGATCTGCGAGGACAGCGTCACCTGGGCCTGGGGCATCAGGCCCAGGATGATCTCCGCGCAGCGGCGCTCGGCCTCGTCGCGCACCGGTGCAAACACGCAGCTGACCGAAAACGCGCCGATACCCAGACGCTGGCAATCGCGGACATGCGCGATCACCGCCGCCTCATCCAGATCGCGGTAGCTGCGACCATCGAAGTGGTAGCCACCGGACACCATGGTCGTGTGCGCGCCGATGGCCTGCTCCAGCGCCTCGGGCCAGGCGGTCATGGGAGGCAGGCTGGCGCCCGCGGGCAAGCCCACGCGGATCACCCCGATGCGGTTCAGGCGCCGGCGCTCGACCAGGGCATTGGTGAACTGGGTCGTACCGATCATCACCGCCGCCAGGGCGGACGGCGCCACGCTCGCCTGGCGCAGCACCTCGGTAATGGCAGCCACCACGCCGCTGCCGATGTCCTCGCTGGTGGCGCGCTTGCACGCCGCCAGCAAGCGGCGGCCTTCCATCACCACCGCATCGGTATTGGTGCCGCCGACGTCGATCCCCACTCGCAACATGCATCACCTCCTGCCCGACCGCAGTTAACGCGGGTCCAGTGGGCGGCGGCAAGGCCGAACGGGTAGGTTTTTCTCAGAAGACGGGTAGGTACTGAATCCGCGCTCAGTCTGCCAGGCCCGATTCGCGCGCACGCGCCGCCATGTCCTGTCGGCGCCTGACTCCGAGCTTGCGGCCCAGATTCTTCAGGTGGAATTTCACCGTATCGATGCTGCGCCCCAGCCGCTGAGCGATCTCGCGATTGCTGCAGCCATCGACCAGACCCTCCAGGACACGCGCCTCGGCACGACTGATCTGCAGCCCGGCCGAATGCGTCGACTCGGCGGGCGCTTCGTCGCGTGCACGCCGCATCAGCGCCTTGGCCGCGCGCCGCAGGTGCGCACCGGCAGTGGTCGCGTGTTGGCCCTGCTGCCAGGCATCCAGCAGGGCCACGACATCGCCGGGATGGTCCAGCAACGTCCTGTGCAGGCCATCGGGCAACACCCGCGCCAGCGCCTGCCCAATGGCGCGTGCCGCGGCCTGGCGTCGGCCACGCAGCAAATCGGCTTCGGCCGAGCACAGCAGGACTCGCAGATGCAGCTCTGCCAGCTCACCCGTCTCGGTTTCCTGCAACAGCGCCGCCAGCTCGGCGCGGTCGGCCGTTCGACCCTCGGCACAGGCCAGCTGCTGGCACAACCAGCGGGCGCGCAGCACGGGCAGGCGCCAAGCCAGGTCACGCGATACCCCACGCCGCGCCAGCGCATCGAGCTGATAGCGCTCGGCCAGCAATCGCGCCTGGGTGCGTCGGCCCGAACGCAGCGCCACTTCAATTTCCTTCAGCTCCAGCAGCGCCACCAGCCGCGGCAGTCCACGCTCGCGCGCGGCCACGCGCCAACGCGCCAGCAAGCCCATCGACGACCCCATCGTCGGCGCCAGCACCAAGGCGTCGGCCGCGGTGGCGTACAGGGTCCACAGCAGCTCCGACCAGGCATCCAGCGTCTCGACCTCGTGCACGGCATCCAGCAGCCCCGGCGGTACGCCTGCGCCGGACAGGTATTCACAGACCAGGTGCAGGGCACGCCCGATGGCGCTGAGCTCCTGGGTGGCCGATCGCACCCTGCCAGCCAGCCGCAGGCCCTCGGCCGCGCACGCACGCGCACGCGCGGTGCGCCCCAGGCGCAGGTCGGCCAGCGCCAGCTGATAGCAGATATACAGCTTGCCGAACCGCGAGCCCGCCGCATCGAAGTCGCGCGCGGCCAAGGCGCCATAGTGGCGCGCGGGCTCCAGGTCGCCTGACTCGACACTGCAATGGCACAGCATGTTGTAAACGATGCCGCGCATGCCTGGCTCGATGGCAGATACTTCCGCCTCCAGTTCCCGCATCCTGCGCAACCGCTGCGAGGTGATCGGCGCATCGGCGTAGACGGTATAGAGCAGCCGCACCAACTTGATCTCCCAGCCGGGCAGGTGGGTCAAGGGTCCACGCAGATGTCCGCCCAACAACTGTGACCACACCCGCTCGGCGTGGCCCAGGCGGCCGTCCTTGCACATCACCAGGATCAGGCCCAACCGCATCCTTGGGTAGTCGTCCAGCATTTCCGGCGTGCATCCAGCCAATGCCTGCTGGAACTCCATGACTTGGTCGTTGAGCAGCATGCGCCAGCCGCCGGCACGCTCACCTGCCAGCAGGCGTGCGTGCCGGGCGTCGCTTTCGGCAATCCGGTCCAGCGCGGCGGCCAACACCGCAGGCAACACCGATGCGCGTTCCGCCCGCAGGCTCAGGTGCAGACCGCCACTGCGGGGCGCGCGCAGTACCGCCGCCGCAAGGCCGAACTCATCGACCAGCGCGCGCGCCAGCGCCGCACGCCGTGCGGGCAGCGGGGGTGGCCCGGGCAACTGGCACTGCAAGGTACAGGTGCGGGGCAACGTCCGGCGCCGGCTGGCGGTGACCGGCGCCCGCGCCATGCTAGTCCTCGGTCAGCAGCGCGTGGATCAACGCGCCGTGCCGGCCGGCCTGCACGCTGCTGCGCAACCGGCTGGCGCTGAAAATGGTGCACATCTCATCCACCGCGGTGTCGAAATCCTCGTTGACGATCAGGTAGTCGAACTCGCCATGGTGGGACATTTCCTCGCGCGCGGCGGCCAACCGGCGCTGGATGACTTCCTCGCTGTCCTGGCCGCGCTTGCGCATGCGCTCTTGCAGCGCCGCGCGCGAGGGCGGCAGGATGAACACGCTGACCGCTTCGGGCACCTGCACCCGCACCTGCCGCGCGCCCTGCCAATCGATCTCCAACAGCACGTCGTGGCCCGCGGCCAGCTGCGGTTCCACCGACTGGCGCGCGGTGCCTTTCCAATCGCCATGCACGCGCGCGTATTCGAAGAAGTCGCCCGCGTCGATCATGCGCTGGAACTCCGGCTCGCCCACGAAGTGATAGTGCTCGGCGTGACGCTCGCCTGGACGCGGCGCGCGCGAGGTGAACGAGATTGAAAGCCGGATGTTCGAATCGCGCTTGAGGCAGGCGTTGACGATGCTGGACTTGCCCGCCCCCGAAGGGGCCGCGACGATGAAGAGGGTTCCGCGCATGGAAGGGAATCGGGCATCCGAAGGAAAGGGAGTTTAACAGGCGCGGCGACGGCTGCCCGCCTCAGCGCACGGGAAGGTGCCGGCGCAGGAACGCCAGCACGCCCGCGTTGAAGGCATCGTTGCGGTCGCCGGCCACCATGTGGCCGGCCTCCGGCACGTCCCACACCTCGGTCTGCGGCACCAGGCGCTGCATCTGGGCTACGCCGTCCTCGTCGACGATATCGCTATGCCCGCCCTTCACCAGCAGCGTGGGGATGCGCACATTGCCACTGACCCGCTCCAGGTCGAGACCGGCCTCCGGCGGCTCCGCGCTGGGGCGCACCGCCATCAAACGGGGGTCCCAGTGCCAGTACAAGCGGCCGTTCTCGCGCCGGCGCAGGTTCTTCAGCAGGCCCGACGGATCCAGCGGCCGCGGCCGTGACGGGTTGTAGGCGGCCACGGCGGCGGCGGCCGCCTCCACACTGTCGAAGCCCTCCGGATGCGCGGACATGAAGGCACGAATCTTGGCCGCCCCCGCGGCGGCGGCACGCAGGGTGATGTCGACCATCACCAGGGCACGCACCCTGGGCTGCGGCCGGCTGCCCACCGCGAAGAAGCTGGTCATCCCGCCCATGGACGCACCGACCAGCGCGACCGGTCCGGGTAGCGTATCCAGCACGGCCTGCAGGTCGGCTGCAAACGCTGGCAGCGTGTAATCGGCCTGTGGGGACCAATCGCTGTCGCCGTGCCCGCGCGCGTCGTAATTCACCACCCGGTAGCCTGCCTGCACCAGCGCAGCCATGGCACCGGCCCAGCTGTGCCGCGTCTGGCCACCGCCGTGCAACAGCACGACCGCCGGCGCATCCGGCCGCCCCCCCACGTCGCCCACCAGCGCCAGGCCATCGGGCGCGGCGAAGACCTGCTGTTCGAAGTCCGCCACCGGCCACGCTACTCGATGTTCTGCGCCTGCTCGCGCACCTGGTCGATCAGCACCTTCAGCTCCACCGCCAAGTTGGACGTGCGCACGTCGACCGACTTCGAACCCAGGGTATTGGCCTCGCGGTTGAATTCCTGCAGCAGGAAATCCAGCCGTCGCCCGACCGGCTCGCGCTGGCGCAACACACGACGCAACTCCTGCACGTGGCTGTCCAGGCGGTCCAGTTCCTCGTCCACGTCCAGTTTCTGCAGCCACAGCGCCAGTTCCTGCTCCATGCGGCCAGACTCGAACCGCAAGGATTCGAACCGCACTTCGTCACCGGGCTGCATCAACTCCAGCAGCCGGGCCTGCAGCTTCAGCCGCTGTCCGTCGCGGATGGCCGGCATCAGCGCACGCGCCTCTTCGGCCAGGCGCGAAATGGCCTCGTTGCGCTCGGCAATGGCCTCGGCCAGCTTTGCGCCCTCGCGCTCGCGCGCGGCGACGAAGTCCTCCAGCAGCTCGTCCAACAGCGCCATCAACTCGTTTTGCAGCATGACCGGGTCTACGCTGGCCGCGCGAATTACCCCGGGGAACTGCAGCAGTTCGGTGAACCCCACCTGCAAGGCAGGAAAGCGGCCGCGCAATTCTTCGCCCAGGGCACCCAGCCGGTCGAGCAGCGGCGCATCCAGGGCCAGGTTGGTGCTGGCCTCCGGCGCGCGCAGGCGCAGGCTGAAGTCCAGCTTGCCGCGTCCGACGCGTGCCCCGATGCGCTCACGCAACGCCGGTTCAAGCGCACGCATCTCCTCGGGAAGCCGCAGCCCCATTTCCAGGAAACGGTGATTGACCGAGCGTAGCTCGGCTGCCAGGGTGCCCCAGGGGGTGTTGCGTTCGCGGCTGGCGAAGGCGGTCATGCTGCGGATCATGGACGCGATGGTAACCTAGCCGGCCCCCTTCACACCTCATCACGCATGTCCATCACCCGTCCCAGCGGACGCAGCCCCGACCAGCTGCGTCCGGTCCGCATTGAACGCGGCTATACCCGCCACGCCGAAGGCTCGGTCCTGGTGAGCTTCGGCGACACCCGCGTGCTGTGTACCGCCAGCGTCGAGAACCGGGTGCCGGCCTTCCTGCGCGGCAAGGGCGAGGGGTGGATCACGGCCGAGTACGGCATGCTGCCGCGCGCCACCCACACCCGCGGCGACCGCGAAGCGGCCCGTGGCAAGCAAGGCGGCCGCACCCTGGAAATCCAGCGCCTGATCGGACGCGCGCTGCGTGCCTGCGTGGACCGTGGCGCACTGGGCGAGCGCACCATCACCCTGGACTGCGATGTACTGCAGGCCGATGGCGGCACCCGCACCGCCGCCATCACCGGCGCCTATGTGGCGTTGGTCGATGCGGTGCGCTGGCTGCGCGCGCGCCGTGAGCTGCCTTCAGCCGCGCGCGAGCCGATCTTCGGGGCGGTGGCGGCGGTTTCGGTAGGCGTGTATCGCGGCGTACCGGTGCTGGACCTGGACTATCCCGAAGACAGCGATTGCGACACCGACATGAACGTGGTCATGAACGATGGTGGCGGTTTCATCGAGCTGCAGGGCACGGCCGAAGGCCACGCGTTCCGCCGCGACGAACTCGATGCCCTGCTGGCGCTGGCCCAGCAAGGCGTAACCCAACTGCTGCAGCTGCAACGCGAGGCCCTGGCCTCGTGACGCCATGCGGAGCGCCAGCATGAAACTGGTCCTGGCCAGCGGCAACGCCGGCAAGCTGGAGGAGCTGCGCGCACTGCTGGACGATACCGGCCTGGCCCTGACGGGCCAATCCGAGTTCGGCGTGGTCGATGCAGAGGAAACCGGCACCACTTTCGTCGAAAACGCGCTGATCAAGGCCCGCCATGCCGCGCGCCTGACTGGGCTACCTGCGCTGGCCGACGACTCGGGCCTGTGCGTGGATGCGCTGGGTGGTGCGCCGGGGCTGTATTCGGCACGCTATGGCGGCGGCCATGGCGACGCTGCGGCCAACATCGCACGGCTGCTGCGCGAGCTGGACGGGGTGCCGGAAGCTCGGCGCAGCGCGCGCTTCTATTGTGTGCTGGTGCTGTTGCGGCACGCAGAAGACCCGCAGCCGTTGATCGCCGAAGGCGAATGGCAGGGGCGGATCCTGCCTGCACCGCGCGGCGATGGCGGCCATGGGTATGACCCGGTTTTCCTGGATCCGCAGCATGGACTGAGCGCCGCAGAAATGCCGATGGCCACCAAGAACCGGGTCAGCCACCGCGGGCTGGCGCTGGCCACATTGAAACACCGGCTGCGGAACATGCCGTCGCCCTTCGGCGACCTGGCCGCAGCATGGGCGCAAGAAACGGCTCGCTGAGGTCCGCCCATGCTGCAAGCGCCGCCCCTGTCGCTCTACGTGCACCTGCCCTGGTGCGTGCGCAAGTGTCCCTATTGCGACTTCAATTCGCATGCCGCGCGGGACACACCGCCCTTTGCGGACTACGTGGATGCACTGCTGCGCGATCTGGATTTCGACCTGCCCCTGGTGCAGGGCCGCCGCATCGTGAGCGTTTTTTTTGGTGGCGGCACGCCCAGCCTGTTTCCCCCCGAGCAGATCGATCGGCTGCTGCAGGCCGTCGCCCAACGCCTGGATTTTGAACCAGGCGCGGAAATCACCCTGGAGGCGAATCCCGGCACTGCCGAGCACGGCCGCTTCGACGGCTATCTCGCCGCGGGAATCAATCGCCTGAGCTTCGGCGTGCAGAGCTTCGACGACGCCTGCCTGCGCCAGCTTGGCCGCATCCACGACAGCCAGGAGGCCGAACGCGCGGTCAAGCTGGCCCAGGATGCCGGGTTCGACAATTTCAACCTGGACCTGATGTATGCCCTGCCCGGCCAGACCCTGGCCATGGCCGAGCACGACCTGCGCCGCGCCTTCGCGCTGTCGCCCACCCACATCTCCCACTACCAGCTGACCCTGGAACCCAACACGCTGTTCTTTGCCCGCCCGCCAAGCGGGCTGCCGGACGAAGACCTGGCCTGGGACATGCAGGAACACGGCCTGGCGCTGCTGGCCGAGGCTGGCTATGCGCAGTACGAGGTCAGTGCCTATGCCCGCACCGCACGGCAGTGCGCACACAACCTGAATTACTGGCACTTCGGCGACTACCTGGGCATTGGTGCGGGTGCGCACGGCAAGATCAGCCAGGCTGGGGCCAGCGAGGTGCGACGGCGCTGGAAATCGCGCCACCCCACTACGTACCTGGCCGATGCTGGCACCGCGCGCGTGCTGGGCGGCGACGAAACCGTGCCGGTGGCGCGGCTTCCATTCGAGTTCATGTTGAACGCGTTGCGCCTGAATACGGGTTTCGCCTGGTCCGATTTCGAACACCGCACCGGATTGCCGCGCACACAGGTAGCCGCACAGGTGGCGCAAGCCCAGGCGCGCGGTTGGCTGGTGTCCGACGCGCAGCGCGCACAACCCACCGCGCTGGGACGGCGCTTCACCAATGATGTGATCGCTCTGTTCCTGGAAAGCTAGACCCCATGCGCGCGCATGGCGGGGATTGGGCCGCAGCGCGACGGCTGACCGTTGACGGCGGACATGCTATACATCCGCCACCCAGGGGAACGAGCCAGATCGGATGCACACCACGGCCAACCGCGGTCCAGGCGACAAGCCGTTGACATTCGGTGCGGCACCGCTGCCACCCCGGGTGCGCCGCATCCTGTCCACCCTGCACAAGCAGGCGGCCGACACCCTGACGCCGCTGCTGGACCACATGCTGGACGAGTTCGAAACGGCGCTGTCCCGGCAGGGGCCGCGTACGGGTGGCAGCAGCCGGCAACCCGAGCAATTCATCGACCTGCGCGTGCTGCGCGACCGCCGCGGCGAGCTGCTGCGGCGATTCCTGGCTGGCCTGGAATCGGAACTGGCGGCCATCCGTGGCGAGGGGGGCGCCGCGACGGAACAGGCGCGCGCCGCGGCGCTGCAGTTCAGCAACCTGAGCCTGGTGGACGATGTCGACCTGGAGCGCGACATCCTGCTGGGCGAGATCTCCCAGCGCGAAGTCCTGCGCAGCCGCGACGCCCTGGAACCGCTGGGCCAGCGCTTTGGCGTGCTGGCCGCCAGCCCGGCACTG
>Ga0182745_1004608_pt1 | contig 11455 bp, 10 predicted proteins | sample eDN3rd30CKraftBY_FD_128523 | JGI IMG/M metagenome (GOLD analysis project Ga0182745, IMG submission 128523) | Enriched backyard soil microbial communities from Emeryville, California, USA - eDNA 3rd pass 30_C Kraft BY (version 2) (version 2) | ecosystem: Environmental > Terrestrial > Soil >... | reverse complement strand
CCGCCGCCGACAATGGCAACGTCGTAGCCGGTCATCGTCCGAAGTCCCAAACCATCCCTGTCATCCCGAGCCAGCGAGCGATCCATGTTGCGACCATGGATTCCCGGCTTCGCGCGGGCCGTCAAACCCCTCTCGTTCTCCTCATTCCTCATATTCCTCTCCCCCGGCAGGGGGAGAGGAGCAAGACGTGTCGTCTGCTCTCCGCGCTCTCCTCTGTCATCCTGAGCGCAGCGAAGGATCCCACCGAACGATCAGACACGGGCCGCGCCGCTGGCGTGAGGTCCTTCGCTGCGCCCAGGACGGCGGCAAGGGACGCTGTCCATTCTCCATCGAGAAATCCGATGCAGTTCGCGGACTCGAGCGAAGCTAGAGCGAGACGGAGCTGATCCGCTCCCAGACCAGCTCGCGATGGATCCTCATCCCGTCCTGCTCGCGTTCCGGCGGCACCAGGATCATGCGCTCGCCGTCAAAGCGCACCTTGCGGACCTGCTGCGAGGCGAGCCGCGCCGGATCGGAGCTGGCATCGACCGTGGTGACGAGCGTGCTGCCATCGAAGGTGTAGTTGCCACAGTAGGACGAATACTCACGCCTGGCGCCATCGGGCAGCTCGGCGCGGCCGTCGATCAGCACCGCCATCATGCGGCCGTCGGAGGTCAGCGAAACGAGCCCCATGCCACGCGGTCCATAGGGCACGCCGACGGATTTCCCGTCGGCGGCCGTCATCGAGCCGCCGACCAGCTTCCACACGCCCGCGACATTGGGGACGGCAGCAGTACCCTGCAGGGCGCCGCGGCGCGTCGTGTCGTCCGTGTCCGATGGCATGCGCTTCGTCCTCCGCCCCGATTCAGCGCACGGCCTTGCCGAGCAAGCCGAAACCCCGGCCGCGACGCTGTGAACGCGACAGCATCGCGGCCGGCACGAGCGCCAGCAAGGCCACGATGCCGACCACGATGAAGGTGTCGGAGAAGGCGAGCATCTCGGCCTTGGCGTACAGCATCGCCCCGAGATACTCGTAGGCGCCCGCCTTCTGCTGTTGCGGCGGCAAGCCGCTGGCGCGCTGCATGAGCTGCTCGACCAGGGCGAGCAGCCGCTGGGTCGTCGGATTGGCCCAGTCCTGCGTCGCGGTCAGCGCCTCGGCATGGAAATGGGTGCGCACCTCGAAGAACGCCACCATCAGGTTGATGCCGAAGGCACCGCCGAGCTGGCGCATGAAGTTGGCGATGCCGGCGCCCTGGCGGACCTTGTCCGCCGGCACGGCCTTGAGCGAGGAGGCATTGAGGCTCGGATTGATCAGGCCGAGGCCGAGCCGCGATACCATGACCATGCCGACCAGCGTCCAGAAGGTCGTGTCGACATCGGTCGTGCACATCAGGGCAAAGCCGGACGAGAACAGCAGCAGACCGACGATGATCATGGTCGAGGCCGGGACGGCGTCGGCCATCCGCCCCGCCAGGGGGAAGATGAAGGCGAGCATCAGCCCGGCCGGCATCATCATCAGCCCCGCCATCAACGGCGTGAAGCCGATGATGGTCTGCACGAAGACCGGCATCACATAGGTCGAGCCCATCATGCCGGCGCCGAAGATGAAGGCGATCATGGCCGTGGCCGAGAACTCGAGGTTGGCGAAGATGCGGATGTCGATCATCGCGCGCGGCGTATGGAGCTCCCAGGAGATGAACGCGATCGTCGCACCGATGCCGAGACAGAGCCGGAAAACGATCGCATCGGAACTCCAGCCCTCGCGCTGGCCGTCGGCAATGCCGGTCATCAGCCCGAGCAGGGCGACGCAGAGCAGCGCGAAACCGAGCCAGTCGAACGGCGGAATCTCTTTCGGCAACGGCCGCGTCGGCATGAACAGCAGGCCGAGCACGGCGGCGATCACGCAGAACGGCAGCGAGATGTAGAAGACGTAGTGCCACGAGAAGTACTCGATCATCATGCCGCCGAGGGTCGGGCCGATTGCCGGCGCGAAGACGACTCCCAGCCCGAACACGCCCATCGCCATGCCGCGCCGCTCGGCCGGGAAGACGGTGAAGATGATCGCCATCACCAGCGGCTGCGCCACGCCGGCACTGAAGCCCTGCAGCATGCGGGCCAGGATCAGCGTGTCCTCGGTCGGCGCCGAGCCGCCGAGCAGCGCGCCCATGGAGAAGAAGAACAGGGCGCCCACGAAGGTGCGGCGTTCGCCGAGCACGCCGGCGATCCAGGAATTCATCAGCATTCCGGCGGTCATGGTCGCCGTATAGGCCGACGACATCCATTGCGCCTTGTCCTGGCCGATGCCGAAAGCTCCCATGACATCGGGCACCGCGACATTCACCGTGGTCATCGCCAGCACCATGGAGACGACGCCGACCATGCCGGTGATCGTCACCAGCCAGCGATAGGACGGCCCGTAGCGTTCGCTCAGCGCCTGGGCGCTATCGTATGTCAATGGCGACTTCGACCATCATGCCCGGCTTGAGCGGCCGGGGCGGATCCACGATGTCGATCTTCACCGGCACCCGCTGGGTGATCTTGGTGAAGTTGCCGGACGGATTGGGCGTGGGCAGCAGCGCGAAGCGCGCCGTCGTGGCGTTGCCGATGCGTGCCACCTTGCCGGTGAACTTCACGCCGGGATAGGCGTCGACGGTGACGTTCACGGGCTGGCCGAGCTTGAGCAGGCCGACATGCGTCTCCTTGATGTTCGCCTCGACCCAGACTTCGTTCGGGTCATGCAGCATCAGGATGCGCTGGCCGGCCGCCACATATTCGCCGGGCAGCATGAAGGTGCGGTCGATCACGGCCGGCACCGGGCTCTTGATGGTGCGATCGTCGACGTCGACCTGCTGCTGGTGCATCTGCGCGGCAAGATTGGCGACCTGATGGGTCAGCGCCTCGATCTGCGCATCGATCACATGCAGCCGTTCCTGGCCGGCGCGCGCCTCGTTGAAGCTGCCTTCGGCCTGCTCATGCTCGGCCTCCATCTGCAGGAGCTGGATTTCGAGCTTGGTCACGGCGGCCTGTGCCGTCTGGAGCTGGCGCTCGTTGACCACGCGCGTGGCGAACAGCGTCTTCGTCCGGTCGAGCTCGAGCTTGGCGAAATCGAGATCGGCCTTCAGCGCCTGCCGCGCCTTCTCGCGCACCGTCACACCGGCCGACTGGGTCTTCATCGCCGCGGCGACCTGCTCGCGGCTGAACGTGCGTTCGGCCTTCAGCCTCGACCGCTCCGACCGGATGCCTTCGATCTGCGCCTTGAAGCCCTCGACCTTGAGCTTGGCGATGCGGTCGTCGATGCGGGCCACGACCTGGCCGGCCTCGACTCGCGTGCCCTCGAGCGCCGGCATCTCGACCAGCCAGCCCTCGGCCCGGCTGGAAATGGTCACCATGTCGGCCGTGGCGCGGGCGTCGTATTCGTAGATATGGGTGAAGCGCAGATAAGTCTCGTAGCCACCATAGGCGGTGGCGAGCAGCAACGCGGCGGCAATGGCGACGAAGCGCGGCCGCAGGAAGAACCGCCGGCGATAACCGGGCGCCCAGCCGGCCTGACTTTGCGGCGTGCCGATGGCGGAAGGGGAAACCGTTTGGTCCAAGGGGTTAATCATAGAGACGAAACAAACTTCTGACCACGCACGCTGAAGCGTCCCACCCTTGCCAAATTGCCTTACGCGAGAGAGTTTGCTTCCAGTTGCGGTGAAGGGCCGCTCGCACAGCAAAATCACGCAGGATCCGCCATGCCTGACGCTTCACATTCCGTCCCTCGCCAGCTCGACGTCGTGATCGTCGGCGCCGGCCTTGCCGGCCTCTACGCCATTCATCGCCTGCGTGGCCTGGGGCTCAAGGTCCGGGCCTACGAAGCGGGCTCCGGCATCGGCGGCACCTGGTTCTGGAACCGCTATCCCGGCGCGCGCTGCGATGTCGAGAGCCTCGAATATTCCTATTCCTTCTCCGAGGAGCTGCAGCAGGAGTGGAAGTGGCCGGAACGCTACGGCACCCAGCCGGAGATCCTGAAATACATCAACCACGTCGCCGACCGGTTCGACCTGCGCCGCGACGTGCAGCTCGACACCCGCATCAGGTCGGCGGTGTTCGATGCCGAAGCCAACGAATGGGTGCTGAAGACGACCGCCGGCGAAGAGGTCCGGGCGCGCTATTGCGTGATGGCCGCCGGCAACCTCTCGACACCGCGCGTGCCCGACTTCAAGGGCATCCATGATTTCAAGGGCAAGTGGTATCATTCCGGCCTGTGGCCGCACGAGGGAGTCGACTTCACGGGGCTGCGCGTAGGCGTGATCGGCACCGGCTCGTCGGGTGTGCAGATGATCCCGATCATCGCGCAGCAGGCCAGCCACCTGACGGTCTTCCAGCGCACCGCCAATTTCAGCCTGCCGGCCCGCAACGGCCCGATGCCGGAGGAGAAGGAACGCAGGCACAAGGCCGAATATCCGGCACGCCGCGCGGCGGCGATGGAAACGCCGTTCGCGATCGGCGGGCATCCCAAGCCGACCAGGTCGGCGCTCGACGTCTCCGAACGGGAGCGCAACGAGGCTTACGAGGCCAAATGGCAGGAAGGCGGCTCGATCAGCTACCTTTATGCCTATACCGACCTGCTGGTGAACAAGGCGTCGAACGACACCGCCTCCGAGTTCGCGCGCAACAAGATCCGCGGCCTGGTGAAGGATCCGAAGACGGCCGAGCTGCTGGCGCCCAACGATCACCCGATCGGCACCAAGCGGCTCTGCCTCGATACCCACTATTACGAGACCTACAATCGCGCGAACGTATCGCTCGTCGACGTGCGCAGCGATCCGATCCGGGAGATCACCGCGACCGGGCTGCGGCTCGCCTCGGGCGCCGGGCACGAGCTCGACGCGATCGTCTTCGCCACCGGCTTCGACGCCATGACCGGCGCCCTGAAGGAGATCGACGTTCGCACCACCGACGGCGCCGCATTGCGCGACCATTGGGAGGGCGGGCCGCTCACCTATCTCGGCCTGATGGTGTCGGGCTTTCCCAACATGTTCGTGATCACCGGGCCGGGCAGCCCAGGCGTCAAGACACAGATGATCGCCAGCATCGAGCAGCACGTCGACTGGATCGCCGAGGCGATCGATCATCTCGGCCGGCACCAGCTCGACCGCATCGAGCCCACGCCGAAAGCCGAGATCGACTGGGTCCGGCACGTCAACCAGGTTGCCGATTCGACGCTCTATCCATTGGCCAACTCCTGGTACATGGGCGCGAACATTCCCGGCAAGCCCAGGGTTTTCATGCCCTATGTCGGCGGTTTCGATCGCTACAAGAAACGCTGCGACGAGGTCGCGGCGAAGGGCTATGAAGGCTTCACCCTGAGCCGGCACGAGACCGTCGCCGCTTGAACGAGCTCTACGTCCATCACCGCATCGATACGGCGCCGCATCAGTGGCAGGCGGTCGCCGCCCGGCTGGCCCTGCGCGGCGCCGAGAGGATCAGCGCCGCTGGCGGGCGGCTCTACGGCCTGTGGCGCAGCCAGATCGGCCGTCCGCGCGACGAGGTCCAGGCGATCACGGTCTGGACGTCGCCGACGCGTGCGGCGGAGGCGGAGCGCCTGCTGCTGATGGACGAGGCCGACGTGTGGACCCGCCGCAGCGAGGTGCTGCTGCCGACGCTCAGGCCGAAGGACGCGACGCCGCCGCGCCGACAGGGCAACTACGCCTTCCGATGGTTCGCCACGCCGCAGCAGCACTGGCCCGAGTTCCTCGATCTCTGCGCCCTGGCCTGGCCGGGCTTCGAGAGCGCCTACGATTCGCAGGTGATCGGACTTTGGCAGGCGGTCGGGGACCGCACCGGCACCGACAACGACGAGGTGACGGGCGCCGGCATGCATTCCGGCGTACGAAGCCTGCTGCTCACGCGGCGCCCCAATCTCGCCATGTGGGAGCGTTCGAAGCTGCCCGAAGGCAAGGCGGAATCGAAGGTGCGCGACATGCTGAGCCGCCGCTACGACCTGTGCGACTGGACCGTGGTCTGCACGGCGACGCTTCTGACGGCGAACGACAAGCCGGACGACGCACGCTGGACCTAGTGTCTAATTGCGAAGATTGCCGATAGTATTTCTGAGCTGTGCGCCTTTGACCTCGCGCTTGCGCCAGACGAAGGGGGCGGCCTTCTCGTTGTAGGCCTGGGTGAAGTCTTTGATCGCTTGCACGAGCTGTTCGATGTTTCGGAAGCTGGCACCAGCCAGAGCCTTGCGACTGAAGATGCCGAACCAAATCTCGACCTGATTGAGCCAGCTCGCCGAGGTCGGAGTGAAGTGGAAGGTTACGTTGGGATGAGCCGCCAGCCAATCCTCGTTTTTCTTGTGGGTGCACAAGTTATCGAGAATGACATGGATCTCGCGAGCGGCGGGAAACTCGCTGACAAGCTCATCCATGAAGGCCTGGAAATCGACGCGTTTCTTGGTCGTGGTCGTCTTGCCATGAATCACCCCGGTGGCGACTTCCAGGGCGGCGAAAAGGTTGATGGTGCCATGGCGCTTGTAGGTGCTCTTCAAGCCTTGAACCACTTTGCCGCTGCTCGTCTGCACGTAGCCGCGCGCCCGTTCCAGGGCCTGGATCGTCGGCTTCTCGTCGACGCTCAACACCAGAGCGTTCTTCGGCGGGTCGAGGTACAGGCCGACGATATCGGCGGCTTTGGCGGCAAATTGCGGGTCCGTACTGACGCACCACGAACGACGCCGGCGGAGCTGGATGCCGTCCTTGCGCAGAACCCGCCACACCGCATCATCCGACACCCCGAGCGCCTCAGCCAGCGAACCGCCGTCCCAACTTGCCAACCCCTTCGGCGGCGGCAATTCCAGCTGCCGCAGAAGCCGCAGCCGAAGCTCCGGCCCATAGGTCGCGCTCTTGCCCGGCCGCGCTCGATCCCGCAGCCCGGCTATGCCGCCGACCGAAAAGCGCCGGCGCCACAGCCCCACCGTATTGGGTCGCACACCCAAGGCCCTGCTGACTTCATCATTGCGTTTGCCGTCGAGGCACGCCAACACAATCCGAGCTCGCTCGACCAGCCGCGCCTCCGCCGTACGGCTGCGCGCCAACGCCAGCAACTCCTCACGCTGCTCGGTCGTACAGCTCAGCGCAACCGCCACTCGCGACACGATACACCTCTGATGGTAGGGCCGATCCTACCATCATACTTAATATCGTATTATAATGCAATTAGACACTAGGCCCGCGCGTTGAAATTGAACTCCGCGCCCGAGCGGATGCCGGTCGGCCAGCGGGCGGTCACGGTCTTGAGCCGGGTGTAGAAGCGCACGCCCTCCATGCCGTAGATGCCGTGATCGCCGAACACCGAGGCTTTCCAGCCGCCGAAGCTGTGGTAGGCGACCGGCACCGGGATCGGCACGTTGATGCCGACCATGCCGATCTTGACGTTGCTGGCGAAGGCGCGCGCCGCGTCGCCGTCGCGCGTGAAGATCGCCGTGCCGTTGCCGTAGGCATGGTCGTTCACCAGCCTGATGGCGTCGTCGAACGTCTTGCTGCGCACGACCGAAAGCACCGGCCCGAAGATCTCGTCCTTGTAGATCGTCATCTCGGGCTTCACCTCGTCGAACAGGCAGCCGCCCATGAAGTTGCCGTTCTCGTAGCCCTGCAGCTTCAGGCCGCGCCCGTCGACGACGAGCCTGGCGCCTTCCTTCACGCCCTGGTCGACGTATCCCATCACCTTGTCGCGATGCTGGCGGGTCACCAGCGGCCCCATCTCCGACTGCGGATCGAGGCCCGGTCCGACTTTCAGGCTCTGGATGCGCGGCACGAGCTTTTCGATCAGCCGGTCGCCGACGCCGCCCACCGCCACGGCGACCGAGATCGCCATGCAGCGTTCGCCGGCGGCGCCGTAGGCCGCGCCCATCAGCGCGTCGGTCGCCTGGTCGAGATCGGCGTCGGGCATCACCACCATGTGGTTCTTGGCGCCGCACAGCGCCTGCACGCGCTTATTCATCTGCGTGCCGGCGTGATAGACGTACTCGCCGATCGCGGTCGAGCCCACGAAGGAGATTGCCGGAACGTCGGGGTGCTTCAGCAGCGCGTCGACCGCGACCTTGTCGCCGTTGACCACCTGGAAGATTCCCGCAGGGGCGCCCGCCTCGGTGTAGAGCTCGGCAAGCAGCATGGGGGCGCTCGGGTCCTTCTCCGACGGCTTCAGGATGAAGGCGTTGCCCGTGGCGACCGCCATCGCGCCCATCCAGCACGGGATCATGATCGGGAAGTTGAACGGCGTGATGCCGGCCACCACGCCGAGCGGCTGGCGGACCGACCAGGTGTCCATGTCGGTCGCGACCTGCTCGGTGAAGTCGCCCTTCATGTGATGGGCGATGCCGCAGGCGAACTCGACGACCTCGAGCCCGCGCCCGACCTCGCCCTTGGCGTCGTCGAAGGTCTTGCCGTGCTCGAGCGAGAGATGGCGCGCGAGATCGTCCATGCGCTTCTCGATCAGGCTCTTGAGATTGAACATCACCCGCTGGCGGCGCAGCGGCGGCGTCGCGGCCCAGGCGAGTTGCGCCTTCTTCGCCACCTGCACCGCGGCATCCACCTCCTCGACCGAGGCGAAGGCGACCTTGGCCGTCACCTCGCCGGTCGCGGGATTGGTGATGTCGCCCGTGCGCCCGCTCTTTCCGGCGACCGGCTTGTTGTCGATGTAATGCCCGATGCTCGCGACCATGTTTTCCTCCGACCTGACGGAGTTCTAGCACCCTCGCGTCAACCCGTCTTGGGCAACTCCCTGATCTCCACGGTGCCGCCGTTCTCGAACACCGGATTGCCGGCGAGCAAGGCCTCGGCGTCGGCAAGGCTCTCGGCCTCGACACGGATGAAGCCATCGAGATGGGCGGTGATGGCGGGCGCGGCACCCGACTTGCGCCGGCTGACGCCGCCGCCGATGGCGCTGCCGCCCCGCAGCTTGCCGGTCTTCCCGAGGGCCGCGATGTAGGCTGCCCAGTCGCTGTCGCTGGCGACCCTGGACGCATCGTTGTGCATGAGCATCAGGTAGTCAGGCATGGCCCATTCTCGACGACGGAACGGCTCAGTGCACAGCCGCAATCCCCTTGATGGCAACACCCGAGGCACCGGGACGCCGCGCGAGGAGCAGGCGCCGGGCGTGCTCCGGCTGCTGCGCGTCGAGACAGGCCTTCAGCAAGGTGAACTCGATCAAATCATGCTGCGCGCGGCTGCCGCCGATGCGTTCGCTTTGACCGGCCAGCGGTGCGAGCGCGTCGATCGCCGCGATAAAGTCGCCGCGTTCGAACGCCGCAAAGCCGCGCGACAGCGAAGGCAGGTAGGAGCCGGAGGGGTAGCGTCCTTCGCCGGCCAGGGCTTCCATCCGGCGGGCACGGGCGTCGAGCGCGGCCTCGTCGCCCATCACGGCCAGGGCCAGGATGACGTGCAGGTCGGCGAGCCCGTTGCCGGGCTGGGGCAGCGCGCTGTTGGCGTACTCGTGCAAGGCGCGCCAGGCGGCAGCGTCTCGCGGATGGCCGGCGAGTTCGGACCGCCACAGGAACGCCGCTCCATCCGACATGCGCTGTTGCGGTCCGCCGCTGTGCCGGTCGAGGGCGATGGCGTCGCGATAGAGCCGCAGTGCTCCATCCCAATTGCCGGCCTGCAGCTCGAACAGCGAGAGGTGCCAGCTCAGATGGCCGTGGAAGAATCCATCGCGTGGATAAGTCGGGAGCCAGCCGGACAGGTAGGCGCGGGCCGCGTCCGGCTCGCCGCTTTCGTAGCAGACATGGGCGAAACCGTGCGCCCCATGGGCGTTGTCGGGATTGGCCGTCACGGACCGCTCGATCTTCGGCCGGGCAGCCGCGAGCTGCCCGTCCTCGGACAGGGCCATGGCATGATGGGACAGGAACCAGAAATCGTCGCCGTAATGCGGCGCGAGGCTGTCCAGCAGCATGGCGATCTCGTGCTTCTGTCCGATGCGGCCGCAGGCGCCGATCAGGCCGTTGGGATTCGCGGCCGTCGAGAGCACCAGCGCGTCGCGGGGCCATGTCGCCAGATGCGCGCGCAAGGCGGCGATCGCGGCGTCGGTCCGGCCCGCGAACACCAGCTCCAGGAACGCGATATGGCTGGCCTCGCGCGACGGCAAGCCGGCGGCGAGGTCGCTGGCCGCCGCCAGGGCTGCCCGCGCGGCCGGCACGTTGCCTTCCCGGAGCAGAACCTGCGCCTTGCCGGCATGGGCCAGGGCGAAGCCGGGGTCGGCGGCGATGGCGCGATCATAGGCTTCGATGGCGCCGGGATAGAAGGTCAGCGCCCGATCGCAGCCTTGAACGTAGGCGTCCCGCGCCTCGATGGAGCGGGTGGACAAGGGCAGGTCGTAGCGGTCTGCGAGCATGGTGGATCTTCGTTTCCTTCCGGACCCGACAACGGGCTTGCATGGCGGCCTGTTGTCGTGTTGCGTCCGGCAGATGCCGAACGACAGCGCCAGGGTATTCCTCGACTATACGCAGGAACAGCTCGATCGAGCCTACGACCAGCTCTACTGGGCGCCGCACCGCGATGCCATACAGGCAGAGATCCGCGAGAGCTGCGAGGCCGTGCGCCGGTCGATGCCGCCGCGCACCGAGCGCTATGGCAGGAGCGACGTGCAATTCCTCGACGTCTTCGCCCCGAAGGCAGCGTCGCGGGTGCCGGTGGTCGTCTATCTGCATGGCGGCGCCTGGCTGCGCGGCTCGCGGCTCGACTGCGCCTATCCGGCGCCGGCGGTGACCAGCCGAGGCGGGGCGCTCGTGGTTCCCGAATTCGACAATGTCGGCGTGGTGCCGCTGCCGGCCATGGTCGAGCAGTGCCGCGAGGCGGTCGACTGGACGGTGCGCAACGCCGAAAGCTTCGGCGGCGATCCTGATCGCGTCTATCTCGCGGGCCATTCGTCGGGCGCGCATCTGGCGAGCTGCGTGCTGCTCGGCAACACCACGATCAAGGGCGCGCTGCTGATCAGCGGCATCTACGACCTGCACGCACCGATGCTTTCGGCCCGGAGCAAATACGTGAAGATCACGGCGGAGGAGGAAACGGCCGCGAGCGCGATGCGCCATCTCGGCCGCATCCGGTGTCCCGTCGCCGTTGCCTGGTCGGTTGGCGACAGCCCGGAGTTCCGCCGGCAGGGAGAGGTCCTCGCTGCTGCCTTGCAGGGCATGGGCCGGCTGGCGGGTGGCGGCGAGATCTTCTCGGCCAACCACTTCGAGGAGCCGCGGCAGCTCGCGGATCCCGACAGCCCGCTCAGCCGCGTGCTGTTCTCGCTGATGAACATCTGACGAGGCTTTGTCCCGGACCAACAAGACCTGTTTTCGTCCCCCGACGAGAGCGTGCGCCGGTCATCCTCATTGGACCGCGCGCATCCTGCGCGCTCATGCGCGCCTATGAATGCGCTCGATCATGAGCGCGCAGGATGCGCGCGGTCCAATGAGGATGATCTGGCACGGCTCTCCCGTTTCTTGCGGCGCAAT
>Ga0182745_1004606_pt1 | contig 11461 bp, 11 predicted proteins | sample eDN3rd30CKraftBY_FD_128523 | JGI IMG/M metagenome (GOLD analysis project Ga0182745, IMG submission 128523) | Enriched backyard soil microbial communities from Emeryville, California, USA - eDNA 3rd pass 30_C Kraft BY (version 2) (version 2) | ecosystem: Environmental > Terrestrial > Soil >... | reverse complement strand
GAGCCGGTGGGGCAGTACGCGGTGCGGCTGGTGTTCGACGACGGGCACGACAGCGGGCTCTTCACCTGGGCGTACCTTCGCCAGCTCGGCGCCGAGGAGCCCCAGCGCTGGGCGGAGTACCTGCGGCGGGTGCAGGCCGCCGGGCAGGCGGCGCAGTGACCGACGCCGGAAAAAGAAAGGCCGGACACTCTGGTCCGGCCAAATCTTCACAAGACCCCCACTGGCGCGGGACGGTGTCCCGGGCCGCTGGCGATCATGCCCGTCCCCCACCCCGAAAGCCAGAACTTCCGCCAATTATTCAACTGCTTAGGCAGGCTTTGCCCGGCGACGGCGTCAGGCGCCTGAGATAATCCCGACATGAACGAACCTCGCGATACCGACTTCGGATTCGAGCGCGTGCCGTGGCGCGACAAGGCGCGGCGCGTGCGCGGCGTCTTCGACTCGGTGGCCGGCCGCTACGACCTGATGAACGACCTGATGTCCGCCGGCGCGCACCGCCTGTGGAAGCGCTACCTGCTGTCGCAGACGCTGCTGCGGCCCGGCCAGCGCGCGCTCGATGTCGCCGGCGGCACCGGCGACATCGCCCGGGGGCTCGCGCGGCAGGTGGGGAGCGACGGCGTCGTGGTGCTCTCCGACATCAACGCCGAGATGCTCACGCGCGGCCGCGACCGGCTGCTGGACGACGGGCTCGCCGCCCAGGTGTCGGTGGTGCAGCTCGACGCGGAGAAGCTGCCCTTCCCCGACCGCTCGTTCCACTGCGTGACCATCGCGTTCGGGCTGCGCAACGTCACCGACAAGGCGGCGGCGCTCGCCGCGATGGGCCGCGCGCTCAAGCCCGGCGGGCAGGTCCTCGTCCTCGAGTTCTCGCAGCTCGCCATCCCCGCACTGCGCCCGCTGTACGACGCCTATTCGTTCCAGGTGCTCCCCCGCCTCGGGCAGCTCTTCGCGCACGATGCCGAGAGCTATCGCTATCTCGCCGAGTCGATCCGCCGGCATCCCGACCAGGAAACGCTGCTCGGCATGATGCAGGCGGCCGGGCTCGAGAACTGCAGCTACACCAACCTCTCCGGCGGCATCGTCGCGGTGCACCGCGGCTTCCGCTACTAGGGCCGCAACCATGCTCACCGAACGCATCGAGGCGGTGCTGAACCGCCAGGCCCTGGAGTCTCCCCGCGCACGCGAGCTGCTCCAGCAGCTCGAAGGCCGCGGAATGTCGATCGCCGCGACCTTCACGCCGTTCGCGCTGGAGCTGCGCTCCGACGGCGCGGCGCTGCGGCTCTCGCGCACGGGTGGCGACGTGCCGCCGGATGCGCAGGTGCACGGCACGCCGATCTCGCTGCTGCGCCTCGTGGGCAGCGGCGCCGAGGAGGCGATCCGGGACGGCAGCGTGACCATCGCCGGCGACGCGGAGATCGCGAACCGCTTCCGCGAGCTGCTGCAGCTGCTGAAGCCCGACGTCGAGGACGAGATCGCGCGCCTCATCGGCGACACGCCCGCGCACGCGCTCGGTCGCATGGTGTCCGGGATCATGGGCTGGACGCGCGAGGCCGGGCGCGCCGCCGGCCGCAACGTCTACGAATACCTCGCGCACGAACGCGGCGACATCATTCCCCGCGCCGAGGGGCTCGACTTCCTCGACGGCGTCGACCGCCTGCGCGAATCGGTGGACCGCCTCGCCGCGCGCATCGCGCAGCTCGAAGCCCGCGGGAGCAACCGCTCGTGAGATTCCGGGTGCTGATGCGGCTGGTCGAGATCCACCGGGTGCTGGTGAGGCACCGTCTCGCCGAGTTCGTCCGCGCGACGCATCTCTATCGTCCGCTGCGCTTCGTGTTCCTGCTCTCGCCGTGGGTGTGGTTCCAGGGCTCGCTGCCCGGCTCGCGCGGCGCGCGACTGCGGCTCGCGCTCGAGGCGCTCGGTCCGGTGTTCGTGAAGTTCGGGCAGACGCTCTCCACGCGTCTCGACCTGCTGCCCGCGGACATCGCGCTCGAGCTCGTGAAGCTGCAGGACGCGGTGCCGCCCTTCTCCGGCGAACGCGCGCGGCAGATCGTGCACGAGGCGCTCGGCTGTCCGCTCACCGACGTCTTCCTGGAGCTCGACAGCACGCCGCTCGCCGCCGCCTCCATCGCGCAGGTGCATGCTGGACGGCTCAAGGACGGCCGCGAGGTCATCGTGAAGGTGCTGCGCCCGGACATGCGCGAGACCATCGTGCGCGACATCGAGGTGCTGCACGCTCTCGCGCAGCTCGCCGAGCGCTATTCGCTCGAGGGGCGCCGGCTGCGCGCGGTCGAGGTGGTGCGCGAGTACGAGAAGACCCTGCTCGACGAGCTCGACCTCATGCGCGAGGCCGCGAACGCCGCGCAGCTGAAGCGCAACTTCGCGCTCGACGACAAGCTCTACGTGCCCGAGGTGTACTGGGACTACTGCCGCACCAACGTCATGGTGATGGAGCGCATCCACGGCATTCCCATCGGGGACCTCCCGCGGCTGCGCAAGCTCGGCACCGACTTCAAGAAGCTCGCCGAGAACGGCGTGGAGATCTTCTTCACGCAGGTGTTCCGCCACAACTTCTTCCACGCCGACATGCACCCCGGCAACATCTTCGTGCGCGTGGACGATCCCGACGAGCCGCAGTACGCGGCCGTGGATTTCGGCATCGTCGGCACGCTCGACCCCAGCGACCAGAACTACCTCGCGGCGAATTTCCTCGCGGTGTTCGATCGCGACTACCGGCGCGTCGCGACGCTGCACGTAGAGTCCGGCTGGGTGCCCGCCGACTGCCGCGTCGACGAGATGGAATCCGCCGTGCGCACCATCTGCGAGCCCATCTTCGAGAAGCCGCTGAAGGACATCAGCTTCGGCGTGGTGCTGCTGCGGCTCTTCGAGGTGCTGCGCCGGTTCGATGCGCGCATCCAGCCGCAGCTGCTGCTGCTGCAGAAGACGCTGTTCAACGTCGAAGGGCTGGGGCGACAGCTCTATCCCGATCTCGACATCTGGAAGACCGCGAGCCCCATCCTGCGCGAGTGGATGGCCGAGCGGCGCAATCCGGTCGCCATCGCGCGCCGGCTCGGCGCCCAGCTGCCCGACCTGCTCGAGGCGCTCGAGCTCATGCCCGTGGCGATGCGACAGACGCTGCGGCGGCATGCGGCGCCGCTGCCGTCGACCACCGTCATCGTGAACCCGCCGCGGGACACCGGAACCGGGCGCGGTGCGGCGGCCATCGCCGCGTCGGTGCTGGTACTGTCGGGGACGATCTGGGTCGCGTCGGATGCCGATCCTGCGATCGCGGGAAAGCTACTGATGGGCGCGGGGATCGCGTGGCTGCTGAGCCTCGCGCTTCGATGGCGAGCCTGAGCGAGCACCGCGGGCTACACGGATATTTCGGTCAGCTTCGATGCCAGACAAGGACCGGGTGCGTTCTCCACGCTCGACGCCAACGTCGATGATCGAACGAACATCTTCTTCCGATTGCTTCTCAATGGCGCAAAAAAGGACCAGTCCTTCTTCGACATCGACAATGTGACTTTCAATGGCACAGCCGCCCCTGCGCCCGTGCCATTGCCGGCGGCAGCCTGGCTGCTGATCAGCGGGCTTGGCGCCGTCGGAGCAGTTGCGCGTCGGCGGCGCTCGGCGCAGGCAGCGGCCGAGTGAGCTTCCACTGATCGTTGCGCGCCAGAAGCAATAAGGCCCGCGATGCGGGCCTTATTGCTTTCAGCCGGTCGCGAACGCTTATCAAGCGGCCGCAGGCTGACGCTTGCGCCGCGCAAACGCGCCCACGCCCGCGAGGCCACTGAGCAGCAGCCACGCCGCGGCGGGCAGCGGCACCGCGGTGAGGTTTTCGAAGCGGATCGAGGAAATCACCGCCCCGACGTTGTCGGAGAAATCATCCGACCCGTTCTCGAAGAACAGCCGCGCGCTGGTGCCGGTCGACAAGCCCAGATTGGCCAAAGTGAACTCGAAGACGTAGTCGTGGAAACCGGCGAACGTGGTGCCAGGCACCGTTGCGTACGACGACGAGTTCACCACGTAATTGGGATCCGCCGCGCTCAGCAGCCCGAAGAAGAACGAGCTCGTCTGGCCCCGGTTCTGCGTATCGGCGTTAACGGTGAGCCGGTACGTATCCGTCGTGTTCAGATCGAAGATCTGCTGCGTGTAGAAGTAGTCCTCGCGCCGTCCGGCGACACCCGTGCCGTCGAGGTCGATGCAGGTGCGACCGTCGCACAGGTTCTCCGGATAGCTCGGGCTGACCAGATCGATGTTGCCCAGGTGCGAGCCGTTCAGGCCGAACCGGTCGCCACCGTAGACGTGGTACGTGTTCGACCCGGAGGTGAACGTGCTCGTCGCCTGCCCCGCACCGATGGTCGTGAAGCCGCCGTCGGGCACCGCCAGGCTCGAGAAGTCGTCGAAGAACAGAGTGGTGGCTGCGCTCGCGGATCCTGCGGACACGAAACCCAAGGCGCCGACACCGACGGCCAGACGCAATTGCCGATTCATTCTGGTTCTCCCCGGAACGACCCCGAGACGGGTCGGACATGAGGGCGACTATCCCACGCAATTCGTGCGACGTCAGCCACTTCGGGCGATTTCGCGATGCGATTTCCGCGCACCACGGTCATACATTTCGAGTAAGAACGAGCGTGGCGCCAGCGTTCACTCGACCAGCGGCCGCGGCTCGATCCACACCCCGCGCGCATAGCCGCACCTCTCCAGGTCCTCGTCGAAGACGGCGGTGCCCACCTCGTGCTTCCGGCCGTGGCTCCCGATCCGCCAGCCGATGACGACGCAGGGCTCGTCGACGTGCACGCAGCGATCGATGTGCGACGTGAACTCGCCCAGCAGGCTCGGTCGCACGCCGCGGAGCGCGAAGAAGCCGGGGCAATCCAGCGCCGCGCTCATGAACTCGGGCGCGACCTTGCCGTCGGCGCCCCCCAGCGACGCATCGGGAAGCCAGCCGGCCGCGACGATCGGGCCTCCCTCGGCGGCACCGGCGAACAGACGCAGGCCATCGTGCTTCGCGCGGTCGGGGCCGCAGACGAAGCAGCGCGGATACGGATGCCCCTCGAAGCCGAGGTAGTGAAGGCTGGCGTCGAGCGCCTCGACGTAGGTGGGTGGCTTGGGCACGTCGAGCGACAGCGTCGTCGCGCGCGCCTGCGCCAGCACCTCGGCACCGTGCTGCAGGCGCCACTCGTCCTCGCCGGCCGGGAGCAAGTCGAGCGACGTCTCGAGCGGGACGGGGCGATTGAGTCGCACCGTCAGCGTCCGCTGCAGGGCCGCCCCGATGAGCCCGCAGAGGTACCCGCCGTTCGCGGCGCCGGGCGGGCCGCAGAACCGGGCATCGACGCTGAGCTGGATGCCGTCGCCGTGGATCATGGACGCGACTGTACCGCCGAACGCACTCCCACGCGCCAGAGGGCCAGCGCCGCGGCCGACCCGATCAGCGCCAGCCCGTTCAGCCGCAGCAACGATCCTTCCAGTACCGGCGACAAAAACCCCATCTCGAGGCTGCAGATGCCGAGCGCGATGAACGACTGCACCGACGCCGCCGCGCCCCGCGCGGACGGGAACAGGTCGAGCATCTCGAGCGCGAGGATGGGGAACACGAACTGCGCGCCGAAAGCGAGCACGAACAGCAACACCTGCTCCGCGAGTCGCGGCGGGGCGGATGCGAAGTACTCCAGCAGCGTCGCGAGCGCACTCGCCACGATCATCAGCACGAAGCCGATCCCGAGCTGGCGCGAACGCGGGATGCGCCCGGCGGTGCGATTCGACACGAAGCTCGACACCATGAACCCGCCGATGATCGGGATGAAGAGATGGTGGAACTGCGTCTCCGACAGTCCCCACGTCTTCATGACGATGGCGGGCGCGGCGCCGATGAAGGTCAGCACCGCGCCGAAGCACAGCGCCGCGGAGAACGCGAGCAGCATGAACGGACCGCTCCGCGCGATGCGGGCGGAGGCGCGGGCGAGATCGCCCAGGTGCAGCTCGCTGCGCTTCTCCTTCGGATGCGTCTCGGGCAGCGCGAGATACGTGAACACGCCGAGCGCGACGCCGAGCATCACCATCATGCCGAAGACGCTGCGCCAGCCGAGCGTCACGTGGATCCAGCCGCCGATCACGGGCGCGGCGGCCGGCGCGACGGAGAAGATCATCATCATCGCGCTCATCAGGCGCTGCGCGTTGGGGCCTTCGTAGAGATCGCGCACGACGGCGCGTGCCACGGTCGGTCCGATGCCGGCCGCCATGCCCTGCACGGCGCGCGCGAGCAGCAGCACACCGAACGTCGGCGCGAACACGCAGCCGATCGAGGCGGCCGTGTACACGAGCAGGCCGGCGATGACGACGGGGCGGCGGCCGAGCGCATCCGACAGCGGTCCGTGCACGAGCGTGAAGCACGAGAACGGAATGAGATACGCCGTGATGATCTGCTGCACCTGCCAGTCGGTCAGGTGGTAGTACTCGGCGATCGCCGGGAACGACGGAAAGAACGTGTCGATGGAGAGCGGGCTGACCATCGACAAGGTCGCCAGCAGCATCGCCATCCCCAGGGTGGGGGCGCTGCCAGGTCTTGGCAGCGCGACTCTCACTTCGCGCTGCCTCTCAATCCGTCGAGGAAGGCCCCGACGTCACCGCCCTTCTCCAGCACCTCCACCAGCGCGGAGCCGACGACGGCGCCGTCCACGTGCGGATCGAGCAGCTTCACCTGCGCGTTCGACCGGATGCCGAAGCCGGCGCACACCGGCACCGGCGCGAGCTCGCGCACGCGCTTGAGATACGCGAGGGTGTCGGGCGACAACGCGACGCCGCCACCGGCGGCATTCGCGCCAGTGGTGCCCGTCATCGTCACCGCGTAGATGAACCCCTGCGACGCCTTGCAGATCTGCGCGAGGCGCTCGGGCGGCGTTACCGGCGTGACCATGCGGATGAGGGCGATGCCGCGGCGTTCCAGGGCCGCCTCGAACGGCCCGCTCTCTTCCGGCGGCAGGTCGGGCACGATGAAGCCGGCGACGCCCACCGTCGCGGCGCGCTCGGCCACGCGCTCGAGACCGTAGGCGAGCAGCGGGTTGTAATAACCCATCAGCACCAGCGGCGTGCTCACGGTGCCCGCGAGCGCCTGCAGCTCGTCGAAGATCCACGCGAGCGAAACGCCCTGGCGCAGCGCCGCGAGGCTCGAGCGCTGCACCGTCACGCCGTCGGCCATCGGATCGCTGAACGGCACGCCCACCTCGACGACGTCCGACTTCGCGGCGACCTCGGCGAGATGGCGGCGGAACTGCTCGCGCGAGGGGTAACCCGCGGTGAGGAACGCCACGATGGCCGGGCCGCGCTGGCGCGCCGCACGCACGTGCTGCGACAGGCGCTGCGCGGGCGTGAGGACATCCCGGGATGCGGTGCTCATCGCGCGGCCTCCTTCGCGGCCAGCGTTCCGTCCTGCGTCAGCAGCGTCGTCTGCAGCGTCGGCATGTCCTTGTCGCCGCGTCCCGAGAGACCGACGAGGATGCGCTTGCCCGGATGGCGCTTCGCGAGCTCGCGCGCGCCCCACACCGCATGTGCGCTCTCGAGCGCGGGCAGCACGCCTTCGTACGTGCTGCACTCCTGCACGGCGTCGAGCGCGTGCACGTCGAGCGCATCGATGTATTCCGCGCGGCCGATGTCGCGCAGCAGCGCGTGCTCGGGGCCTACGCCCGAGTAGTCGAGACCCGCCGACACCGAGTGCGTCTCCTGCACCTGGCCGTTCTCGTCCTGCAGCAGCAGCGAGTACGTGCCGTGGAGCACGCCGGGCCGGCCGGTCGCCATGCGAGCGGCGTTGTCGCCGAGGCCCGGGCCGCGGCCGCCCGCTTCGACGCCGACGATCTTCACCGAGGCGTCGCCGAGGAACGCATGGAAGAGCCCGATGGCGTTCGATCCGCCGCCGACGCAGGCGACGAGCAGATCGGGCAGCCCGCCCGCCTTCTCCAGGATCTGCGCGCGCGCCTCGCGACCGATGATCGACTGCAGCTGCCGCACGAGGTACGGATACGGATGCGGACCGAGCGCGGAGCCGAAGCAGTAGAACGTGTCGACGGGATCGGCGACCCAGTCGCGGAACGCTTCGTCGATCGCGGCGCGCAGCGTACGATCGCCGCCGGTCACCGGCACCACGGTCGCGCCCATGAGGCGCATGCGCCCGACGTTCGGCGCCTGGCGCGCCATGTCCACCTCGCCCATGTACACGGTGCAGGGCAGCCCGACGCGCGCGCATGCGGCCGCGGTGGCGACGCCGTGCTGGCCGGCGCCCGTCTCCGCGATGACGCGTTTCGCGCCCATGCGCTTCGCGAGCAGCACCTGGCCCAGCGAGTTGTTGATCTTGTGCGCGCCGGTGTGCGCGAGATCCTCGCGCTTGAACCACACCTCCGCGCCCCAGCGCTGCGACAGGCGACGCATCGGCGAGAGCGCCGTGGGTCGTCCCACCCAGTCGCGCAGCTCCGCGGTGTATTCGGCCTGGAAGTCCGGCTGCGGCAGCACGTCGCGCACGGCCGCGGCGAGGCGGTCGAACGCGGGCACCAGGGTTTCGGGGATGTAGCGGCCGCCGTAGGGGCCGAAGCGGCCGTTCGCGTCGGGGAGCTTGCCGGCCAGGAGGTCGGCGAGCAGCGCGGCTTTGCGCGCGGGGTCGAGGTCGGTCACGTGTGCGCTCTCTGGATGCGATGGGCGAACGCGCCACGCGCGCGTTCGATGAATTCGGCGATGCGGAGCGGATCCTTGCGGCCGGGCGCGGACTCGACGCCGCTGGAGACGTCGACGCCGAAGGGCTGCACCTCGGCGATGGCCTCGGCGACGTTGTCGGGGCCGAGCCCGCCGGCGAGGATCGTCTCGCAGCGCGCGGCGAGCCGTCGCGCGGCGTCCCAGTCGGCCACGCGCCCGCTCCCGCTGCGCGGTCCTTCGAACAGCACGCGCGCGTGCGACGCGGCGAGATCCGCGCCGCCACCGCTGCGCACGACGGGCAAACGCGCGAGCGTGCCGGGCAGCTTCAGGTGGATGAAGTCCTCGATGTCGGTCTGCAGCGCATCGGGCGCGAAGCCGTCGATGATGGCATCGGCTGCGGACTGCGAGGGATGCAGCGTCACAGCGATGCACAGCGCGCGTCCGCGTGCCGGCAGCGCGAGCTCCGCCGCGCGCTGCGGCGACACCTGTCGCGGCGAGGTGGCGAAGACGAACCCGATCGCATCGGCGCCGCACTCGAGCGCCGCACGCACGGCGGCTTCGTCCGTCAGCCCGCAGATCTTGACGAAGCCGCTCATGCCGCCGCGCTCCGGCGGCCCGCGCGCAGCAGCTGCGCGAGCAGCGCCGCGGGGTCCTTCGCCGTCATCAGCGCGCTGCCGATCAGGGCGACGCTGTAGCCGATGCCCGCGAGCCGTGCGGCGTCGCCCACCGTCGCGACGCCGCTCTCGGCGACACGCGGCACGTCGTCGGGCAGGTGTTCCGCGAGCTGCTCGAGACGACCCGGCACCACCTTCAGCGTCACGAGGTCGCGGCTGTTGATGCCGAGCAGCAGCTGCGAGCCCGCGGGCGCCGCGGCGATGAGCTCGCGCCCCTGCGCGATGTCCGCTTCGTCGAACGCCTCGAGCAGCACGAACAGCGAGAGCTTCGCGGCGGCGGCGAGCAGCGCCTCGAGCGCGGAGCGATCGAGCATGCGCAGGATCACGAGCACGCCGCCGGCGCCGGCCAGCCGCGCCTCGTACACCTGGTAGGGATCGACGAGGAAATCCTTGCGCATCGCAGGGACGCCGCCCGCGCGGGCGAGCACGCCTGAAGCCTCGCGCAGATGATCGAGCGAGCCGTCGAAGCGTGACGGCTCGGTGAGCACCGACACTGCCGCGGCGCCTGCGCGCGCGTAGTCCCCCACGCGCGTGACGAGACCGGCGTCGGATGCGGCAAGCGCGCCGACCGCCGGCGAGCGCAGCTTCACCTCCGCGATGATGTCGAAGCCCTCGGGCGAGAGCGACAGCTTCGGCGGCGGCGCCGTCAGCGCCGCGACCAGACGCGCGAGGCGCGTATCGTCGCAATGCGTCCGCGCGGCATCGACTCGCGCGCGGCTCGCGGCCGCCATCGCGGCGAGGAAGTCGTCGCTCACGGCGCGCCTCCGCCGAAGGACGCGAGCTGGCCGAGCAGCGCGGCGGCCCGGCCGTTCTCGATCGCGCTCGCGGCGCGTGCGACGGCCGCGCGCGGCGACGTCTCCGATCCCGTCACCTCGAGCGCGAGCGCCGCGCCGAGCAGCAGCGCATCGCGATGTCCGCCCGCCTCCTCGCCGCGCAGCACGCGCGAGAGCGCGGCGGCGTTGAACGCGGCATCGCCGCCGAGGAGGTCCCGCTCGTGGCAGGTCTGCAGGCCGAAGTTCGCGGGCGTGCGCTCGCTCTGGCGCACGCTGCCGGGCCGCACGTCGAACAGCGCGAACGGGCCGAGCGGCGTCGGCTCGTCCCAGCCGCCCGAGCCGTGCACGACGAACGCGCGATTGATCGGCAGGCCGGAGAGCGCATCGGCCATGAGTCGCGCGGTGCGCAGGTCGTAGGCCCCGATGACGTGGAAGCCCGGCTCCGCGGGATTGCTCAGCGGCCCGAGGATGTTGAACACCGTGCGCACGCCGAGGGCGGCGCGCACCGGCGCGACCGCCTTCATCGCCGGGTGGTAGTGCGGCGCGAAGAGGAAGGTGAAACCCGTGCGCGCGAAGAACTCGCCGGCTTGCGCCTCGTCCAGCGGCAGCTTGAGCCCCAGCGATTCGAGCACGTCGGCGCTGCCGGCGCGGCTCGAGACCGAGCGGTTGCCGTGCTTGATGACGGGCTGTCCCGCGGCGGCGGCGAGCAGCGCCGCGCCCGTGGAGAGATTGAAGCTACCCGACCTGTCGCCGCCGGTGCCGACGATGTCGACTGCCCGCGCTGCGGTGGTGATCGCCGGACGCAGCGCGGCCGCGCGCATGCCCTGCGCGAAGCCGCGCAGCTCCTCGCTCGTCACGCCTTTTGCGCGCAGCGCGGCGAGCACGCCGCCCGAGAGCGGCGTCGGTGTGTCGGGATGCGTGATGCCCGCGAGCAGCGTGCGCGCTTCGTCGCCCGACAGCGAGCGGCCGTCGAGCAGCGTGTCGAGCATCCGCCGAAGCGCGGCGAGATCCGGAGTCATCGCGACGCTCCTTCGCGCAGGCCGTCGCGCAGGCGCAGGAAGTTGCCCATCAGCTGCGGACCCTGCGGCGTCAGCACGCTCTCGGGATGGAACTGCACCCCTTCGATGGCGTAGCGACGATGACGCACGCCCATGATCTCGCCCTCGGCCGTCCGCGCATCCACCTCGAGATCCGCCGGCATCGTCGAGGGCTGCGCGATCAGCGAGTGGTAGCGACCGACCTCGCAGGGTTGCGGCAGGCCGGCGAACAGGCTGCCGCCGTCGTGCTCCACCAGCGAGGTCTTGCCGTGCATGAGCCGCGGCGCGCGCACCACGT
>Ga0182745_1004603_pt1 | contig 11463 bp, 10 predicted proteins | sample eDN3rd30CKraftBY_FD_128523 | JGI IMG/M metagenome (GOLD analysis project Ga0182745, IMG submission 128523) | Enriched backyard soil microbial communities from Emeryville, California, USA - eDNA 3rd pass 30_C Kraft BY (version 2) (version 2) | ecosystem: Environmental > Terrestrial > Soil >... | reverse complement strand
CGGCGAACGCCGCGCTGTCGTTGTTCGGCAAGCCCCGGCTCGACGTCAAGGAAGGCATGGGGCGCAAGCTGCAATTCGCGGGATCGCCCTGCATCCTCGATATCTATTATTACGCGCCGAAGCAGGGCGCCGAGCCGGTCGCCACCTATGTCGACGCGCGCACTCCCGACGGGCGCGACGCCAATGTCGATAGCTGCATCAGCGCGCTGCGGCGATAGCGGGCTGCATCATGACGTCAATTCGGCGAGCGCCCATGTCGCCGCGTCGGCGACCATCGGCGATTCGTCGCCGGTCAGTTCCTCCAGCCGCCGGGTAAAACTCCGATCGCCGCTGTTTCCCGCTGCGACCGCCGCGTTGCGCACCATGCGGTTGCGGCCGATGCGCTTGATCGGCGATCCCGCGAACACTTGCCGGAACCCCGCATCGTCGAGCGCGAGCAGGTCGGCGAGCGACGGCGCCGCCAGTTCGGCGCGCGGCAGGAAGGCGCGGTGGCGCGCGGCGGTATCGGCGAACTTGTTCCACGGACAGACGGCAAGGCAATCGTCGCAACCATAGATGCGATTGCCGATCGCGCGGCGCAGCTCGACCGGGATCGGTCCGTCATGCTCGATGGTGAGATAGGAGATGCAGCGCCGCGCATCGACGCGGTAGGGCGCGGGAAAGGCCTGCGTCGGGCAGGCTTCCTGACACGCCGTGCAACTGCCGCAGCGGTCGCGCCCATAGGCCGATGGCGCGAGGTCGAGCGTCGTGTAGATCGCTCCCAGGAACAGCCAGCTCCCATGCTCGCGGCTCACCATATTGCTGTGCTTGCCCTGCCAGCCGAGCCCGGCGGCGGCGGCGAGCGGCTTTTCCATCACCGGCGCGGTGTCGACGAACACCTTGACCTCGGCCCCCGGCGCCTCGGCGACGAGCCAGCGCGCGACCGCCTTCAGCGCCCGCTTGACGACGTCATGATAGTCGGCGCCCTGCGCATAGACCGAAATGCGGCCGCGATCGGGGGCGTCCGCCAGCGCGAGCGGATCCTGCGCGGGCGCATAGCTCATGCCCAGCGCGATCACCGAGCGGACCTCGGGCCACAGTCCCCGCGGCGACCCGCGCTGCCCGGCGCGGCTTTCCATCCAGATCATGCCGCCATGGCAACCCTCGGCGAGCCATTGGTTCAGCCGCGCCGCGGTTTCGGGCGCCGCGTCGGCGCGCGCGATCCCGAACGCCGCAAAGCCATGCTCGCGCGCCACGGCTTCCAATCGCTCCTCCAGCGCGGGCAAGGCTTCGGCAACCATTGGCGCTCTATACGCGACCATCGCCTTCGTGCCATAGTCCGGCGAAACCGTATCTCGGGGACCAGCATTTGACCGATTATAGTGTCGAGGCGACCGGCCTCACCAAATATTTCGACAGCTTCAAGGCGGTCGACCATGTGTCGCTGCAAGTTCCCGCGGGATGCATCTACGGCGTGCTCGGTCCCAATGGTGCGGGCAAGACAACCAGCCTGCGGATGATGCTGGGGATCGTCGATCCCGACGAGGGGACGAGCCGGCTGCTCGGCAGCCACCGTCCGCAGGCGGTGCGCCACCGCATCGGCTATCTTCCCGAGGAGCGCGGCCTCTATCCGGGGATGAAGGCGCGCGAGGCGATCGCCTTCATGGGCGCGCTGCGCGGGCTCGACTGGTCCGAGGGGCGGCGGCGCGCCGCGACCTTCATGACCGAACTCGGGCTCGAACGCGTGATCGACGAGAAAATCCGCAAGATGTCGAAGGGCATGGCGCAGATGGTTCAGCTCATCGGCTCGATCGTCCATGCCCCCGACCTGATCGTCCTCGACGAGCCTTTTTCGGGGCTCGACCCGGTCAATCAGGAGCGGCTCGAAACGCTCGTGCGGCGCGAACAGGCGCGCGGCGCGACGATCCTTTTCTCGACCCACGTCATGGCCCATGCCGAGCGCCTCTGCGACCGGCTGGCGATCATCGCGCGTTCGGCCCGCCGCTTCGAGGGAACGGTCGACGACGCGCGCGCGCTGCTGCCGATGCAGGTGCGCTATACCCCGCGCGACGGCAGCGACACGGTCGCCGCATTGCTTCCCGCCGGCGCCGAACGCCGCGGCGAAGCCTGGCATTTCGCGATCGAGGACAGCGCGGTCGAGCCTTTGCTCGCGCGCATCACCGCCGGCGGCCACGGCGTCGCGGGCCTGTCGATCGCACGTCCGGCGCTGCACGACGCCTTCGTCCACATCGTCCGCCAGGTCGACGCAGGTTTCGACGGCGACCCCGAAGAAGACGCGATCGAGGAGGACGCGGCATGACTCCTTTCCTTCGCAATCTGCTCGTCATCGCGCGTCGCGACTTTCTGGCGATCGTCGCGACGCCGACCTTTCTCCTCTTTCTGCTCGCGCCTTTGTTCATGGTCGGCATGGGATTGGTGGGGGGCATGGGGGCCTCGCAGCTCGCCGACAGCGCGCGCGGCGCGGGCCGCATCGTCGCCATCGCCGACGCCGCCGATGTCGAAGCGCTACGCGCCGCCGACAAAAGCCTGCGCGCCGCGATGCCGCGCGAGCCGGCGACGCTCGAAGTCCGTCTCGCGAGCGCATCGCTCGATCCCGTCGCGGTGGCGCGCGAGAAAGGCAGCGACACCTATGCGGTGATGAGCGGCCCGCTGACCGCGCCGCGCATCGTCGAGCGCGAAGCGAACAGCAGTTCGGGCCGTTATCTCGCGCTGATCGCGGGCGAAGTGGTGCGCGGCCGGGTCGCCGGCGCGCCGCCGCCGATCGCGCCGCATTTCGAGGCGCTCACCCACGGCGGGACGAGCATCGCGGCGCAGCAGTCGCTGGGATTCGGCGCGGTGTTCGTCATCTTCCTCGTCACCCTGCTGCTCGCCGGCCAGACGGTGAGTTCGCTCGCCGAGGAGAAAGGCAACAAGGTGATCGAGATACTCGCCGCCGCGGTGCCGCTCGAAAGCGTGTTCCTCGGCAAGCTGCTCGGATTTCTCGGCGTCGCGATCCTGTTCATCGCCTTCTGGCTCCTCGTCGCGATCGCCGGCGGCTTCGTCGCGGCGACGCAATTGGACCCCGCCGCCATCGCCGCCGCGGGCAAGCCCGCCGCCGCACTCGCGGTCGCCCCGGCGAGCGGCTGGCCCTTCTTCATCGGGGTCGGCTTTGCCTATTTCGTCATGGCATTCCTGCTTTTGGGCGCGGTGTTCCTCGGCGTCGGAGCGCAGGCGGGGACGGTGCGCGAGATTCAGATGCTCAGCCTGCCGATCACCATCTTTCAGGTCGGCATGTTCAGCCTGTCGGCCGCCGCAGCGAGCGCGCCCGGCTCACGCCTCGCGACCTTCGCGCAGATATTCCCCTTCTCCTCGCCCTTCGCGATGGCGGCGCGCGCCGCGACCGACGAAGGCCATGGCATCCACCTGCTCGCACTCGGCTGGCAGGCGATCTGGGTCGCGCTGGTGGTCTATCTGTCGGTCCGCCTCTTCCGCGCGGGCGTGCTCAGCGGCGGCAGCGGCTGGAAAGTCTGGAAGCGGAAGCGGGCCTGAAGGCGGCGACGGCGGGTTTCGACCGAAAGCGGCCATAATATCCTCCCTGTGCCGCAGGCATGGGGAGGTGGCAGCGCGAAGCGCTGACGGAGGGGCAATTGGCGCGACGCCGCTGCCCCTCCACCACGCCCTCCGGGCGCGGTCCCCCTCCCCATCGCTTCGCGACAGGGAGGATTTGGTGGCAGCTCCCCACCCAAAGCCGACGTCCAGCGATCATTGACAAAGCTGTAAATAGTGGCATTCTGCAACGGAATCGGCCGCGAGAGACGGCCCCGAGAGGAGTGCTCCCATGGCTACCGTGATTCGCCAAGACCCCGATATCGCCGATCCCCTCGACGTCAGCCGCGCCGAATTGTGGCGCGAAGACCGCTGGCAGGAACCGATGCGGCAGCTCCGCGCCGAATCGCCGATCCATTATTGCGAGGATTCGAAATTCGGCCCCTATTGGTCGGTGACGACCTATAAGCCGATCCAGCATATCGAGGCGCTGCCCAAGCTCTTCTCCTCGAGCTGGGAATATGGCGGCATCACCGTCGCCGGCGACGGGATCGATCATCTGCAGGAAGGCGATGTGCCGATGCCGATGTTCATCGCGATGGATCCGCCACAGCATACCGCGCAGCGCCGCACCGTCGCCCCCGCCTTCGGCCCCTCCGAAACCGAACGGATGCGCGCCGACACCCAGGCGCGCACCGCGGCGCTGATCGACACGCTGCCGGTCGGCAAGCCCTTCGACTGGGTCGAGAAAGTGTCGATCGAGCTGACCACCGACATGCTCGCGATCCTGTTCGATTTCCCGTGGGAGGACCGCCACAATCTGACCCGCTGGTCCGACGCGCTGGGCGACATCGAAAATTTCGGCACCGTCGAGCAACGCCAGGCGCGGCTTGCCACCGCGTTCGAAATGGGCGGCGCCTTCAAGCAATTGTGGGACCGCAAGGCACAGAACCCCGGCACCCACGACCTCATTTCGATCATGCTCCAGTCCGACGCGATGAAGCATATGAGCGAGAATGAGTTTATGGGGAACCTCATCCTGCTGATCGTCGGCGGCAACGACACGACGCGCAATTCGATGTCGGCCTATGCCTATGGCCTCCACTGCTTCCCCGAGGAGCGCGCGAAGCTCGAGGCGAACCACGATCCCGACCTCGCGGTCAACGCGATGCACGAGATTCTTCGCTGGCAGACCCCGCTCGCGCATATGCGGCGCACTGCGCTCGAGGATACCGAGCTGTTCGGCCACCAGATCAGGAAGCGCGACAAGCTTGCGCTCTGGTATGCCTCGGCGAACCGCGACGAAAGCGTCTTTCCCGACGGCGACCGGATCATCGTCGACCGCGAAAACGCGCGCCGCCACCTCGCCTTCGGCTATGGCATCCACCGCTGCGTCGGCGCACGCGTCGCCGAACTGCAGCTCACGACGCTGATCTCCGAAATGCAGAAGCGGCGCCTGCGCGTGAACGTGCTGGTCGAGCCCGAGCGCGTCAACGCCTGCTTCGTCCACGGCTATCGCCACATGCAGGTCGAGCTGGAGCGATATTGACGCGATATTGACTTGGGGCCGTAACCGGGCGCAGATTCGGCACGAATAAGGGGCATGAGGACGCCCGATATGATCGAACGCCGTTACCTGTTGTCCGGTCTTGCGCTCGGCGGCGCGATGATCGCCGCGCCGATGCTGTTCGCCAAACCCGGCAAGCGCCCGCTCGCCGAGCCCGGCTGGCGATTGTCCGACGCCGAATGGCAACAGCGGCTGACCCCGATGCAATATAAGGTGCTGCGCCAGGCGGCGACCGAGCGCGCCTTCACCAACCCGCTCAACAACGAGCATCGCGCCGGGATTTTCGCCTGCGCGGGCTGCGCGCTGCCGCTCTATTCGAGCAAGACCAAGTTCGAGAGCGGCACCGGCTGGCCGAGCTTCTGCGCGCCGCTGAAGGGTGCGGTCGCGACCTCGACCGACCATGAGATCGGCGTCGCACGTACCGAAGTCCATTGCCGCCGCTGCGGCGGGCATCTCGGCCATGTCTTCGACGACGGACCGAAACCGACCGGCAAGCGCTATTGCATGAACGGCGCGGCGCTGCGTTTCACGCCCGCCTGATCAACCCGCCGGCTTGACCCGCCACACCGCGAGGCCGGTATCGCCGGGTAGCGCCACGCGTTCGAGCCAGGCAGGCGGCGTTCCGGCATAGAGGCGCGCCGCGAGCGACGCCTTGCTCACGCGGCGATATTGCGAAAAATCATTGGCCCCCGGACAATAGACGACCAACGTTGCCTTCTGCTTGCGCACCAGCGCCTCGGCCTTTGCCGGATCGCCGATGAAGATGCGCAGCGTGTCGGCCATCGCCTCGCGATTGCGGTGATGCGGCGTCGCGACCACCGAATGATGCGTCCAGAAGATCAGCGACGGGCCGAGGTCGATCGGGGTCAGCAGCACCGTCGGCGGCAGGCGGTCGAGCGCAGCGATCGCAGCAGGGTCGGCGCAAGTCCGCTCCGCAAAGCTTTTTTCCGGTCTTTCCTGTTCAGCCTTGATCGCCGGAAAGATGAGTCCAGCGATCACCGCCACCGCGATACCGCCCAGCAGCGGCAGTGTGAGCGCCGCCGCCGCCGACGCCGCAACGCGCGGCAACAAGCCAGCGATCAACCGCGCACGCGTCCAGATGCGCAGCCCCAGCCAGGCACAGCCCGGCAGCGCAAAAAGCTCCGCGGTGCCCGAGGCACGCAGGACAAGCAACGACAAGAGCGCCGCGCCGAGCAGCGCGACGATCACGGTCGCCCAGTTCCGCCGGTCCTCAGCCCCGGTGCTGGCGCGCCATGCGAGCCATGACCCGGCGAGCCCGATGATCGACGGAACGATGACGAGCAGCATGGTGTTCGCCGGCGAGGCCCATACCGGCTGGCCTTCGAGAACGTTGCGATACCAATATTGAACAACGATCGGGTCGAGTGTCGCGAACGGCCCCGCGGCGCACAGCGGCTCGACCAGCACCAGGGTTCCGGCAGCGAGCGCGCCTGCGCCGCCGAGTGCGGCGAAACGCAGCCAGCGCCGCGTCGGATCGGCCCGGCCGATCGCGAAAACCGCGGCGGCGGCGGCGGCAAAGGCGGCGATATAGGGCGCCGACAGCGAATCGCACCAATGGCCCGCGAGCCCGGCGGGGCCGCGCGTCAGAAACTGAAAGAAAGCCGCGCCCCCCGCGAGCCCGCCCATATAGAAGACGAGCCGCGCCCGGTCGTCGGCGCGCGCGTGCAGCGCCCAGCGTAGCGCGGCAAGCGCCGCGAACAGCGCGGCGATGGGCAGGCCCTCGATCGAGATGGCAAGCAGCGCCGCGGCGCTCAGCCCCGCGATCATTCCCGCGCGGCCGCTTGCGGGACGGAGCGCCTGTCCCATGATCAACATCGCGAGGAAAATCTGCCACCCATGATGATCGACCCGCAGCGGGCGAAGCTGGATCACGATGAAAGCGGCCGCGACGAGATAGAGCGGCACGACATAGGCAATCCGGCGGTCGGACAAATGCCGATAACCGCGCACGCAGGCGACGCTGAGCGCCGCGCCGAGCAGCGGCGGCCACAACGTCATCACCACCTGCTCGGCCAGCGTCTGGCCGAGCAGCGGCTTCAAAAGCAGGATTCCAAACGCCAGCGGCGCATCGACGATGCGCGACCAGTGCATCAGCACGCCGCCGCCCGCCGGATTGACGCGATATTGGGTAAGATCCCACCAGCCTTGCCCCGCGAGCAGATCGCGGACCTGCGCCATCCGCATCGCATCGTCGGTGTCGCTGAGTTCGAGCGTCGCGATCGCGTGCCAACGCGCGACGATCGCGATCAGGCTCATCGCCGCCCAGACGATCAGCGCGATTCGGACCGGCGTCAGCCAGGGGCTGAAGCCATGGTCCGCCGCCTTGGATGCGGGCGGCGCCGCGTCGGTCATGCCACGGCGGCCCGGAAAACGATGTGGCGACGCAGCAGATAGGTGGCCTGGAAACTGACGACGATCGCCGCCAGCTTCGCCAGCCGCGGATCGAGCCCGAGCGCGGTGCCGACGCCGACGATCGCGGTCGTAAGCGCCAGCCCGATCAGCGCCGATCCGATGAACAGCAGTTTCTGCCGATGCCGCTCCCCGGTCCCGCGCGCCGCGGCGCCGTCGGCGAAGACGAGCCGACTGGACACGAGCCAGTGGACGAGGATGCCGGCGCAATAGCCGATCGCCGACGCGATCATCGGCGTCAGTCCGGCGCTCAGCAACAGCAGGAACAGCCCGGCATCGCTGCCGAGCGCCAGGCCGCTGGCGAGCAGATAATTCAACCAGCGCGCCTCGCCGCGGCGGACGAGCTCGATCAGGCGGACGACGGGGTTCCGCATCGCATCGACGCCCTCGGCCACGGCTCAGGCCGCCTTGGCGACGCGGGCGGGAACGTCGCGGACCGATGCCAGCGCCGCCTGTTCGCCCTCGGTGCCGCTTTCGTGATATTCGGCGTCCTCGTTGACGCCCCAGATATCGTAGACGCGTGTCCCGGCGACGATGTTGCGCACCGTCAGCATCGCGGTCATCATCGCATGATCCTGATTATTGTAGCGGTGCATCCCGTTGCGCCCCACCATGTGCAGCGTCGGATATTTCGCCTCGAGTTCCGCGCGCATCGTCGCGACATGCGCGGCATAATCATCGTCATAGACCGGATAGGCCTTTTCCTGCCGCACCACCGCGCCGCCGACGACATCGTTCGGATCGCAAAGGCCGAGGATCGCCATTTCCTTCGTCGCGAGAGCGACCAGATCCGCGTCGCTCGACGACCAGAGCCCGTCGCCCTCGAAGCAGAAATATTCGAGGCCGACGCAGGCGATCGCCGGATCGGGCACCATTTCGGGCGACCAGCTGCGGAAATTCTGCACCCGGCCGACCTGCACCTTGCTGTCGTGGATATAGATCCAGTTGTCGGGAAACAGATCCTCCGAGCGGATCTTGAGCGCGACGGTCAGGAAGTCGCGATAATTGAGCTTCGGCGCCGCGGTGAGCGCACAGGCCGGCAGCGGATGGATGCGCGCCGCGAGCTCGCGCATCGGCGCCGAGCTGATCACATGCGCGGCGTCGATCACGACATCGCCGTCAGGCCCGTTCGCGGTCAGCCGCCAGCGGCCGCTGACCTGATCCTGGGTAAGCTGCTTGAAGCTGTGGCCCATCAGCACATGGCCCCCGGCCGCCACGACCTTGTCGCGCGCCGTCTCCCACATCATTCCCGGCCCGAGCCGCGGATAGCGGAAGGTTTCGAGCAGGGTCTTGGTCGCCATGCCGTCGTTCGGCGCCTTGTTGAGCCCGAGGCTGCGCTTCAACCCGTCGAGCACCGCGGCGCCGAGGCTCAGCCCCTTGATGCGCTGCGCCGCCCAGTCGGCCGACATTTCGTCGCACGGCATCCCCCACACCTTCTCGGTATAGGTTTTGAAGAAGATCGAATAGAGCTTTTGCCCGAACTGGTTGATCGTCCAGTCCTCGAAGCTGCGGACCTTGCGGTTCGGCAGCAGCTTGGCCTTGGCGTAGCTCGCCATGCACAGCGCCGAGCGGACGATGCCGAGGTTCCATAGCGCCTCGAACGCGCGCAGCGGATAGGAATAGAATTTGCCCTCATAATAGATGCGGCTCATCCGCGGGCGCTGGATGAAATCGTCGGGCAGAATCTCGTTCCACAGATCGACGACTTCCTGGCTTTTCGAGAAGAAACGATGTCCGCCGATGTCGAAGCGAAAGCCTTCATGCTCGACGGTGCGGCTGATGCCGCCGACATAGACGGGATCCTTCTCGATCACCGTCACGCTATACCCCTGCTTGGTCAGCAGATAGGCAGCGGTCAGCCCCGCCGGGCCGGCGCCGACAATCGCGACGTCGGCGCTTGTCGGCCGGTTCTTCGACACTTGGGCGTTGGTCACTGGAATATTCCCCCCACAGAAAGCCTTGCTCACCCGCCGCTCTGCCCAAACATGGCTAAGAAGTGGTTAATCGGCGAAAGAGATCGTCGCCGCGGTCCGTAAATTCAGGCGTCTCCGTCCTTTTGGCGGATCATCCGCATCCAGCGCTGGCGCAGCGCCCCGGGCCGTTCGCCGTGGCGATCGTCGAGGAAGGTCGCGGCGGCGACGCGATCGGCGCGGAAATGCCGGAAATCGCCGCGCAGCTCGCACCAGGCGGCCAGCGTCCGCCGGTCGTTGAAATAGCCGATGACGATCGGCCAGATCACTCGCTCGCTCGCCGCCCCGCTCTCGTCGCGATAGGCAAGCCGGATCTTGCGCCCTTCGCGGATCCACCGCCGTGTGCGGGCGATGTCGATGCCGTCGGCGCGCTGAGCGTGCGGCCGACCGGTGCCCGTCGTCGGTTCGGTCAGAATCGGCCGCAGCTCGTCGGGAATCGCGGCGGCGATCTTGGCGATCAGGTCGCGCGCGGCGTTGGCGAGCGCCGGATCGCCGCGCCCCGCGACCCATTGCGCGCCGAGCACCGCCGCCTCGATCTCGTCGGCGGTCAGCATCAGCGGCGGCATGTCATATCCTGCACCGAGAACATAGCCGAACCCGGCTTCGCCCTGGATCGGCACGCGCTGACCGATCAGGTCGGCAACGTCGCGATAGACGGTGCGCACCGACACCTCGAGCTCCCCCGCCATTTCGCGCGCGGTAACCGGGCGCGACGAGCGGCGCAGCAGCTGGATGATCTGGAACAGCCGGTCGGCTCGCCGCACGATTCGGACCTCCCCATTTCCTACTGACAATATGCTGTCAGCAGGCCTGTCCTACAGATGCTGCGCGGCGGACGGCAAGCCCGGCCGCCATCTTCAAAGGAGATTTTCGATGATCACTCTCTATCACGCGCCGCAAAGCCGCTCGACGCGCATCATCGGCCTGCTCGAAGAACTCGGCGAGCCCTATGCGATCCATCCGGTGTCGATCTTTCGCCCGATGACCGGAGAGGGCAAGGGCGACCCCGCCAATCCGCATCCCGACAAGCGGGTTCCGGCGATCGAGCATGACGGCCAGCTTCTCGCCGAATCGGTCGCGATTGTCCTCTATCTCTGCGACAGTTTCGCCGAAAAGGGCCTCGCGCCGCAGCCCGGCGATCCCCGCCGCGGCGCCTATCTGACCTGGCTCGCCTGGTATGCGGCCGAGCTCGAACCCGCGATGTTCGCGGGATTCGCGGGCGAACTCGACGCATCGCCGCTCAAGCGGCGTGCCTATGACGCCGTGCTTCATCGCATCGAAACCGCGCTCGCTCGTGGTCCCTATCTGCTCGGCGACACTTATTCGGCCGCCGACTTCCTCGTCGCCAGCGCGCTCGCCTTCGGTCGCAGCGTCTTTCCCGAAAGCGATGCGATCGACGCCTATATCGTCCGCTGCAACGAACGGCCGGCGATCCGGCGCGGTCAGGCACTTGACGACGCATCAGGCGTACAGCGCCTCGCCGCCTGATCGCGCGGCGCGACGAAACGCCCGCCGCGAAGGTCGAACCGAACGAAACGAGCCGCCGGTTCAGCGGGGCGCCAGCTTCGCATCCTAGGATGGCATCGGGACCAAAATAGTTGGAACGAAAACCATGATCTGGATGAAGAAACTGGCGCTCACCGCGCTGATCGGCGTCAGCGCCGTCGCCGCCCTGCCGGCCGAGGCCGACGCCCGCGACCGGCATCACCGCCATTACAGCTACCGCGACCGCGACCATGATCGCTATCGCGATTATCGCCGGGACTACCGCCGCGACTATCGCCGCAGCCATTATCGCGACCGTTATTATTGCCGCCGCGGCAGCGGGACGACCGGGCTGATCGTCGGCGGGGCGGCCGGTGCGCTCCTCGGCCGCGAAGTCGACCGCTACGGCGACCGGACACCGGGGACGATCATCGGCGGCGCCGCAGGCGCGCTGATCGGCCGCGAAATCGGTCGCGGCGGTCGCTG
>Ga0182745_1004601_pt1 | contig 11464 bp, 9 predicted proteins | sample eDN3rd30CKraftBY_FD_128523 | JGI IMG/M metagenome (GOLD analysis project Ga0182745, IMG submission 128523) | Enriched backyard soil microbial communities from Emeryville, California, USA - eDNA 3rd pass 30_C Kraft BY (version 2) (version 2) | ecosystem: Environmental > Terrestrial > Soil >... | reverse complement strand
GTCGTCAGCCCCGCCGTGGCGCTGATCGTGAAGCCGCTCGAGAACGTCTCGCTCTACGGCAACTACATCCAGGGTCTGCAGCAGGGCACCGTGGTGCAGGTGCCGTTCGCCAATGCCGGCACGATCCTGCCGCCCTACGTGTCCAATCAGATCGAGGTCGGCGTGAAGGTCGACTGGGGCAAGTTCACCACCACCGCGGCGCTGTTCCAGATCACCCAGCCGAGCGTCATCGCCAATACGACGACGAATACCCAGGGCGTAAATGGCCAGCAGGTCAATCAGGGCCTGGAACTGAACGTGTTCGGCGAGCCGATGAAGGGCTTTCGCCTCCTCGGTGGAGCGATGTTCCTGAACCCGGTGCTCGCAAAGACGGCGGGGGGAACGACCGATGGCTGGATCGCACCCTTTACGCCGCAGTTCACGCTGAACCTGTCGGGTGAGGTCGATCTGCCGTTCGTACCGGGCCTCACCCTGACGGGGCGGGCGATCTATACCGGTGCGCAATACATCGACACGACCTATCCGCGGCGCATGATGCCGCAATGGACCCGCTTCGATCTCGGCGCACGCTATGCTTTCGAAAATCCGGGCGCGAAGGGAAAGATGCTGGTGGCCCGCTTCGACGTCGACAACCTGTTCGATGCCAACTACTGGGCGGGCAGCAACCAGACCTCGACGTTCATGTTCCTGGGTGCACCGCGTACCTTCCGTCTCTCCCTGACCGCCGATTTCTAGTCCGTCGAATGCTGGCGATCCGCGGGGCCGACTGAGATGGGGAAGAGCTTCCGCGACTCCATGCAATGGCTGCACACGTGGGCAGGGCTGTGCCTCGGCACCGTCCTGTTCGCCGTCTTCTGGATGGGCACCTTGTCGGTGTTCGACCGCGAGATCGATCGCTGGATGATGCCCGCGACCCGGTTGGCGCCGGCAGAGTTGACGTCAGTGGACGCGATCGCCGGCCAGATGCAGCACCTGATCGGCGCGTCGCCGCTCTGGTTGGTTCTCTTTCCCAGCGACCGTGAGCCCATCGTGCGAATGGGGTATCTGGCGGGAGGCAAGATCCGATATCGCCAGGCCGATCCGTCGACCTCGATGCTCCTTCCGGACGCCGGGACGTGGGGCGGCACGGGATTCATCTACCCGTTTCACGTCAATCTGCACATCAAGGCTTGGTCGCTGGGCCTCTGGATCGTCGGTCTTGCGGGAATGGCGATGCTGGCGCTTTGCGTCTCCGGGGTCGTGATACATCGCAAGATATTTGCCGATTTCTTCACCTTCCGATCCGATCGGAAAGCGCGGCGGCTGGTTCTCGATCTGCACAATGTCACGGGGGTGCTCGGGCTGCCCTTTCATTTCTTCATCACCCTGTCGGGCGTGCTGATCTTCTTCACGGTGTACGTTTCGGGCGCCTGGGAGATGTCCTATCGCGGCGATCGGCAGGCCTTCGTACAGGAGTCGTACGGAATCTACGCGCGACCGAGACTCAATCGGCCGGGGCCTTCCATGGCGTCGCTGGATGCCATGGTTGAACAGGCCTCCCGCGAGTGGAACGGGGGCACACCTCAGCTGCTTCGGGTATTTCACCGGGGGGATGCGAACGCCTATGTCGAGGTGCGACGCTCCTTCGTCGGCGATCGCGTGACCATGCCGGTCGATGCCCTCTATTTCGACGCAGGCACCGGTGCCGTGCTCTCGAGGCACACGGCGCAGCCGGTCATGGCGGCACACCGCTTCATCACCGGTTTCCACTTTGTCCAGTTCGATCACTGGCCACTGCGCTGGCTCTACTTCGCCCTGGGTCTCACCGGGTGCATGCTGATCGCAACCGGCTTCCTGTTCTGGCTGGAGTCGAGGCGCAAACGCCACGAGCAGCTCGGCCTTGCCGGGGTGCGTCTGGTCGAGGGTCTCGCTGTCGGTTCGATCAGCGGCATCATGGGCGCGACGCTGGCATTTTTCGTCGCCAACCGGCTGTTGCCGATGTCAGCGTCGGCGTTGGGGTTCGAGCGTGCCGATCTGGAAATCTGGGCCTTCTATCTGACCTGGCTGGGATCGTTCGTGCACGCTTGGTTGCGACCACGCACGGCGTGGCGGGAGCAATGCATCGCAATCGCAGTCCTGTCGGCTGGAGCAGTAGTGCTCAGCGGCCTCACATCCGGCGACGCCCTGTGGCGCAGTCTTACGCAGCCACGTCTTTGGCCCGTCGCCGGCATGGATATCATGCTCCTGGTGACAGCGTTCGCCGCCGGGGGCGTGGCCATCGGACTACGGCTGCGGCCTGGTCGCGAGCGCGGGATTCATTAAAAGCGAGGCCCCGGCTCACGATACTTTTATTGAAGCTCCCCCAGGGAAGGCGGCTTGGGTTTCTATTATTCGAATCAGTCCAGTAAAATGAGACGGTCGGGTGACGTCTCTTGCCGGAGCAAATCGTGCGAACCTTCGTGGCCGCTGAAGGAAAGACAGCGGCATCGGGCCCCTGGATCCGCAACGTTGCCTTCCTGTTGACGGTCCTTGCGATCTTGCTCGTCGCGTCGGTAGGCCATGCGATGACACTCTCTGTCGTGACGGAGCGCGTCACGGCAGGGCCGAGCGCCTTTCTCAGCCACGAAATCCACCTTACCGGCCCATTCGAGCCTGGAGACTCGGATCAACTCAAAGTCGTTCTGGAGGACCTCAAGGCGCGTGGAGGGACCCAGCCCGGGGAGTCACTGGCAGTCGTTGCCCTCGACAGTAAGGGCGGCGCCCTCGAGGAGGGGATGCGCATAGGCCGACTCCTCAGGCAGTTCGGTGTTTCCACGATCGTGAGAAGCGGCAAGCGGTGTCTGTCGTCCTGCGCGATCGCCTTCCTCGGCGGCACGGCTCCGGGCCCGGCCGGCCCCGAGGCCGACCGGCACTTGGAAGTCGGAGGCCGCCTCGGTTTCCACGCCTTCTATGCGCCGCGAGACGGGGAGGCGCGCGATGCTGCGACGAGTCGCGCTCGAGGTGTGACGGAAGGGCGGGCGACCTCCGCCGTCGTCGTCACCTACGTGCTCGAAATGGGGGTCGATCCCGAGCCCATCCTTCGCGCCCTCGTACGCCCGCCTGAGGAAATGACCTACATCGAGACTGCTGGCGAATTCGTGGAACTGGGGATCTGCCCGGTCGCACTGAAACTTCCGCGGGTGACTCTGGCCGAACGCGCCGCGAACATCTGCAGCAACGCAAGCCAGGGACGCCTGCCGGTCTGGCCCGACCTCTTGAACGAATACACACCGCTGGAGGCCAAGCGCCTCTTGCTGGGTGAAATCGCGTACCATGCCAGCCAGGCCAGGGTGCGCGCCGGTATCGCTGCTCGCCTGCAGCAGGTGCTGCGCGGGGGCAGGGGAGCCGACGCTCTCTATGCCGAGCTGGCAGCCGCGGGCCTGCCGTTGCCGGTCATGCGCGCCAAGGCCTACTATTTTGAAATGCCGGTCGCCGGGATCCGCAGGATGGGGTGCATGGCGACCCTGACTCCGGAGAACCCAGCCCAGTACGGGGTGGTTCTGGTCACGCACAACGGCCTCGCCAACCCGAAACAGTCGCCGCCTTCGGAGTGTCCCGAGCTTTTTTTGTTCGGTCATGACGAAGTGATCAACTGAGATGTTTTGATATGCGTGGTAGCGGTGAACCATCGTGCCGCGCACACCAAGGGCGCGATCTCTTCAGGAAGTCGAAGGCTAAGTAAGGGAGCGGCCCCGTCGCCACTGGGGAGTGGGCGACAGGGCCTGACCGACGAAGCCTGCGGCCAACAGATTCTCGGCTGCACGAAGGCTAACCCCAAGCAGTCCGAAGGGCCGAGAGCGATTGCCGAAGAGTGTTTTGGTATTCGACATCCGCTTTGAACTCTGCAAGCGCTTTGGCCAGCCCCTTCAGTCACACAAGGCCTACATGCCGTGGACGAGCGGGTGCCCGTCAAGCCTGATTGCCCCGATGGCATACCGACAGAATGCCAGTGATTGCCGCCGCCGCGGCTGCCCAATTGGGCCACCTTAGCTTGGCACGCTGCCGGAATCACAAGGGCTGAAATCTCGGGGGCTCTCCGCTATGAGCGCCGCAAAATCGCCAGTGGGCCGTCGCTGCGCATAAATATACGAATGCGACAAGTCGCGAGAGGTGATGCAGTTGAAGGTCCCGTCTTCCGCTGGTCGGCACCACCCACTTCGACGCGGTGTGCCGCCGCAACGGGCGGCAGAAGGCCTATCCGAGCAACGAGCCGCCGGCGACCGGATCGCTGGCGAGGACCGGGGAAACCGGCGGCACGATTCGTGACAACGCGATGCCGGGATGGCGCGGTCGTGCTGCTGCTGGAGACGAAGGGATTGCTGTCTGCGAGCTTACGTCGCCGCCTGGATCCCGAGGCACGGCGTAGTTGCATCTTCCCTAAACATACGTCGCGAGTGTTGAATACTACATCTCGAATGCTGACTAATTGTTAGGTTTGTTTGACATCAGCGGATTCAAGATCGGCTTTGCCGCGCAATAACGCGGCACGCCGCAAGGGAGCCTGTCGTTCATGAACTCGCTCAGTTAACGGGCCGCCGGCTGCTTTCCCGCCAAGCTTGTTCAAGTTCGCGGATCTCCTGAGATAACAACAGGCAGTCCGCGCCGCTGAGCCGTTCCGTGGTCGCAGCTAGGATCTCGGCCAGGGCCATGGTGAATTCGGCTTCCGCCATTCTGTCCTGTGAGAGGCGGGTGCGGAGTTGCGCGATCAGCGCTCGAGCGTATCTCATTACCTATGCGTCTAACCTATAATGGAGATGTCAAAAAGATATTTCGGTAACTGCGCTCTTTACATTTGCTTGAATGGTTCGAGCCTCTGCTGAGAGGGCTAAAACCTATCAGAAGCCTACCTGGGGCCGCAGGGCACTTTCGGTGATATATTCACGATGTTACCCGCACTAGTTGCGTACCGGTAGTGGGGTGCATCTCCCGATCTGCGTTTGCTGGGCGGGACGATCATGTCGGCGAGTGTCCAACGGCGGCCGGCGACGGCCAGGGATCGCGCCAAGGCGCGAATTGCGCCAGGGAGCAGGAGTGAGCGGCCGTTAGGTGATTGAGATAAATGGCAAGTGCCTGTAGCTCGGTGAATAGAACAATTGCCTTCTAATGCACTGGTCTTTGTCCAAGTCATTGAATTCACTGGAATAGTTTTCGGAAGATTCCCCGGAATGCCCGAATTTCCCGGCGAGTCCCAACGAAGCCTCCAAAGCTATTTGACGATCTTCAGGCGGGCCCGGCGCTTCGCCGGCCGGTTGGCCGCGCCGGCCAGGTCCTGGGGTGTCGAACTCGGTGTACTTCTGCGTCGACATGCTGGCGTGGCGCGGCGCGCCAGCACGGGAGTGGTCGCCGTGTCGGCGACGCGATCGATGTCGGTGATGTAGGCGCCCCTGAGATCATGATAACGGCGCGGCTGGTCTCCGGGGCAACTGCGCGGTCGTCGGGGATCTCCCAGCCGCAGCCGACGGGCGGCCTTCACGCCCGGCCAGGTCACGAGATGGATCTGCCCGCATCGCCGCGCTTGAGCCGCAAGGCGAAGCCCAGCTCCCATTCGGCCTCGCCGCCGTGGCGGGGGCGTCGCGGCCGGTCCAGCGCTCGTACGAGGGCCGGATGCCGCTCTTGGCCATGCCTTGTCCGGCCTTGGGGGGAGCGCGTGCCCGGACTTCGGCATCGGTCGCTACATTGTTTGTTCCGGAATGTGCGCACTGGGAGGGGGCCTATATCCAGCCGCCCATTTTCCGTAACGAGGCCAAGGTCTCGCCGAGAACGGCGGTCGCTCGCGGAGGGGGGGGCATGCCGACGCGGTGGCCGCGCAGTTGGTTGCGTCCAGAAGTTCCGGACCGTCGAGGTCGTGCACCCCAGCTGAAGCGTCGCCTCGGCGACGCCGCCTGGATCATGAACAGCCGCGCTACGTCGACCGCGACGGTGTCCACTGTTGCGGCCCATGCGACTGCCGGCGCCAGCATGCCACGAAGTTGCGGGAGACCCAGGCAGGGATCGCGACCACCACCGACGCCGGCGACATCATCCTGATGCCGCGCGCGCGTGTCGCGCAGGGGCTCGATCCGTCGATCGACTACAACTGACGACACTGCATCCGCGGCGGGATGGTGCGCTGCGTGTTCAAGCCGTTGACGGGAAGGTGAGCAGGGGAATCGCGATCATCATATTTTTGGCTTGCTGGTGGCGACGCTCACAGCAGCCTGCGCCGTCTGCATGGGCGTGGTGTTCGGCATCAACGGAAATAGATGGGCGCGTGCTGGGCTAGACATATTGCACACGCGTCATGCCCAGGAGCAGCGAACGTGCAATTGCGCGACATGCCGGACCGAGCAGCTTTCAGTGAATAGGTGCTTTCGAAGCGGCAGCTGCATCGGCGCGCTCGTATCTATTTTTTTGAATCGATAGCGAAGCATCGACAAGCTCGGTCAGCTCTTTGGCCAACATCTTGAGTCGCGGAAGGTCGACATTGCCGTGAACAAGCGCGTGCCCATCGGGCCCAATCGCCACGATTACGTGCGGAAGCGAAGAAGCACCATCATCTTTAAGGCGCTTATCCAAGGACTCGTTTATCTCAGCAAGGACCGCCAAAATCTTGTTGCGCTGCTCGTCGACCATATTGAGAGAGTAGGAGTAATCCGCTCACTTCACCATCCCGCATGTTTGCATACCTTTGAATAAAAAAGCGTCTCCACAGTGTCTTAGCTTATTGTCCTGTAGCGAACTAAGCGCGGATGTTTGCGTTCATGCTGCGGTGACCCTGGCCGCCTCCTGAGGCGACCAGCTCGTTGCAGAGATTTGCACGCATTCCAACGTTTGCCGAATTTCGAAACAATGGCTTGTGATCGATTCATCGATGCGTGACCGGGATTCGTTCGCATTTGCAGCTTGGCCAATCGTCGATGCAGAGCAATACGTGCAGCACAGGCTGAGCCGATCAATGCGCGATGTCCGAGTGCAAGAACGCAGAGATAAGCCCACTGATCACCCATCAGTTTTTTCGGAATCTATCCAAGACTCCTTTCTCTCGTGTCATCCTTGGCTGCCGAGAGGAGGAGTGTCATGAAAGGCAATAGCGACAAACGTTCGCCTGCGATTCCAAAACTCTCCGCGACGTTGAAGAGTAAAATCAGCATTGGCCTGAATGCGTTACAGGACCGAATCGCGCAGGACCGTATGAGCGAAAAGGACTTCATCGCGGCGGTCTCGGATATCATTGCCGCAACGCCTGGGGATTTAGGATCAATCGATGGCCTGCTCATCGCCCAGAAGATTCGGGAGATAGAGCACGATTGGAAGGAGAGCCTAAAGCGGTCGCTCAGTTGATGCGTAGTCTTCGGAATTTTGCGGCCCAGGCCATCGCCCCGTTTCGGGCCACTGCCGCCACTGTTTGGAATCCGCAGGCAGTTAGACCACAGTGACATCGAAGCCTTGAGCGGACGTGCTGCAACGCTTGCAATATGTGGGGACATCGTAGTGAGCACAGAGGAAGAGATCGAGCTCGGCAAGAAGTTGATTGATGAGATGCGCGCATCCTTCAGCCGAAGCGATTGGGACGATACTACGAGGATCTTCGAACGGATCGCGGGTTTGAAGACCGACCGGGGCCTTCGGCTTGAGGCGACGTGCCTGGCGGTCCGCACGCTCGTTTCCATTAAGCAGCGCTCTGCGGCCCGCCATCTCCTCGCGACTGTGGCGACGGGCGAATACAAGAAGCCACCCCATTATGAATACCTCGCTCGTGCCTATCTCGACCTCAAGCAGTACAAGGAAGCTGCGGCAGCCTGCGAACGTGCAGAAGCGCTTCGTCAAGCCGAGTCGGAGTGAGCGGCCTTTCGCAGTTGCGCGGCTTGCGTGTTCAAGCGCACACCCGGCCAGCTATTCTCGACACTGGGCCTGCGGGCTCTGTACCGATGCGGTGAGTTTTCGCTATGCGCCGCCCATGACCGGCAATTCGCAATTCGCTGACTCTACGCGAAGCTTCAATAGCCAAGCTCGGTTTGAGATTGCGTCCATGTTAAATATCCATGAATAAGCACCGCGCTCCCAAGGCGTTGCGCAGCGGCGGCGTTGCCGGATTTAGGCGGGCCTCCAGCCTGCAGTTCAAGAATGGTCTCCCGCTCGATCCAAATCGGGCAACTGGCGGAGGGGGGATCACCCAGGCCCGAGGCGATGCAGACCCTGAGGACCTTGGCTTGGCAGGCACAGCTATCTCAACGTGCTGCACGGCTGCAATGGGCAGCAGAGGCCGGCGGGCATTGTGCGACATCTCCTCGATGGGTGGGGGAGGCGGGCGCCACCCTTCTACAAGATCAACGCCAGCGTCACGAACGTGCCAACACTGCCAGCGGCAGCACCTCGGAAGGCATCCTCAAGGTCTCACCCGCACTTTGCTGTGATCTGTTGAGTGCCGTCACTGCCTAAAATTTCGGCACGTGCGTTGAAAAACGGCACCTTTAATACTAACTTAGGATGAGGGTGAATTGGTTGGGGATGCATGTCGGATCACCATTCCGAGAACGTACGCGCTGCCAGGCAGCGCGTGATAGATGAGCTTGCAATGTTTCGGGTCGATAGCTCGGACAAGCGCTTGGGGCATCTGAAAGCCGCGATCGATTACTGGCACGACGCGGTGGGGGCCTGGAGTGGAGCCAAACCGATCGAGCCCGGCAAACAGAATCTCAGTTAGCAGTCCGCTCGCAGCTATCCTGCCAAGCATGCTCGAGGTCACGGATCTCTTGCGACAGCATCAGGTAGTTGGCGCCGCTCAGCCCGTCCGTCGTGGCGGCCAAGACCTCGGCCACGGCGCTTCTAAATTCGGCTTCGGTCAAGCTGTCCTGCTCAAGGCGGCAGCCGAGGCGCGCCATCAGCTCTTTGGCGTTTTTCATCGACCCCGCATCTAATCCAGTATCCCGATATCAGAAAGAGCTTTCGCTTCCATTACGGTAGGACTTTCAGTCGGCAGCACCTGCTTGGATGTCCCGGCGGAAGCCGACTTAATGCCGCGAGGCACGTCCGTCACGAGTTCGCCACGCTGGCCGCGGAGCCGGCAGACACAGGGCAGGGCTCATACTTCCGATCTTCCATGCCTGCCGGGATGACCATGGCGGTGAAACGACGGCAGCCGTGACACACTACGTATTGGTGGCCGAGGATCGTCCGCGGGGCGCACAACGTGCCAGGCGGGTGGCGCCACGGGCCGACCATCAACAGCCCAGCTTCGTCTTGGTCCAGGTTGGCGCTCCCCGCCGTGAGCCGGCGCCTCGCTGTATCCCGCCTGCGCAGGCCGCGTCGATGTCGGAGGCGGCGATCCACCGCTGCATCACGTCCGCGTCGGCGCTGCGCGCGGGATATAGTGGCAGGGTATTGCCGCTACCTGCTGGCGTCAGCCGAAGAGTCCGCATGGAGACGTGAGCGAGGTGCTGGCGCGGCTAGACGGCGCGCGCATGGGGCCATACAAAGTCGCTGCCTCTCAGCGGGCAGATTTTCGGCCCTGCCGGCGATCACTACTGAGGCGGCGAGAAGGGGCAGATTGAGAACCGAGTCCCCAACAGCAGTCCCCAACAGGACCGTACCGTTGGCGAGCGATACTCAGAAAACCTCGATTCTATTGGCAAGCGCCCGTAGCTCAGTGGATAGAGCAACCGCCTTCTAACTTTTTGCTCTGTTAAGAAAGGCCCGGTTTTGTTGGGCTTTCGGCTTGTCCGATGGCCCCGGATTCGACGGTTCTAGCGGCCGAGTCCCCAGCAAAGTCCCCAGCAGGTCAAATCGTCCGGCATGAGGTTTTCTGCGCTTTAAGGCTCACCGCACGACGCGGAGCCTGGGGCGTGCTTCAGCGGCCCGATCTGCCGCGCGGGCGAGGTCATCCTCTACGATCTTGATGTACCTCTCCGTGGTCGCCATCGATGCGTGGCGGGCAAGGCCCTTGGTGAGGGTCGAGGAGCCCAGCTTGGCGGCGTTGGTGATGTAGGCGGCCCGCAAATCATGGAACCGCCTCGGGTGCTCGATCTGCGCCCGGTCGATCGTGTTCGTCCAGGTCCTCCGGATCGTTTTCAGCGGCTGCCAGGCGTCATCAGGGACGGGTTCGCCGCGGCGGTAGGCCCGAAGCCATTTCTGCCCCGGCCACATGACCAAGCGGGTCTGGCCTCGCCGGCGTGCGCGGCGGGCCAGCCAAAGAACCAGAACCCAGCCCCGCCGGCCGCCATACACGGCCTGATCCTTGCCGGACTTAGTCTCTCCGGCTGACAGTCGCAGGCACTGGTTCTCGTGGTCGAGATGCCGGAGGTCGAGGGTCAGTGCCTCCGTGAGGCGAAGCCCGTAATGCCATGCCAAATTGGCGGCATCCGCCACCCATTGCGGTGCATCGGCAAGACGCGCCCGAAATTCCTCCTGCGACATCGGCGTCGGATCGCGCTCCGGATCCTCTACGGGCTCGACCTCGACGGGGAAGGGCAGGCAGCTCTTGTTCGTGCGGGGGTCTCTGACCCCGTGCGCGGCCTTGAAAGCGCAGCGGAGAAGGTCGAGGCAATGATTGACCTCGGACGCCGACCGAAGCTTGTCCGTTTCCTTCCACAGCTTCGAATTGTTGTAGTCTTCGGGTGCCATCTTGCGAGGCCCGCCGAGCCAGACCTTGCGTTTCTGGGTGACCAGGAATGCCCTGTAGGCGTCGACGCCCTTCGGTCCATCGGCCGTGATATCGATGATGGCCCGGTCCTTCCCGAACCAAAGCAACATCTCGCTGCCGATCCTGCGAAGGCTGCGGAGATGGCTTTCGCTGGCGTCCAGCAGGTTTCCGATGTGCCGGTCGATTGCCTGCATGAGGAGGTAGGAGCCTGGCTTGATGCCGCTCCGGTCCATTCCCTGTTCGACGCGAGCAACCTCACGGGCCCTGGTCTCAGCGGCTTGGGCCTCGCTCTTCTTGGTGACGTAGTCGCCGGCGTCGTTCTTCGCGTACCCGCGATGGCGGACATCGCCGATCCAGAACTCGTAATACCAGCGATTCTTGCGCTGCGGGTCTCTTCTGACGCCCATGGGCGAGCACCTTAGATGCGAAATCCCTTCGCCCGCAATGAGGCGAGGGTCTGCTTATAGATGGCGGTCGACCGCGAAGGGTGGGGCTTCTTCCTCGGCGCGGGTGGCTCGGCGCCCGGCTCAACGGCGCAAACGCGGTTCCGCTGGCGATATTCGTAGCAGTCCGCCCGCGATATCCTAATGCCAGTCGGCTTCTTCGACTTGCCAGCGCGCCAGGCCTCGAGTTGGCCGATCCGGACGAGTTCGCGCACCGTCGTCTGGTCGACGCCGATGATGCGGGCCGCCGCCTCGACGGTGATCCCGTCGTCGTCGGGCTCCGTGATCGCTAAGGCGGCGCGCACGCTCATGGCTCCACAATATCCGGAAACGACCGCTCCCGCGGCGCCTGGTCGGCTGGCCCCTTGGCGAACACGACGACGTC
>Ga0182745_1004600_pt1 | contig 11465 bp, 9 predicted proteins | sample eDN3rd30CKraftBY_FD_128523 | JGI IMG/M metagenome (GOLD analysis project Ga0182745, IMG submission 128523) | Enriched backyard soil microbial communities from Emeryville, California, USA - eDNA 3rd pass 30_C Kraft BY (version 2) (version 2) | ecosystem: Environmental > Terrestrial > Soil >... | reverse complement strand
GCCCGCACGCCCGGCGGCCTCGCCGAGGTGGAGCTGGAAAGCGGCGCATCGCTCAAGGCCAAGGCCGTCATCCTCGCCACCGGCGCGCGCTGGAGGCAGATGAACGTGCCGGGCGAGGACGAATATCGCAACAAGGGCGTGGCCTATTGCCCGCACTGCGACGGCCCGCTGTTCAAGGGCAAGCGCGTCGCGGTGATCGGCGGCGGCAACTCCGGTGTCGAAGCGGCTATCGACCTCGCCGGCGTCGTCGCCCACGTGACGCTGATCGAGTTCGACTCGGTGCTGCGCGCCGACGAGGTGCTGCAGCGCAAGCTCCGCAGCCTGCCCAACGTCGACATCGTCACCAGCGCCCTGACCACCGAGGTCCTCGGCGACGGTTCCAAGGTCACCGGCCTGGTCTACACCGACCGCACCACCGACGAGTCGAAGACCGTCGACCTGGACGGCGTGTTCGTGCAGATCGGACTGCTGCCCAACACCGATTGGCTCTCCGGCACCGTCGATCTCAGCCCGCGCGGTGAGATCGTCGTCGACGCCCACGGCCGCACCTCGGTGCCCGGCGTGTTCGCCGCCGGTGACTGCACGACCGTCCCGTTCAAGCAGATCGTCGTCGCCGCCGGCGCGGGTGCGACCGCCGCGCTCAGCGCGTTCGACCACCTGATCCGGACGAGCTCCCCGGCCGAGACCGAGGAGACCGTCGCGGCGACCGTCTGACGACAACCAGCACACAGCACAGTGGCCGCTGCCCTCACGGGTGGCGGCCACTGTGCTGTCCGGCAAGTGATTTCGTTACAGAGCCGCCGCAGCCTCAGCGGCAACCCGGGTGGCGAACTCGGCGAGCGTCGACGCGAGCTCGTCGCGTGCCGACAGCTGCGGTGCGTGATCGCTGTCCAGCGTGACGACCCGTGCGCCCGGCACCAGCCGCTGCATCTCGCGTTGCGCGACGAGCGGAATCGAACGGTCCAGTGTCGCTTCGATATACAGGCGCGGAACGGTCCCGAACCGCTCGGGAGTCCACATCGGGGCCATGAGCCGGGCCGTCTCGAGTTGCGGCACGAGACGGCGCGCGGCTCCGATCGCATCGGCGACCGCTGCCTCGTGGAAGAACACCGCCGCGCCCGCTTCCGGCGGCACCACCGTGCCGCGACCGTCCGCAGTCGGCTGCAACCACGCCGAGATTCCCACGGGAGCTTCCAATCCGAGGCTGTCGCACAGTATTCCGAAGTCCACCCCTGAGGGCAGCATCATGCCCGCGACGTAGGCGATCCCCGCGACCCTGTCGGGCAGCATCTCGGCGACCTGGGTGACGACGATGCCGCCACCGGAATGCCCGACGAGTACGACCGGCTCGTCGAATTCCCGCACGTGGTCGGCGACGTGAGCCGCGACGTCGTCGAGGGTGACGTCGTCGTCGCCCCAGACACCGACGCCGGGCAGCGACAGCACGTGCGGAACGTGCCCGGCGGCGCGCAGCGGCCCGAGCACCGTGTCCCACACCCAGGGGCCGGCCCAGGCGCCGTGCACCAGGACGACACGACTCACGGCACCACCGTGTTTCCCGCGGCGGCCAGCACGCGCGCGGCCTCGCGCACCGCGCCGGTGTTCGGCTTGCCGTGCCGGGAGCCGGCCAGCTTCGCCTTGATGTGGTCGCGGACGACGATCGGCTCGTAGGGCTCCTCGCCGTCGTCCACGAAGCCGGGGAGGGTCGCGATCACCGCGTCGACGTTGCCGTCGTGGAAGAACGCGGCCGAGCGGCGGCGCGCGATCGTGCCGTCGACGATCGGCGGCTTGACGCGGTGCAGGGTCGAGCGCCAGCGGTCGTTGGTGAGACGGCCGGTGAGGTCGCCGAGGTTGACCAGGAGAGCACCGTCGAGCGGTGTGACGTCGTGCCACACCCCGTCGTTGCCGAGTACCTGCAGCCCGGCGACGTTGTCGGCCCACAGCACCGTGACGATGCCGAAGTCGGTGTGCTCGCCCATGCCGGTGAGGTCGCCGTCGAGGGTGACGGTGCCTTCCGGCAGCGCGTAGTTGTTCATCCGCAGCACGTCGATGGAATGGTCGGTGAGGGCGTCGAAGAAGTCCGGGGCCTGGCAGAGGGCGTCGGCGAAGATGCGGGTGAGCGTGCGCGCGACGCGGGACGCCTCCCCGAAATACCGATCCACGCGGGCTTCGAAACCGTCGACGTCGGGCCAGAGATTGATGCCGTAGTCGGATTCGGACAGACCCAATCCGGAGAACGAACGAGCTTCGACACCGATGTTGTACGCCTCGAAGAAGTCGTTCATGCGGCCGGCGGATTCGACACCGAGGCTCAGGGACAGCGATTCGCTCTTCGGCGGGCTGTATCCACGGTTTGCGCCCTCCACCCGGTAGGCCTTCTTGTCGTCGAGCGGAAGCCCGAAGAACTCGTCCATGGCGCCGGTGAGACCGTCGACGACGTCATCGGGAATCCCGTGTCCCACGATCTGGATGAAACCCACACTGCTGCAGGCTTCGTCGATCAGACGGGCTACGCGGGCGCGTTCGCCGTCCGGGCCCGCGGTCACGTAGGGGGAGATGTCGATGGTCGGGACCTCGAACGGATCAGGCGGTTGCATGCACGGCTCCAGTGGGGGACGGTGTCCCGGCCGAGGTGACGGGGGCCGGCGTGCCGGGCTCGGGCGCATCGGGACCTGCGACGGCCGCGCGGGCCATGCTCCCGAGCCGAGTGTGGTTGAACAGCAGGTTGAGTCCGAACGCGGTGAGGGCGGCGAGGGTGATGCCGCTACCGAGCAGGATCTGCGCGGAGGACGGGAACTTCTCGAACATCCCCTCGGCGAGTTCCGGGACCAGGCCGACCCCGACAGCGACCGCGGCGATCGTGGTGTTGATGCGATCGGACAGGTCCACCCGGCGCAGGGTGTTGATGCCGACGACCGCGACGGTGGCGAACAAGATCAGGCCGACACCCCCGACCACCGGCTTCGGCAGGCCCGCCACGACCGCCCCGACCTTGGGGAGAGCGCCGAGCAGCACGAGGATCACGCCGCTGGTCGCGGTGACGTAGCGGCTGTACACGCGGGTGGTGGCGACCGCGCCGACGTTCTGAGTGAAGACGGTGTCGACGAACGCGTTGAAGATGCCCCCGAGGACGGCGGACAGGCCGTCGCCGGCGAGGCCACGTGCGATGTCGCCCTTGCCGACCGGCTTGCCGGTGATCTCGCTGACCGCCAGCATGCTCGCGGTGGATTCGGCGAACACGACCGCGATGACGATGCTCATGGCGACCACCGCGGTGATCGGGAACTCGGGGGCGCCGAAGTGGAAGGGCGTGGGGATACCCACCCAGGCGCTTCCGGCGACGCCGCCGAGATCGATCAGGCCCATGGGCAGCGCGATGATCGTCCCGACGACGAGCGCGATCAGCACACCGAGTTGCGACCAGATTCCGCGGCCGAGGCAGATGAAGCCGATCGCGACGGCCATGACGGCGACGGCGAGCGCGATGTGCGACGGTGAGGCGTGGGTGGGAGAGGTGGGGTCGCTGCCGATGATCAGGCCACCTGCGACGCCGATCAGCGAGATGCCGACGACGGTGAGGACCGCGCCGGTGACGAGCGGCGGGAAGAACCGGATGACCTTGGCGAACGGATAGGCCAGGGCCATGCCGACGATGCCGCCGACGAGCATCGAACCGTACACGGCCTGCAGCCCGTACTCCTCGGCGATGAGGATCATCGGCGTCAGGCCGGCAAAGGTCGCACCGCACACGATCGGAAGCCGCACACCGGCAAGTTTGCCGACACCGAGGCTCTGGATGATCGTGATCACGCCGGCGATCAGCAGGTCGGCGCTGATGAGCATGGCGATGGTGTCGCGATCGAGGCCGACCGCGGCGCCGAACACCAAGGGCACGGTGATGCACCCGGTGTACATGATCAGCACGTGCTGGATGCCGAACGCGAGTTGCCGGGCGAACGGTAACCGGGTGTCGACGGGATGTGCAGTGGCCATGCGCAACTCCAACCGTGCGGGAATCCGTGTCCCTGCAAGTTCTATCCCCGCCCGGTTACCGCCGCGCGACCGAATGTTTCATCCGGGTAATCGATGTCTCGACGGCGAGAAGATCAGACGAGCGTGCCGTGCACCCGCAGCCGCGCGATGCCGCCGTCCGGGTACACGTCCAGCCGTACGTACCGCAACGGACGGTCCGCGTCGACCCGGAACCGGTGCCGGCAGTCCGGCAGCAACTCGACGCGCGGTACCAGCGTCACCCACGTGGCCTCGTCGGAAAGCGTTTCCTCGTCGGATATTCCGCTCAATCGTGCCCAGCCGGGTGCGTTGCCGACGAAGTACGACGTGTCGATCTCGACGTGTTCGATCATCCCCTCGCCGGCCAACCGCACGACGACGTGGTCGTTCCCGTCGTCGCGGCGGCGGGCGTTCTCCCATCCCTCACCCATGTGCCGGGCGCGGCCGAGACCGAGGATGTTGCGCGGCGACGAGTAGAAGCGGTTCGAGCAGTCCACGACATCCCCACCGTTCTCGAGCGCGGCGAGATCGATGGTGCCGGTCAGGAACGCCGGATCGGGCCGCGGTTCCCCGTGGATCCGCAGCCGGGCCACACCACCGTCGGGAAAGATGTTGAGCCGCATGTGGGTCCAGCGCTTCTCGCTCTGCACCGGGAAACTGTTCGCGGTGTCACCGAGCAGCGCGACCTTGTCGAGGATCGGCTCCCACTCGGCTTCCTGCAATTGCGCCGCGGTCGGATATCCCTCGACGCAGAGTCCGTCGATCGACGCGAACGGCGGATAGTTGCCGGTGAACCACGCGGTGTCGATCACGACGCCGCGCACAACCCCGGGCACCCCGAGTCGGACGATCGCGTAGTCGTGCCCGGGTTCGCGCCGGCGTCGCGTCTCCCACCCGTCGTACACCTTGCCCTTGTGCCCGAAGTCGCTCACGTCGTGAGCCGCGGGTTGCGGGCTGATGAGATTCTCCCGCTGCGCGAACAATTCGTCGTTCGCGTACATCACCGATCCGGCAAGCGCACGTGACGCGAGATCGGGAAGTTGCAGGAAATCAGGGGAGTTCATGGGGTTCCTTCCGAGGCTGGTACACGGGTGAGCAGGCGTCCACGCGGGGCGGGATCCCGATCCGGGTCGAGGGTGACGGTGAGCGGGACGCCGGACAGCCACGTCTGCCGGACCACCCCGGCCAGAGCGCGTTCCGCGTACGGCGTGACGGCATTGCGGTGGTGCAGACGCTCGGGGAACACCACGAACGCGTCGTCGGGGGCGAACACGCACAGGTCGGCGGAATTGCCGACGGCGATCTCGCCGCGGTCGTCCAGGCCCACGAGGTCCCGTGTGTTGCGGCCCATCCAGCGGGCCACGTCGACGAGGGTGTGCCCGCGGCGCCGCGCCTCCGACCACACGATCGGCAAGCCCAGTTGCAGCGACGAGATGCCGCCCCAGGCCTCCCCGAAATCACCGCTGGTGAACTTCTTCAGTTCCGGCGTGCACGGCGAATGGTCGGACACGACGCAGTCGATCGTGCCGTCCGCCAGCCCACGCCACAGTGCTTCCCGGTTCCCGGCCTCGCGGATCGGCGGGCAGCACTTGAAATGTGTTGACCCGTCGAGGATCTCCTCGCTGAACAGCGACAGGTAGTGGGGGCAGGTCTCGGCGGTGATGCGGACCCCGGCGGCTTTCGCCTCGGCCAGCAGCGGCAGGCTTCCGGCGTCGGACAGGTGCAGAATGTGCACCCGGCAACCGGTTTCGCGGGCGCCGTCGATGACCTGCGCGATCGCCCGGGACTCGGCGACGGGCGGTCGCGAATGCAGGAAGTCCGCGTACCGGCGGCCCGCGGCCGGGGGTTGCGCGTCGAGTGTCGGGCCGTCCTCGGCGTGGACGATGAGCAGCCCGTCGAACGAGGCGATCTCGCGCATCGCCGCGACCATCTGCTCGCGGTTCAGCGGCGGGTACTCGTCGAGACCCGAGTATGCGAGGAAGCACTTGAACCCGTGCACGCCCGCGTCCCACAGGGGCTTCAGCTCGGCGAGGTTGCCGGGGACCGCGCCGCCCCAGAATCCGACGTCCACGGTGGTCTGCCCGGTGGCGGTCGCACGCTTGACGTCCAGCGCAGCGACGTCGATCGTCGACGGAATCGAATTCAGCGGCATGTCGATCACGGTGGTGACCCCGCCGGCCGCCGCGGCGCGCGTGGCGCTGGCGAAACCTTCCCATTCGGTGCGGCCGGGATCGTTGATGTGCACGTGCGTGTCGACCAGGCCGGGCAGGAGCGCTTCATCGTCGGCGAGGACGACCTCGTCGGCCCCGGCGGGGAGCGGGGCGTCGTAGTCGCCGACGGCGACGATGCGGCCGCCCTGCAGCGTCACTGCGCAGGGGCGTTCGCGGTCACCGACGACCGCGCGACGGGCCCGGATCACGGTGGTCATCGGGTGGTGTGTCCCTTCTCTGTCCGGAAGCCCGCCAGGCGTTGCAGGTCCTCCGGGCCGGCGCCGGTGTGTTCGCGCACCTCGGCGGCGGACAGAGCGCCGCAGCTCAGGCCGCGGTACACGAACGACGCCAGCGCTCGTGCGGTGGCGGGTTCGTCGAGGTAGCCGGATTCGGCACGCCCGAGGTACGCGGCGATGCGTGCCGCGGCGGTCGGGAACGAGCGGCGGTAGAACGCGAAGGTCGCGGCGTACCGGGTCGGCAGCTGCGCCGGGTGCAGGTCCCAGCCCTGGTAGTAGCCGCGGCGCAGCGAACGGTCGACGAGCCGGGCGTGCAGCGCCCAGGCACTGCGGATCTCGTCGGCGGTGCCGACCGGGATGCGGTTGGTGGAGCCGTCCGACAGGAACACCCCGGTGCCGGCGGCCGCGACCTGCATCGTGGCCTTGGCATGGTCGGCGACCGGATGGTCCATCGCCTGGTACTCGGCGGCGATCCCGCACGCCGCCGAGTAGTCGTAGGTGCCGTAGTGCAGACCCGAGCATCGGCCGGCGGCGGCGTGGATCATCGCCGCGACCTGTGCGCTGCCGTCGGGTCCGCAGATCGCCTGGGGCGTCTCGATCTGGATCTCGAAACGCAGTGGTTCCGTGAGCGAGTAGGCGGACTCCAGGTACTCGCACGCCCTCACCATCGCCGAAACCTGTTGGTGGGACGTCACCTTCGGCAAGGTGACGACGAATCCTTCCGGAAGTGCACCGTTCTCGGCGATCGCACCCACGAACGCGTCCAGCGTCCGTATCCCGCGGCGACGGGTCGGTGCCTCGAGGCACTTGAACCGGATACCGCTGAACGGTGTGGCCGCGGTGTTCGCTCGCAGTGCCGCTGCGGCTCGTGCGACGTGTGCGTCCTCGTCGGCGTCCCGGTCGGCGACGGGAACCCCGGCCTGGGGGAACCCGTCCTCGAAGTCGATGCGCAGATCCTCGATCGGCTCCGCCGCGAGTTTGGCCTGCACGAGCGGCAGGACCTCGTCGGCGAGTTCCGGTTCCATCCCGGTGACCGCGGCGAGATCACCGGCGTCGGTGATGTTCTCGGACAGCACCTGCCGGGCCTGCTCGCCCCACGACCGCACGGTGTCCGCGTCGTACCGGTCGGCGGGCACGTAGACGGTGTGCACCGGCTGCCGGCCGGCGGACGGGCCCGGGTAGGCCGCGGCGTACGCGTCGTCGACGGGACGCAGCATCTCGTCGAGTGCTGTGTTCAACCGTTCGAGCCCGTCCGCCATGCAGCCTCCAGTGCGATCCACCGTCGATGTAACCATTTCGACAGCAGACGGTAACGGCGACTTGTCAATCGACTGATTACCTAGCGTAACGGCCGTGTTACGTCGACGGCGGTGGCTCAGCGGCGATGGCCGCGCAGCAACTGGGTGAGGCGGTGCGCCTCGCGGAGCAGCAACTCCCCGAGTTCCGGGCGCCGGTCCTCCCGGAACCGGCTCTCCACACCGGTCACGCTCAGTGCCCATGCCGGGGAATTGCGGTGATCGAACACCGCCGCACCCATGCCCCAGCTTCCCTCGACGAGCAGGGCCGGATTGGTCGCGTATCCGGCCAGCCGGGTCTGCTCGATGCGTTCCTCGACGGCGGCGCGGCTGTGGGCCGGTCCCCACTCCGCGGTCAGGTCGGTCCGGGACAGGTATTCGTCGATGTCGTGGTCCGGCAGGTGCGAGAGGATCACCAGCCCCGCGGAGGCGACGCCCAGCGGCAGTCGCCTGCCCGCGTACAGCACGTGCGACCGCAGCGGGAAACTGCCCTCCTCGCTCGCCAGGCACACGGTGCCGTCGCCGCGGCGTGCCGACAGGTGCGCGGTTTCGCCGGTCTCCCGCGCCAGGCCGCGCAGGATCTCACCGGCGAGATCGGTGATGTCGTAACGCTCGGCCGCGAGCGAGCCCAGCAGATACAGTTCCGGCCCCAGCGACCACCGCCCGGACTTGGGGTCGCGGTCGACGAGGCCTTCCTCGGCCAGCGACGTCAACAGCCGATGCGCGGTGGGCCGGGCCAGCCCGGTCACCCGGGCCAGTTCGGTCGTCGAGGACCCGTGCGGCTCGAACCCGGCGACCGCCCGCAGCAGGGCGCTCACCCTGCCGATCACCTGCGGCCTCTGGTCGGTCTCCACTCGGACAGCATACGTTCATTGAGTGAACGCGGCCGCGAGACGCGTTCCGGGGAGCGAGCAATCTCTGTACAGTTGACGGACACCCCTTGAAATGCGGGTCTTTGCCCTCTGTAGTGGGTAACGACCGATGCGAGCTCGTCCACCCAGTGAACGCATCCGAAGGGCCGGCACCACGCGGCCGAGGTTTTCCGAGAGAGGTCATGCAATGGCAACGAAAGTGTTCGACACGGCCGCGGCGGCCGTCGCGGACGTAACCGACGGCGCGTCGCTCGCCGTCGGCGGATTCGGTCTGTGCGGCATCCCCGACGTCTTGATCCAGGCGCTCGTCGACTCCGGTGTCGGCGATCTCGAGGTGTTCTCCAACAACTGTGGCGTCGACGACCACGGCCTCGGTCTGCTGCTGAACGAACACCGCGTCCGCCGCGTCGTCGCCTCGTACGTGGGTGAGAACAAGGAGTTCGCACGGCAGTACCTCGCCGGTGAGCTCGAGGTCGAGCTGACCCCGCAGGGCACCCTCGCCGAGCGGCTGCGCGCCGGCGGTGCCGGCATCCCCGCCTTCTTCACCCCGGCCGGTGTCGGCACGCCCGTCTCGGACGGCGGCCTGCCCTGGCGCTACGCATCCGACGGCTCGGTCGCGGTCGCGTCTCCGCCCAAGGAGATCCGCGTCTTCGGCGGCAAGCGGTACGTGATGGAACTCGGGATCCACGCGGACTTCGCGCTCGTGCACGCCGTCAAGGGCGACACCGCGGGCAACCTGATCTTCGACAAGACCGCGATGAACTTCAATCCGCTGGCCGCGATGGCCGGGAAGATCACGATCGCCCAGGTCGAGGAACTCGTCGAGCCCGGCGAGATCGACCCCGCGCAGGTGCACCTGCCCGGCATCTTCGTCAAGCGGATCGTCCACACCGGCCCCCAGAAGAAGCGCATCGAGAAGCGCACCGTGACGGTATCGGAAGGAGCGGCACAGTGACCGCAGTCAACGCGACGACCGCAGACAAGGCCACCGAGAAGAAGGGCTGGACCCGCAACGAGATGGCGGCCCGCGCCGCCGCCGAGATGGTCGACGGCGAGTACGTCAACCTCGGCATCGGCCTGCCCACCCTCATCCCCGGCTTCCTGCCCTCCGATGTGCACGTCACGCTGCACTCCGAGAACGGCATCCTCGGCACCGGTCCGTACCCGACCGAGGACAAGATCGACCCCGATCTGATCAACGCGGGCAAGGAGACCGTCACCGTCAACCCGGGCGCCGCGTTCTTCGATTCGGCACTGTCGTTCGGGATGATCCGCGGCGGGCACATCGACACCGCGGTGCTCGGCGGCATGCAGGTTTCCCGCAACGGCGACCTCGCGAACTGGATGGTCCCCGGCAAGATGGTCAAGGGCATGGGCGGCGCCATGGACCTGGTGCACGGCGCGAGCCGGGTCATCGTGGTCATGGAGCACACCGATCGCGACGGCAATCCGAAGGTCGTCGAGACCTGCACCCTGCCGCTCACCGGACAGGCTGTCGTCAACCGCATCATCACCGACCTGGCGGTCATCGACGTCGCCGACGGCGGCAAGCTGGTGCTGCGTGAACTCGCCCCCGGCGTCACCGTCGACGACGTGGTCGCCGCCACGGGCGCTCCGCTCGAGATCGCGGTCGGCGAAGCCGCCTGATCGGGTTTCGAAAGTTATTTCCCTACAACATAATCGGAGTCCAGCCATGTCCACCTCGTCAGTCATCGTTGCCGGTGCCCGTACCCCGATGGGGCGTTTGCAGGGCGCGTTGAAGGATTTCTCGGGGTCGGATCTGGGTGGGGTCGCGATCAAGGGGGCGTTGGCCAGGGCCGGGGTCGCGCCGGAGCAGGTGGAGTACGTGATCATGGGTCAGGTGCTCACCGCCGGTGCCGGGCAGATCCCGGCCCGGCAGGCCGCGGTGGCGGCGGGCATCCCGATGGATGTGCCGGCGTTGACGGTCAACAAGGTGTGTCTGTCCGGGATCGACGCGATCGCGCTGGCCGATCAGCTGATCCGGGCCGGGGAGTTCGAGATCGTCGTCGCCGGCGGCCAGGAGTCGATGTCCCAGGCGCCGCATCTGCTGGAGAAGTCGCGGGCCGGGTTCAAGTACGGGGATGTGACGCTGCGCGATCACATGGCCTTCGACGGGCTGCACGACATCTTCACCGATCAGGCGATGGGGAATCTGACCGAGTCCGCGAACAGCGGGGAGCGGTTCGTCTCCCGGGAGGAGCAGGACGCGTTCGCGGCGGCCTCGCATCAGAAGGCGGCCCGGGCGTGGAAGGACGGGCTCTTCGACGACGAGGTGGTGCCGGTGTCGATCCCGCAGCGCAAGGGTGATCCGCTCGAGTTCGCCGCGGACGAGGGCATCCGGGCCGAGACCACGGTCGAGTCGCTGGGCAAGCTGCGGCCGGCGTTTTCGAAGGACGGGACGGTGACGGCGGGGTCGGCCTCGCAGATCTCGGACGGGGCGGCGGCGGTGGTGGTGATGAGCCGGGTGAAGGCCGAGGAACTCGGGTTGTCGTGGATCGCGGAGATCGGTCGCCACGGGGTGGTGGCCGGTCCGGATTCGACGTTGCAGTCGCAGCCGGCGCGGGCGATCGCGAAGGCGTGTGCGCGGGAGGGGATCGACCCGAAGGATCTGGACCTGATCGAGATCAACGAGGCGTTCGCGGCGGTCGGGATCGTCTCGGCGCGGGAGCTGGGGATCGATGCGGAGAAGGTGAACGTCAACGGTGGGGCGATCGCGATGGGCCATCCCCTCGGCATGTCGGGTGCGCGCATCGTGCTGCACCTGGCGCTGGAGTTGAAGCGTCGCGGTGGTGGTGTCGGTGCGGCCGCACTGTGCGGTGG
>Ga0182745_1004596_pt1 | contig 11473 bp, 5 predicted proteins | sample eDN3rd30CKraftBY_FD_128523 | JGI IMG/M metagenome (GOLD analysis project Ga0182745, IMG submission 128523) | Enriched backyard soil microbial communities from Emeryville, California, USA - eDNA 3rd pass 30_C Kraft BY (version 2) (version 2) | ecosystem: Environmental > Terrestrial > Soil >... | reverse complement strand
CGTCACCCGGCTGAAGCGAGTCAATCGCCGCGATCTCCTTGTCGTAGGGCCGCTCCGGCACGTGATACATGGGGGCCCAGGTACTGGTCTTGGCACGGCCGACCAGCACCAACGATTCGTCGAGCGGTCGGATGTCGGGCCTTAATGCCCGGTCCCGAGAGCCTGCCGCGTCACAGGCGTCACTGAGCAGCCCGGTATAAAGGTGTTTGGCAACCCAGTCGAGGCGCTCGAGGTCGTCGGCGAAATCAGGCAGTGTCATGGCGATTCCTGAACGTTGAAACCCAAGTCCCTTTAAGGTTGGCCGCGATCGTCAAGCGTAACGTCGTACTTGAGACCATGCGAAGTGCCGCCGGCCGCCTCGGGTACCAACCTACCGAACCCACCACGCAAAGCAATGGGGACCGAAAAAGCGAAAGAACGACCCCGACGACTTCGGAGTCGACTCGTTTTGATTCGCTATCATCGTCGGAGCGAGAAGCCGTTCCGGCATGGCCCAGTCATTAATGAGAGCAGGGGGGGGCTTGCCCTGGTTGGTAGGATTGCCTTATCGAGGTCGTTGAGAGAGAATTCGGGATGAATCAGGCTTGACCCGCTTTTTGGTCCTGATACGATATTGCGCCTTCTACTTTTGACTAGCCTCTTTACGGACTTATGTGTCCGTACTTCACACCAATCACTGTCTGATTTCCCGGCCGGCCTTCATCATTTGGTGTGCCTTGCCTCCCAGTCGGTTAAGGCTTTCCGGCCGTCACTTCGGCTCGCCTTGGAACGGCGTGTTGATCCTTCCCGGCTTTCACAGATCGGTTTCTCCTAGCACTTGGGCGTTCCACCCTTTTGCAATGCGATCGCAATGACAACTACTATGGAAAACCTTGCCTTAGTCCGGAACATCGGGATCTCGGCTCACATTGACTCCGGTAAAACCACGCTCACCGAGCGCATTTTGTACTACGCCGGCCGGACGCACATAATTAGGGAAGTGCGCGGCGAAGGCGCGGTCATGGACCACATGGAGTTGGAGAAGGAACGGGGGATCACGATTACCTCCGCCGCCACCACGGTGCAGTGGGCGGATAAGAAGGTCAACATTATCGATACCCCCGGCCACGTCGACTTCACCGTTGAGGTGGAACGCTCGCTACGCGTGCTCGACGGGGCGGTGCTCGTGCTCTGCGCGGTGGCTGGTGTGCAGTCGCAGTCGATCACCGTCGATCGGCAGATGAAGCGGTACGCGGTTCCTCGCCTTGCGTTCATCAACAAGATGGACCGGACCGGGGCGAACCCCATTAACGTGATCTCTCAACTCGAGAGCAAGCTGGGGTTGAACGTCGTTCCGCTGCAAATCCAGATCGGCTCGGAGTCGAATTTCCAAGGGGTCATCGATTTGATCCGCCGCGAGGCGGTCTACTTCGACGGCGACAAGGGAGAGACCGTACGGCGAGAGCCAATTCCCGCCGAACTGGCCGATGAGGCCGAACGGGCGCGCCAAGCCATGCTCGAAGCGCTCTCCTTGATTTCCGACGAGATCATGGAACTGCTGCTCGAAGAGCAAGAGGTTCCGCTCGACTTGATCCACAAGACGATCCGCGAGGGGACCGTCGCGCAGCAGATTTGCCCGGTCTTGATGGGAACGGCGTACAAGAACAAGGGCGTTCAGCTCTTGCTCGACGCTGTAAGCGACTATCTGCCCAGTCCGCTCGACCGCGAGGTGCATGCCAAGGATAACAGCGACGGCATGGCCGAGGTTCCCCTCAAGCCCGATTCGAACGAGTCGTTGGTCGCCATGGCGTTCAAGCTGGTCGAAGAACCATTCGGCCAGGTGACTTACGTCCGAATTTACCAGGGCACCCTGAAAAAGGGGGAGTTCTACTTCAACTCCCGTCAGCGCAAGAAGACCCGAATCAGCCGAATCCTTCGCGTCCATGCCGACCAGAAGGAAGATATTGACTCCGCTGGCGCCGGTGACATCGTCGCGGTGATGGGGATCGAGTGCGCGACCGGCGACACCTATTGCGCGGAAGGGACCAATCTCTCCCTCGAGAGCATCTACGCCGCTGATCCCGTGATCGACCTGTCGATTCTGCCCACCAAGCGGGCGGACTACGACAAGCTCTCCAAGGCCCTGAACCGGTTCATGCGGGAAGACCCCACGTTCCGCGTGCATGTCGATCCCGAAACGAGTGAGACGATCATCTCGGGTATGGGCGAGTTGCACCTGGAAATCTACGTGGAGCGAATTAAGCGTGAGTACAAGGTGGAATGCACCGTGGGCGCTCCCAAGGTGAGCTACCGCGAGGCACCCACCAAGTCGACTCCTTACAACTACAAGCACCGGAAGCAGACGGGTGGTTCTGGTCAGTATGCTCACGTCGTGGGCGTGCTCGAGCCTTTGCCTACCGACTCGGCTGAACCGTTCGAGTTCAAGAACGAGGTGACCGGTGGACGTATCCCGTCCGAGTACATCCCCTCGGTGGAGAAGGGCTTCCGCGACTCATTGACGAAGGGGCCGATCGCGGGCTACGAAGTGCTCGGCGTGAAGATGATCCTTCAGGATGGTTCCTATCACGACGTCGACTCGTCGGATATGGCCTTCCAGATCTGTGCCCGAGACTGCTTCCGCGAGACGTTCCGCAAGGCGGCTCCGGTCCTGCTCGAGCCGATCATGAAGGTCGAGGTGGAAACCCCGACCGAGTTCCAGGGGCCCGTGACGGGACAGGTCTCCTCCAAGCGAGGCGTGATCCTCGGCACCGAAAGCCGCCAGGGATTCGCGATCATCCTGGCCGAGGTGCCTCTCTCCGAAATGTTTGGCTACTCCAACGACCTGCGGAGCATGACCCAGGGCAAGGGGAGCTTCAGCATGGAGTTCCTCAAGTACCAGAAGGTGCCCGCTCGGCTTCAGGAAGAGATCGTGAAGAAGGCCGCCGACGAGAAGGCGGCGGCCGCCAAGGCCTGAGCGATCCGGTTCGTCGAGCCGTACCCAAGTTTCGCCTGAGCTGTCCGTCAACAACCCAAGGTCCGGCCCTCCCTCTCTTTAAGCGAGAGGGAGGGTACGGGCCTTTTTTTTATCAAGGCCTGGGGCCCACGACGAATTCCCTGTGTAGGCCGCGGGCTTGGTAGGTTCCGCTTGGTACTTGCGATTCCGTCAACTTCACCCCAAGCCCAAGGTCCGCGATCGTCCCTCCATGATCACTTCCAAGGGCTACGTTCGATCCAGACTTGATGGATGGGCTTGAGTGCCTCTTCGTTCGATGCCATGATCGAACCAAAGCAATCCACCCAGATTGTTGCCGCTTGTTCGGCGCGGGCGAGGTCGACTAGAAGACTTGAGAGAGTGCTTGTCTAGCTTGGGCCTGCAATTGAGTACGCCTCTCATGGAATTGGGAAAGGACGTCGAAACGGGATGAGAGTCTTGATTACGGGCGGCGCCGGCTTCATTGGCTCGCACCTAACCGAAGCCTATCTCGAGCGCGGAGACGAAGTGCTCTGCCTCGACGACCTCTCCACGGGCCGCCTCGAAAACCTCGACACCGTCAAGGATCATCCCCGTTTTCGCATTGAACGCGGGAGCGTGCATGACCAAACCCTGGTCGAGAATGCGGTCGATCGGTCGGACGTGGTCATTCATCTGGCCGCCGCGGTGGGGGTGAGGCTGATCGTCGAGAGCCCGGTCCGTACCATCGAGACGAACGTCCATGGAACCGAAGTGATCCTCGCGGCCGCGAGCCGCAAGAAGCGCAAGGTTCTCATCGCGTCGACCTCGGAGGTCTATGGCCTCAGTCGAGAGATTCCGTTCCGTGAAGACGGAAACCTCGTCCTGGGGGCCACCAACAAAGGACGCTGGAGCTACGCTTGCTCCAAGGCCATCGATGAATTCCTTGCTCTGGCCTACTGGCGCGAGCAATCCCTTCCCACCGTGGTCGTTCGGCTCTTTAACACGGTCGGCCCCAGGCAGCTTGGGCAGTATGGGATGGTCATCCCCACCTTCGTGCGTCAGGCGCTCGCGGGAGAGCCGATCGCCGTCCACGGCGAAGGAGACCAGACGCGTTGCTTCGCGCATGTCCTTGACGTCGTCGATGCCCTCATCAAGCTGGTCGATACCCCTGAAGCCGTGGGCGAGGTCTTTAACATCGGCTCCGATCACGAGGTCAGCATCGGTGAACTGGCTCAACTGGTGAAGAGACTCAGCCAATCCCAATCGCCCATCGTGCGGATCCCTTATACCGAAGCCTATGGGGCGGGCTTCGAAGACATGCCGCGCAGGGTGCCCGACATTACCAAGGTCGGCCGCTTGATCGGCTTTCAACCCACCCGATCACTCGAGCAAATCCTCGAGTCGGTCATCGCCTACCAGCGCACCCGGCTTCGCCTCGAAAACTAAGGGCCGTCCCCACTCCGTCTGTTCCCTCGACTCGCCTCGATCGGGGCGAGTTCGAGGCGGTTCAATCGCATCTTGACGGTCCCTATAGAACTCGTTAAGCTATGGCCTTTCATGAGTTTACGTGTAATGAAGGTTGCCGTTGAGGGGCCCAAGAACACCCTCTAGGGCGGCTGAGGAAACGATCATCACGATCGAGGAGTTTGTACCACCGATGTCCGATTCGCAGAAGTATGTGTACTCGTTTGGTGGAGGCAAGGCCGACGGTAAGGCCGATATGAAGACGTTGCTTGGCGGCAAAGGTGCGAACCTGGCTGAGATGAGCGTCATTGGAATTCCTGTTCCCCCCGGATTCACGATCACCACGGAAGTCTGCGCACAATACTACGACGGCGGCCGCAAGCTGCCCGATGCGGTCAAGCCCCAGGTTCAGGCCGCGATCTCCCAGATGGAAGCGCTCGTCGGAGCCAAGCTCGGCGACCCGTCGAACCCGCTGCTCGTCAGCGTGCGGTCCGGTGCGGCCCTGTCGATGCCGGGAATGATGAACACCATCCTGAACCTTGGCCTGAACGACACCGTCGTCGAGGGGATGGGCAAGAAGACCGGCAATCTCCGGTTCGCCTACGATGGCTACCGTCGACTGATCGACATGTTCGGCTCGACCGCGATGGGCGTCGAGCATGAACTCTTCGAGCACGAACTCGACTCGCTCAAGAAGGCGAAGGGGGTCAAGAACGATACCGACCTCACCGCCGACGACCTCAAGACGCTGGTCGCCAAATACAAGGAAGTCTACAAGGCCCAGACCGGGAGCGACTTCCCGCAAGACCCCACCGAACAGCTTTGGGCCGCGATCATGGCGGTTTTCAATAGCTGGATGGGGAAGAAGGCCGTCGAGTACCGCCGAATCGAGCGGATCTCGGGCCTGAAGGGAACCGCGGTCAACGTCCAGGCGATGGTCTTCGGAAACATGGGCCCGAACTCCGGAACCGGCGTGGCGTTCACCCGCGACCCGAACACCGGCGCCGATGAGTTCTACGGCGACTACCTCATCAACGCCCAGGGCGAAGACGTGGTGGCCGGCATCCGAACCCCCGAGCCGATCGCCCAGCTCGAGAAGGATATGCCGAAGGTTTACGAGGAGCTCCTCGGCATTCGCAAGAAGCTCGAGACCCACTACAAGGAAATGCAGGACATCGAGTTCACCGTCCAGGACGGTAAGCTCTACATGCTCCAGACCCGGTCGGGCAAACGAACCGGTTCGGCGGCCGTCCGAATTGCCGTTGAGATGGTTCAGGAAGGCTTGATCGACCAGAAGACCGCCCTTCAGCGCGTGAACCCCGAGAGCCTCAACCATCTCCTCCTCCCGCAGCTCGACCCCAGCGCCAAGAGCCAGCCGGTGGCGCAGGGAATCGCCGCCAGCCCCGGCGCCGCGTCTGGTAAGGTGATCCTCTCCGCCGAAGAGGCCGTGGCCCACCACGAAGCTCATCCGAACGATAAGATTCTTCTGGTCCGCAAGGAAACCAGCCCTGAAGACGTCGCCGGCATGCACCTGGCCGAGGGAATCCTCACCTCGACCGGTGGAAAGGCGAGCCATGCGGCCGTCGTCGCCCGAGGCTGGGGCAAGCCCTGCGTCGTCGGTTGCGAAGGCGTGCGTATTGATGAGAAGACGGGCACCATTAGGGTCGGTGAGCACACGGTCAAGGCGGGCGATTTCCTGACGATCAACGGTACCACCGGCGACGTCATGCTCGGCCAGGTTCCAACGGTCCCCCCCTCCATCTCTGGTCACTTCGCCACCCTGATGGAATGGGCCGACAAGACCCGCACCCTCAAGGTGCGGACCAACGCCGATGCCCCCAAGGACGCCGCGAAGGCCCGTGAGTTCGGCGCGGAAGGGATCGGTCTCTGCCGAACCGAGCACATGTTCTTCGGCGATCAGCGCATCACCGCGATGCGGAAGATGATCCTCGCCAACGACGAGGCCGGCCGTCAGGCCGCTCTGGCCGAGCTCGAGCCCTTCCAGAAGGAAGACTTCGTCGGCATCTTCGAGGCCATGGACGGACTCCCCGTCACCATCCGACTCCTCGACCCCCCCTTGCACGAGTTCCTCCCCCACGACGAGAAGGGGCAGAACGAAGTCGCCGGCCAGCTCGGAGTTGATGTTCAGCGCGTCAAGGATCGCGTGGAGCAGCTCCACGAGTTCAACCCGATGCTCGGCTTCCGCGGTTGCCGTTTGCCGATCGTCTACCCCGAGATCGGCGACATGCAAGTCCGGGCCATCATCGAGGCCGCCATCGAGGTCAAGAAGAAAGGGAAGTCGGTTCTCCCCGAGATCATGATTCCCCTGGTCGGCACCGTCGAGGAACTCACGCTCCTCAAGAATCGAGCCATCCAGGTCATCGAAGAGGTCACCAAGGCCGCCGGCACTCAGGTGGATTACCTGATCGGCACGATGATCGAGGTGCCTCGCGCAGCCCTGACCGCCGACAAGATCGCCGAGGAAGCCCAGTTCTTCTCCTTCGGCACCAACGACCTGACCCAGATGACCTTCGGCTTCAGCCGAGACGACATCAAAGGGTTCATGCCCACCTACCTCCGCGAGAAGATTCTCCCGGTCGACCCGTTCCAGACGCTCGACGCCAACGGGGTTGGCCAACTCGTCGAGATCGGCGTGACCAAGGGGCGTAAGGCGCGCAAGGAGAAGACGGGCGAGTCGTTGAAGGTCGGCATCTGTGGCGAACACGGTGGCGATCCCGAGAGCGTCATGTTCTGCCACGCGGTTGGCTTGGACTACGTCTCCTGCTCGCCATTCCGCGTTCCCATCGCCCGACTCGCGGCCGCCCAGGCCGTGCTCGCCGAAGGCAAGTCGATCAGCCGGGATCGTTGATCCCTCACGGTTGACTTCTGGTACCCTGGCCACTTCTCCTTCCTCACCGAAGTGGAAGGCCAATCAAGCAAAACAAAGACCCCTCGAGCTTGTCTCGAGGGGTCTTTTTTCGTGGGCATCACACCCGATAAGCAGCCGGATCCATCCTGGGAACCTTATGGTCACAAGACCGTCGAAAGAGCATGCCAATCCCCCCTCAACTTCCGTGGCCGCATTCGTGAACTAGATTAGGATGGATGCGAAGGAATGGTAGAATAGGCGGTCTGCCATTTTGGATAGGGGTTTTTCTCACGCGGTCGCTTGTCGCTCTTCAATGGCTGTGGTAACGTTGAATTTGTCGATTTCGTCACCTCTTTCATGCGACGTAATTCTGCTGGATACCGCCCGTTACGCACGTTTTGGGTTTCCCGGTCCCGTTCGCGGTTCCGTGTCTTCGACGTTCCCTCGTAGTACGCCTCGCATGAATCCCCTAAGTTGACGCTCAAGCACTGTCACCACCTGCCTCTGATCAGGCCAGGTGGTCGAAGCCCATTTTCCATTTCGGACGCTGGTTTTTCCGGAGCTCCACTCCCATGGCGAAACAAGGCCGTAGCTGGACCGAAATCATGGTCAAACGCGGGATCATTGGACCCGACCAGATGCGGGAAGCGCAAGGGATGAAGAATTCGACGGTGGAAGAGGCTCTCATCCGCCTTGGTTACGCGGGGGAAGACGACATCATGAAGGCCAAGGCCGAACAGCACGGCATGGCCTTCGTGGAACTTCGCGAGATCGAGATTCCGCCTTCCGTGATTGAGCTCGTTCCCGAGTCCTTGGCTCGCGAAAACATCGTGATGCCTCTCTCCCAGGAGAGTGGCGCGATCAAGGTCATCATGCATGACCCGAACGCGTTCGAGACCATCGACAAGCTTCGGTTCGTCTTGAACCGAGAGATCGAGGTCGCGCTCGCCCCCAAGGAAGCGATCGTCGAGGCGATCAACCGCTACTACGGCGGAACCTCCACCGAAACCGAGTCGGTGGACACCATGCTTCAAGAGTTCACCGACACCCAGATCGACTACTCCGACGATGGAGCGGGCTCTGGGAAGGTCGGCGGGATCGGCCTGGAAGAAGGGGATGCGCCAGTCATCCGCCTGGTGCACCTGATCATCCAGGAAGCAGTGAACATGCGTGCTTCCGATATCCACATCGAGCCGTTCGCGGATCGGGTTCGCATCCGTTATCGCATCGACGGCGTCTGCATGGAGCGAGAGTCCCCCCCTCGACGACTCCTCGGCTCCATCATCAGCCGCTTGAAAATCATGGGCTCGATGGACATCGCCGAGAAACGCCGCCCCCAGGACGGCCGAATCAAGATGTTCGCCGCTGGTAAGGATATCGACCTGCGTGTGAGCGTGCTCCCAACCTCGCATGGTCAGTCGGTGGTCATGCGTATTCTGGATCGCGAGAACATCCGGGTCGCGCTGAAAGACCTGGGATTCGGCGACGAGGACTACAAGCGTTTCTCCGGAATGATCAAGCGGCCGAACGGAATTCTGCTCGTTACGGGCCCGACCGGTTCAGGCAAGACGACCACGCTCTACGCTTCGTTGAACGAATTGAATCGGCCGGACGTGAAGATCATCACGGCCGAGGACCCCGTCGAATACTACCTACCCGGCGTGAACCAGTGCGAGGTTCGAGCCAAGATTGGGATGACGTTTGCACGCATCATTCGAGCCATGCTCCGGCAGAATCCCAATATTCTCCTGGTCGGTGAAATCCGCGACGAGGAGACTGCGAACACCGCAATTCAGGCGTCACTGACAGGACACTTGGTTTTCAGTACATTGCATACGAACGATGCGCCCAGCGCTGTAACAAGACTGGTCGATATCGGCGTGCAACCGTTCCTGGTGGCCAGTTCCGTCATGGGGATCATGGCACAACGTTTGGTTCGCAAGATCTGCCCGAAATGCCGTCAGCGGATCGAGCCCCCCGCCCATGTTCTACAGGGTCTTGGCCTCAAACCCGAGATTGCCAAGAAGGCCAACTTCATGAAGGGCAAGGGTTGTTCGCATTGCAATAAGTCTGGCTATCGTGGACGCATGGGCATCTACGAGCTCATGGCCATGAGCAGCCAGATTCGCGAGATGACCTTCAAGGGGGACTCGACCTTGAATATTCGTAAAGTCGCTCGTAAACAAGGGATGCGCACGCTCTTCGAGGACGGAATGATCAAGGCCCTTCGCGGACTCACCACGATTGAGGAGGTCTTGAGAATCACCCAACATCAATAACCCTAGGAACCATCCCGGTTCTTGGTGTCGGGTTAGGACCTCGGCCGGATGCCGACCTCGCCCAGCCTTCCAAGCCGGATTCTTGCGGTCAAAAAAGTTGCATTCGTTGATGAATATTTGGGTAAATGCGGCGATTTGAGTGGAGGTCGTTCTTGGGTGTGCGCCTTGATTCGGGTGGGTTAAGCCCGAATTAATGAGGTGGGCAGACCGATGCGGATTTCGCCGTAACTTCCCAGACGACTTCAACTCATTCGGTGGACACCTGGTTTTTGAGACTTTGTCAAGGCCCCCATTCAGGGGCTTGGTCCCCTTGCTTCGGACGAGGGGAAGGCTCCGCCGACTTGGCCCGGAGGTAGGAAACGTCGATGGGAACGTTGCTCATTGATAAGCTGCTGCAAACGGTCGTGACCCAAAAGGCGAGCGACCTGCACCTGACCGTGGGGAGTCAGCCGATGCTGCGGCTCCACGGTCACATGCGCCCCCTGGCCACGAAGGTTCTGGAGCCTTCGGACACATCGGCCTTGATGAAGAGCATCACGCCTGAACGCTGTCAGCAAGAGCTGCAGGAGGTCGGGGGATGCGACTTCGGTTTTGCGTTCGGAGAGATGGCTCGGTTTCGCGTCGCCGTTTTCAAACAGCGCGGCAATATCGGGCTGGTGCTCCGACGCGTTCCGAATGAGTTCCTTACGTTTCAACAACTGGGTCTTCCCCCGGTGATGGAGGAGTTGATTCAGCGGCCTCGTGGTCTCATTCTCGTGACCGGTCCGACCGGTTCGGGCAAGACGACCAGCCTGGCGAGCATGATCAACTGGATCAACGACAACCTCGACCGTCACATCATCACGATCGAAGACCCCATCGAGTACTTCCACAAGCACAAGAAGTCGCTGGTCAATCAGCGCGAGATCGGGATCGACGTTCCCGACTTCCCCGAAGCCATCCGTCGCGCCTTGCGTATGGACCCGGATTGTATTCTGGTCGGCGAGATGCGAGACCTGGCCACGATCTCCGCCGCGGTCACCGCGGCCGAGACGGGACACATCGTCTTCGGCACCTTGCACACCAACTCGGCCGAAGGAACCGTCAACCGAATCATCGACGTGTTCCCTCAGGAACAGCAGGACCAGATTCGGACGCAGCTTTCCGTCGCCATCATCGGCGTCCTCGCTCAGGCGCTCGTGCCCCGCAAGCCAAAGGGACTGGTCGCCGCCTACGAGATGCTCGTCGTGACCCCTGCGATCTCCAACCTGATTCGTGAAAACAAGACGTATCGAATCAACTCATCGATTCAAACAGGCCGTAAGCACGGCATGATCCTGCTCGACGATAGTCTCTTCAACCTTTGGCGTCAGGGACTGATCGAGGAGGAAGAGGCTTATGTGAAGGCCCACAAGGTGGCCGAGCTGCGTGACCGCATCGAGAATGCCAAGAAGGGGATCTTCGAGGACGAGGACGCGGAAGACGAGGATCCCGAACCGCGGAAGAAGTAAGGAGATCGAATCGACTTTTTCAAGGCGGGGTGTCACGAATCCTCATTTTGTTCGTAAGTCGTGGGGTTGTCCTGAGTTCGATCGAGAGAACCCGTTCCGCGACCGAGACCTGGCACGAGTAGACGTTGGCATCCCTGCCCCTTTTGGCCGTTGATCGCTCGCTTTTTGAGAATCTTGCTCCTGGGCTCGGCTCGTTCTGAGCCGAGCCACCCCTGGCTCCGACTCTCGTTTTCTTTCGACTCAATACATCCCGGTTCGTGGTCGTTTTCGGGGAAGAGCTCCGCGCGTTCGGGCTCCGCTCCGGGAAGGTGGAATTGAATCAATGGCACGCCGACTCGGCCAGATTCTTGTGGACATGGGCTATCTCGACGAAGAGAAGCTCTGGAATGCGCTCGAGGAGCAAAAGCGGTCCGGCAACGAGTTGTTCGGTAAGGTCGCG